>Ga0182009_10000321_pt1 | contig 10342 bp, 10 predicted proteins | sample Sormic07211187_1_FD_161052 | JGI IMG/M metagenome (GOLD analysis project Ga0182009, IMG submission 161052) | Bulk soil microbial communities from the field in Mead, Nebraska, USA - 072115-187_1 MetaG | ecosystem: Environmental > Terrestrial > Soil > Agricultural land > Bulk soil | place: USA... | reverse complement strand
TGGAACATCAAGTTTGGACCATGTATCTACAATATATTTTCCGGAAGGAGAGAAAGCCACAGAGTGGTACCCATCACCTGAAGTCAGAAGTGTCATTCCATTGCCGTCAAAATTTATTTTGTACAACTGGCGGTAGTAAGGATTTTCTTTCTGCAACCCAAAGGCATAGAAATAAATGGTGCGGGACTTATCATCTACTTTCATCACTTCACTTACTACAAAATCGCCCTTTGTAATTTGATTCTTTAGTTTTCCTGTGGCTGCATCGTACAGGTAGAGATGCCCCCAGTTATCTTTCTCGGAGAACCAGATAATTTCATTTGTCTTTGATAAAAATTTCCAGTTAATGGATCCCCAGCCAGATTCATATTGCGTGCGAACATTTTCTTCAAATACGTCTCGAACCTCGCCTGTCGCAGCATTGGCAATGCGGAACTTTTCATTTTTATGGTCACGCGAAGTAGATACGAAGGCAAGCCAGTTGCCATCTTCACTCCAGTCAACATCATCAAACGTTCCGGTAGCGGCAATATCATCTTCAAGGGTTGCACGGTGTGGGTCGGGTGGTATGTTTAACGTAATCACCTTAGATTTTTCCACGTCTATGATTACACGTGTGATCATTGGAATCTGCGCATCTCCAGGAAGTGGATATTTCCATTGCTCAAGCTTTGGGTGACCCACCTTTGTTGAAACGAGGTACATATCTCCTACCTGCCGTTGATCCTGTTTAAATGTTGCAATCTTTTTTGAATCGGGAGACCAGCGAAGAATGGCCGCGTCGCTATGTTTCCACCCGGCATTATCAGTAGCGTATCCAAAATCTTTGATAGCATCTTTTGTAAGCTGCGTTTCATTTCCTGTTTTGATATCACGCAGCCATAGATTCCAGTCTTTGATATATGCCGTTTTGGTGCCATCGGGTGAAAATACTTCCAGGCTGTTGCTTCTTCTTCTGAAACCCTGCCCACGGTTGTTTACTTGTGCAGATGTGTCTTTACTGATCGCATAGTTTTGGAGATCGGTTTTCCATGTTTGTCCATTTACTCGAAAAATGATGGAGTTATTATCATCGGAATAAGTAAAAGAGCTGAATGGCAGTGTTGATGCCTTCACCTGTTGTTTAGTAACAGATGAAATAGCTGCGGCTAATTTATCCGCACCGAAAGCTGCACTGCGTTTTTTCTTTACAGGATCAATAAGAATGAATTCAGCGCCTTGAGGCGTCAATGTACGATACCAGAACCGATCGTCGCTTAACCAGTTAGGATTAGTAAATGTGTGATCGATGTATTTCTGTGTGCTGTAATTCAAAAAGCTTTCGGCACGCTGGTAATCCTGTGCAGTAATAGCTTTTTGTGCAGGGGCTGAAATAATAATTGTACAAGCAAGCAATGTGCAAATCAAACGATTCATAGTAACGTTGTTAATTGATATTTTCAAACTTCGCAATTTAGTGGATTTGGGAATTTGCAATCGTTAATTAAGGTTGATTTGAGTTTTGCTAAGTGTTTTACCTCAATGTTTCAGCCAGGATCAAATGCTTCCCTCAATCTCTAATTTATCAAAAATCACATTTTATAATAACTACGAGAAAACAAAAATTCCCTCGCACTGTTGTGCAGGGAATTAGCCATCAGAGATACATTTACCTAATACTTTCTTATTCTGTAATTTCTGTTGTTGTTGTAGTAATTGTAGCGCTCAACTACTTCTCTGATCTTTGTATCCCTTTCACTTTCCAGGAAACGGATTTCGCGTTTTTTTTCAGCATTTCTTAAATAACGGTCATTTCTTACGGATTGGATTCTCCAGCTGTAATTTCGATCGATTCGCTCTATTTGGTCATCTCTTTCCCTGCTGCTGAAATAACCATCATTGCCTCGATTGTTATTATAAACCGAGCGGTTTTGTTGGCCGAGAATTACATCGCGGGACTCATCTTTTCTGTCATAACCACGCTGGGCAAAAACGGAAGTCATCGCACTTATTGCAAGTACTAACATGAACAGTTTTTTCATAGTGTAAAATTTATTTGTAAATAATGGATAGGAAGAAAAAGCGGCCTCCGCGTTTAAGCTCTTCAAAACGTTTAACAGTTTGTAAAGCAATCGACTATTTTGCTGAAAATTTCAAATCTACCATGAAAAAGGTTTTGGCTCTATGCGGAAGTACAAGAACCCAATCGGCCAACCTTGGCATTATCTTGTACGTAAAAAAAATTTTGTCCGACGAAGTAGAATTGGAGATTTTTAACGACCTCTCAGCTTTGCCTCATTTCAATCCTGATCTTGATAATGACAATGCGCCGGAAATTGTTGAGAGGTTTCGGGATAAGGTCAGGAATGCAGACGGGATACTCATATGTACCCCGGAGTATATTTTCAGTTTGCCTGGAGCATTGAAGAATGCAATTGAATGGTGTGTTTCTACAACAATATTTTCTCAAAAACCTGTTGCTTTAATCACTGCATCCGCCTCCGGTAACCTGGCGCATGAATCTTTGCAACTTGTAATGAAAACCATTTATGCAGACCTAAGAAAAGAAACACAGTTGCTCATACAGGGCGCAAAAGGAAAGGTGGATAATAATGGAACAATTAGCCATTCCGCCACAGCAGAGCAGCTTCAAAAACTTTGCCTGGCCTTTAGAACACATTTGAGAGAACCAAAAGCAGAAAGCATCGTCTAACGAACAAAAATTTAACTAAGAAAACAGATTACTACGTTATGGGTTGACCTGGCTGCTGATTTCGATAATCAATTTATCAATCGCCTCTTTACTCATAGCTTGTATATTGGCATTATACTGATCAAGACAAGCCCAATATGTTTTCTTCGTGGAATGAAATACTTTGACTTCAACGGCTTTATTCCGATTGGCGACAGTAATCGTTCCTTTTTTAGTTTCTACGTTATCTTTTAATAACCGGTACCCAATTTCCATGTCCTGCTTTTCAGGATCTATGTAAATGTGTTCGTTTCCTACATACCATAACAACAGATACACCACCCAGCCTTTATCAACTACCGAGAAAACGGCAGGCACATTATTAACGGTTAACTCCAATTTTTGCCCATTAAGCTTGTCTTTTAATTTTTTAATATTGGCATAAGGCATGATGGTAGTATTAAAATAATTTGTGGGTACCGCCTGGTTGATTTTAGTGTTAGTGCCATATTCCCATTGCCAATAGATCAGTGCCGGTATAAGCTTAAACTTCCTTTTCTCCGAAACAGAAACAATGTCCCCGGTATTGGATGCTTTAATGGTGATGTAATCGTTGTTCTTTATTCTGGTATTTACAGTTGTACCGTAATGTGCAGCAGTCCATTTATCAATTTTTCGTGGTGTGAGGCAGGATGTAATTACAACAATAATAAAAAGAGAGAGGCCGGCGAATAGCCCGGAAGACAATTTAATCATAAGCTTTGGAGAGTTTTGAAGACTATTAATATAGTTTAGCAATATAACCGGCAAAATGTTTTTAAACAATAAGGGAATCCATGTACTTATTGCGGGTTTATTTTTTAATCTTAAATAGAGCTGTATTATGGTTTCACGGTATTTGCTTTTTCTCGTGTACGTGCTTTTAGTTAAGAATGGTTTTTCTCAAACTACTGACATCATCGTCACCAACGGAAAGATTTTTACCTCTGATGAAAAACAATTGTATGCAGAAGCTGTTGCTATAAAAGGGAACAGGGTAATTGCAGTTGGTAAAAAAACCGATGTTGAGAAACTGGCTAAACCATCTACGAAGCTTATTGACGTTAAAGGCCGGACAGTTATTCCGGGATTTAATGATGCTCATTATCATCACAATCCCATTTATAAAGGATACACGATTTCGTTTCCGGAAGATGGAAGGGAACCATTGTGGCCTGAGTTAAAAGACTCCATCGTGGCAGCAAGTAAGATAGTTCCCAAGGGCAGTTTCATTTTTGCTTCCATGGGTGTTGCCGTTGGTACAGATAGTTCAATCAATCGTGATGTACTCGACGACATTGCACCTGATCATCCTTTACTAATTAATTCAACATGGGGACATGTGAGTTATTTTAATTCTGCAGCAGTTAAAGCATTGCATTTATCAGAATCAGAGCCAGATGGCAAGGGCGGAAAGTTTGGACGATATGCCAACAGCAAACGCTTGAATGGACGAGCATATGAAAATGCCTGCAATTATCTGCGGAACAAATTGCCGGTAACAGACCAATTGTTCGCACGCAGCCTGAAAGAACTTGGACAGCAGGCAGTTTATTTTGGAGTGACTACTATACAAAACATGTGCACTGGTGCTTCCCCTGAAACGTTTATACGTATTTTAAAAATGCAACCGGTATCTATCCGGTTTCGCCTGATCAGGTGGGGAGAAGTGAACAAAAATGAAAGCCTATACATCCCGGCAAAGAATGTATTTGCAACCGGCATACCATTGGTTGAAATTTCCGGAACTAAATGGATGCTGGATGGAACTCCAATTGAACGCAATGCGGAATGGAGCGTGGCTTATAAAGATGCTGCTCCATGGAAAGGAAAGATGAATTTTACAAAACCTGAGATCAGGTCAATGTTGAAAGAATTGTCATCCAGAAATGACCAGCCAATATTTCATGTGGTTGGCGATGAAACGGTAAAAACGCTCCTGGATGAATTGAGTGCAACTAAGGTTTTTCAGTATCGCCGTGTAAGATTGGAGCATGGAGATGGTTTATTCCCTGAACTGTTTGATAAAGCAAAAAATGCCGGTGTGATTGTTGTTCAAAATCCTACGCATTTTACCATTGCTCATGTGTGGCATCAGCGGTTTGAAGGAAAGGTAGTAGAGGAGGCGCAACCATTTCGTTCGCTTCTAAAGGCAGGAATTCGCGTAGCAATTGGAACCGACGGCCCTCTAAATCCTTATCTCAATATGATGTTTGCGTGCATGCATCCTTTTCGCCCGGCCGAAGCATTGACAAGAGAAGAAGCTGTGATTGCATATACCAGGGGATCTGCATATGCAGAAATGAAGGATGATAAAGGGATGTTAGTAGCCGGACAATTGGCAGACCTTGTTGTCCTTTCTGATGATATATTTTCTATTCCTTTACAGCAATTGCCTGCAACGCACAGCGTGCTGACAATTGTAAATGGGAAAATTATTTACAATACACTGGAAAAACAATGACGTGCTTTGATTGATCATTCGCCTTTCTGCAATTGGCCATTCTTATCCGGTAATGTTTAGCAATTTTATTTAATTATATGAATACTGAAACAATCAACTGGGGAATTATAGGATGCGGCGATGTAACTGAAGTGAAAAGCGGACCAGCATTCAACAAGGTTCCCAATTCAACATTGGTTGCTGTGATGCGACGAAATGCTGAAAAAGCCAGGGATTATGGGCAGCGTCACGACGTGGAAAAATGGTACGATGATGCAGATGATTTAATCAACGATCCTGGGGTAAACGCAATATATGTTGCCACCCCTCCTTTGAATCATGAAGAATTCGCAGTCAAAGCAATGAAAGCAGGTAAACCTGTTTACCTTGAAAAGCCAATGGCGGTTGATGCAATTGCAAGCCAAAGAATAGAGGGGGTAGCCCTGGAAACAGGCGCAAAAATTTCAATTGCTCATTATCGTAGACAACAGCCTCTATTTTTAAAGATTAAAAAATTGTTGCAGGAAAAAGCAATAGGTGATGTTCGGCTGGTTGATTTGAATTTGTTACAGCCACATCAATCCGATATGATCACCAAAACAGAAACCAATTGGCGAATAGATCCCTCGGTTTCTGGTGGGGGATTATTTTATGATCTGGCACCTCACCAGTTAGACCTTATGTATTATTTTTTTGGGAAAGCCACTAAGGTTAACGGAATGTCTTTAAATGCTTCTGGTTATTACAATGTTGATGACACTACAAGCGGACAAATTGTGTTTGAAAACAATGTACTTTTTAATGGCACCTGGTGTTTTACTTCCTACGAAAGAGTAGACCGTTGCGAAATCGTTGGAACTGAAGGAAAAATTTCTTTCAGTGTATTTGATCACAATCCATTGATCATCGAATCAAATCATAATCAAAGTTCAATTTCATTCGATAAACTTCAACATGTGCAACAACCCATGATTCAAAAAGTGGTGGAATATTTTTTAGATCAATCACCTAATCCCTGTTCGGCTTCTGAAGGTGTGGAAGTAATGAAAATGATGGATGCCATGGTGAATAAATAGCAGTTAAACCATACAGACTCAGCATTAAAAAAATTAAGCACAATCTCTTGAATTCATAATTTTTAAAACTCGTTTGGCAGAATGTTTGGTACATAGCGGTCGGATAACACAAATTGGATTGTTTAACTCAAACCTTTGATCTATGAAACTTAAAATCATGAGCCTGGTTGCAGCAGCAGGAATTTTTATGGCCTCTTGTGGCACCACATACAAAAGTACTTCTGACAATGCTGCCTATAATGTAACTGTTCCCGCAAATATTCGCTCCAATTTTGCTATAGCATATCCCGATGCTACGAGTGTAGTATGGAATACCTATGATGTAAACAATGTTCCTATTGACTGGGAACTGGCAGGATGGAATACATTAAGCAGTAATGCTTATGCGGTGACATTTAATATGGGCAATGATCAGTACTATAGCTGGTATGATGCAAATGGAAATTTAGTTGGTACTGCAACTGTAGTTACGGATTATACCAAAGTGCCCTCCGTGGTAACCAGTATGCTTCACGATAAATATGCCGGTTATACAATTGACTGGGTAGGTCGCGAAATTGTTGGCAGTAAAATAAATTACGAGGTGAAGTTGTCGCAAGGAGATAACAAAACCAAATTATTAGTGGACAGTAATGGTAACGTAGTGAAAGAAAAAATGAAATAGGCAGGCGGGTTCGAACGACATAAAGCTCATGATTTTCATGAGCTTTATTTTTTTGTTCCTTGTTGTAGTACCATACGATATCCTGCCTGGGGTATGGTTTCTATGTGAACGTCTTCTTCCGCCTTTAACAACTTTCGAAGCTTGGTAACATACACATCCATGCTTCTTCCTAAAAAGTAATCATTCTTTCCCCACACATGGGTAAGGATGTCCTCTCTGCGCAACACCTTATTTGCGTGCTCACAAAAAAAATGAAGAAGATTTGTTTCTTTTTGTGTCAGCATAATTTCTTCATCTTTTTTGAGAAGCCTGTTTTCTAAAGGGAAAAATTGAATTTTACCGAGGTTGTATTGTGCAGCAGCTACAGGCATAAGTAGTCTATTCCGGCGAAGAAAAACATTCATCCTGCTTACCAGTTCTTTCATGCTGAAGGGCTTTGTTACATAGTCGTCGGCTCCGGTTTCAAATCCTTTTAGTTTATCCTCCTCCATGGATTTGGCTGTTAGAAACAGAATAGGCACTACATCGTTGCGTTGTCTTATTTTTTTTGCGAGCGAAAATCCATCACGTCCAGGCATATTCACATCAAGCAAACAAATATCCGGCGGCTTTCTTTGAAACTGGTCCCATGCTGTTTCGCCATCAGGACAGTTAATTACTTCAAAACCTTCTTCTTCCAGGTTGTCCTTGATGATAAAGCCCATTTGCAAATCATCTTCTGCCAACAATACGCGAATGTTCTTTGATGCCATATGTTTAATTAACTGGTAATGAAATATTGAATTCACTCCCCGAACCAGGCGTACTTTTTACATGGATCTTTCCATGATGGGCATGTACAATTCTTTTTACAAAAGCCAGCCCTAGTCCAAATCCTCTCGTGGAAACTTCTTCGCCATTTGGTACACGATAGAATTTTTTAAATATCTTGTTCAGATATTTTTTCTCGATGCCTTTTCCATTGTCTTTAACTGAAACAATCATATTTCTATCATTGTTCCAGGTGTCTATGATTATGTCAGGATTTGTGGAATACTTCAAAGCATTTTCGATTAGATTGGTAATTACAATAAGCAAATAACCTTTGTCCGCTATAATAAAAGGGTCGGTGGCTTTCAATTTCAATTGAATGACAACATCTCTCGATGTAATAAGTGTATTTAAGTTGTTAAGCGCTTCTTCTATGACTTCATGAACATTCAACTTTCTTTTTTGTAGGTGAAGCAGGTTACTTTCTGAATAAGCGTGACGTAATAACCGTTCAATCTGTTCCTGCAAATAATTTCCCTGGTATTGAACAATAGCTGCATATCGGGCCAGTTTTTCGGGTCTTTCCGCAATAGCTGGGTTAATTAATACCTCGGCTGCAAGGTTGATCACGGAAACTGGTGTTTTAAATTCGTGGGTGAAATTATTTACGAAATCTCTTTGTATCTCATTCAGAAATTTCTGGCGGTACAAATAATAAATACTACTTCCCAATAATAGCAATACCATTAATAGAACTACACTGGATATGATCCAGAAGTTCATCTTGGACAAAACATATTTATAGCGATGGGGGAAGTATAGGGTGAGATGATTATATCCTGCACCAGCTTGTGGCATTACAATACTGACATTTTTGGCAGCTGTAGCTGACGGCAGGTAGCTAACAAAATCAAAGCTTTTCCTGTCTGCATTGTAAAATCCGGCATAGCAATCAGTGAAAATATCTTCGTCTTCCAATTCGCTTTGCAAAAAGAATTTTGTGCTGTCCCTGTTTAATGCAGGTCGATTCATCCGTACCAGGAAGGTTTGGTCGTTCGGACTTGAAATCAATTGATTTAAATTCAATGATACAACTGATGGTTCATTGATATCCTCATAAAATCCCCGCACAGCTTTCGCAATGGCATGATCAAATTCCTTTTGCTCATAGTAGTAAACTTTCCTGAGCCATATCAATTGAAAAATAATAATGGCAGCTATGATAAAGGTGCTAACGAATATGGCAAGACGTATTGTTTTTGAACGGAAGGCCATTATGAAACTGGTTAAAACTAATTTAACTATGTGCAAAGTTGAGGTCCGCTTTTTTATCCCTGCTTTTAATTAACCGCTCGTTAACGTGCTGTAACATTTTTAAAACACCGTTATAATGATTTTTCAATTCCAGTTAAGTGGCTGTTAACGCCCAAAACGCTCTCCAAATACGAGTTCACTTTGTGTTAATAAAAAAAACAGTTATGAAAAAAGTATTCTTAAGCATGTTGTTGGTCGGCACTTTGGCCGTTACGGGTTTTTCTCAGGCTACTCAAAAAACACAAACAAAAACGAACCCTCCTAAGTCCACAGCAGCACAACAGCCAACAAAGTCAAAAACGGTGACAAAAACAAGCACTTCGTCATCTGCTGCGGGAGCCAACAAAACAAATACTTCGGAGAGCACAGCTATGACCAAGCCCAAACACAAACATTCGACAACTCACAAATCAAAGCAAAAGACTACAAAATAGGTTTTATCATGTGTTAGGTTGCGAGCACCCCGCAAGTCGTTGCGGGGTTTTTTATGCCGTAAACAGAGGCTTCGGCATTAGTTTTTCTGTAAATTTTGAGATGACACAAAAAGTTATTTCCTACCAGGTGGCTGACACAATTGATGTAAAGGCATTCTCATCAACGTTTCAAGCTGAATTGTACTACAGTGATCCGGCTGAGTTGTTTTTTAAAACTGGAGCTGACCGTTACGTGTATGTATTAAAATATGGTGCTGTCTGCTTTTTAAATTATGACGATCCTTCAATTGCAAAAGTCCTGGAACAGATCATTCCTTTCTGTAAAAATATTTTTACTAATAAACTCACGGACGAATTTTTAGTAGAAACTGGTGCCAGGGATTTGCGTGTGGGTTTTAATAAAATAGAAGTTCCTTCGGCCACCATAGATGTCATGCGTCTTGTGATGTTAAATGTATCGCAGTCCGTAGCGATTGATTATTATGAAGAACAAACCAATAAGTTACTTGCAGAAACCAATTTTTACACTCAGAAACTGGAAAACAAGGGTCGGTTGGGAATATCGGGTACCAGGCTTAAAAAATATATTGGAAGAACGTTATTGCTTCGCAATCGAATTGCTGAGAACATTTATGTTTTTGATTCGCCCCCCGAAACCTGGGAAGATGAGAGCCTTAATAAAATTGATGCAGATCTGAAACGAACTTTCGATCTTCAAATACGCGTACGTATGATTGGTGAAGGTCTTAACATAGTAAGAGATAATCTGGAATTGTTTCGGGGTTTACTTCAATATCGCAACAGCAACATTTTGGAATGGATCGTCATCATCCTGATTTTAGTGGAAGTAATGGACTTAATTATTCAAAAACTTTTTGGCATCACTCGTTAATAGATAAAAACTGCGAGTGCAACAACTACAGTGTACTGGTTTTTTTCAGCACCTTGGGC
>Ga0182009_10000320_pt1 | contig 10353 bp, 13 predicted proteins | sample Sormic07211187_1_FD_161052 | JGI IMG/M metagenome (GOLD analysis project Ga0182009, IMG submission 161052) | Bulk soil microbial communities from the field in Mead, Nebraska, USA - 072115-187_1 MetaG | ecosystem: Environmental > Terrestrial > Soil > Agricultural land > Bulk soil | place: USA... | reverse complement strand
GCCGTAATTGCCTGTTCCGCGTCGGCAGCCGTCGATTCCTGGAACATGCCGATCAGATCGTCGGTGTTCGCGGGGCTGCGGTTCTCGAACAAACGGCCGGAGGAGGACGGGATCCAGTTCCCGTTGATGAAATTTGCACAAACTGCGCGGGCGGCCTGTTCGTGATGCGGCATGAATGGCACTGTGACGCAACCAGTTTCGATCGTGCAAGCCAACCAGGCCATTGCGCACTGCTCGGCTTGCTTATGCCAAAACTGACACGTGTTCGACCCATTGCGGCACGGCTCATCCAACATGCAGTCAATCAATGGGTTACAGCTCGAACGTAGGGCCGCTGCCGCTGTCCTGACGAGGACACCCGGCTGCCACTTTGCCGGAATCTGCTCAAACGTGCGGAGAAATAGCAGGGTGGACCCGTGGCACGAATCCTGAATCGTTCGGTGGGCAGAAGGGCGGGTTACTCAATGGCTGACACGAACCTAATCGCCGCCACACCGGTGCAGAAAGTGGTGGTCGTCAACGGCAATACCGAAGTGCTCGGGATGCTCGAGACCGTGTTGGACGCCGGACGCTATGACATGGTGTTCGTCGAGTCGAGTGACCGCGCCTATTCGCAGATCAAGAAGGTCCGTCCCAATCTGGTCATCCTGTGCACGCGCATCGAGGAGCTCGAAGGTTTCCAGCTGCTCACGATGCTGAAGCTCGATGCGGAGACGAAGGACGTTCCGATCCTGACTTATACGACGGAATACGAGGGTCAGGACTTCGATTCGGCGATCTCACAGCTGGCGGACGAAGAAGACGACTTCCTCTCGGCACAGCGTCCGGCTCTGCGAATGAACTAATATTCGCCCGGATGGGTTCGGAGTCAGACAAGCGCGACACGGAGCGCGTGCTGATCCTGGGCGATCTCCAGGGCGAAATCATGGTTTTCGAGCCGCTGCAGATCAGGGAGATCAGCCGCGGCGGCGCGTCCGTGGAAACCCGTTTTCCCCTGGCCCTCAATTCGTTGCACGACTTGCGGCTCACGCTCGGCACCAAGTCCATCGTGCTGAAAGGCCGTGTGGCGCATTCCAGAATTTCTGACGTAGACCAGGAAATCGTCACCTACCGCAGCGGCATCGAATTCATCGAGCTGTCCGAGCGGGTACGTGAGGTAATTGCAGGATTCCTCGACACCCTCAGGGCGAACCGCAGCGGCGTCTAATCGAGACTCAGCGCCGGCGCAGACCGCCCCCCTGCGAGTTCAGGCTGTCGAGAACAGCGGGGCTCACATCGAATGACAGCGAGACGGACGTGCCCTGGGTGTTGAGCGTGACCGAATCGAGCATCTGTTTGTAGGCAGGGTCGCGCGAGCCCTGCAGCCGTGCCAGTGACAGAAACCCCTGCACTACATCTCGGAGGTTCTGCGCGGACTGCTGGTCGCGCGCTTCGGCGCGCACCAGGCCATGCAGGCCGGCGTCGATGCGCCCGCTCGCAGCGAGCCAGTTGATCGGCGGAAGCTGGCCGATCACCGCATCGGGCAGAGGTCCGCGCTGCGAGAGCAGCGCGTCGAACTTCGCGACGGTCCACGCAGTGCCCTCGTCGACGTCATCCACGAGCGCCATGAATTCCGTGTTGCCGCGGATTGCCTGCGAGGCTCCGGCCTTCGCGTCGAGCGCAGTCCGAACATTGTCTCCAGCGCCAAACAACAGCAGGCCCGGTTCCGCAAATGCGAGCGTCGGAACGGCCGCATCGGCTTTGATGGACACGATCCGTTTCCCGCGGTACTGCTCCACCACACCGCCTTGCTCGCGCATCAACGCCTCGATGCGGTTCGTGTCGAAGCGGCCGCGCGCAATGAGCAGCGCGGCGTCGTTCGGCGCGGCAAGTTGCGGCACGTCCATTGATGCGACCAGCACGCTGTCGACATCGCGTTCGAACTGGATGCCCGTGCGCGCTTCGATGCTGTCGCCATTCGGATTCGCATTCTGCAGCTGACGGAAGCGGTCGTGGAGCGGCGAGTTCATCACCTCGCGCACCTTGGCAAAGGCGACCATGCGGGCCGTGCCGGGCACGTACGCCAGCTCGTCCGGCGTATTCGAGCCGAGGGCGCCACCGGCACGTGCCACGAGACCGGTCGCAAGCACGGCCGCCAGCACGCCGACTGACACGAGCAGAAACACGCGGGTGCGTTTCATCATCTGAACGGCTCCTTGGGGAATTATACGGGCGCGGTCGAAAGAGGGTTTCGGCGCGAAAATGCCTACTGCTCCAACACGTATTCGCGGTGTTCGATAGTCCGCATCGCCAGCAGTACCGCGGCGGCGCTCGCCAGAACGAGCCCAAGCATGCCTGCAGTCCCCGCCTGCAGGTAATGGGCAACGGTAAGCTGGCCTACATAGCCTGGAAGCGCGGACGCTATTGGTTCCCAGCCGAAGACGAAAATGAGGCCACCGACGAGCGGCCGCTTGAAGGTGACGCCGGCCAGAACGAACAACGCACCATAAGCGGCGATGCCGACGGCAAGCTGTTCAAGATCGCGAACAAACGTGTCCACGAGCGGCCCCATGTTCGCAAACGGCACCATGATGAAGAACACCAGCGCGGCGGATGGCAGAACCGCGGCGAGCACACACACGAGATACGCGAGGTATTTGCCGAGGACAATCGCGCCACGGCGCATGGGCCGCACGAACAGATACGTGATCGTCTTATCCTCGACTTCATCGGCAATCATCGACGTGCCGTAGTACACCCCGAGCGCGGGAACGATGAAGCGGAGATACAAGAGCGTGATGGCGGTGCCGAACATTGTTTCGGTACTCAGGCGGCTGCCATTGACGACTACAGTCGCGGAACCACTCGCCAAGGCCACCCGCAGTACAACCGCCAGCAACACAGGGACGCCGGCCGCAATCGCCATGAACACTGCCCGCCTGCCCCACAGCATGTCGCCGAGCGTGATCTCGAGCATCCGGCGCGTTGCGCTCATTGTTTCACCAGGTACGAGAACACGGCCTGCAGGTTGTCGTCTGGCGATGTGACTTCCTCGATCGCACCGGCCTCTCCCGAAGCGGCCAATGCCGTCAGCCTGGTATAGAAAGCATCCGGCTTGGCCGTCTCTACGATCACCCCTTCCTCCGCAAACTTCACGCTGGACACGTCGTCGCCGCCAAGGAGCAGCCGTGCCACCGCGTGCGGATCCTGCGCCCGAATCCAGACACGATGCGGGTGCTCATCGATGAGTGCGCGAATCTGGTGAACGTCGCCTTCGGCCACGATGCGGCCGTTGTGCATCAGGAGGATGTTCGACGTCATCGCTTCGATTTCGTGAAGGATATGGCTCGACACGACGACGGTCTTTCCCGCACGCGCCCACTCTTTGATCAGACGAATCGTCCGACGTCTCATGAGCGGATCCATCCCGCTGAGCGGCTCGTCGAGAATGAGCAGCGCCGGATCGTGTGCGATTGCCTGCGCCAGTTTGACGCGCTGACGCATGCCCTTGCTGTAGCCGCCGATCTTTCGATCGCCGGCATCCAGCAGATCGACAGCCTCGAGGGCGCGCGTTGCGGCCGCGTGCGCGGTGTCTGCGTTCATGCCGTGCAGTTCTGCAAGCGCTTCCAGCCACTCGCGCCCGGTCATATGGTCGTAGAACGCATCCTGTTCGGGACAGAAGCCGAGCTTGTGATACTGCGCCGGGTTGCCCCAAATCGGCTCGCCAAAAACGCGCACCGTGCCGGTGCTTGGCCGCAGCTGCCCTGTCACGAGTTTCATGAATGTGGATTTCCCGGCGCCGTTGGGACCAAGCAGGCCGGTAATTCCTTCAGGCACAGACACCGTGACGTCGTTGAGCCCGGAGACCTGACCGTACCACTTCGAGAGGCGCTCGGTCGCGATGATCATGCGACCACGTCCACGGCGCGCACGCGGCGCTCAAGAATGAGGACGCACGCGATGAGCAGCGCGACGAGTGCCGCCACGGCGCTCCCGAGCAGTGCGACGTTGTCGGGCGGCCCGTCGAAGATTGCTCTGATGATGAAAAGCAGCGTGTTCTGCGGTGAGATCAGCATCCACGCCGTATTGCGAGTGACTCCCTCGAGCACTGTGTCGAGCAGTCCTGCGAAGATGACCAGTCCTGCGTAAAGCATCGCTGCAAATCGACGGCTGCGCGACAGCGACGACAGCGCCAGCATGGTTACCGCGGCGAGCACCACCTGCAGCGTCGCTGCGAGCGTGATGGCAGGGACAAGGCGCGGATGGTCGAGCACGAAATCGAGGCTGCCGCTGAACAGAATCTGCAGGAGAAGCAGCAGCATCGCGGGTATCCATGTCACCGCAGCGAGAAACATTGCCAGCGTCAGCAGCTTGCCGCCGATGTAGTCATGGCGGGTAATTGGCTTGGACAGATACACCTGCAGCGCGTTCGACTGGCGATCGCTCGCAATCAGGCCTGCACCGACATATATCGTGATGAAGAACACGAACAGGCGCTGCTGCGACAGGAATGTGTGGAACGTCTCCTCGGTCGCGACGAAGAACGCCGAGCGGACGAGGGTCGCTCCGAGGTAGAGCTGGACCGCGTGCACCGCGAATGGCGACCACGCAAAGAGCAGCAGCGCGAGAAAGCGCCGTTCTCTGAGCGGAGCCACCATGCCATGGCGCGCGATTACCCACCACCCGCGGCCATGCAGCGCCCGGTCGCCTGCGTAGTGACGGTAGCCCTGGTCGTGAATGGGCATCCCTACACCTCCTTGCCCCGAGCCGCGTCGAGGGGCTCACCCAGAGCACGGGCAAACACGTCTTCGAGCGATGGGACGCTGGCGCGAAGATGTCGCACCTGCACCCCGTGTTGCGCAGCAATTTGAAACAGCGCTTGCGTCGGCCGCTGCTCGGGTACGTAGACGCGCAGCACGCCGGTGGTCTCGCCATCACAACCGAGGCCTTCGGCGCGTATCGCGTCGAGGAATGAGGCGTTGCCGCCTTTTACACGCAGCTCGAATACACGGCCGGAGGTCCCCTTCAAGGTCGCAATCGGCCCTTGCGCCGCCACGGCGCCTCTGTTCAACACCAGGACGTGATCGCACGCGAACTCCACGTCGGGCAGCAGGTGCGATGACAGAATCAGCGTGATCGCCTTCATCGTCGCAATGTCGCGCACGAGTGCGAGCATCTCGTCACGCCCCTTCGGATCCATTCCATTGGTCGGTTCGTCGAGAAACAGCAGGTCGGGATCGTGCACCAGCGCCTGCGCGAGCTTGATGCGCTGCTTCATGCCTGTCGAGTAGGTCTCGACGTTGCGGTAGCGCGCCTCCCCGAGGCCGACATAGAACAGCACCTCGTGCGCGCGCTGCATCGCGTTGGAGGACGGCAGGCCTGCAAGCTCTCCGCAGTAGGCCACGAAGGAAACCGCCGTCATCCCCCGCATGTGTGCGTCGCTTTCCGGCATGTAGCCGACGCGTGCGCGGATGGCGAGCGGCGATTCGCGAACGTCGTAGCCGAGCACGCGCATGCGGCCGCTGGACGGGGGCAGCAATCCGAGAAGCGCCTTGATCAGAGTGCTCTTGCCGGCGCCGTTCGGGCCGAGCAGCCCAATGGCGCCGGTGGGCAGTTCCGCCGTGACGTTGCGCAGCGCCTCGTGACGGCCGTATGTAACGGACACGCCGTCAAGTACGACGGCCGGCTCGTTCACAGGGTGCCGCGAAGGCCGAGCGCGTCGGCACGTTCACGCATGAAGCTGATGACGTTGCGAACGTGCTCTTCGAGCGCCAGGCCAAGCTCCTCCGCGCCGCGGCGCAGATCGTCGCGCGACACGTTTCGCGCGAACGCTTTGTCCTTCATCCGCTTGATAACTGACGAAGGCTCGAGGTCGAGAATGCTCTTCGATGGTCGCACCAGCGAGGCGGCTGTGACAAAGCCGGACAGCTCGTCGCACGCAAACAAGGTCTTTTCAAGACGGCTTTCTCGCGGAATGCCGGAATAGTCAGCGTGCGACAGGATCGCCCGCGTGACCCACTCGGGATACCCGCGCCGCTGCAGCTCTTCGCATCCGCGGAATGGATGATCCGCCGGCGTCTGGTAGCGCTCGTAGTCGAAATCGTGCAGCAGGGCGACGACGCCCCACGCCTCTTCGTCTTCTCCGAACAGCCGCGCATATCCGCGGACGGATGCCTCCACGCCGAGCGCGTGCTTGCGCAGGCTCTCACTCTTGGTCCATTCCGTCAGCAGCGCCCAGGCCGCGTCTCGTGTCAGCAGCGCGTCCACGTCACCTCACCGGCCGCGGTGCTTCGAGCGCGAGCCTCATGCCGCGCCGAATCACCGACGTCGCCTTGTCGGTCAACGAATACTCAGCCAGATTGTCCGGGTCGGCCCAAATCGCCGCATCCACGTCCGATCCCGCGCGAAGCGCGCCGCCGCCCGGCCAGCACAGGTAGTCAATCAGCACGAAGTGATAACGGATGCGATGATCCTCGTCCGGCGTAATCCGATCGAATACCTCGATTACGGGACCAACGTCCACTGCAAGCCCAGTCTCTTCCAGCAACTCGCGCGTGAGCGCGGCTTCGAGCGTCTCGCCGATTTCCACCATTCCGCCGGGCAGACTCCAGTGTCCTTTGAGCGGTTCGTATCTTCGTCGAACCAGGAGGACCTTGCCGTCATCCACGATAACGCCGCCGACGCCGACGATGGGACGATCGGGGTACTCTCTCGGGCCGTTCAACTCACTAATCCCCCATCACCTTCACGATGACGCGCTTACGCCGCTGTCCGTCGAACTCCGCGTAAAACACCTGCTCCCACGGTCCGAGATCGAGTTTCCCGCTGGTAATTGGCAGCACCACCTGATGCCCCATGATCGTTCGCTTCAGATGCGCGTCCGCATTGTCTTCGCCGGTCTGGTGGTGCCGGTAATCCAGGCCTGACGGCGCCAGCTTCTCGAGCCACCCCTGAAAGTCATGAATGAGGCCGTTCTCCCAGTCGTTGACGTACACGCCCGCGGTGATGTGCATCGCCGACACGAGCACCATACCTTCACGAACACCGCTCTTCTCGACGATCTTGGCGACATCATCCGTGATGCGGATGAACTCCTGCCGCTTCTTTGTGTTGAACCATAGATACTCGGTATAGAAATTCACAGGGCCAAACTCGCTTCCGCGTTGATCTCCACGTACGGATCGATGCCGGTCCCTCGCAGCCGTCGCAGTCCGGCGGCGGCGATCATTGCCGCATTGTCGGTGCAGAGCGCAAGGTCAGGCACGAACACCGGAATATCTCTCGCCCGCCCGCGTTGAGCGGCATCGGCGCGCAGGCGGCTGTTCGCGGACACGCCGCCGGCGATGCCGATGCTGCGCGCGTGGTACGAATGCGCGGCGTCGAACAATCGATCGAGCAGCGTCTCGACGACCACGCGCTGGAAGCTGGCGGAGATATCGATCGTCTCGCGTTCGGGCAGGGGATCCGCGGTGGTCAGCCCGAGCGTCTGCCGCCGCGCGGTGACGTGCCGCATCACCGCGGTCTTCAGTCCGCTGAAGCTGAAATCGCGCGTGCCGGGTAGCTCCGGCGCATTGCGATCCGCGTGCGTCAGCCTCATCTTCGGAAAGCTCACCGCGCGGTCATCGCCTTCGCCAGCCAACCTGTCGATAACGGGGCCACCCGGATAGCCGAGGTGCAGCAGCTTGGCAACCTTGTCGTACGCTTCTCCCGCCGCATCGTCTCGAGTGCGGCCGAGCAGCTCGTACTTACCAGGTGCGGCGACGCGATAGAGACTTGTGTGGCCGCCGGAGACGACAAGAACGACCGCGGGCAGCGGCATCTCACCGTCGTGCAACACGAGCGATTCGATATGGCCCGCGAGGTGATGCACGGCAACGATCGGCACCCCTCGCGTCCACGCGAACGATTTCGCGAACTGCAGGCCGACAAGCAGAGAGCCGACGAGCCCCGGACCTTGCGTCACCGCAACGGCGCCAATCTTTGCCGAGCCGGCCTCATCGAGCGCGCGTTCGACCACGCCGCAGATGTCGCGGATGTGCTGGCGTGCAGACAGTTCGGGGACAACGCCTCCCCATTCACGATGGATGGCGACCTGCGAGGCGACGATGTTCGAGCGGATGTGCCAGGGGCGGCCCGGATCACCAGTCTCTTCGACGACCGCTGCCGACGTCTCGTCGCACGACGTCTCGATCCCAAGGACAATCATCGGCACGCCAGAGCGGCCAGCGATTCGTGAAACGGCGCGCGCGCCACGCCACGTTCCGTGATGATCGCCGTAACGTATTTCGCAGGCGTCACGTCGAACGCTGGGTTCCTGATGCGGGCGCCTTCAGGCGTGAGGCGGTTTGCGCCGACGTGCGTCACCTCGCGATCGTTGCGTTCTTCGATCGGAATCTTGGATCCATCCGGGGTGTTCAGGTCGATCGTCGAGAGCGGTGCGGCGACGTAGAAAGGGATGCCGTGCTCCTTTGCGAGCACCGCGACGCCGTAGGTGCCGATCTTGTTCGCCACGTCACCATTCGCGGCAATCCGATCCGCGCCGACAACCACCAGATCGACGTTGCCGAGACGCATCATCGACGCGGCCATGTTGTCCGTGATGACCGTGGTGTCGATGCCGTCCTTCACCAGCTCCCACGCGGTCAATCGTGCGCCCTGCAGAAAGGGACGCGTCTCGTCGGCGAGCACGGCGACTTTCTTGCCCTGCTCCGCTGCCGCTCGAATGACGCCGAGCGCAGTGCCATACCCGGCCGTCGCCAGCGCACCTGCATTGCAGTGCGTGAGGATGCGCGCCTGCTCCGGCACCAGCTCCGCTCCAAACGCTCCCATAGTCCGGCAGCTCGCCACATCTTCATCGTGGATGCGCCGCGCTTCGGTTTCCAGTCGCTGCTTGATCTCATTGACCGAGCATCCGCCCTGGGCGGCTTCCGAGAACGCGCGCTTCATTCGCTCGATGGCCCAGAACAGGTTCACGGCCGTCGGCCGCGTCGCCGCCATCAAATCGCACAGCTTCTGGAACTCGGTGGCGAACTGCTTCGTACCACTCGCCTTGCTGCGGTTCATTCCGAGCGCGATGCCCATCGCGGCGGCCACGCCAATCGCCGGAGCGCCGCGAATGACCATCGTCTTGATCGCCTTGGCGACTTCCTGCCCCGTCTTGCACGTGACGTAGATCTCGGACGCGGGCAGCTTGCGCTGGTCGATCATGACGACCGCGCCGTCTTGCCATTCGATCGTCGGGAGCATGGACCCGTCGATGATAACAGCCACGCCGGAGCACTTGCCCAACGCGGCACTACGCGGCGGTGCTCGCCACCCTCCGCTAAGCCGGAGTGGCGGTGCGGGTGAGACAAACGGTCCGGAAGTACGGCCGCCGATCGGCTCAGGGGAACACTGAGTCCAGGGGAACGACCACGGGGCCACCCGCATCTTCGAACCAGCTCGGTCGAACTCCGAAAGCTGTATCAGGTCGTCGACGACGAGTTTGCGATCAGCACGAGCTTCATCGCGTGATCGACGAGTCTGGCGAAGATCGTCAACGCGTGACAGGCGTTTCGACCAGCGGCAGATCTTGCTGAGCAGAAACGGGGGCAAAGGCGATCGCGGCGCGGATGTCTTCCTCAGCCAGGCGGGGAAGTCGGCCAGTTTTCAGCGTCACCCGGGTCCCCTTCAAGACCGTCTCACCTCCGACGCTCTGAGGGTCTCGGACGATACGCTCCTGGTAGTTCATGGGTCAGATCGTTTTACGCCCGCTGGATGACCATCGTTCGGCGACGCCCGTCACCGGTCACCGCCTGTGCTCAGCTGGCGGCCTGGTCATGCGTCCTCGGCTCGTAAATGCGCCTCACGATCGTGTACGGACGGTCCTTCGTCTCGGTGAGCACCGACGCCCGTCGTCTGAGATCGTACGTGGTGCCGGGACACCTTCGCTCGGTGACGGGGACCGCGCGCTGATCAAACCCCGTAATGACCCACAGGCCAGCGAGACAGATTTCGCGGTCGCGATGCAGGACGAGCCTCCACGTATTCCCATATCATGAGCCTGGCTGTCATCACGTTCGAGGCGGATGCGGATGGGTGAGCAGCCGGTTGACGATGCCATAGAAGGCGGCGCCGGTCAGGCGCTCGAACCAACCTCCACGACGTATGGACTGCACACCGTACACGACATCCGCTCCAGACGAGCGCATGACCTCTGCAAACGTCAAGAGGAGGGCAGGGTCTTCTTCGAGGTCTACGTCGATCAGGAAACCAGGTCTCCTCGAACGTGCGAGAGCCCCGTCATCAGCGCGCGGTGATGCCCGAAGTTTTCGATCCGCAGCATGTCCGCGTGGGCTCGGTCACAGCAACTTCATGAACGAGAACGCGCCCGCA
>Ga0182009_10000318_pt1 | contig 10358 bp, 6 predicted proteins | sample Sormic07211187_1_FD_161052 | JGI IMG/M metagenome (GOLD analysis project Ga0182009, IMG submission 161052) | Bulk soil microbial communities from the field in Mead, Nebraska, USA - 072115-187_1 MetaG | ecosystem: Environmental > Terrestrial > Soil > Agricultural land > Bulk soil | place: USA... | reverse complement strand
CTCCTACTTCCTACATGTCAAGCCCAGGTAAGGTTCTTCGCTCTGCATCGAATTGAACCACATGCTCCACCGCTTGTGCGGGCCCCCGTCAATTCCTTTGAGTTTCAACCTTGCGGCCGTACTCCCCAGGCGGACGACTTAATGCGTTAGCTGCGGCACGGAAGGGACTGACCCCCCCCACACCTAGTCGTCATCGTTTACAGCGTGGACTACCGGGGTATCTAATCCCGTTTGCTCCCCACGCTTTCGCGCCTCAGCGTCAGGAATTGCCCAGAGACCCGCCTTCGCCACCGGTGTTCCTCCCGATCTCTACACATTTCACCGCTACACCGGGAATTCCAGTCTCCTCTGCAATCCTCAAGAACAGCAGTATCGATCGACGTTCCTCGGTTGAGCCGAGGGATTTCACGACCGACTTGCCATCCCGCCTACGCGCCCTTTACGCCCAGTAATTCCGAGCAACGCTTGCCCCCTCTGTCTTACCGCGGCTGCTGGCACAGAGTTGGCCGGGGCTTCCTCTGCAGGTACCGTCAGATGCCGGAGGTATTAGCCCCGACACCCATCTTTCCCACTGACAGTGGTTTACGACCCGAAGGCCTTCGTCCCACACGCGGCGTCACTCCGTCAGGCTTTCGCCCATTGCGGAAAATTCCCCACTGCTGCCTCCCGTAGGAGTCGGGGCCGTGTCTCAGTCCCCGTGTGGCTGGTCGTCCTCTCAGACCAGCTACCCGTCATAGCCTTGGTGGGCCGTTACCCCGCCAACTAGCTGATAGGCCGCGAGCCCCTCCAAGAGCGGCAGCTTGCGCCACCTTTCCTCCCCGATCTTTCGACCAAGGAACGTATCCGGTATTAGCCCCCCTTTCGAGGGGGTATCCCGAGCTCAAGGGCAGGTCACCCACGTGTTACTCACCCGTGCGCCACTAGGATCAACAATGTATTGCTACACCGGTGATCCTCGTTCGACTTGCATGTGTTAAGTACGCCGCCAGCGTTCGCTCTGAGCCAGGATCAAACTCGCCATGATTAAATCGACAAACTTGAAGCCTGGTCCCTAAAAGCCCAACCAAGATGTTGCTTCGGTCGAGCGCAAGGTACTCAGTAGTTACGGATGGTGCTCACACTTCTTCGGTGAGCCAGTAACATATGCGATTTTCAAAGAGCGGCGGGGCGCGAACCCCTCAGGTTGAATCGAGGCCAGCGGACTACAGCGGACCGGCTGACTTCTCTCAACGCCCCCCTGCGGCTTGCGCCGGAGGGATGGGCAAGGTGTGATGATACGGATCGATCACAGCGCTGTCAAGCTATTCCTTGTCGAGGACGAATCGCTTGAAGCGCCGCTTGCCGACCTTGAGCAGGTGGCTCGTGGCTGAGGTCCCGACCGCGTAGTTCAGGTCGCTGATCGGCTGGCCGTCGAGCTCCACCGCCCCCTGCTGGATCATCCGGCGCCCTTCCGAGCTCGAGGCCACCAGCCCGGTCCGGGGCAGCACTTTCCAGAGAGGCTCCTCGGCGGCGCTGGTCTGGATCCTTATTTCTTCAATGTTCTCGGGCGCTTCCTTGCTCTGGACCACCCGCGCGAAGTGCGCCTCGCCGGCCACCGCCCCGGTCTCGCCGTGATACATCGCGGTGATCGTCCGCGCCAGGCGCTTCTTGGCCTCCATCGGATGGAGGCTCCGGAGCTCCGCGATCTCCTCCTGCGGCACCCGGGTGGCCAGCTCGAAGTACCGGAACATGAGCGCGTCCGGGACCGACATGAGCTTGCCGTACATCTCGGCCGGCGGCTCGTTGATGCCGACGTAGTTGCCCAGGCTCTTCGACATCTTCTGCACCCCGTCGAGCCCCTCCAGGATCGGCGTCGTCACCGCGACCTGCGGCTCCTGCCCGTGCGCGCGCTGGAGATCGCGGCCCACCAGCAGGTTGAAGGTCTGGTCGGTGCCGCCCAGCTCCACGTCCGCCGCGAGGGCCACCGAGTCGTAGCCCTGGGCGAGCGGGTACAGGAACTCGTGCAGGCTGATCGGCCGCCCCGCCGCGTAGCGCGCCGCGAAGTCCTCGCGCTGGAGGATGCGGGCCACCGTGAGGTGCGCGGTCTCGCGGATGACCTGCTCGAAGGTGAGCTTGCCCAGCCACTCGGAGTTGAAGCGCACCTGGGTGCGCCCCATGTCGAGGACCTTGCCGAGCTGCGCCTTGTACGTCTCCGCGTTCTCGCGGATCTCCTCCCACGTGAGCGGCCGGCGCGTCTCCGAGCGTCCGGTGGGGTCACCGATCATCCCGGTGAAGTCGCCGATGATGATGACCACCTGGTGACCCAGATCCTGGAAGTCGCGGAGCTTCTGGAGCACCACGGTGTGGCCGATGTGCAGGTCGGGCGCGGTGGGATCGAGGCCCAGCTTCACCTTGAGCGGCGTCGCGGTGCGGAGCGAGCGCTCGAGCTTCGCGCGCAGCTCCGTCTCGACCACGATCTCGGCCGCGCCCCGGCGGATGCGGGCCAGCTGCTGATCCGCGCTGAGGGCCGTCTTCACGCCCTGTATAATAGCAATCCATGGCGGGAGACCGACGCTCCAAACGCGCCGCGCTCCGGCGTCGCCGCTGGCTCCGCTGGATGCTCATGGCGTTGCTGGTGGTGGTCCTCGTCAGCGGCCTCGGCGTGGCCGCCTCCGCCGTCTGGGTCCTCACCATCCTGCCCGGCTCGCTTCCGTCGGTCACCCAGCTCGAGACCTTCGACGCGAGCGAGGGCACCAAGGTCTACGACGACAACGACGAGCTGATCACCGAGTTCCACGTCGAGCGCCGTATCTTCGTCCCCCTGGCCCAGATCCCCAAGACCCTGCGCGACGCGATCATCGCCATCGAGGACGCGCGCTTCTACTCCCACCACGGCGTCGATCCCACCGGCATCGCGCGCGCGGTCTACCAGAACTTCCGCCGCGGGCGCATCGTGGAGGGCGGCAGCACCATCACCCAGCAGCTCGCCAAGGTCCTCTTCCTCACCCCCGACAAGAGCCTGGAGCGCAAGCTCAAGGAGGCGGTGCTCGCGCTGGAGCTCGAGCGGCGCTACTCGAAGGACCGCATCCTCGAGATGTACCTGAACCAAATCTATTTCGGCCACGGCGCGTTCGGGGTCGAGGCCGCCGCGCGCACCTTCTACGGCAAGGGCGTCTCCGAGCTGAGCCTCCCGGAATGCACGCTCCTGGCCGGCCTGCCCAAGGCGCCCACCACCTACTCCCCGTTCGAGCATCCGGAGGCGGCCAAGCGGCGGCGCGCCACCGTGCTGTCCCGCATGGTCGACGTGGGCGCGATCGCCTCGCCGCTCGCCAAGAAGACCGCCGACTCTCCGCTCGGCCTCATCCCGCCCGAGCGCCGGCGCACCACCGGCCAGTACTACCTCGAGTACGTGCAGCAGCAGCTCGAGGCGCAGTACGGCGCGGACCTCGTCTTCAAGGGCGGGCTCCAGGTCTACACCACGCTCTCGCCGGTGATGCAGGTCAAGGCGGAGCGGGCGCTGCGCGAGGGCCTCAAGGCGCTGGAGTCGCGCCGGGGCGCGGCGGCGAAGGACGGCACCGCGCCTCCGCCCGAGCGGCCGGAGGGCGCGCTGCTCACCATCGAGCCGCAGACCGGCTACATCAAGGCGATGGTGGGCGGCTACGACTTCTTCAAGAGCGAGTTCAACCGCGCGGTGCAGGCCCGGCGACAGCCCGGCTCCGCGTTCAAGGCCTTCGTGTACCTCGCCGCGCTCGAGTCCGGGCAGACCCCGGCCAGCGTGGTCGACGACTCGCCGGTCGAGTTCCCCGCCGGGCGCAACGGCAAGGCGTGGAAGCCCGACAACTACGATCGCAAGTTCCGCGGGCCGATCACCTACCAGCAGGCCCTGGAGGAGTCGGTGAACGTGGCCGCGGTCAAGGTGCTGGAGAAGAACGGGGTCCGCCGCACGGTGGACCTCGCCCGCCGGCTCGGAGTCGAGAGCCCGCTCGGCGAGAACCTCTCGATCGCGCTCGGCACCTCCGACCTCACCCTGCTCGAGATCACCTCCGCCTACGGCGCGCTCGCCAACCAGGGCTCCTGGGTGCGGCCCAGCGCGATCCGCTACGTGCTCGACTCGCAGCGCAAGCTGCTCGAGGAGAACACCCCCCAGGCCAAGCAGGTGGTCTCCCCCGAGCTGGCCTACGTGATGACGTCCATGCTGCGCGGCACCATCGAGCGCGGCACCGGGGCGGCGGCCCGTGCCCTCGGCCGGCCCGCGGCGGCCAAGACCGGCACCACCAACGACTACTCGAACGCGTGGTTCATCGGCTACACGCCCCAGCTCGCCACCGGGGTGTGGGTCGGTTACGACCGGCCGCGGAGCCTCGGCAAGGACGAGACCGGATCGCGGGTCGCGGTCCCGATCTGGACCGCGTTCATGCAGGAGGCGCTCGCCGGGACGCCGCCCGAGGACTTCCCGATTCCCGAGCGCGTGGTGCTGGTGCCGGTGGACATGAACCCGAGCGGCGGCTGCGTCCGTCCGGTGACGATGGCATTCGTGGCCGGCACCGAGCCCAAGGAGGTATGCGGTCCGGCCCGCTACGCTCCCGGCGTGTCGCCGCCGCGTGTCGAGCCGCCGCTGCTGCCCGCGCCGGCCAACCCGACGCCGTCCGCTCCGGGGCCATCCGCCCCCGCCCCCGCCGCGCCCACGCCGGCCCCCGCTCCGGGGGCCGCGCTGCCCGCGCCGGCGCCCACCACGCCGGCATCCTCGAGCGCGACCGCGCCCCAGTCCTGAGGCCTACGCGCCTCCGGCCGCCGCGGCCACCTCGGCCCACGGACGGCCGCCCAGCAGCGCTCCGATCACCTCGCGCACCCGGCTGGCGGGCACCCGCACCTGTTCCATCGAGTCCCGGTCCCGGATCGTGACCTTGCCGTCCGCGGCCTCGCCCTTGTCGGTGGCCCCCACCGTCTGCACGTCCACCGTCACGCAGTAGGCCGTGCCCACCTCGTCCTGGCGGCGGTAGAGCCGGCCGATCGCCGCGGTGTCGTCGTAGACCACGGTGAGGTCGCGGGACAGCTCGTCGCGGAGGGCGTGCGCGGTGCGCACGATGTCGTCCCGCTTCTTCAGCAAGGGCAGGATGGCCACCGAGATCGGGGCCAGCTCGGGATGGAAGCGCAGGACGACTCGCTTCTCCCCGCGCACCTCCTCCTCGCGGTAGGCGTCGGCGAGGAACGCGAGCAGCGCCCGGTCCACCCCCGCCGAGGGCTCGATCACGAACGGCACCACGTGCTCCTTCCGCTCCTCGTCGAAGTAGCTGAGCGCCTTCCCGCTGAACTTGGCGTGCTGCTTGAGATCGAAGTCGGTGCGGTTGGCGATCCCCATCAGCTCGCTCCAGCCGATGGGGAAGCGGTACTGCACGTCCGCGGTGCGCTTGGCGTAGTGGGCGAGCTCGTCCCGGGCGTGCTCGTGCAGGCGCAGGTTGCCGTCCTGGATGCCGTAGCGCTTGAACCACGCCACGCAGTCCTCGATCCAGCGGTCGTGCCAGAACTCGTCGGCGGGCCGCCCGTCCACCGTCTCGTGCGGGTTCACGAAGTACTCGATCTCCATCTGCTCGAACTCGCGGGTCCGGAAGATGAAGTTGCCCGGGGTGATCTCGTTGCGAAAGGCCTTGCCGATCTGGCCGATGCCGAAGGGCAGCTTGCGCCGCATCGATTGCTGCACGTTGTCGAAGTTGACGAAGATGCCCTGCGCGGTCTCGGGGCGCAGGTAGGTGACCGCCGCGTCCTCCTCCACCGGCCCCATGAACGTCTTGAACATGAGGTTGAACTGCCGGGGCGCGGTCAGCTCGCCCTTGCCGCAGTCGGGGCACAGGGTCCGCCGGCCCCCGCAGTGGCTACACGCCTCCGCGGCCGGGATCGTGAACTTGTTCCCCTTGGTGGCGGGACAGTAGTGCACCCACGGCACCTCGTCGAGCTGATCGGCGCGAAACCGGTGGCGGCACTCGCGGCAGTCCACCATCGGATCGGTGAAGTGATCGACGTGTCCGCTCGCCTTCCACACCATCGCGTGCATGAGGATGGACGCGTCGAGACCGACCATGTCGGGCCGGCGCTGGACGAAGTCCCGCCACCACACCCGCTTGATCTTGTTCTTGAGCTCGACGCCGAGGGGACCGTAGTCCCAGCAGGAGCCGGTGCCGCCGTAGATCTCGCTCGACTGGAAGACGAAGCCGCGCCGCTTGCAGAGCGACACGAGCGTGTCCATCGAAACCATGGCGGTCAGGATAGCACAGCGCGCCGAGGGACCGGCGCGCGCCGGCCCTCAGCGCCGGCGCTGGCGCGCGGCGGCGAGGTTCCGCCGCGCCCTGTCGTGGCCCGGATCGAGGCGCAGGCACTCCTCGAAGTGCGCGATCGCCGCGTCGACGTCGCCCCGCAGCAGGAGCGCGGCCCCCAGGTTGTTGTGGGCCGCCGCGTCGGCCGGCCGCGCCGCGACCTCCTTCTGGAACAGGGCCACCGCGTCGTCGTACTTGGCGTGCTTGAGCAGCAGGTAGCCGAGCTGCGCCCGCGCCTCGCCGGCCTCGACGTAGCGCTCCTGCCGCGCGAGCACCGCGGCCAGGTTCTGCTGCCCCAGCTCCCACTCCGGGGCGAGCCGCAGGGCCGCGCGGGTTTCCCGCTCCGCGTCCTGCACCCGGCCCTCGTTGAGATACGCGAAGCCGAGGTTGCCCCGTGCCAGCGGGGAGTCGGGCTCGAGGCGAACCGCGTACTCCCAGAGCGTCCGGGAGTCGCGCCACACCCATACGAGCTGCCACGTGAGCACGGCCAGCCCCATGTAGGCGATCGAGACGATCGCGAGGCCCGCGGGCCCCGCGCCCCGCGGGATCCGCCCCGGCGCCTGGGCGCGGGCCACGAGCCAGCACACCCCACCGCCGACCAGCAGGGCGAGGCCGAGGCACGAGAGGTAACTGTAGCGCGCCGCGACCAGCTGCGGCCCGGACTGGACGATGCCGCTCACCGGCGCGACCAGGGCCACGTACGTGATCCACGCCGCGAGCGCCGCCGGCCAGCGCCGGCGCTGCCAGATCAGGACCACGCTCAGCACGAGCACCCCGGCCGCGCGGGCGAGGATGGGGCCGGCGGTCGGGTCGAACCCGGCCGCCATCTGGTACATGGGAGCGACATCGATCGGAAGCAGCGTCTTCCACACGTAGAAGGCCAGGCCGTACAGGGCCGCCCCCACCCGGGTCTCGAGGGGCAGGTCCGCGACCATGCCGCCGTAGGCCTGGACCGCGTAGCTGGCCACCAGCGCGGTGGCCGCCGCCACGATCACGTAGGGGATCTTCTCGATCCAGACCGCGCGGGCGGCGGGGCCGGTCCAGCCGGCGCGCCGCGCGGGCAGTCGCCGCAGCGGGTACACGTCGAGCACGACGAGGATGATCGGCAGGGTCATGACGATCGCCTTCGCCATCGCGGCCAGGACGAAGCACGCGAGCGAGGCGGCCAGCCACCCGCGCCGCCGACGACCCACCGCCTCCGCGGCGGCGAGGTAGGCGGCAATCGCGAGCAGGAACAGGAGGCCGGACAGCACGTCGCGCCGCTCGGTGATCCACGCCACCGATTCCACCCGCAGCGGATGGATGGCGAAGAACAGCGCCGCGGCCAGCGCGCCGATCCGCAGCCGACGCTCGGGGCCGCCGACGGCCAGGCGCAGCAGGCGCAGGGCGACCAGGTAGAAGACCGTCGCGGCGGCCGCGTGCAGCAGCACGTTGGTCAGGTGATACCCGAGCGGGTTCATGCCCCAGAGCCGGTAGTCGAGCCCGAACGAGATCCAGGTGAGCGGGATCCAGTGGCCGGCCAGGGTGGTGGTGAACATCCAGCCCAGGTTCGACCAGCCGAGGCCGCGGAACGCGGGGTTGTCCACCAGGTTCAGCGCGTCGTCCCAGTCGAGGAACTCGCCCCCGAGCGCGGGCCAGAAGACGCCGAAGGCAACGAGGGCGACCGCCAGTGGCCACGCCCAGGGCCAGCGGGCAGGCGCGGCCGCGGCACGCGCCACCGGCTCGGGGGCCCGGGCGGCGGGCGCAGCGGCCGCGACCCGACCGCGGGCGCGCCGCGCGGGCCGCGCGCGAGAGCTCATCGGACGAGCACCGGCGCCGGGCCGGCCGCGAGGGGCTCGAACGCGGCGCGCCTCACCGGTCGGGCTGCGTCAGCACCGAGGGCGCGCGCCGCGTTTGGCTGATGAAGCGCGACGAGAGCGGGTAGCGGCCCATCAGGCGCGCGAGCAGACCCTCGAGCACCGAGGCCAGCTCGGCGTCCAGGTCGGCGGCCAGGTTGAGCCGCAGCGCCTCCTCCCACGACAGGACCCGCAGCCGCTTGAGGGTCCCCACCAGCGCTCCGGACAGCGGGATGGCGTCCGCACCGGGCCGGCACGCCGCGCAGACGAGGCCCCCCGCGGTGACGTCCAGGGCGGGCTCGTCGAAGGGATGCGGCCGGCCGCACGACATGCAGCGATCGATACGAGGCCGGTGCCCCAGCGCGTCGACCGCCCGGAGACCGAAGCACACCGCCACGCGGGCCGGGCGCCGGCTCGCCTCCATGGCCTCGAGCATGCGAGTCAGGAGAGCGAACAGGGCGGGCTGCGGGTCCCGGTCGGCGCTGAGCCGCGCCACCACCTCCACCGACCACGCGGCCTGACCGAGCCGCTCCAGGTGCTCGCGCACCCCCACGAAGGGCCGCACGATGTCGAAGTGGTCCACCTGCACCAGCTCGCTGCGCCCGCTGTCGAAGAAGACCAGCTCGCCGAGCGTGAACAGCTCCAGCGCGCTCCCGAAACGGGAGCGGGGGCGGCGCGCCCGCCGGGCGATGCCGCGCAGCTTGCCGTGCTCGTGGGTGTAGAAGTCGACGAGACGGTCGCTCTCGCCGAACGCGCGCCGGCCGATCACGATCGCGCGGGTCTTGTGGAGCGCCATCAGGCCGGCCCGTCCCTCACGAGGTCATGAGAAAGCCGAACTCCCGGAGCGCCTTGTCGTCCTTGCGCCATTCGGACCGCACGCGCACCGTGAGCTCCAGGAACACCTTGATGCCGAAGAACCGCTCCAGGTCGGTCCGCGCGCTGGAGCCGATCCGCTTGAGCATCGCCGCGCCCTTGCCGATCACGATGCCGCGCTGCGACTCGCGCTCCACGAAGATGACCGCGCGGATGTACAGGCACTCGGGCCGCCGACGCTCGGTCAGCTCCTCCACCCGCACCGCGCACGCGTAGGGGACCTCCTGGTGGGTGAGGCGGAAGATCTTCTCCCGGATCGCCTCCGCCACCCAGAAGGTCTCCGGCTGGTCGGTCAAGGTATCCGGGGGGAAATAGGCCGGCCGCTCGGGCAGCGCGGCTACGATCAGGTCCAGCAGCTCCTGGCACCGCTCGCCCCGCTCCGCCGAGATCGGCACGATCTCCGCGAACGGGTGCGCCACCCGGTACGCCGCGATCAACGGGAGAAGCCGGGCCTTGGGGCTCACCAGATCCGTCTTGTTGAGGCAGCAGAAGACGGGGGCCCGCGAGGTCTTCAGCCGATCGAGCGCCTCCCGATCGAGCCGGGCGGGATCCTCGGTCGCCTCGGCCACGAAGCAGACCAGGTCCACGTCCTCCACCGCCCGCTCCGCGGTCCTGGACATGAGCTGACCGAGGCGGCCCGAGCCCGGGTGCAGGCCCGGCGTGTCCACGAACACGATCTGGGCGTCGGGGCGGTGGCGGATGCCGGTGATGCGGGTGCGGGTGGTCTGCGGGCGCGGCGAGACGATCGCCATCTTCTCGCCGACCAGCCGGTTCAGCAGCGTGGACTTGCCGACGTTGGGTCGGCCGACGAGGGCCACGAAGCCCGAGCGATGCGGCGACGCCATCAGGCCTCCAGCAGCCCCGCCCAGAGCCGAGCCGGGACGGCGGGGCTCCCCCGGCCGGCCAGGATCTCGCGCGCGCGGCGGTGCATGCGCCGGGCGTGGCGCGGCTCGTGGTCGTCGTAGCCGGCCAGGTGGAGGAGGCCGTGCACCACCAGCAGGTCGAGCTCCACCGCGAGCGACACGCGGAGCTGGCGGGCCTGCCGCGCCGCGGTCTCGGCCGAGACGATCACCTCGCCCCACAGCCGGCCGGGGCCGGCCAGATCGAAGGCGAGCACGTCGGTGGCCCGCCGGTGCCCGAGGTAGCGGGCGTTGAGCGCGCGGATGCGGCGGTCGTCGACGACGGTGACGTGCACCTCGCGGTCGGCGCGGCCGAGGGCCGCGAGGGCTCGCCGGGCCACCGCGCCCAGGCGGCGGGGAGAGATCCGGGAGTGACGCTGGAGATTGGAGACCGCGACGGGCATCAGCGGGGGCGCTGGCCCCTCCCAGTCCTCTCCCCCGGGGGGAGAGGGCGGGTCATGGCG
>Ga0182009_10000317_pt1 | contig 10396 bp, 6 predicted proteins | sample Sormic07211187_1_FD_161052 | JGI IMG/M metagenome (GOLD analysis project Ga0182009, IMG submission 161052) | Bulk soil microbial communities from the field in Mead, Nebraska, USA - 072115-187_1 MetaG | ecosystem: Environmental > Terrestrial > Soil > Agricultural land > Bulk soil | place: USA... | reverse complement strand
ACGCCTGCCGTGAACACGAGCGCGTCGACTCCGCCCATGGCCGCCGCGAGGCTTCCGACAGCGCCCCTGATTCGCGCCGCGTAGATCGCAAGGGCGAGACGGGCCTGCTCGTGCCCCTGGTCCGCCGCGGCCGTGACCGCGCGGAAATCCCCGGAGACTCCCGAGACGCCGAGCAGGCCGGACTGGTGGTTCAACGTCTCGTCCAGCTCGCGCGCCGTGAGCGCTCCCTGGCGCAGCGCGTAGACGAGGATCCCGGGATCCACGGAGCCCGAGCGCGTTCCCATCATCAGCCCTTCCATCGGCGTAAAGCCCATGGTCGTCGCGACCGGCTTCCCGCCGACGACGGCGCTGGCGGAGCAGCCGTTTCCCAGGTGCAGCGTCACGATCCGATGGCGCGCGGAGGGGCCGCCCAGCATCGAGGCCGCGCGCTCCGAGCCGTAGGAGTGGCTGAGCCCGTGGAACCCGAACCGCCGCACGCCCCAATGCTCGTACCAGGAGAAGGGAAGGGGATAGACGACCTGCTCCAAGGGCAGGTCGCGAAAGAACGCGGTGTCGAACGCGGCGACGTGAGGCACGCCGGGAAAGCGCTCTTCTGCGGCCTCCAGCGCCGCGAGCGCGGGCGGATTGTGGAGGGGGGCAAGAGCCGAGAGGCGCGCGATCGCGTCCTTCACGGCCGCCGTCACGCGCACCGCCTCGCGGAATTCGGTGCCGCCGTGCACGATCCGGTGGCCGACCGCGGCGATCGCATCGGTTTCCGGGGACACGCCCAGCGCGAGCAGCGCCTCATCCAACGACTCCGCGCTCGGAATGCGATCGACCGTGACGGCGCGCCCTTCGATCTCCGCCACGCCGCCATCGGGGCGCGCCTCGAACAGCGAGGCCTTGAGCGTGCTCGATCCCGCGTTCAGGCAGAGGATGAACGGTCCGCCCGCGCTCGAGCTCCGAACCGTCATAAGGCGCGCACACTCGGCCCCACGCGCCTAGAGCTTCACGTCCTGCCACTTCGTCGCCGCGATCTCGGGCGGGTCGACGCCATGTTCCTCGACGTAGGCGCGGTGCCGGGCGATCTTCATTTCGTAGCGGCGGATCAGCTCCTCGGCGCGGGCCGCCGCGGACGGTTTCCGCGCCGCGATCTTCTGCGCCGACTGGATCACCACGTGCCACCGGCTCGTTCGGTTGCGGATGTGCATGTCGAACGGCGTCGTGGTCGAGCCCTCCTCGCGGTAGCCGTTCACGTCGAAGCGCTCGTTCATCGGCCGCTCCCAGCAGAGCTGCTTGATCGCCGCGGTGTAGCCGTGGAAGTTGTAGATGACCGGCGCGGTGATCGGGAAGATCCGCTGGAAGCGCTCCTCGTCCAGCCCATGCGGATACTTCTGCGGGATGCCCAGCGCGAGCAGGTTCATCACGTTCACCACGCGCACGCGCCAGTCGGGCACTTCCTCGCGCAGGATCTGCGCGGCGGCCACGGCCTCCACCGTCAGGTTGTCGCCGCTCGCCGCCAGCACCACGTCGGGATCCTCCCCCTCGTTCGTGCTGGCCCATCGCCAGACGCTCGCGCCCACGCGGAACTCCTCGCGCGCTTCCTCCAGGCTCAGCCACTGCGGCATCGGCTGCTTCCCCGCGACCACCAGGTTGATGTGCTGCGTCGACTGGAAGCAGTGCTCCATGGTGACGAGCAGCGTGTTCGCGTCGGGCGGGAGGAAGATGTGGTAGGTCTCCCCCTTCTTCGTGAGCAGGTTGTTGATGAAACCGGGCCCCTGGTGCGAGAAGCCGTTGTGATCCTGGCGCCACGCCTCGGACGTGAGCAGGTAGTTGAGCGAGGCGACCGGCTTCCGCCACGGCACCTCGAGGGAGGCTTTCAGGAACTTGGCGTACTGATTCATCATCCCGTCCACGATCGGGATGAAGGCCTCGTAGCAGGGGAAGAGCCCGTGGCGGCCCGTGAGGAGATAGCCCTCCAGCCACCCCTGGCAGTTGTGCTCGGAGAGCACTTCCATGACGCGGCCGTAGCGCGCAATGTGCTCGGAGCCGTCCGGCACCGGCCAGCAGTACTGGCGGTCGGTCACGCGCAGCACGGCGGAGAGCCGGTTCGATTCCAGCTCGTCCGGGCAGACGATGCGGAAATTCCGCGCACTCTCGTTCCGGACGAGGACCTCGGCGAGATAGTCCCCGAACGGTCCCATGTGGCTGACCATCGGCGCCCCGCGGCGCTCCACCTTGACCGCGAACTCCTCGAGCGGCGGCAGCGCGAGCGGCTGGCGGACGTCGCCGCCGAACGAGGCGCGGTTCATCGCGATGCGCCGCGACCCGACCGGGCAGAGCTCGAGGAGATCGGAATCGGGACGGCCCTCGGCGTCGAACAGCTCCTCCGGCCGGTACGAGCGCAGCCACCGCTCCAGCGCTTCCAGATGCTTCGGGTTGTTCTTGGGATCCTTCACCGGCACCTGGTGCGCTCGGAAGGTTCCCGCGATCCGCTCGCCGTCCAGCTCCGGAGGGCAGCCGCGCCCCTTGGGCATGCGATAGATCAGCATCGGCCAGCGCGGACGCGCCTCGGGCGTGCCCCCGCGCGCGAGCCGCTGGATCCGCGCGATCTCGTCGTGCGCCCAGTCCATCGCGGCGCCCATCGCCGGGTCCAGCTCCGGCCCATCGTCCACGTAGCGCGGCTCGTAGCCGTAGCCCCGGAAGAGCGCCGTCTCCTCCTCCTCGCTCATCGTCGCCACGATCGTGGGGTTCGAGATCTTGAAGCCGTTCTGGAGCAGGATCGGGAGCACCGCTCCGTCCGATTCCGGGTTGATGAACTTGGCGCTGTGCCACGCGCCCGCGGTTGGACCCGTCTCCGCTTCGCCGTCGCCTACGATGCAGGCCACCGTGAGGGTCGGATTGTCGAGCGCCGCGCCGAAGGAGGTCGCGAGCGCGTACCCCAGCTCCCCTCCTTCATGGATCACGCCCGGGATGTAGGGGCTCAGGTGGCTCGGAAATCCGTACGGCCAGGAGAACTCGCGGAACAGCTCGCGGAGCCCCGCCTCATCGCGCGAGAGCTTGGGGTAGAACTCGGCGAGCGTCCCCTCGAGCCAGAGGTTCGCCATGTTCGCGGCCGCGCCGTGTCCCGGACCGGTGACGAGCATGATATTGGCGTCACGCTCGAGGATCAGCCGGTTCAGGTGCGCGTAGATCGTGTTGATGCCGGGCGCGGTGCCCCAGTGGCCGAGCAGGCGATCCTTGATGTGCTCGGGGCGGAGCGGCTCTTTCAGCAGGGGGTTGTCGCGAAGATAGATCTGCGCCGCCGCGATGTAGTCCACGGCGCGGCGGTATCTCAGGAATCGTTCCTGCTCGAACTCGGGAAGGGCGGGCTTAGGCTCAGCTGGCGCTGCCGGGTACGGAGACGTCGATCGGCCCATGGAGAGGCTCCTTTCGAATGCACTCCCATGCTGGGCGCTATACACCCGAAGATCAAGTCACGGCCGAGGAGTGGCCCTGCCGCGGGGACGTGCCGTAGTGACCCAACAACATGCTTCAGAGCATGTTGCGGACGTGGATTATGTCAACTCGGCCCTTGTCGGGTCGCGGGTAATCGCGACTTACTCCCGCGCCTCCCGCGCCACCTGCCACGCATGCAGCACCAGCGCCACCGTAATCACCGCGTAGGCCACGAAGACCCGGAAGTACTCCCCGATCTGCGCGTCGCCGGCCAGCGCCTTCCCGGCCAGCGGTGAGACGATGAACAGCGTGTGGAACAGGATCGTGCCCAGGATCGCCTGCCCCACGGTGGCGCGCGTCACGGTCGCGCCCGACACCAATAATGCGGCGATCGCGAACATGCCGACCTGCTCGTGGGAGCTGTAGGTGTTCATGGTGCCGATGTTTTGAAGAAAGAGGAGCTGTCCCCAGGCGGCGAACAGCGTGGACAGGACGGTCGCGATCAGGCGATTTCGGTCCACGGGGATGCCGGCGATCGAGGCGACGTGCGGGTCCTGGCCCATGGCGCGGAACTGCTGGCCCAGCTTGGTGCGGAAGAAGAACATCGTGAAGAGGCAGAAGGCGAGCACGACCGCGTACGACACCACGGGCACGCGCGTCTCCACGCCCTCGAGCGGCACCCGCAGCCGGATCAGATCGTCCACGGCGTACTGGATCGACGTGAGGTCCACGGTGTTGCGCAGCCCGTAGCCCTGCGGCAGCACCATGCCAGGATCGTGGAAGGGGATCAGCGATCCGAAGGCGAAGAGCACGAGGAGCTGATAGAGCCCGTTGGCGAAGAAGCCGGCGATGAGCCCGGTCACCATCTCGCGTCCCTTGGCCTTGTTGAAGAGCATCCCGGTCGCGATTCCGAACAGCAGGGCCAGGGGCGTCGCCAGGACCCAGGCCGCGCCGAACCCGCCGATCCCCTTGCCGCCCCAGTGCACGACGAGGATCGCCGCGAGCTGGCCGGCCATGGCGCCGATCACGATGCCGAAGTTCAGTCCCAGTCCCGCCAGGATCGGGATCAACAGCGCGAGCACGAGAACGCTGTTTCGCCCCACCCGCACGAGCAGCTCGCCGATCAGGAAGGGCGGCGTGATCTTGGCCACCCCGATTCCGAAGAGGCAGAGCACGGCGAAGAGGATCGGCACCGCCTGGTTCGTGATCCGCGTGCCCAGGCCGCGGCGCTTTCCCCGCGACGCCGGGCCGGCCGCCACCGGATCGGCGGTCATTCGCGCGTGCCTCCCATGCGCGTCAGCGCATAGAGAATCATCCCGTTCTGGATGATCAGCCGCGCGGTCTCGGAGATGTCCCCCTCGATCACCTGGCTCGTCACCGGCAGCGCGGTGGTCAGGATCGACTGGAACAGGATGGTCCCGATGATCACGTGCGCCACCGTCGCGCGGGTCACCGAGGCGCCGCCGATCAGGATGCAGGCGATCGCGGGGAAGGCCATGAGGAGCGGTGCGGTGTAGAGCTGCACGAACCCGTACGACTGGCTGTAGATCACGATGCCGATCGCGGCGAGCACGGTGCTGAGCACGGTGGCCTGCACCCGCGTGCGCTCGTCGGAGATCCCCGCGGCGCGCGCGAACCGGGGGTTGCTGCGCGCGGCGGCGATGGTGATCCCCATCTGCGTGCGGAAGAACCAGGAGACCAGCGCGCAGAGCCCCAGGAACGCAAGCATGGCGCCCGTCGGGAAGGTCACGCCGGCCACCGTGAACTGGAGCCAGCGGTCGAGCACCTTGGTGGAGTCGAGCGGCATCGCGAGCGTGGTGCGGAGCCCCTTCCCGCCGATCGCCCAGACCAGGGTGGGATTGGTGAAGGGGGCGAGCAGCCAGAAGATCGACATCCCCGAGACGGCGGCGAATCCCAGGTAGGTGCCGACCATCATCTCCTGGCCGCGCGTGCGGTTCAGAAGCCATCCGTAGCCGATCCCCACCGGGATCGCGAGCGCGACGCCGATGCCGGTGGCGGCGGCCAATCCCGCCACGCCGCCGATCCCCGCGTTCAGCACGTAGACGCAGCCGATCAGGCCGCAGATGACGCCCAGGGGCAGCCCGAAGTTGAGCCCGACGCCTCCCTGGATGGCGGGAAGCAGCGCGAGCACCAGGATGCCGTTGCGCGCGACGCGCACGATGGAGTCGGTGACCAGCGAGCCGAGGTCCATGTGCGTGGCGACCGCCGTGGCGAAGAGCGCGACGACGAAGCCCGCGATCAAGAGCCGCGGCACGCCCATCTCGGCGACGAGCCCGCGCGCGCGCCCGCCGATGCCGCCGCCCCCTGCCGTGGTACCGCCCGAGACGGCGCTCACGCGGCCGCGGTCTCCCCGGCCATCGCCAGTCCGAACTGGGCATCGGGGGCATCCGGGCGAAGGATCGCGGCCACCCGGCCGTGATAGACGATCGCGATCCGGTCGCAGATCGCGCGCAGCTCGGCGAGCTCCGACGACGTGACCACCAGCGTCACCCCCTCGTCCCGGTTCAAGCCCGCCAGGATCTCGAGCACGCGCTCCTTGGCGCCCACGTCGATGCCGCGCGTCGGCTCGTTCACGAACAGGACCCGCGGCCGCAGCGTCATGGCGCGCGCGAGGCAGACCTTCTGCTGGTTGCCTCCCGAGAGACGGCGCACCTGCTGCGCCGCGCCCGTCGTGCGCACGTCGAGCCGCCGGATCATCTCCTGCGCGTGATCGCGCAGCGCCCTCCGGTCCAGCGGCCGAAGCGCCGGGATCGGGAAGCGGTGCAGGAAGCGCCCCTGCGCCTCCAGCGCCGAGAGCGCGATGTTCAGCTCGATCGATTCGTCGGGCAGGAGGCCGACCCCGCGGCGATCCTCCGAGACGAACGCGAGCCCGCGGCGCAGGGCTCCCCGCGGGTCGTTCAGCGGGAGCGGCTCGCCGCGAAGGAGGACGCGGCCCGTGGCGGGATAGAGTCCCATGACCCCGTTGGCGATCCCCAGCTTCCCGTGGCCCGCGAGGCCGCCGATGCCGAAGATCTCTCCCTCCCGGATCGAGAGCGTCACCCCCTCGACCGGCTCTCCGGGCATCGCGACCCGCAGCCCTTCGCAAGCCAGCGTCACGGCCGCTCCCTCGGCCGGCCCGCTCCGGTGCGCCACCGCCATCGCGGGGCGGCCCACCATCAGCTCCGCGATCCGCACGACCGACGTCGAGCGGGGATCGGGCGTCCCGACCACCTCGCCGTCGCGCAGCACCGTCATCCGGTCCGCCACCGCCTTCACCTCGTCCAGGCGGTGGGTGATGAAGAGCACGGCGATCCCCGCGTCGGCGAAGGCGCGCATCGACTGGAGCAGCCGCGCCGCCTCGGTCTCGGTCAGGACGGCGGTCGGCTCGTCGAAGATCAGGAGCCGGAGCGCCTGCTTGTCCACCTCGCGCGCGATCTCGAGGAACTGCATGTGGCCCACGGGAAGACCGGCGACCGGCATCCACTCGTCGATCGAGAGGCCGACCCGGTCCAGCGCGCGCCGCGCGTCGGCGCGCATCGCCGCGATGTCGAGCCGCTCGAGGCCGCGGCCGGCGATGCGCGAGAGGAGGTTCCGGCGCGTGGGCTCCCGGTTCAGCTTGATGTTCTCGGCGACGCGGAAGCCCGGGAGGAGCATGAACTCCTGGTGCACCATCCCGATCCCCGCGGCCATCGCCTCGGCCGGCGCCATGAAGCGAACGGGGGCGCCGTCCAGAAGGACGTCGCCCCCGTAGCCGCCGGTCTCGTGGATGACCGGCATGCCGAACAGGATGTTCATCAGCGTGGACTTGCCCGCGCCGTTTTCGCCGACCAGCGCGTGGATCTCCCCGACCCCGACCGACAGGGAGATCCCGTTCAGGACCCGGTGGCCCCCGTATTCCTTGGTGATCCCGCGAAGCTCGAGGACCGGCCCGCCCGGCGCGCCTCTCGGGCCGCCGGAGAAGCCGCCGCCGGGCCTAGTAGTAGATGTTGTCGACAAGGAAGAGGTAGGAGTTGCCCTTCTTCTCGTCGTACTTGGTGAGCGTGATCGCGTGTCCCGCCGCCAGGCTCTCCATGTACTTCTTCACCGTCGCGGGGTCCTTGTAGTCGGCCTTGCCCATCTGGGCGTCGACCAGGAGATCGGTCATGGCTCGGATCGAGAGCATCACCTCGGGAACGGGCCACGTGGAGAAGTGCCCGGTCATGTGGTGCTCGGCGATCACCTTCCGGTTCTGCGCGCTGATGTACTCCATGTCCCCCGCCTTGTTCGGGGGGATCGCGATGCCGAGCGCGGTGGGATAGCCGTGGGTCGGGCTGGGGCAGCACTGCTCGGGGATGTAGCCGCCGTTCGTCACGACCGACTTGATCATCGGGTCCATCATCCCGCAGTTCGTCGAGAAGAATGCCGTCTTCGCCCCGTACTGCTTGAGCTCGCGCGGCACGTCCTCCATCACGAACTGCTGGGTGGCGTTCAGCCCCCCCTCGCCCATGGGGTCGGGCGCGGTGACGAAGTGCATCCTGATGCCGTTCTGGGCGCAGGCGGTCTTCATGATGTCGAAGCGGCGCGCGATCAGCTCCTGCGACATGTGGCGGGGGAAGGAGTAGTGGACGAAGTCGGTCACGCCCATCTTCTTCGCAACGCCGACGATCGTCCGCCCGCGGGCCAGCTCGTCGGGCTGGACGCAGATGTCGACCTCGTTGTTGACCAGGGCCGGATCGTCCTGCGGCGTGACGAACGCGACCTTGATGTCGGGCCGCTTCTCCCGGATCTTGCGCAGCCCCGGAATGGAGCCGGGAACGGCCTGCCCGATGATGATCACCTTCACGTCGGGATCGGAGGCCAGTCCCACGAGCTGCGCGATGACGGTCTCCTGCTCCTGCATGAAGTTGTCCGGGTAGGTCACGTGCTTCACGTGGTCGGCTCCGTACTTGGCCACGATCATCTGCCCCGCGCGGAACTCGTCCTCCCCCTGGGAGACGGTGCCCGTCATGACCCCGATCTTGAAGGGGATCGCGACCTGGGGCGTCGCGACGGCGGGTACGGCCGAGACGGCCGGCGTGGTCCCGCTCTTCTGACATCCGACAAGCCCGAAAAGAATGAGCCCGGAGGCCAACGAGAGCGCGGCCCTCAGGGGAAGGAACGATCGGTGCGGCATGATGGGTGCCTCCAAGGAATGGACTACGCTTCGACCCGCGGCATCGTGAGCTCCGGGAGCCTGGATTCGATCTGCCCCCGGGCCTGCTCCAGCCAGGGGGGGAGTACGAGCGTCTCGCCGAGATGGGCCGCGTCCTCGTCCACGGCGAACCCCGGACCGTCGGTGGCCAGCTCGAACAGCACCCCGCCCGGCTCGCGGAAGTAGACCGAACGGAACCAGAAGCGGTCGATGACCGGCGTCGCCTGCGCGCCGGCCTCTTCGACCTGCGCGCGCATGGCCATCTGCCGCTCGTCGTCGGGGACGCGCCACGCCAGGTGGTGCACGCTGCCGACGCCCCACATCCCGCGCTTCGCCTCGGGCGTCTCGCGCACGTCCACCGAGCCGGCCGCGTCGGGGAAGCCGTAGCGCGTCCAGCCGTTTTCGGTCGCGAGCGCCCGGAGTCCCATCGCTTCCGTGAGGAACGCGGCGGTCAGCGCCGCCTCGCGCTCCCAGAGCCGCGCGCCGTGGAGGCCGCGGATCTGCCGTTCGCCGGGGACCGGGCTCTCCGTCCACGCCTCGAAATCGCGCGGCGCGGGATCCTCGATGAGCGCGACGCGCAGGCCGTGCGGGTCGCTCAGGGGAAGCGCGCGCTGCCCGAAGCGAGCCTCGATCGGATCCGCCGCGATGCCGTAGCGCTGGAGGCGCTCCGCCCACCAGTCCAGGCTTCCGCGCGGCGCCTCCAGCGACACCTCCACCGCCAGGCCGTGGCCCATGCGCGAGGGCGCCATCTCGGACCAGGGGAAGAAGGTGAGGTCGCTTCCCGGGTGCCCGGCGGCATCGGCATAGAAGAGGTGGTACGTGCCGGGATCGTCCTGGTTCACGCTCCGCTTCACCAGGCGCATCCCCAGCACGCCCGCGTAGAAGTCGAGGTTCTCCTGCGCCGGCCCAGCGATGGCCGTGATGTGGTGCAGCCCATGGACCCGCTCCATGCGCTGATGGTGAGGGCGCGCGCGGCGCGGCGCAAGCGTTTCGGAGGGGCGCGCCTCTTCGAGTAGTATCGGGCCGATGCCCTTCTTCCTCCTGACCGCGGCGTTCCTCGAGGGCTTCGCGGTCACCCTGATCCAGGGCTTCCTCCCGCTCTACCTCCGCCAGTCCCTGGGGGAGCGAAGCTTCGCCGTGCTGAGCCTCGTGCTCGCGATCCCCGCGCTCGGCACCGCGGTCGCGAGCAACTTCTGGGGCGGTCTCTCCGACGTCACGGGACGCATGAAGCCGATCATCCTGGTCGGCGCGGCCGGCTACGTGCTCGCCCTGCTCGGAATCCCCGCGCTTCGCCATGGGCTGGGCGTCGTGGCGTGGATCGGCCTCGCGTCGCTTCTCTACGGGACGCTCGCCCCCACCGCCAAGGCGTACGCGACGCTCGTTCTCCCGGAGCGGCGGGAGCAGGGGATCACCTACGTGCTGCTCGCCTATTCGAGCGGCTGGCTCGCCGGCTCCCTGGGCGGCGGGGGCCTGGTCGAGGGCGGCCTCGCTCCGGGACTTCACGCGGCGATGTGGACCTGTGCCGGCCTCACCGCCCTGAACGCGCTCCTCGCGTCCCGCTTCCTCCCCGACATGCGCCGTCCTCCCGCGCCCGCGCCCGAGCGGCACGGATGGGCCGCGGGCGTCGCCGCCGACCTCGCGGCGCTCTACGGCAATCCGCGCCTCTTCCGGCTCTGCGTCATTGCCTTCTTCTGCGTGGCGGGGAACTACCTCATGTGGGGCTTCTTCACGGTCTTCCTGGTGGAGCGCCTGCACGCCTCGCTCGGCGTGGTGCGCTACGCGCTGGCCATCTCGAGCGTGCTGGGGGTG
>Ga0182009_10000315_pt1 | contig 10430 bp, 9 predicted proteins | sample Sormic07211187_1_FD_161052 | JGI IMG/M metagenome (GOLD analysis project Ga0182009, IMG submission 161052) | Bulk soil microbial communities from the field in Mead, Nebraska, USA - 072115-187_1 MetaG | ecosystem: Environmental > Terrestrial > Soil > Agricultural land > Bulk soil | place: USA... | reverse complement strand
CTGCCGGTTACTTCGGCGTCTCCGTGGATGGCCGCTTCGCCCCTTCGGGGGGCGCGGGCCTCCGCTCAGGAGACGACGAAGGGGAAGGTCTGGGTGATCCGAAAGGGGTCGTTGGCACGGGCCTCGACCAGCTGCCGCTCGATCAGATCGGGCGGGGTGTGAAAGAGGCCGCCGCCCATGCCGCCGTAGAGCTGGCTCAGGCCGCCGCCGATCCCGCCCCCGAAACCGCCGATGCCGCCGAAGCCGCCCGATCCGCCGAAACCGCCCCCACCGCCGAAGCCCACGGGGCTCGACTGGCCGAGGACGCTCCAGGGCGATCCGACCTGGCCCCACGGCGAGCCCTGGCCGACGTAGGGGTTGCCGAACTGCTGGAAGGGGCTGTGCTGGAATCCGAACGGGATTTGGGGCGTGATGCCGGGGAATCCACCCTGCATGCCCTGCTGAAGCCCGAATCCCGGCGCACCGATGCCGTAGGGCTGCTGCATCCCGTATCCCTGCTGCATCCCGTAGCCCTGCGTCGCGTACGGGTTGAAGGGGGATTGCAGCCCTCCGGTATGCCCAAGTCCGTGCACCGAGAGACGCACCTGGTTCAGGGCGTCGATGGTCTGGTTGATCCGGTCGTTGAGAACCTGCAGCTTGCGAACGTCGACTTTCGCTTCCATGGGTCTCTCCTCGTGGACAGCGGGCCGCTCTTCCGGCTCGCTGGTCGATTTCGTCTTCCGTGACGACTCGGAAGAGCTCTTGGAACGTCGCGGCGGCATGAGGCCTCCGCTAGGCGATGGGTATGGTTCGCGCTTCGGCTGACTCCCGCTTCGGGATCCGGATCTCGAGGACGCCGTCGCGCAGATTCGCCTGGAGCTGATCCACGCGGGCGGCGTGCGGAAGCGGGATGACCCTGCGGAAACGACCGTAGGGGTGTTCCACGTACTTGAGGTTCCGCCCGTCGCCGTCCTTGGTCTCGCGGAGCGGGCGCTCTCCATGGATCTGGAGAAGGCCGCGGTCCACCGTGACATGCACCCGTTCGCGGGTCATGCCCGGCAGATCGACGGCGATCACCAGCTCTTCCTTGGCCTCCCATAACGTGATCGGCGGCTTCCATTCGGTTTCAACGCGCCCGCCCATGGAAAACGCGGCGAGCGTCTCGACCAGGCGGTCCACCTGCTCCTGGATGTGCTCTTCGGGAACCTTCTCAGGGGGGATCGTGGCGTACGGCTGCTCTCCGACCGGCGGTGCCTGCTGCCCGGTCACCGACCGGTAGAGCCGTTCGACCTGTTCGATGGTGGTGTCGATGCTCTCGGTCTCGCTCATGCTTCCTCCTCCGCATACGCGATCTCGGATTCGTCCTCAAAGGAAGCCTGGACCAGGACCAGGCTCTGCAGGCGCAGCGTGCTGGCCTCGATGATCATCTCCAGCTCGGCCTCACGGGGATCGGCAGGGAGGTCGTCGAGATCGGAATTCGGGATTCGCGTCGGCGACATGATGCGCTCACTTCCTCCCGGGCTCGATGCCCGGGGCGTCCGGCGCACGGTGGTGTGCGCCTGCGTCGGCTTCACGGACAGGTGACAGAATTCATTCCGATCCGCGAAGCGTCCCACAACGTCGTTTGTCATTCGGAACTGCGGATGAAAAAACGTGCAAGTCGTATGCCCTCAACACGCGACGCCGTGTGCGGCGTCGTCCCCCGAGACGACGTCCGCTCCGACGCTCGGAGAAACACCGGTCGATGAATCCGGTTTCGGCGGGAAAACGAAGCGTGAGCAAGGAATTGTCGCGCATTCTCGAAAGAGCGCGCACGCGCGTTGCGCGATGGCGGTGATCGCGGTCGACACGACATGGCTCGTTCCCGCGCGCGGCGACGCGCACACTTTTGCACACCGAAAGGTGAAACCGTGTACGTTGCGGATCGCCATGTCGCGATGCGCGGGCTTCCGCCCGCTTGACAACATCGCGCCACTGCGGCACAAGTATCCGGTCCCTTGGCCTTCCCATCGTGCCGGTACGGACGAACCTCGTAGAAATGCGGAGCGCCGCCGGCAGCTCCCGGGAGACACGATGCTCATCAGCCAGAAGATGGTCGCCGCGCTGAATACTCAGATCGGAAACGAATTCGGGGCCTTTCTCCAGTACGTGCAGATCGCGTCGCACTTCGGAAGGGAAAATCTTCCCGAACTATCGAAACACTTCTACCGGCAGGCCGAAGAAGAGAAGGTCCATGCCCTCAAGATCGTGAGCTACGTGGTCGACGCCGGCGGCTCGGTGGCCATTCCGGCGATCGCCGCGCCGCGTCCCTCGTTCGCGAACGCCCAGGAGGCCGTGCAGCTCTCCCTGGACTGGGAGGTCACGGTGACCAAGCAGATCAACGGCCTCGTGGATCTCGCGATCGCCGAGAACGACCACACGTCGCGGAACTTCCTCCAGTGGTTCGTCGCCGAGCAGCTCGAGGAGGTCTCGAGCATGGACATGCTCCTCAGCATGGTGCGGCGCGCCGGAGAGCAGGGGCTTCTCTTCATCGAGGATTTCCTGGCGCGGCACAAGGGCATGCCCGTGGGCACGCCGGCGCCCGGGGGCTCCGGCACGTAGCGAAGCCCTCGCTGGCGCGCGGCGCCGCTTGGAGTAGAATCAGGCCGTGGAACTGGCCACGTTCGTCACGCAAGACCGCCTTCGCTACGCGAAGGTCCTGGTCGAGATGCGCGAGCTGCAGCGCGCCGAGCTCGAGGTCGCCGAGATCCTCGAGGAGACCCCCGAGCATCTCGAGGCGCTGAGCCTCTTCACGAAGATCAAGCACATGCGCGGCCAGCTCTCGCTGGCCGTCGCCTGCTCCGCCCAGCTCCAGTCCCGGAGGTCCATCTCGGGCGAGCAGGGGCGCATGCACCTCGAATCGATGCTCCACATGGCCCAGGACCCCGTGCACGGCGCGGGGGAGTTCCTCGCCCTCGGCCAATTCCAGCTCGTGAAGAAGCCCACCGCCTACCTGGCCCTCGAAGAGGCGTTCCGCCAGTTCGTGAACCGCCACCCCACCGAGGCGGAGGCGACCTGCCGGCGCGTCGCGGCGCGCCACAAGGACACCGACACCTCGGTCTACAAGCTGGCGGTGCTCGCGGAATCGTGGATCCACGAGCTCACCGGACAGCTGCAGCAGGCCTGCGAGATCCTCGAGCGGCTCGGGCTGGAGCGCGGCTTCGAGACCGATATCGACCGCCTGATGGCGCTGGTCGCGCTGTACGAGAAGATCGGCACGCGCCCGAGCCTGGAGGCGGCCGTGAACATCTGCCGCTATCTCCTGAACGGGGCCGACGGCACCGTCGTCCTCGGCCGCCTCGCCATGCTCCATCATCGTCTCGGCGAGTCGGAAGCCGCCGCCGAGTACGAGCAGCGCCACCTGACCGCCTATCGCCGGATGATGCACCGCGCCGGGTTCGACGACCTGCTCGCCGTGGCCTCGCGCCGCTTCCTCCCGATCGAGCGGCTCCGCCAGGTCCACGTGCCGTCCATGGACGCTCCGCCGGACGCCTCGCGGCGCGAGACCGCGATCGCGCACGCCATCCGCGGCGACGCGGTCGAGGCGCGGCGCGGGTTTTCGGTCGCGCCGGAGGTGCTCGATCTCAAGTACCTCGCCGACCTCGAGGCGCTGGAGAACGGAAACGGACGCGCCGACCGGGCGGTCGAGGGCTACGTCAAGGTGCTGCGCGCCGACCCCGCGGATCTGAACGTGATCGCGTGGCTCCTCGAGCGGCAGGCGGCCACGCCCTCGAAGGCGATCGCGGCCGTGTTCCAGGAGCCGGCCGTGCTCGCCGAATCGCTCCAGGCGCTGGAGCGGGCGGTGCACGACAGCCCCGTGGACTACCGGCTCTGGAGACAGCTGTCCGTCCTCTTCGGGCTCATGAACCGCGGCGCCGACCAGCAGAAGCAGTTCGCGGATCGCGCGGCGGCGCTCGAGCGCACCGCGCGCGAGCGGAGCCAGGCGATCGGACGGGTGCTCTCGGCGGCGACGTATCGCTTCGCGGGCACGGTGCACGGCCTGATCCACGAGATCTGGGCCACGCGGGAGATGGCGTCTCCGGGACGGGGCGGCTCGCTGCAGCGGGACGATATCCTGGGCAACCTCACGCCCGAGATGCGCGACAGCGTGCGGAACACGTTCATCGCGGTCCGGGAATACGCCCAGTCGATGTTCCCGCACCTGACGCGCGACATCATGGATTACCACTACGGCTACAAGGTGACGAAGGAGGACGAGCCCTCGGGCGGCACCTCCGCGGGGCTTCCCACCGCGCTCGCCTTCCTCTCGCAATTCCTGCAGCGCCCGATCCGGCAGGACGTGGCGCTCACCGGCGTCCTGGTCACCGACGCGCACGACGTGCTCACCGTGCGCACGGTGGGGGACGTCGAGCAGAAGGTGAACGCGGCCTACCACCGCAACCTCGCGATGATCGTCGTGCCCACCGGAAACCGGCCGATTCTCGAGCGCAGCAGCCTCGTTCCGCTCACGATCCAGGCCGAGATCGTCCGCTACGCCTCCGACCTCGACGAGGCGGTGCGCATCGTGCTCGGCGAGGTCGAGCTTCTCTAGGCGCACGCCGGCCGTCGCGCTGCTCCCGTCACAAAAAGAGGGGGCGGACGCTGAGCGCCCGCCCCCTTGGCCGCACCGGCCCGGCCCAAGCCTTGGTTCTTCAAGCCCCTCCTAGTAGATGACGAACGGGAAGGTCTCCCGGATCCGGATCGGATCGAGAGCCCTCATTTCCATCAGCTTCAGCTCGATGGGATCGATCGGCGTGTGGAACAGCCCGCCGCCGAAGCCCGTCCACGGCGTCGGAGCCCAGTTCGGCGTGATGCCCGGGGTCGGAACCGGCGGGATCATCGGGTTGACGAACGGGGTGGTGTAGGGCGTCGGAAGGTTGAAGAGCGGGTTCACGAGCGGGTTGAACGGCGTGTGCGACAGCCCGATCGGGCCCGGAACCGGCGGAATCATGCTGTACGGCGAAACCGGCGGGAACGAGGGGATGCCCGGGAAGTTCGGAATCGTCGGCACTCCCAATCCCTGGGTGTAGGCGCTGAACGGATGGAACATCGGCGTGGGAACCCCCGTGTGCCCGAGGCCATGGACCGAGAGACGGACTTGGCTCAGGGCGTCGATCGTCTGATTGATCCGGTCATTGAGAATCTGGAGCTTCCGGACATCGACCTTTGCTTCCATGGATTCCTCCTTGCGTGCGCCGCCAGGGGCCCGTGGTGCCGGGTCGGCGGCCTTCCGTGGCGGTGGTGTTCGTTTTCTGGGATGACGGGTCATGACCTGCTCCGTTCAGCCGACGGTCACGGTCTTGATCTCGACGATCTCGGCTTCCCTCGGGATGCGAAGCTCCAGCACCCCGGACCTCATCTCGGCCTTCAGCTGCTCGACCTTGGCGCCGTGAGGCAGGGGCATCGTCCGGCGGAACTTGCCGTACGGGTGCTCCGCGTAGCGGAGCTTGATCGAATCGTCCTCGGCAGGGCGCAACAGCCGGGTCCCGGTGAGCTCGAGCATGCCGCGGCTGACTGCCACGCGCACCGCGTCCCGCTCCACTCCCGGGAGATCGACCACGATCCGAACTTCGTTGCGACCCTCCCAGAGCGCGATCGGAGGCTTCCATTCCGGTTCGGCCTCGGATTTGCCCGAGAACTGCGCGAGCGTCTGGATCAGGCGGTCCACCTGCTCCTGAACGTGCTCCTCGGGCACCTTTTCGGGCGGAATGATCGCGTAGGGTTTCTCTTCCAGCGTGGGCGCTTCGCGGCCGGTGACCGACTCGTAGAGCCGCTCCACCTGCTCGATGGCGCCGTCGATGGTCTGGGTCTCGTTCGTCATGAGTACCTCCTTCGCTTCATTCTTCGTCGGGGTCCCGCTCCTCGGCGCTTCGCGCCAGAGCAAGGCCCAGGAGCCGCGTCGCGGCGGACTCGATGGCCCGGTGCAGCTCGGCGTCGCTCCGGGAACCAGCGGCCGCGGGTTCGAGGAGGGCCAGGCGTTCCCTTGGGCCGGGATCGGTTCGGGCCGGCGCTTCCGGCCGCGTGCGCGGCGTGCTCATGCGATCTCCTTCGTTCGAAGGGCTGCGCGTCTTCGATTGGCGGAATGCAGTGCGCTCGGTTGGCTGCAAGAGGTGTGCCCTCTAATTGCGGCGCGCGAAGCGCGCCGCGGGGTGGTCGAGCGCTGTTTCCGTGGAGTGCGTCCGCATGCGCAGATCTGTGGGGGTGGGTCGATATGGCGCGGGATGGCGGGGCAGAGGGTAAGGGCGGTCGCTGGCCTAGTCCCGCCGTTCTGTCATGTCAGCACCTGACGGAGCTGACACGCGAAGGGCCGCCCCGGAGGGCGGCCCTTGCTTGGAAGAACTGGAGTTCCGCTCCGCTGCGGCGGAGCGGATCAGGGAGCGCTCGCCGCAATATCCTTCCCGTCGGCGTCCCTGTAGGCGATGGAACCGAGCGAGAGCTTCGAGATCTGCGGCTCGATGACCTTCTTGTCACCCACGGCCACGATCAGCATGCGATCGGGCGTGAGGTACTTCTTCGCGACCGCGCCCACGTCGTCCTTCGTCATCGCCTCGATGCGGGAGGGGAGCGTCTGGTAGTAATCCAGCGCCAGGTCGTACATGTAGATCTGCGCCAGCGTGCCCGCCGTGCTGAAGGTCGTTTCGAAGTTGGCCGGAAGCGAGCGCACCATCGAGTCCTTCGCCATCTTGAGCTCGTCGTCGGTGACGCCCGCGTCCCTCATCCGCGCGACTTCCTTGAGGATCTCGTCGATCGAAGGGCCCGTGGCGTCGGCGCGAACGGCGGCGCCCGCCATGACGGGACCCACGCCCCGGTTCTGACCGATGAAGGAGAAGGCGCCGTACGAATAGCCCTTGTCCTCGCGGAGGTTCAGGTTGATCCGGCTCGAGAACATCCCGCCGAGCACCGTGTTCATGACGTCCAGCTTCTCGTAGTCGGGATTGGAACGGGCCACGCCGACCTGGCCGGCGAGCACCGCGGTCTGCGGCGACTCCGGCTTGTCCACGATGATGACCCGCGAGGTGGCCGTGGCGCCCTCGGGCGGCAGCGGCGACTCGCCACCTTGGCCCTTCCAGGCGCCGAAGACGTCGGCCGCGAGCTTCTTGGCCTCGGCTTCGGTGACGTCGCCGACCATGACGAGCGCCGCGTTCTTCGGGCCGTAGGCGCCCTTGTAGAACGAGACCAGATCGTCACGCGAGATCTTCTTGAGCGACTCCTCCGTCCCCAGGGCCGTGTGGCCGTAGGGGTGCATGGGGCCGTAGAGCGAGGCGTTCATGACCCGGATCGCCGTCTGGAACGGCTGGTCGCGCTGCTGGAGAAGCGAGGTGAGGCGGTCGTTCCGGACCCGGTCCACTTCCTTGGAAGGGAACCCGGGCCGGAGAACCACGTCGCCCAGCACGTCCATCGCCGCGCGGGCGTTCTGCTTGAGCGAGCGGACGCTGGCATTGGACGCGTCGGACGAGGAGCCGGTGTTCAGGGTGGCCCCGAGCGCATACATCCGATTGGCAATCCCGAGCGCGTCCATCGACTCGGTTCCTTCGTCGAGCATGGAGGCGGTGAAGCCGGCGAGGCCCGGAGCGTCCTTCGGATCCGCCGCGGATCCGGAGCGGAGCACGAGGTTCGCGGCCACGACCGGCAGGTTGTGCGACTCGACCAGGTAGACCTGGAGTCCGTTCGGCAGCGTGAAGCGCCTCGGCGTCGGGAGCGCGGCCTTGGAGACCGGACCGGCCGTCGGCACCGTGTTGCGCCACGGCTCGCCGGACTCGATCTTGGCTTCCTCGCCCGTCGGCTTGGGCGGCGCCGTCGGATTCGGCGGAAGCTTCTTGTCTCCCGGGACGCCGTAGATCACCACGCGCGCGTCGTTCTTCAGGTAATCCTGCGCGAACTTCTTCGCCGTGGCGGGGGTGACCGCCGCGTAGCGGGCCAGGTCCTGGTTCAGATAGCCCGGATTCTTCGTGAACTGGTTGTACTGATTCATCCGGTTCGCGATGCCGTCGAAGCCGCCCAGGTTCTCGAGGCTGGTGACGATTCCGGAATAGGTGGAATTCTGGGCGGCGTCGATCTCGGCCTGCGTCGGCCCCTCGGCCTTGAACGCGTCGAGTACTTCCTGCGCCGCCTTCTCCGCCTCCTCGGGGGTGTGCCCCGGCTTCACCGTGATCTGCAACGTGAAGACCGACCCGAGCTGGTAGGAGTTCTGGGAGACGCTCACGTCCTGCGCGATCTGCTTCTCGTACACGAGCGTCTTGTACAGCCGGCTCGCCTTGCCGCCGCCCAGGATGTCCGCGGCGATCTGCGCGTCGGCGTCGCCCGGCTTGAAGATGGGGGGCGTGAACCAGGAGAAGTAGACCCGCGGCAGCTCGACCTTGTCGGTGATCACGGCCCGCTGCTCGGACGTGAGCGGCGGCGTGGTCGCGGTGATGGGAGGCACGGCCGGGCCGCGGGGGATCGTGCCGTAGTACTTCTCGATGAGCTTCTTGGTCTTGACGCGGTCGATGTCGCCGACGATGACGAGGGATGCGTTGTTCGGCGTGTAGTACTGCTTGAAGAACGCTTTCACATCCTCGATCTTGGCGGCCTGGATGTCCTCGTGCGAGCCGATCACCCACGCGTAGTAGGGATGGCCCTGGGGGAACATCATGTGCCACATCGCCTCCTCGACGATCTGGTACGGGGCGTTCTCGACGCTCTGCCGCCGCTCGTTGCGCACGACGTCCTGCTGGTTGGCGAGCGAGGCGGCCGTGAGGCGGTCCTGAAGGAAGCCCATGCGGTCGCTCTCCAGCCAGAGCGCCGTCTCGAGCTGGTTGGAGGGGACGTCCTCCATGTAGTTCGTGCGGTCGAAATCGGTGGTCCCGTTGATGAACGAGGCGCCCGCGCCCTCCATGTACTTCCAGAACTGGTCCTCACCCACGTGGCCCGAGGACTGGAACATCATGTGCTCGAAGAGGTGGGCAAAGCCGGTTCGGCCGGCCGCTTCGTTCGCGGGTCCGACGTGGTACCAGGTGTTGACGGCGACGATCGGAAGTCGATGATCCTCGCGAAGGATCACTTCGAGACCGTTCGGAAGGGTGTACTTCTCGTAATCCAGCTTGATCTGCGGCGGCTTGACGCTCGCGGACGCCGCGGGCGCCGTCGCCGCGAGAGCGGCGAGCGCGAGAAGCGAGGCGAGCGCGGGCGCGCGGCGCGGCAGCCGCGCTGCCGGACGGCGGTGCGACAGGACGTTCATTCCGGTTCTCCTTCGGGGGGCGGTGGGGTATGGCCTTGGGGATGATGTGGACGCGACGTCGTTGGCTTTCGCGATGTTCCCGAATCCTTTCCGTGGTGTCAAGGGCAGGGGCCACCGGGCTTCTGCTGTTGCTCCCGGCATGCGCCCGGGCTCCCGAGCCCGGGCCCGGAGGACCCGCCCCCGCCCTGCGCGGGCGGGTGGCCGCCGAGAACTCGAGGCCGGGGAGCCGCGATTGGGAGCTTTCCAACCCCGCCACCGGCCGGGAGATCGAAGGCTATGCCTCCGCGGCGAGTGTCCGGGCCGGCGATTCCATCGCCCTCCACGTCAGCGCGCGTTCCGGCCGTTTTGATACCCGGATCTACCGTTTGGGTTGGTACGGGGGGGCAGGGGCGCGCCTGGTCTCGGCGATCCAGGGAACCCCCGGGGAGCCGCTCGAAGTTCCCGAGCCCCGGCCCGAGGACGGGCTCGTGGCCTGCCGGTGGCCGGTGTCGCTCCGGATCCGGACCGGAACCGACTGGCCCAGCGGCGTCTACCTCGCCCGGCTCACCGATTCGGGGACCGCGAAGCAGGCCTTTGTCCCGTTCGTGGTGCGCGAGCCCGCGGGGACCCGCGCCCCTTACCTCCTTCTCCTCAATACCACGACCTGGCAGGCCTACAACGACTGGGGCGGGACCAGCCTCTACGACTTCAACAGCCGGCGGCAGGCCCGCGCCCTTCGGGTGTCCTACGACCGCCCCTACGGGTCGGGTCCGGGCGCGTGGCGGGGGCTGGGCGCGGGGGAGCTGCTCACAACGCCGCACACGGTGCGGAAAGCGGGGTGGGAGTACCCGATGATCCGCTGGCTCGAGCGGAACGGGATCGAGACCGCCTATGCGGCCGATCTCGACCTGCACGCCGATTCCACCCTGGCCGCGGGCCGGCGCGGACTCATGATCGCGGGGCACCCCGAGTACTGGTCGCGGCTCATGCGCGACGCGCTCGAGCGGGCGCGCGACGCCGGGACGGGCCTCGCGCTGTTCGGAGCGAACGCGGGTTACTGGCAGATCCGGATCGAGCCCTCCTCGGAGGGCGCCGAAGGTCGCGTCCTCTTCTGCTCCAAGGACTACACGCGCGATTCGCTCTTCGACACCGCCGCCGACCGGGACCTCACCGTCCGCTTCCGGAACCTCCATCCGCGCCGGCCGGAGGTGGCGCT
>Ga0182009_10000313_pt1 | contig 10433 bp, 5 predicted proteins | sample Sormic07211187_1_FD_161052 | JGI IMG/M metagenome (GOLD analysis project Ga0182009, IMG submission 161052) | Bulk soil microbial communities from the field in Mead, Nebraska, USA - 072115-187_1 MetaG | ecosystem: Environmental > Terrestrial > Soil > Agricultural land > Bulk soil | place: USA... | reverse complement strand
CTGGTCCTGGGCGCTCAAGGTCAGCTGGGAGCGCTCCCCCACGTCCCAGAGGATCGCCGAGTACATCGTGGCGAGCGATGCCGCGCTCACGCCCGGCCAGAGCACGCCGTTGTTGGCGGGATCGCCGCCTCCCGGCGTGTTGCCGAGGCCGGCCGTGGCGGCATTCACGTCGAAACGGTCGTAGCGCACGCCGAGCGCCGCCAGCGCCTGGTCCACGCCGGTCGTGGCGTCGGGCCCGGCGAACGCGTTCACGTAGAGCACGCGCGCGCTGTCGGTCGGGCAGGCTCCGGTCGGGGTGAAGGCGCCGGGAAGGATGCTGGCCGTGAAGTAGTGCCCGCTCCCGGCGTCGACCGGAAGCGTGATCACGGCATTGGCCGAGTCGGTGGCGCTGAAGTAGTAGCGGAGCTGCGTCCCGCGCGGGTAGGCGGCCGCCGGCACGTCGCCGTAGTAGATGTCGGGAGCCGCCGCGCCCACCGGAAGGAGCGGCGTCGCCGTGAAGGGGGCGCCGTTCAGGCTGTAGAAGAACTGCGCCAGCTTGAGCCCCTGGGAGGCGCCGATCCGGACGGTGGTGCTGTCGCCGCGCGGCGTGTTGAAGTTGTCGTTGCCGAGGAATGCGGTGGTCTTGAACGTATCGTTCATCAGGCTCGATTCCGAGGTGGCCAGCGAGGGTCCGGCCTGCCCGAGCACCCGGATGTCCAGGTTGTCGATATAGAGCAGCGTTCCGGGCGCCGAGGAGACGCCGTCGCAGAAGACCGCCGCGTAGTCCTTGATCTCCAGGCGCACCTGCACCGATTCCGCCCCGGCCGCGCTCGCCAGAGGCACGCTCTGCCGCAGCCACTCGTTCTCACTGCCGTAATAGAGCAGTCCCGTCGGATCGCTCCAGTTCGACCAGGCCAGCCCCGGCTGCTTCGAGCGCACCCCCAGGCCGTAGTAGAAGCACCCGCCGAAGGGCAGGTTCCGGTAGACGTCGAAGGCGAGGAACACCTGGTCGGCGCCGTTGGTGGCGACGCGCGGGGAGATCAGCTGGTCGTCGATGCGCGGGACCAGGTTGCCGGTGAGCGGCTCGATCGGAGTCCAGGCTTTCGACGTGTTGGAATTGCAGAGCTGTTGGGTGTTCCCGGCATTGGTCACTCTCCAGAAATCACCCACGGACGGAAAGGTGGAGACGCTCCAGGTGCCGGTCCCCGCCTCCATGTCGTCGAAGAAGCGCAGGTCGGCCGCCCCCGCCCTCACGGTCACGTTGTCGACCGACCATCCTTCTCCGTCCGGGTAGAGCCCGTCGGCCGAGCTCCCCTGGACGTCGGTCGTCAGCAGGAAGCGGAACCGGACGGCCGGCCCCTTGGCGATGATCGAGTCGGGGATCTGGACGCTGAACGTGTCGCAGACGCCGGAGTTGGGAATCTTTCCCGTGAACGACGCGAGGGTGACCCAGTCGTCGGCCACGGGATCATTCACCTGGACGTATCCGAAATCGAAGCCGGGCTCCAGATTCAGGCGGTGCTTGAAGCCGAGCTTGACCGGCGAGCTGGCCCCCGTCAGATCGACGTAATTCGTCAGCGCCTGGACCCAGCTGTTGTCGTAGCCGTGCCGGTCGGGGTCGCCGGTCCAGGAAGAATCGATGAGCCCGGCCCAGAAGGCATTCCCCTGGCAGGCCACCGTCGGAGCGATGTGCCACGCCGTCGGGGTGCCCGACTTGTCCACGTGGGTCCATCCGCCCTCGTTGCCGGGACTGGAGAAGCTCTCGAAATCGGCGTGGTAGACCGTGACCGTGTCGGTGGTGCTGAGCGCGGGAGCGAGCGACGCGCGGGCGATCGAGACGGGGGCGACGTCGCCCGTGCTGCGCGCCGGGGCCCGCTGGGCGAGCGCCAAGGCCGCCCCGGCCGGAGAGGCGGAAACGAGCCCAAGAAGGCCCAGCGCGGCCGAGACGATCGCGGTGCGGAAACGCAAGATGCTGACGGCCGAAGGACGGGTCACCCGTTCATTTTACCATCTTCGGAGCGGCCGGTTCCGAGGGAACCGGGCGCTGCGGGGCGCGCCGCTCCAAGTCCTGCGCCCGCCTCAGATATCAGCCGGTGCCCGGCTCCGCCCGCACGACCGGCACGGCCCCCAGGAGACGCGCGAGCCCGCGAACCGACCGGAGCGCCTCGTCCCCCGTGGCCGCGGCGAGCGGCTCGAACTTCCCTTCCCGGAGCGGAAGTCCGAGCCGAACGGCCTCCGCCGCGGCTCGCGCCAGGTAGTGCCGCGCGCCCATGTCGGCGAACACCGTGTCCGGGGCGCCTCCCCGCGATCCCTTTCCCCGGCCGGCCTCGGTTCCCAGCCGCGCGAGGATCAGCGCGAGCTGTCCGCGGGTCATCGGATCGTCCAGATGGAGCGAGCCGTCCGGGAACGCCTCGATCCAGTGCCGCACCACGGAGGCGCGGAGCCATCGCGCGCCCCAGGCCTGATCCAGCTCCGGCCAGTTGAGCCGCTGGACTTCGTCGGACCGCCAGGCGGCGCGATCGGGGTCGGCACCGAGCTCGACGGCCAGGATCACGCCCAGCTCGCCGCGCGAAACCGTGGAGTGGCCGCCCAGCTTGGTGTAGTCGCCGGGGATGCCCGCCGCCACGTAGCTTCCCTCGAGCAGTCCGGCGAGCGCCTCGCGCGCGCGGGCATGCCCCGGATCCAGCTCGAGCGCCCGCGCGAAGGAAGAGCGCGCGGGCTCCTTCTGCCCGTCCGCCAAGTAGGCGACGCCGAGCAGGTAGAAAGGCTCCGGGCTTCGGGGATCGAGCGCGGCCGCGCGGTCCAGCTCCGCCTTGGCGTCCCGGTAGCGGCGGATCGCGGTGAAGAACCTCCCCCGGGCCAGGTGGACCGGCGCGCTCTCGGGCGCCAGCGCGAGCGCGCGGTCGAGCGCGCGCCGCGCGGTCGCCGCGTCCGCGGCCGCGATCGCGGTGTCGGCCTCGGCGATCAGGGCGGCGGGGTCGGACGAGGACGCCGCGCCGGGATGGACCGAGGGCCCGCGCGCGCCGGAGCAGCCGGCCGCGAGAAGGGCCAGCGCCACGGCCCAGAGCACCGCGCGCTCAGCCACGCAGGAGCCTCCGCTCCTTGAAGCTGGCGTAGCTCTCCCGCGCGACGACGACGTGGTCGAGCAGGTCGATGCCCAGGATCCGCCCCGCTTCCAGGAGCCGCCGCGTGATGGCCAGGTCCTCCTCGCTGGGGGTCGGATCCCCCGAGGGGTGGTTGTGCGCGAGCACCACGCTCGCCGCGGACATCGCCACGGCCGGCAGGAAGACCTCGCGCGGGTGGACGATGCTCGCGTTCAGGCTCCCGATCGAGATGATCTCGCGCCGGAGGACCTGGTTTCGGGAGTTCAGGTAGAAGCCCACGAAGTGCTCCCGGTTCATCGCGCGAATGTCACGCGTCAGCTCGTAGACGCTCTCGGGGCCGCGCACGAGGGGCGTCGTGTCCCCGTCGGGCCAGAGCCTGCGGCCCAATTCGGCCGCCGCGAGGAGCTGCGCCGCCCGGGCCCGTCCCACGCCCCGGATCGTGAGCAGATCCTCGGGCGCGGCCTGATGGAGCCGCCGCACGTTGACCGCACCGGTGACCCGGGCCGCCGCCGCGAGCGCCGGCGTGCCGGCGCTCCCCGTTCCCAAAAGGACCGCGATCAGCTCGGCGTCGGTGAGGACGCCGGCGCCCAGCTCGAGCAAGCGCTCGCGCGGACGGTCCGCGGGGTCGATCTCGTGAAGTTCCAGACGTCGCTCCGGCTCCAAGGCTTCCTCCTGACGAGGGAGCCGGGGCACGGCGAAGCTCGAGGAGCCATGATCCTAGAACGGATCAGCCGGCGGCGAGAAGGGACTTCAGATCTTTCCGGTACAGAACAACCTGGGCGCGGGAGCGGAGCCGCGCCGTCCAGGCCTCGATGCGCCGATCCACGATGTCGCGCCAGACCTCGTCGCGGTGGCGCGCGAAGTCCACCGGGGGCGGCACCGTGACGCTCTCCACGATCATGTAGATCGTCCCCATCGAGCTCTTCACGGGGGGAAGCACCTTGCCGGGGCGGCTCGCGAAGATCCGCTCGAGCAGGACCGAGTCGCTCGCCACGCGGGGGTCGCGATCCTTGAAGTCGGGAATGGGGCCGGAGCGCGCGAAGGGCCGGCTCATCCGCATCCCGCCCATGCCGTCGAAGAGCGCCTCGACGTTCTCGCCGCGCCCGACCGCTTCGCGGAGCTTCTGGTCGACCGAGTCGGCCAGGGCGCGTCGCTGCGCCATCTGGTACTCGGCGATCGCGCGCTCCTTGACCTCCGTGAACGGCGCGGGGGCCGGCTCGACCTCCCGGACGCGGCGCGCGACCAGGTATCCCTCGCCCACCTGGACCGGCTCGGGCGTCGTGGCGCCGTCGGCGATCCCGCCGATCGCCGTGGCCACGGTCTCGAAGGGACCGATCCCGGGCAGCGCCTCGCCGGCCTGGGTCGGGCCGCTGCGCACAGCACCACCGCGCGCGGCGGCCAGCGAATCGAACGAGGCCCCGGCTTCGAGGGAGTCGATGAAATTCTTCGCCGCGAGGAAGGCGAGCGAATCGGCCACGGGCTGTCCCAGCACGGTCTGGATCTCGGCGCGAGCGTCGGACAGCGGCCGGAGCGTGTCCCCGGTGCGCTCGTCCACCTTGATCAGGTGGAACGCGTTGCGCGCCTCGATCACGTCGCTCAGCTGGCCGACCGGGATCGTGAAGATGACGTCGGCCAGCTCCTTCATGAGGCGGCTCTTGGTCACGTCGCCGATGAGGCCGCCCTGCTCGCCGCTCTCGCGGTCATCCGAGACCTCCTTCGCCACCGCGGCGAAGTCCTCCCCCTTTGCGATCCGGTCGTGCGCCGCGTTTGCCCGCTGGAGCGCTTTCTCGCGCGCCTCGGGACCGTCGGACGGCCGGTACTGGAAGAGGATGATCCGGGGCTTCGCCGTGGCCGGCGTGGTGAACTCGAGCGGACGCTCGTGGTAGTAGGCCGTGATCGCGCTGTCGGGGACCGGCACGCTGTCGGGGTGCGCCCGCTTGAAATAGACGTAGTCGAAAACCCACTCCGGCTTCGTCTTGAAGTCCTCTTTGTGGGCTTCGTAGTAGCTCTCGGCCTCCTTCTCCAGCGCCCACCGCTTGACCATCTCGGCGTTCGAGCTCGCCGCTTGGCGCACGGCCTCGTAGGGCGGCACGAACCCGGGATCGATCCGGTCCACGCGCACCACGAACAGCGAATCGTGCGCCGCCCGCGGGCCGACGATCGCGCCGGGCCGCATCGTATAGAGGGAATCGAGGAACGAGCCCTCGAGGAGGATCGGCTCTTCGATCGGCTGGCCGCGGTAGAGATCCACCGCCTGCGCGACGCCGCCCGTCTCGTTCGCAACGCGCGGGCCGGGGGCGCCGCTACGGAGCCCCGCCATCGTCCCGCGGAAGACGCGCTGGATCGCCTCGTCGCGCCGCTGCTTTCGCACCTCGGCCGGCAGGGCCGCGGCCAGCGAATCGAGCCACGCCCGGTTGGACTTCTTGATCTTGGCCGCCTTCCGCCGCTTCTCGAGGAGCTTCTCGATCTCCTTGGCCGTGGGAGCGGCGCCCGTGTCGATCTCGGCCGACGAGCGCGCGATCACGGTGGCGGTCAGGCGGGGCACGGCGTACGTCTGCGGATGCAGGCGGAGCTCCTCCCGGCCAAGCGAATCGGCCAGCCCCTCGCGGACTTGCGCGTCGGCGCGCCGCTTCGCCTGTCCGGCCACCTCGCGGAAGCTCTGGATGCGCGCGGCGCGCCGGTCCACCAGGCGGATCACGACGTAGTGGGCCCCGGCCCGGATCGGCGTCTTGATCCAGGTGCCGGGAGCGGCGGCGCGGATGGCGTCCTGGATCACCTCGGAGCGCCCGAGCCCCCGAATCGGATCGGAGAGGCGGAACCAGCCCGTGTCATGGAGTCCGCCGTAGACCTTGGCCGCCGTCTCGACGGGCGCCCCGGACTGCATCGCTCCGACGAGATCGCTCGCGGCCTTCTGGGCACTCGTGACGGCGGCATCCTTCGCCGAATCGCCGGAGGCCGCCTCGATCGGAACCCGCACGTACTGGATCCAGGCGGAATCGGGGGTCTCGAACTCCTGCTGGTGCGCGTCGTAGTAGGCGCGGATCTGCCTGGCTTCGGCCTCGGGCTCCAGCGACACGGCCTCCGGACCCAGCACGAAGTAGCGCACCGTGGCCTGGCTCGCCAGATCCTGGTAGGCCTTTCGCACTTCGGGCTCGCGGGGTCCGAACCGCCGCTCCATCCACCGCGAGTAATCCTCGAGGAGGATCCCCATCGCGACCTGATCGCGCAGCAGCGCGTAATTCGACGTCGGCGAGCGCTTGAAGGCGAGGAACTTCGCCTCGTCCACCTTCCCGTTCACCTTGAAGAAGGCGTTCGCCTTCATGCGCGCGTCCACGACGTCCTCGTTCACCCTCATGCCGCGGCGATGGGCGTCGGCCAGCCACAGCCGCTCGCGGATCAGCTCGTCGAGGAGGTTCTTCCGGAGCTGGCGCTTCTCGTCGTCGGTCAGCTTCCGCCCGGCCTTGGCCTCGACCTCCTGGAAATAGGGCGCGGCGAGGCGATCCCACTCGCTCTGAAGGAGGGGAACGCCGTCCACGACGCCGAGGAGGTCGACGCCCGGCCGGGGGGACGGTCTGGCGGCGGGAGCGCGCGGAGATGCCACGGGCGCCGAAAGGGCGGCGACCGCGACGGCAAGCACCGGTACCGCGAGCAGCGTCGGACGGAGGCGCGCGAATCGGGAAGGAATGGAGCGGATGTTCACGAGAGATTGAGTCTAGAAACCGCGGAGGAGCATGTCCACGAGAGAAACGAAATCAGGCCCTCGGCGGGCGGCTCTCGCGAAGTGTGGGGGGCTTATCGTTCGCGAGTCTGCCGTCACAACCGAGGGCCTGTTCTACCCTCTCGGTCCCCCGGAACCACGCTCGATCGGAGTGCCGTGCCTTCCCACGCGCCGGCAACTCTCCCCTTCACCGCTTTCCTGGCCTTCACGAGCGTTCTTGCGTGACTCGTGAGGCGAGGACCCTTGCCCCAACACGTCGAGCTTCAGTCCGAGGGCCCGAGAGAGTCCAAGACTCCCCTGGCGAATTCGCCTATGGCACCCACCGTGCCATGCTCCGGAGCGGCCCCGGTCGGTCGGCGTTGCATTGATGTAACGTCTTGGTACTACGTAGTATGACTCATGAGTGTGCCAGGGTGACCGCGTAGACGCCGGTTAGGTTTAGTACTGCACCTGTGGGACGGGATGGCACATCGAGAGGCACAATATGGGGCTATATCATTTGTAAATAGGTATTTATGAGATATGGGTCAGTTAGACACAGACGGGGCGTCCCGTCTCACCTTTGATCTGCGGGACCGGACCGCGCCGTAGCGGTCCAGCATGCGGTAGAGTGTCCGGCGTGGAACGCCGAGCACCCGCGCGGCCTCGGTCTTGTTGCCGCCGACCTCTTCAAGCACCTGAAGCACGTACTCCTGGATCGTCTCGTCCAGGGTGGCCCGCTTGATCTCCACACTCCGGCCCTGGCTGTCCCGGCTGCCGGTGCGGGCGTGCACGATCAGCTTATCGGGGAGATCGGTCAGCTCCACGATCGACCCGGGCGCGAGCGCCACGGCCCGGTCCACGACGTTCTCCAGCTCCCGCACATTGCCCGGCCAGGCGTAGGCCTGCAGCGCCATCATGGCCGAAGCCGAGAATCCCAGGAGCGGACGGTTGGAGAGCGCGCCGAAGCGGCGGAGGAAGTGCTCGGCCAGGAGCGGAATGTCCTCCGGGCGCTCGGCCAGGCGCGGCACGCGCAGCGTGACCACGTTCAGGCGGTAGTAGAGGTCCTCGCGGAATCGTCCGGCGCGCACCAGCGCGTCCAGGTCTTGATGGGTCGCCGTCACCATGCGCACGTCCACCGGAATGGTCTCGTTCGATCCCACCGGCTTCAGCTCGTGCTCCTGGAGCACGCGGAGCAGCTTCGCCTGCATCGGGAGCGACATGTCTCCGATTTCGTCCAGGAAGATCGTGCCGTGGTTCGCCTCGACGAAGAGTCCGGGGCGGCGCTCGATCGCGCCCGTGAAGGCGCCTTTGACGTGTCCAAAGAGCTCCGATTCCAGGAGCGCTTCGGAGAGGCTCGTCACGTTCACCGCGACGAACGGGCGCGCCGACCGCGGGCTTCCCTGGTGGATCGTCCGGGCGATCAGCTCCTTCCCGGTGCCGCTGTCCCCCTGGATCAGCACGCTCGACTTGGTCGCGGCCACGCGGGAGACCAGCTTGAACAGCTCCACCATGGCCGGATTCCGGCCGATGATCGGGCGCGCTTCCGTGCTCTCGGCGGCGGCCGTGCCCGCGGCCGCGGCACTCCTCTGGAGCCGGCGGCGCTCCATGGCGCGCTCCACGGTGAGACGGACTTCCTGGAGCGTGAACGGCTTCCGCACGTAGTCGAAGGCGCCCTCGTGGAGCGCCTTGATCGCGGTCTCATAGGTGCCGAAGGCGGTCACCATGATGACCGCGGCTCCGGGCATCTCGCGGCGGATGCGGCGCAGGAGCTCGATGCCGTCCATGTCGGGAAGCTGCACGTCGCAGAGCGCGACGTCGAAGGGGCGGGCGGGAGCGAGGGCGAGCGCTTCTTCCCCGCGGGCCGCGAGCGTCACCTCGTAGCCTTCCTGCTGGAAGATGTCGCGGAGGAGTCCCGAGGAGCCGGGATCGTCATCCACGACGAGCATGGTGGGCCTGTGTCGCGCCATGAGGCCGCGTCACCGCCCTTCCGTGGGGCGAGCCGCCATGCGCCGCATTGTATCCGAGTCGCGCCATGAGGGAAGAAAAACGATGCGGGGTCGATGCTTCGGTTGCCCGCTCCCGGAGCCTTCCACTAGGATGGGCGCCACTCGAGGACGAGCCCGGCTGCCGCGAAGCCCGGCACCCACGGAGGCGATCGCATGGCACCGCCCGATTCCGATTCCGAAGTCGCCGAGAGACTTTCGGTCGAAGACCTCCGGGAAGTCTGGAATCTCCTGGTCCCCGAGGACCGGATCGAGAGCTTCCGCGCATTGCCCCGACCGGAGGCCGAGGACCTCTTCCTCGAGCTCTCCGCCCGCGACCAGACCGAGCTGGTCCTGGCCCTGCCCGCGCCGGAGCGCCGCTCGTGGGTGCGGCTCCTCCCGCCCGACGACGCGGCCGACCTGATCCAGGAGGCCGGGTCGGAGCACCGCGAGGCGCTCCTCCAGCTCCTCGACGAACCCACGCGCAAGGACGTGCACGCCCTGCTCGCCTACGCCGAGGACGACGCCGGCGGGCTGATGAACCCGCGCTACGCACGCGTGCGCCCCGAGATGAGCGCGGACGAGGCCCTCACCTATCTGCGCCGGCAAGCCAGCGAGCAGACCGTGTCGCTGCCCTACGCCTATGTGCTCGGACCGGATCAGAAACTGATGGGCGTCGTCTCCTACCGCGAGCTCTTCCTCGCGCGCCCCGAGCAGCAGGTGCAGGACGTCATGCGAACCGAGCTGGTCACGGCTCCCGAGTCGATGGACCAGGAGGAGCTGAGCCGGCTCTTCTCCGAGAGCCGCCTCATCTCCATCCCCGTCGTCGACGCCGAGGGCCACATGAAGGGGATCGTCACCCTCGACGACATCGTCGACGTGGTGCGCGAGGAGGCCACGGAGGACATCCAGAAGATCGGCGGTACCGCGGCCTTCGACGAGCCCTACCTGCGCCTCAGCGTGAAGGAGATGATCATCAAGCGGGCGGGTTGGCTCTCGGTCCTCTTCCTGGGCGAGAGCATGACGGCCGCCACGATGGGCTACTTCGAGCAAGAGATCGCGCGTGCCGTGGTGCTCGCGCTGTTCGTTCCGCTCGTGATCTCGAGCGGCGGCAACTCCGGAGGGCAGGCCACGACCCTGGTGATCCGCGCCATGTCGCTCGGCGAGGTGCGGCTGCGCGACTGGTGGCACGTGATGCGGCGCGAGATCCTGTCGGGGCTTGGGCTCGGCACCATTCTCGCCGTGATCGGAATCGTTCGCATCATGGTATGGCAGGCGATCTTCCACTCGTATGGCGAGCACCATATGCTCATCGCGCTGACGGTTGCCGTGAGCCTGGTCGGCGTGGTGATGTGGGGAACTCTGGTGGGCTCGATGCTCCCCTTCATCCTCCGGCGCCTGGGCCTCGACCCCGCGACCGCATCGGCACCGTTCGTCGCGACCCTCGTCGACGTGACCGGGCTGATCATCTACTTCTCGGCGGCGCGGGTGTTCCTGGGGGGCGTGCTTCTCTAAGCCGGACCACGATGCGCAACATGCCCTGGGGCATGTTCACTCGGCTGGGAAGCGCTGACCGTCCACGGAAGCGTCAAGGTCCGTTACCCGCGCTGGCGCGCGTGAAATGGACGTCACTCGTCATCAAGCGAAGACACCATCTCAGCGCGCGTT
>Ga0182009_10000312_pt1 | contig 10438 bp, 12 predicted proteins | sample Sormic07211187_1_FD_161052 | JGI IMG/M metagenome (GOLD analysis project Ga0182009, IMG submission 161052) | Bulk soil microbial communities from the field in Mead, Nebraska, USA - 072115-187_1 MetaG | ecosystem: Environmental > Terrestrial > Soil > Agricultural land > Bulk soil | place: USA... | reverse complement strand
GCTATCACTCGCTGGTGATCTCGAACGACAAGCTGCCGAACGAGCTGGAAGTCGCGGCGCGGACGAAAGAGGACGACACGATTATGGCCGTGCGCCACAAAACGTATCCGGTGCATGGCGTGCAGTTCCATCCCGAGTCGGTGCTGACGGATGAAGGCCGGCGGATTCTGCGCAACTTCCTGGAATTGTGATGTTCACCGAGCTGCTCGAGAAGGTCGTCCGCCACCAGGACCTCACCGAAGATGAGGCGGCAGGGGCGATGCGCGAAGTAATGGAAGGGCGCGCGAACGCCGTTGCTCTCGGCGCGCTGCTGACCGGCCTTGTCATGAAGGGCGAGCGGCCCTCCGAGATTGTCGGCTTCGCGCGGACGATGAGAGCGCATGCGGTGAAGCTGAACGCATCGGTGCACGATGCGTTCGATACGTGCGGGACCGGCGGGGATCGGTCCGGCACGTTCAACATCTCGACCACCGCGGCGATCGTGATTGCGTCGTGCGGTGTGCCGGTCGCCAAGCACGGGAACCGGTCGGTCTCGAGCCGCTGCGGCTCGGCGGATGTATTCGAGGCGCTCGGCGTGAATATCGCCGCATCGCCCCTCACGGTCGAACGGGCGCTGCGCGAAACGGGCATCGCCTTTTTCTTCGCGCGCACGTTTCATCCGGCGATGAAGCACGCGGCGCAGGTGAGGTCGGATCTCGGCATCCGCACCGCCTTCAACCTGCTCGGTCCGCTGACGAATCCCGCAGGCGCCACACGACAGCTCGTCGGCGTACCGCGGCCGGAGCTGACCGAGCTGCTCGCCCGATCGTTGATGATGTTGGGTTCTCGACGCGCCTGGGTGGTGCACGGCGCGGACGGCATCGATGAGATCTCTACAACCGGCTATACGAAAGTTTCCGAGTGCCGTGACGGTGCGGTCAACACTTTCTACGTGCATCCGGCGGACTTCGGCGTTGCGAAGAGCGAACCCGCCGCGCTCAAGGGCGGCGATGCGGAAGACAACGCCGCAATTGTCCGGCGCATTCTCGCCGGCGAGCGGGGATCACGCCGCGACGTCGTGCTGTTGAACGCGGGCGTGGCGCTGTTCATTGCCGGGCGGGCGGACACGATCAGGGACGGAATCAGAATCGCGGCGTCGGCGATCGATTCCGGCGCGGCGCAGCAGCGCCTGCAGCAGATGGTTGAGAGCTCGCGCGCCGAGGCGCCGGTATGAGCGCGGCCGACCTCCTCTTGACGATCGTCGCGGCTACTCGACGGATAGTTGAGACGAGGCGAGGGAAGGAGCCACTGGCGAGTCTGGAACGCCGGGCCGCGTCAGCGAAGCCGGCGGGCCAGCGGTTCGAAGCCGCACTCGGGATGGCGGGTCGCATCAATGTGATTGCGGAATGCAAGCGGCGGTCACCGTCGAAAGGCGTGCTCGCGGCAGAGTACGACCCGGTCCGGATCGCGATGCAGTATCAAGACGGCGGCGCAGCGGCGATCTCGGTGCTTACCGAGCCAACGTTTTTTGACGGCTCGCTCGCCCACCTCGCGGCTGTGCGCGCGCACGTCGGTGTGCCCCTTCTGCGCAAAGACTTCATCGTCGATGAGTATCAGCTGTTCGAGGCGCGCGCCAGCGGGGCGGATGCGGTTCTGCTGATCGTCGCGGCGCTCGATCAGACGGATCTCGTCGCGCTGCAGAAGCGCGCGTGGGAACTCGACCTGGCGACGCTGGTCGAAGTGCATGACGAGGCGGAGCTGAGCCGCGCGTCCGACAGCGGCGCGCGCGTAATAGGCGTCAACAACCGCAACCTGCGCACGTTGAAGGTCGATGTCGAGGCGTCGGAGCGTCTTGCCCCGCGCATCCCGAAGACTGTCATCGGGGTCAGTGAGAGCGGCTTGAAGTCCCGTGAGGAACTCGATCGGTTGGCGGCCGCCGGATACCGTGCCTTTCTGATCGGTGAGCGTTTCATGGTGGATCCGCATCCCGCCGAGGCGATTAACGCTCTTGTCGGTGGACGGCGCCCGTTGGCTGGGCGCCAGAGTGTCCAGTGTTCGTGAAGATCTGCGGTATCACACGGGTGGCGGATGCGGTGCATGCGGCGGAGCAGGGGGCGACGGCCATCGGGTTCGTCCTGTGGGCGCGCAGTCCACGCGCCATCACAGTGGAGCGCGCGGCGGAGATCGCAGCGGAACTGCCGCCGCACGTCATGCGCGTCGGTGTGTTTGTGAACGAACCGGTGGAAAACATCCGTTCGATTGCGGAACGGGCGCACCTGACGGCGATTCAGCTGCACGGCGATGAGCCGCCGGACTATGCGGCGGCACTTGACTGGCCCGTCTTTCGCGCCGTGTCCGTGGCGGATCTGAATTACGCGACCGAAGCGTGGGCGTCCGAGACGGCGTTGCTCGTGGACAACATCGACCCCGTGCGTCGCGGCGGCACCGGCGCGGTCATCGACTGGTCGCAGGCCGCCGCCGTTGCGCAGACGCGTCGCGTCGTGCTCGCCGGCGGCCTCACCGTCGACAACGTCGCGAGCGCGATTCGCGCGGTACGGCCGTTTGGCGTCGACGTTTCATCCGGGGTGGAAGCAGCGCCCGGCGTCAAGGACTCTCAGAAGGTGACGGAATTCATCGCGAACGCGAGAGAGGCTTTCCGACAGTGAAAAGCGCAGCCACAAAGGAGCGGATCTTCGGCCGCCGCGATCCGGACGCGCGTGGATATTTCGGCGCCTACGGAGGACGTTTCGTTCCCGAGACCCTCGTTGCTCCTATCGAAGAACTCACCGCCGGGTACTACACCGCACGAGACGACGAAGCGTTCTGCGACGAGCTCGATCGCCTGCTGAAACACTACGTCGGTCGTCCGACGCCGTTGTACGAGACCCGCAACCTTGCTGAGGCCGGTGGCGCTGGTAGGGCGCGTGAGGCAGCTGTTCGCGTCTTTCTCAAGCGCGAGGATCTCACGCACACGGGCGCGCACAAGATCAACAACGCGCTCGGTCAGGCGCTGCTCGCCAAACGCATGGGCAAGCGTCGCGTGGTTGCCGAGACTGGAGCGGGACAGCACGGCGTCGCCACCGCGACCGCGTGCGCGCTGCTCGGCCTCGAGTGCCGCGTCTACATGGGCACCGAGGACATGCGTCGCCAGGCATTGAACGTCGTCCGCATGCAGCTGCTCGGCGCGACTGTTCACGGCGTCGATGCAGGCAGCAGGACGTTGAAGGACGCGATCAACGAAGCGATGCGCGACTGGGTCGCCAACGTCGAGGACACGTATTACCTGCTCGGGTCGGCGCTCGGTCCGCATCCATATCCGCTGATGGTCCGCGAGTTCCAGTCGGTGATCGGCCGCGAGGCGCGTGCGCAGATCCTCGAACAGGCCGGTCGCCTTCCGGATGTTGTCGTCGCCTGCGTCGGCGGTGGCAGCAACGCCATCGGCATCTTCGATGGATTCCTGGACGACAAGTCGGTTCGCCTGATCGGCGTCGAAGCGGGCGGCGAGAAGATCGCGCCAGGCCGTCACGCTGCGCGTTTCGCCGGCGGCAGCACCGGAGTGCTGCAGGGAACGCGCACCTATGTGCTCCAGGATGATGCCGGGAACATCGAGCTGACGCATTCGATCTCGGCGGGATTGGACTACGCGGCCGTCGGACCGGAGCACGCGTGGCTGCGAGAGATGGGGCGCACGGAGTACGCCTACATCACTGATGCGCAGGCGCTGGACGGCTTCAAGACGCTGGCGCGCATGGAAGGCATTCTGCCGGCGCTCGAATCGTCACACGCCATCGCCTACACGATGCAGTTGATTCCGACGCTGGAGCCGGGATCGGTCGTCGTTGTGAACCTGTCGGGTCGTGGCGACAAGGACGTGCAGACCGTAATCGATAGTGGCGAGCGGGTCCTGTTGGACCCGCCAGGTCGGCCTGCGGAGAAACCATGACGCGCCTGCAGGAAACCTTCTGCCGGATTCGCAAGCAGCGCACGCCCGGTCTGGTCACGTACATCACCGCCGGCGATCCGGATCTCGATCGCACCGCCGGAATCCTGCGTGCGCTCGACCGCGCGGGCGCGGATGTCCTCGAGGTTGGTGTGCCGTTCTCGGATCCGCTGGCTGACGGCCCGGTAATTCAGCGCGCGACCGAGCGCGCGCTCGCATCGGGCGCGACGCTGTCGGGCGTGCTCGATCTGCTGCGATCGATGCGCGGCGACATCAGCGCGCCGGTCGTGATTTTCAGCTACGCGAACCCCATTCTGCGGCTCGGCGCCGAGCAGTTCGCGGATCGGGCGCGTGACGCGGGCGTCGACGGCGTGCTGATTCTTGATCTGCCGATCGAGGAGGCAGACGAGTCGCGAAGCATGCTCGCCAAACGGGGGATTGATACAATCCTCCTTCTCAGTCCTACGACGACCGACGACCGGTTGCGCAGGGCCGCGGCGCTGGGCAGCGGCTTCCTGTACGCGATCTCGCGCCTCGGTGTCACCGGTGCACGCGATGCGCTGGCCGCGGGCGCGCAGGACATGGTGGAACGCATCCGCAAGGTCAGCGACCTGCCCGTCGCGCTTGGCTTTGGCATCAGCAAGCCGGAGCACGTACGGGAAGTCGGACGATGGGCCGATGCCGCCGTCGTCGGAAGCGCGCTGGTCGATGTGATCGCGCGCGAGGGCGCGTCCGGCGAACTCAATACCCGCGTAGAGGAGTATGTGCGTTGGCTGAAGTCCTGAGCATCGACGAACTGCGCGAGCGCATCGACGTTATCGACAACCAGCTGCTGCGGCTGCTCAACGTGCGTGTGGCCTGCGCGGTCGAAATCGGCAAGCTCAAACACGAGCTCGGCATGCCCGTGTATCAGCCGGAGCGGGAGAAGAAGGTGCTCGAGAAGGTCAAGCAATCCGCGCAGGAGCTGGCCGGGCCGCTGACCGCCGACGCAGTCGTGCGGATCTTCGAGCGCATCATCGACGAGGCGCGGCGCGCCGAACGCGAATCGGGTTCCAGCAGCGAAGAGTTCGGTCCTTCTATCGGAGAGTGAGAGTAGTTATATGGTCGTAGTGATGCAGGAACGCGCCACCGAGGCGCAGATCGACTCGGTCATTCAGCGCCTCATCGAGCTGGGGATGGATGTCCACCGCTCCTCGGGTGTCACGCGCACCGTCCTCGGTGTCGTGGGTGCGCACAAGATCGACCCCGATCTGATCGCCATTCTCGAGGGGGTACACGAGGTGCTGCGCATCACGGAGCCCTACAAGCGCGCCAGTCGCACCTTTCGACCGGACAACACGATCGTCCAGATTGACGACGTACGCATAGGTGGCGATGAGGTGATCGTGATGGCGGGCCCGTGCTCGGCGGAGACCGAGGAGCAGGTGCACGCGACCGCAGCCGCCGTGAAGCGCGCCGGCGCGAAGATTCTGCGCGGAGGCGCGTTCAAGCCGCGCAGCTCGCCCTACGCGTTCCAGGGACTCGGCGAGGAAGGCCTTCGCATGCTGCGCAGCGCCGCCGATGCGCACAACCTGCAGGTGATCTCGGAAGTGATGGACATCAGCCAGATTGAGCTGATTGCCCGCTACTGCGACATCTTCCAGGTGGGCGCACGCAACATGCAGAACTTCACGCTGCTGCGCGAGCTCGGTCACGCGCGCAAGCCGGTGCTGCTCAAGCGAGGCATCTCGGCGACGATCGAAGAGTGGCTGCTCTCGGCGGAATACATCCTCGCCGGCGGCAACACGGACGTGATTCTCTGCGAGCGAGGCATCCGGACGTTCGAAACGGCGACGCGCAATACGTTCGACATCTCCGCCATTCCGGTGGTCAAGAAGCTCAGTCACCTGCCGGTGGTTGCCGATCCAAGTCATGGCGCCGGCCGCCGCGACATGGTGGCGCAGCTGGCGCGCGCGGCCGTTGCCGCGGGCGCGGATGGACTGATCATCGAGGTGCACAACGATCCGGATCGCGCGTTGAGCGACGGTGCGCAGTCGATGTTCCCGGCGCAGTTCGAGCGCTTGATGGCGGAGCTGCGCATCATCGCGCCAGCCATCGGCCGGAGCATCTGCCTTGAACCAGTCGCGCGGAGAGGTTGGGCTCGCTAAACGCCCAACTTCCAACTTCCAACTCCCAAGGTGGCGACCGATCCTCCGTTTACCTCTATAGCAATCGTCGGCCTCGGCCTGATTGGAGGGTCGATCGCGCTGGGCATCCGCGAGCGTTGGCCGGAGTCGCGCGTCTACGGCGTGGACGCCGAGCCCGTGCTTGCGCATGCCATGGGCGCGGGCGCCATCGAGCGCGGCTTCGCGAACATCGACGCGGTCACAGACGCCTCGCTCGTCATTCTCGCGGCACCCGTTCGCCAGAATATTCAGATTCTGAACAGTCTGGCGGGTGCAAAAGGACCCGCCCTAGCTGTCACTGGCCGACCTGTCACTATTACCGACGTAGGCGGAACTAAACGCGACATCATCAGCGCGGCGCGCGCGCTTCCGCAGCACATTTCATTCGTCGGCGGCCATCCGCTCGGCGGCGGCGAGCGCGGCGGCTTCGCCTTCGCGCGGCCGGATCTGTTCGCCGGCCGCCCCTGGATCTTCACGCCCGACGCGCAGGCCTCCCAGGACACGCTCGATCGCCTGTCGCGGTTCGTCGCCGGCCTCGGTGCAAAGCCGTCAATCCTTTCAGCCGACGATCACGACCGCGTGATGGCGTTCGTCAGCCACCTGCCGCAGCTGGCGGCAAGCGCGTTGATGGATGCCGTCGGAAGTGTGGTGCGGGAGGACGGCCTGCGCATGGCCGGACGCGGTCTTGTCGACAGCACGCGACTCGCATCGAGTCCAGCGGACGTGTGGCGCGATATCTGCGCGACCAACCCCGATGCAATCGGCGCCGCGCTCGACTGTCTGATTCAGCGGCTGACGCAGCTGCGGGGCGATCTGCACCGCGGCGACGCGGTTGACGCCATCTTCTCGGCCGCCGCGAAATGGCGCGCGGAGTTGATGAAGGATAATCACTGACATGAACAAGGTGTTGAAGAGCGCCGAGCAAGCGGTGGCCATGATTCCCGACGGCGCGCGCATCATGTGCGGCGGCTTCGGCCTGTGCGGCCTTCCTGAGAATCTCATCAGAGCGCTGCATGGCCGCGGCACGCGCAACCTGACGATCATCAGCAACAATCCAGGCGTCGACGATTTCGGCGTCGGCATGCTCGTCAGGACCAAGCAGGTCGCACACTTCATCGGCAGCTATGTTGGCGAGAACAAGGAGTTCGAGCGGCAGGCGATCGCAGGGGAGATTAAATACACGCTGGTGCCACAGGGCACCTTCGCGGAGCGGATGCGCGCGGCCGGCGCCGGCATCGGCGGCTTCTTCACCCCGACCGGCTACGGGACGATGATCGCGGAGGGGAAGGAGACCCGCGTCATCGATGGGCGCAACTACGTCCTTGAGATGCCGTTGCATGCGGACTTCGCGTTCGTCAAGGCCTACAAGGGCGACAGCAAAGGCAATCTCATCTACCGGAAGACCGCGCGCAACTTCAATCCGGTCATGGCGACTGCAGCAAAGGTCACCTTTGCGGAGGTCGAGGAAATCGTCGAGCCTGGCGAGCTCGATCCCGACGCCATTGTCACGCCGGGGATCTTCGTGACGCACGTTCTCAAGGGCGCGTATTACGAGAAGCGCATCGAGCGGCGCACCGTTCGGCAGCTTCAGGCTGTCTAACTACATGGACAAGAGAGAGCGCATCGTCCGCCGCATCGCGCAGGAGCTGCACGACGGCGATTACGTGAACCTCGGCATCGGCATGCCGACGCTGGTGGCGAATTACGTGCCGCCGGGCGTCGACATCACGCTGCACTCCGAGAACGGAATGCTCGGCGTGGGGCCATATCCGCTCGAGTCCGAAATCGATCCGGACATCGTCAACGCGGGCAAGGAGATCGTTACCGAGCTGCGCGGTACGTCGTATTGCAGCAGCGCGGATTCGTTCGCGATGGTGCGCGGCGGCCACATCGATATGACCGTGCTGGGCGCGCTCGAGGTGGACGAAGCGGGAAACCTGGCGAACTGGATGGTGCCGGGCAAGATGATGAAGGGAATGGGCGGCGCGATGGATCTCGTGGCCGGCGCCAAACGCGTCATCATCGCGATGGAACACACGACCAGGGATGGCGGCCACAAGATTCTGAAGAAGTGCTCGCTGCCGCTGACCGGAACGAACGTCGTGCACATGATCGTCACCGAGCTGGCGGTGATCGATGTCACGCCGAAGGGTCTCGTCCTGCGTGAGATGGCGTCAGATACGACGGTCGACGCGGTGAAGAAAGCCACGGGCGCGACACTGCTGATGGAAGAGGAGCCAGCCAGGTTCTAGTCCAGCTTTAGCCGGACCGACCGCTAATTTGTTATGCCCGATTACGAACCCGCAGTCATTCTCAGCGCCTGCCGAACACCGATCGGATCATTTGGCGGCTCACTAAAAGACTTTTCCGCCGCCGACCTCGGCGCCATCGTCATTCGTGAAGCAATTCGGCGCGCCGACGTGAACCCGATCGATCTCGGCGACGTGATCATGGGATGCGTCCTGCAAGCCGGCGCTGGAATGAACGTCGCGCGGCAGGCAGCAATCAAGGCAGGTGTGCCGCAGGAAGTGCCGGGTGAAACGGTCAACCGCGTGTGCGGCTCGGGGCTGCAATCGGTAGTGCACGCCGTCGAAGCGACGCGCGTCGGCTACACGGATCTGGTGCTCGCCGGTGGAACGGAATCGATGACCAACGCGCCCTACATTCTCAAAGGCGCGCGCTGGGGCTTCCGCATGGGCCACGGCGAGGTCTACGACTCGATGCTCCTCGAGGGACTGACCTGCGCGATGGGCGGCTGTCACATGGGCGTCACGGCCGAGAACATTGCCAGTCGCTTTAACGTCAGCCGCGAAGAACAGGATGCGTACGCGGCTGAAAGCCAGCGGCGAGCCGAGGCGGCGATCAGGGCAGGTCTTTTCAAAGAAGAGATCGTTCCAGTATCGATCCCGCAGAAGAAGGGCGACCCGATCACGTTCGACACGGACGAATATCCGCGCGCGGGCACGACGGCCGAGAAGCTCGCGGGTCTCAAACCCGCGTTCAAGAAGGACGGCAGCGTCACCGCCGGCAACGCGTCGGGCATAAACGACGGCGCCGCGGCGGTTGTCGTTGCGACGGCGGAACGCGCGGCCAAGCTGGGACGCAAGCCGATCGCGAAGATCCTGTCGTTCGCATCAACAGGTGTCGATCCCGCAATCATGGGCATGGGGCCGATACCTGCCGTGCAGAGGGCGCTCGATCGCGCGAAGCTGAAGACCGCCGACATCGATCTGTTCGAGCTCAACGAGGCGTTCGCCGTGCAAGCCGTAGCTGTCGCAAAGGAGCTGAAGCTCGACGCTGCCAGGGTAAACACGCGCGGCGGCGCGATCTCGCTTGGACATCCCATTGGCGCGAGCGGCGCGCGCGTGCTGACCACGTTGATCTATGCGCTTCGCGCGCAGGGCGGGGGCAGAGGTGTCGCCTCGTTGTGCATCGGCGGCGGCATGGGCATCGCGATGGCGATTGAGGTCCGCCCCTGACTAGGTAGTCATGCGGTATGCCGGCGTCGCTCACGTGTGTGCCGTTGCGCTGATAGCGTGGTCATGCGGCTCGAATCAGTCGCCCGGGCCGGCGGTGCCATCACCGCTTCCCGCTCCAGTTCCAAGTCCCGCGCCAACTCCAGTTCCTGCGCCTGCGCCTTCGCCGCCGCCTGCTCCTATCGGCACCTATCTCGTCTCGGGTGTGATTCGTGACGGCGGCGACGAGACGAGTCCGCTTTCAAACGTGACGGTTTCGGTGCGCCAGGACATTGGTGGACGCCCGCAAGCCGGCCCGTATGTGCCAGCGGCTGTATCCGACGCGCGCGGACGCTATACGGTTGCGTACGAAGTCACGAATCCGGGTCGCGTCGTTGGTTTTGAGTCGCTGTTTCAGCGGTCTGGATTCAATACGGTGCTCCGCGGCGTCGCCATCAGCGGGGATACGACCTTGGATGTCGTTCTGCCGCGCTCGTGCACCGTGACGCCGTCGCGGCCTCAGGCAATGGTGTCGCTGGAGTCGATACAGTTTTCATGGGCCGCGGTGAACGGGGCGACCGACTATGTCCTCGACGTGTTTGCCTCCAGCACACCAGGCTATACGCCGGCGATCATCTCGACGGGTACTGGCGGAGCGACGTCCTATCGATGGAACACGCCACCATCGGGACGATTCATGGCGGCGATCTCGTCGCGCACTCCCGGGTGCGGTCTCAGCAGCCCATCACAGTTTTGTGCGTTTGACACGCGTGTTGTTGGCAACAGCGCGTGCTTCCTGTCTTGATAGCGCCGACGTTACGGATCGATCGCGAAGCATTGAGGGCCATCGTTGCGCATGCGCACCGTGACGCGCCCAATGAATGTTGTGGGTTGTTGGT
>Ga0182009_10000311_pt1 | contig 10447 bp, 7 predicted proteins | sample Sormic07211187_1_FD_161052 | JGI IMG/M metagenome (GOLD analysis project Ga0182009, IMG submission 161052) | Bulk soil microbial communities from the field in Mead, Nebraska, USA - 072115-187_1 MetaG | ecosystem: Environmental > Terrestrial > Soil > Agricultural land > Bulk soil | place: USA... | reverse complement strand
CCCACCCGAAGACTTCCTGATGCGTACCATTCACCACTTTACCGATCCCAAGATCGGCATGGTGCAGACGCGATGGACTCACCTCAACCGCCACTATTCCTTCCTGACCGAAGTCGAGGCCATCCTGCTCGACGGACACTTTGTGCTCGAGCACTCCGGCCGTGCCCGCACCGGGCTGTTCTTTAATTTCAATGGCACCGCGGGAATGTGGCGGCGGGTCGCCATCGAAGAAGCGGGGGGGTGGCAGCATGACACCCTGACCGAAGACACCGATCTGTCCTATCGCGCCCAACTGAAAGGCTGGAAGTTTATTTACCTGCAGGACGTGGAGTGTCCCGCCGAACTACCGGTGGAGATGACCGCATTCAAGACCCAGCAGGCGCGGTGGGCCAAGGGACTGATCCAGACCGGCAAGAAGATCTTGCCACGCGTGTTGCGAAGCGATGCCCCCGTGCACACCAAGATAGAAGCCTGGTATCACTTGACGGCCAACATCAGCTATCCCCTCATGATCATGCTCTCGGTATTGTTGCTGCCGGCAATGATCATCCGGTTCTACCAGGGCTGGTTCCAGATGCTGTACATCGACCTGCCCCTCTTTCTGGCGTCGACATTCTCGATTTCAAGCTTTTACTTGGTCTCCCAGCGGGAATTATTTCCGCGCAGGTGGCCGCGCGCCCTGCTGTACTTGCCGTTCTTGATGGCCCTCGGAATCGGCTTGACAATCACCAATACGAAGGCCGTGATCGAAGCTCTGATCGGAAAGCAGAGCGCCTTTGCCCGCACGCCCAAATATCGTGTGATCTCCAGACAGGATAAAATCGGCGCCACCAAGTACCGCAAGCGCCTGGGATGGGTCCCCTGGGTCGAGTTGCTGATTGGCGCCTACTTCGCTTCCACCATCTATTACGCGGTGGAGAATGAGAACTACATCACAGTTCCGTTCCTGCTGTTGTTCGTGCTGGGATACTGGTGCACCGGTTTGATGTCGCTGCTGCAGGGACGCTTTGGGCGATCCTCGCTGTCCGCCACAGCGCATACTAAGCCTTTCCCGGTAGGAGTTTAGGATGTAACTTTCTACTCCGAACTTGGTCATATTCTCAGCGCGCCAGTCTCGCCGAAAGGGAGGGTTCGATGAAGTTTCCCCTGCTCGCATTGTTTCTTGTGTTTGCCGCAACCCTCCCGGCTTTCGCCGGCGAAAAGCTGAAGCTGAATCCTCACCTCGACTTCAACAGCGATAGCCAGGATGGCCCTTTGATCACTGGCGACCACATGGAGGCGGGCATGGTTGCAGGCAAACCTTCCTACGTTCTCATGTATGGTGAGGCTTGCTTCAACTCCAAGCGCCAGGCGCGCCGTACCATCGACCTGTATGCGAAGTACCAAGGGCAGGTTCAGTTCGTAATTATCGATATCGATGGCTATCTCTCGTCCGCACAGCGAAACCTGAAGAAGCAATATTTCCAAGGCCGCATTCCGCACGTGATGGTTTTGGATCGCTCAGGTGCCGTACTCTACAACCGTTCCGGCGAGGTGGATTCCATTGTGATTTCTGGTCTGCTCGACCACGCTCTGCGCTAGATTTCTGGTCTTCGCTTGACCACTCATTTACAATCCACTCGCTGAAAACTCTCGTCCCGGTTCCTTGAGGTTTTCGAAAGGAGGATGCGATGCTCCGCTCGCATGAAACTCTCCGCTTATCCGCTCTCATCCTGATCTCGTTCTTTCTCCTGAGTTGCGGCAGTGGGCACAATTCCGATGAATATTTCGTGTTTGTTGCTGCTAATATCCAGCTTCCTTACTGGAAAACTGCCGGAAGCGGCTTTTCCCATGCCGCGACTGAGTTCAAGGGTATTCGCGTCGACTTCACCGGTCCTCAAAGCTACGATCCTAAAGCCGAGCGCGACGCTCTGGACCAGGCAGTGCAGAAGAAGGCGACGGGCATCTTGTTGAGTGTGGCCGATGCTGCGGTGCTTAAAGACAGCATCGACAAAGCCATCGCCGCCTCCATTCCGGTCATCACCATCGATTCCGATGCTCCTTCCAGCAAACGGCTGTTCTTCATCGGAACCAACAACTACCAGGCGGGCTTCACCGGCGGGCAAAGACTGGCCCAAGAATTAAAGGGCAAGGGAAACGTCGTCGTCTTTACCATGCCGGATCAGCCCAATCTCCAGGATCGGCTACGCGGCTATAAAGACGCATTGGCAAAGTTCCCCAATATCAAGATCACGCGAGTAGTCGATATCCAGGGCGATCCCCGCATTGCCTTCGACACCACAACCCAGATTGTGGGCAAGGAGCGCGACAAGATTGATGCTTTCGTTTGCCTGGAAGCGCAGTCCGGGAAGGAAGTTGCCAGCGTTCTCAGCAGTTACAAGGTGAGCGGCAAAGTCGTCATCGCTATGGACACCGATCAGGAGACGCTCGACTGGATCCAGAAAGGCGTCATCGCCGCCACCATCGCCCAGAAGCCCTACACGATGGCCTTCGTCGGCATGCAGATGCTCGACAATCTCTACCACCATAAGCCGCCGTCGCTGGACGCGGACTGGGCCAAAGATGGTTACGCTCCCATTCCCATGTTCGTCGATACCGGTTCCGATCTGATCGATAAGGCCAACATCCAGTCGTTCATCGAGGCGGGAAAGAATCTAGCCTCAAAATAAATTACGCCCCCTTTATGGAGCACTGATGCCGAAGCCATGGCTTTGCATTATTGTCCTACTCCTGTTCTGCACCGCCGCGTCTGCACTGCAACGGCAGCCGGATGCTGACTACAAGGCGCGCCGTGAAGCACTGGGCAAAAAAGTTGGCGGAATCGTCGTCCTTTTTGGCTCGCTAGAACCGGTGGAATCCCTCTATTCCTTCCGTCAGGACGACGATTTCTACTATCTTTCAGGCTGGACGGAACCGGGTCCTGCACTGCTGATCGCGCCTGCTGTCGAAGCCGGCGATAAAAATCCGGCCAGGGGTTACACCGAAATAGTGTTTCTCCCGCCCCGCAATCTTGGCATGGAGCGCTTCACCGGGCCCAAGCTGGGGGCCGATGATCCCCAGGCTCCGAAGTTGACCGGCTTCGATCGCGTCGAGGAGATGAGCAAGCTTCCGCAAGAATTATCGAAGATCATCGCCGGTGGTCCGTCCATCGTCTATACCGAACTACCCCAGCCCGGAGAAACCTCGCCCAGCTACGAGCCTCTGCAATTTCTGAAACGCACTAACTCCTTTTTGACGTTCGAGGATGTAAAGCCTTCTGTTGCCGCCTTACGTGTACACAAAGATGCCGGTGAAATCAGCCTGTTGCAGAAAGCTGTGGACATCTCGGTACTCGCCCACGCCGCCGCTATGAAGGCGCTCAAGCCGAATATGCCCGAGTATCAGATTTCGGCGCTCCTGCAGTATGAATGGGAAAGACGCGGGTGCGAGCGTGCTGCCTATCCTTCGATCGTCGGTTCGGGGCACAACTCTACCGTCCTCCATTACTCCGAGAATACCGCTACCATGAAGCCGGACAATGTGGTGGTGATCGATGCGGCCGCGGAGTGCTCCATGTATGCTGCCGACATCACGCGTACTCTCCCAGTAAGCGGCCGTTTCAACGCCCGCCAGCGCGAGATTTACGACATCGTGCTCGGCGCCCAGCAGGCCGCAATCGACGCCTTTCAGTCTGGCAAGTCACTTCTGTACGGCGAGTCCGATGCCTCTCTTACCAAAATCGCAAAGGACTACATCCGAGCCCACGGTAAGGACCTTCACGGCCGGCCTCTCGATCAATATTTCATTCATGGAATTGGTCATTACATCGGCCTGGACGTACACGACGCTGGCGATTACAAAGTCCCTCTCGGCCCGGGAATGACCTTCACTATCGAGCCCGGAATATATATTCCAGAAGAGCACCTGGGCGTCCGAATCGAAGACGATTTTCTTGTGAGCGAAGACGGCAAGCTCATCAAGCTCAGCGCCGCTCTCCCCTCGAAGGCAGACGACGTGGAGAAAATCATGGCAGGGAAATAGCCTCTCGTTTTCTCCAGAGTCCCCGGTTCATCTTCCGCTACGAGATATATTCCCGGATGTACTCATCTTTGGTGTGGGCCAGTTGATGAATGTCGCCGTCAAAAGTGACCTTCCCGTCCCGTAGGATCAGGAAACTCATCGGGATCTCGCAGTATTGTCCTCGCGGCAATGACTTCAGCTGGTTTGTCTTTTGATCAAATTCATGGGTCGCGAGGGTGAACGCATCCTGCAGCCGGTGTGTCACGAGCAGGGAACTGGTGCGATACACGTCGCGCTGCTTCATGATTAATTCGATGATGGTGTTCGAGGTGACTGGATCCAGCCCTCCTGTAGGCGAATCGTACAGCAGCAGTTCGGGACGCGTGATGATCGCTCGCGCAATCGCAACCCGGCGCCTCATTCCCCCGGAGAGTTCTGAAGGAAATAGATCGAGCGTGTGCTCCAGTTCCACGAAGCGCAATGCTTCTCGTACGCGCTGATCGATCTCGTCGTCGTAGATGCCTCGTTCCTCCATAAATCGGTAGGCAACGTTCTCCCGGACCGTAAGGGAGTCAAACAGCGCGCTCTCCTGGAACACCATGCCAAGGTGCGAGCGCAACGGGAAAAGTTCTTGCTCCGTCATTTGAGTAACGTCACGGCCCAAAACAAGGATGCGGCCTGCATCCGGTGGCAGTAATCCAAGTGTCAGCTTCAGGATTGTGCTCTTGCCCGCCCCGGCCACTCCAAATAACGCCTTAGTCTCACCGAACGGAAGTTCGAACGAAACCCCGCACAACACCTCCTTTTGATCAAACGCTAGGTGCACGTCCTCAAAAATTACGGCAGCACTGGGCTGCCCTTCGGGAGAGGGGCCAGCGTGGCCGGCAGGCGATAGCGATAAAGACATGCAATTACCTGTAAGAGAATACCGAGATCAACAGCTTCGTCAGAAAGAAGTCGGTAACCAAAATCAGCACCGATGACGCCACCACAGCCTGCGTCGTGGCCCGGCCCACACCCTGGGTGCCGCCCCGCGCCGTGATCCCGTAATAGCAGCCCACCGTCGAGATGATGAACCCAAAAAAAACTGGTTTCAGCAATCCCATGAAAACGTCTTGAAATACCAGCGATTGCCATGCGCTGCTCCAATACTGTCGCGCGTCCAGGAATAGCAGTAGCTTGGCGACCATCAGTCCCCCGGTAAGTCCCACCAGATCGGAGAGGACGGTCAGAAAAAACAGCATAAACACCGAAGAAACTACGCGTGGCGTGACCAGCTTCTTGATGGGATCGGTCCCCAGCGCGCGCATGGCATCAATCTGCTCCGTGACTACCATCGATCCCAATTCGCTGGCCATGCCCGATGAATTGCGCCCCGCTACCATCAGGCTGGTCAGGACCGGCCCCAGTTCGCGCACCATGGAAGTGGACACCAGTTGCCCCACGAGCGTGATCGATCCAAACCGCTGCAAGGTGTTCGACGTTTGCAGTGCCAGTACCGCGCCCGTGAAGAAGCCGGTCAGGACGACGATCGGGAGCGACCCGACACCGATGAAATCAGCCTGCTGCACCATGTCTGCCACATAGAGCGGCTTGCTAAATAGGTTGGATATTGATGCCACTGCCAGTGAAATGTATTCCTGAACTGCCTGCACCTTCTCCTTGGCAAACTCCGTGGGCGAGGTCAGTTCCATGCAGTTGGCAGTCCCGCGCGCTCATAGCTGGGATTTCGCAGGGCTTTCACGAAATATAACAGAGAAAGCTCTCAGCTATCTGCCGTCCGCTTTCAGCGTACTTCAGCGATTAACTGTCGGGGATCATTGCGGAACGAGAGAAAAAATATGATAAGGCCCTGCTGATAGCTGATAGTGGACAGCTATCGGCTGAGAACTGCTCTCACACCCTGCCCTTTTTCTTGATCTCAATGTTGAGCCGGCGAATTTTCTGATTCAGCGTGGATAGTGGCACGCGGAAGCGTTCCGCGGCTTCGGTCTGGTTCCAGTTGCAGCGCTCGAGCATTTCGGTGATGATCCGCTTCTCCACGTCTTCGACAATTTCGAATAGCGAAGCGTCTGCGGCCGGATCGTGCAAGGTAAACGAGGAGCCGCGTCCCATCAACGATTCTGGCAGCAGATCCATGCTGATTTCCGGACCGGAAGACAGCACAACCGCGCGTTCGATCACATTCTCCAGTTCGCGAACATTCCCGGGCCAGGAGTAAGCCATCAGCGGCCGCAAAGCCTCGGGCAAAACCCGCGGAGTGGGCCGGCCGTTTTCCTCGGCGTATTTTTTCAGGAAGAACTCTACCAACAACGGAATGTCTTCTTTTCGCTGGCGAAGAGGTGGCAGTTCCACCGTAATTACGTTCAAGCGGTAGAACAAGTCCTCGCGGAATTTTCCTTCGCGTACCATTTGCCTTAAATCGATGTTGGTGGCGGCAATAATGCGAACGTCCACCTGAATCTCCTGAATTCCGCCCAGATGCATGAAGCGCCGGTCCTGCAGCACGCGCAGAATCTTGGCCTGCGTCTCCAGTCCCATGGTGGCGATTTCGTCCAGGAACAATGTTCCCTTGTCCGCCACCTCGAACAGGCCTTTCTTGGAAGCGATAGCGCTGGTGAATGCGCCCTTGACGTGTCCGAATAGAGTCGATTCCAGCAGATCGTGCGGCATCGAGCCTGTGTTTACCGGAACAAAAGGCTTGTCGTGTCGCGCCGAGTTCAGGTGAATCGATTTGGCAATGACTTCTTTACCCGTGCCACTCTCGCCCTGCAACAAAACGGTGGAGCGGCTGTTCGCCACTTGCCCCACCAGATCGAAAATCTTCAGCATGGGCTCGCTCTTGCCCACGATGTTCTCGAAGTTGTAGCGCTGCTTGAGTGCGCGCTTGAGCTGAACGTTTTCTTCTTCCGCTTTGCGGCGCCCCACGGCCGAGCGCACATCTGCCAGAAGCTTCTCGTTGTCCCAGGGCTTCTGGACGAAGTTGGCAGCTCCGGACTGCATTGCCCGCACCGCATTCTCGACGGTGCCATAAGCAGTGATCATGATGACGGGCAGACGCGAGTCGTGCGCATGGATCTCTGAGAGGATCTCCATCCCATCCCGGCCGGGAAGCGCCAGATCGAGCAGTACCAGGTCAAACGTGCGCTCGGCCATCTGCGCCAGTCCGTCTTCGCCGGAGTCCGCGGTGCTTACTTCAAAGCCTTCCATCTCCAGCAGGGTCTGAAGTGATTCCCGAATTTCGGCCTCGTCATCGATGATGAGCACGGAGCCCGCGGCCGAGGGATTGCCGTTCATTGCGCCGCGCGTGATGACTGCTGCTTCAGACATTGACTGCCTTCCGGCTTAATGGGAAATCAAGTGCGAACGTTGTGCCGGATTCCGGATTACTCTCCACGCGAATCTTGCCCGCATGTTCCTGAATAATGCCGTAAGTCACCGACAGCCCGAGGCCCGTGCCCCGGCTCTGGCCCTCTTTGGGCGCGGTCTTCGTCGTGAAGAACGGATCGTAAATCCGTTGGATGTGTTCGGGCGCGATTCCCGACCCAGTATCGGACACCCGCACACTCACGAAATCTCCATTGCTGGTCGCCACCGTCAGCTTGCCGCCACCCGTCATCGCATCTTTTGCGTTCAAAAACAGATTCAGAAACACCTGCTGCAATCTTCCCGCATTGCCCTGGATGGGCGAGATCCCCTGGGTCAACTCTGATGCCACCTGGACCCTCGCTGTTTTGAACTGGTGCTCGAGCAGCGCCAAGGTGTCGGTGATGACTTTGTTGATGTCCACGTCGGCGAATTCTGTGCCGCTGGTCCGCGAGAAGTTCAGCAGGTTATTTACTATCTCTGATGCCCGGAAAGTTTGACGGGTTATCTTTTCCAGCAATCCCGACTTCTGCGGATCGCCCTGGAGTTGCTTGGCCAGCATCTGCGTGTACGATGAAATGACCGCCAGTGGCGTGTTGACTTCATGCGCTACCCCAGCCGCCAGCAACCCGATCGATGACAGCTTGTCGGCCTGCGAAAGCTGGCTTTCCAGTTCTACGCGCTCGGTGATGTCGTCCATGATCACCAGCCGCCCAATCACCTGGAACTTGCGCGTCACCAGTGGAGCGATCGCGACATTGACGGTTCGAGTCTCCCCTGCGGGAGTCTGCAACCGGAACTTGTACAAGTTGTTGATGCCCGCGTGCTGCCGTACGCGGTAGAACTCTTCCACGAATTCCGCGGGAAAGATGCTGCGCACCGGCTGCGTCAGAGCCTGCCACCGCGGCAGCGCATACATCACTTCCATCTGCGCATTCCAGCTCTCGATGCGGTCTTCCATGTCGAGCGCCATCACGCCCACGTTGATCGACTCGACAATATTTTCGTTGAAGTCCTTCAGTCGCTCGTATTCCGCGACCTTCTGCTGCAGGGAAGCGTAAAGCCGCCCGTTCTGGATCGCGATTCCGATGTAGCCTCCCAGCGTCTCCAGCAACTCGATGTCTTCGCTCGAAAGGTAATCTCCCTTATCCGTCTTTCCCAGTCCAAGCACAGCCACCGTTCTCTGTTGCGCTCGGCAAGGAATGTAGTAATTCAGATCGAGCCGGGCAATCGTATCCTGTGCTCCCGCGCTCTCGCGCGGTACCTGGTGCGTGTTCTCAAAGAACATATGCCCCGCAGGTTCGGGACGCGGAGCCATCAGAAAACTCAAGTCAAGTTTTCCGCTGACATTCACGCCGAGAGTCTTGGAGGCGACAAAAGCCTCTCCCTCGTCCTCGGCGCGCAAGAAGATCGCAATCCGATCGACCGACAGCGTTCGCGATAAACGATCGACTACCGAAGACAACAGCGCATTCAGATCTGTCTCCGAACTGAGTTCGCGCCCGAATTCAATCAGCGTGCGCCGGTAGTCGTAAACCGTCCGGTAGAACAGATGGTCCACCCGGTCCTGAATCCATTTGCGTACCGGATCGAACAGCAGCGCGGTGACCACGACGGCCAGAATCAGTCCTACCGGCCCGGTGCCCGGCTTCTGCATGTGGACCAGTTCGGCAACCCCGGCCACCAGCCCAAAGTACAAGCCCACCACCGCAGCCGCGGCCAGCGTGTATACCACGCCGCGTTTGAAGATCAGGTCCACATCCATCAGCCGGTACCGGAAAATGGCGTAGCCAAACGTGAGCGGCAGCAGGCCCAGCGAAAGGACCGCCCAGTTCATGCCCGGCGAACCGTCGAGGAATGGCAAAACGTAGAACAGCGTGAAGGGAACCACCGCGAGAATCGTTCCTCGCGTCACCCACTTCAATTGTTGCCGCAAGATGGTCGTGCTGGCGCGCTCGTAGCTGTACCACAGCACCGTCGCCGCAGCGATGAACAGGACCGCTCCGTACGCCATCTCCTGCCGGTCCATGTCCCAGCGCAACAGTCCGCTGGCTTGTGCCAGTCGCAGCGCAATGACGTGTCTCGCGATCAGCGCTGCGCCCGGCACGTAGGCGAGCAACAGCGTCCACGGACGCTCGCGCACGAATTTCCGCTTCTCCGGAAAGGTCAGCACGAAATGCAGGAACATCGCCGGCTGCAACACCCAGGCAACGATGTTGCTCCAGTAGATAATCCAGTCGAAGTCGTTGAATTTTCCGGTGTAGTGGAACGAGTACGCGATGAACGAAACTACGCAGAAAATATAGAAGTGCGTCGAACCTGTCGCTGTCCACCGTCGCAGCAGTACGTACAGGCCGATTCCCAGATAGATCAGCGCGATGAAACGTAAGTAATTGTTCAGCGAACGGTCCGCCGGAATCAAGTACACGTTCGAATCCAGCGTCACCGATTGCCGGAGCAGCGAGTACACCGCTTTGGACCAGACTCCGCTGTGATACAGCTGGCGCACGAGTGCGGGCGTGCTTTTTACGTCCTGCCCATCGACGGCGACCAGTTGATCGCCTACTTTGATACCGCCTCTTGCACCCGGGCCGTTAGGTTCGACGCGATCCGCTACCAGGCGACCGTCGTGTTCGACCCACCACACCCCGTCATCCGGAGCGGCGAAGTCGCGTTCTTTTTCAAAGTTGAAACCCGCAAACACCACGGCAGCCACCGTCAACAGGAACAGGATGACGGCGACAAAACGACCTTGGCTTTCCCGATTCATGGGCTTCGGTACAGGCCCCTGGCCCCCCAAGGGCGTTCGAGGAGAGGTGGTTGAGGCCTCCAACCGATCATGAATAAGCAACTTCGCTGCCATGCTGGGTTCCGAAATGGAACGGATAAGTACCGCGCGGAAAACCACTTCCAAAATTATAGATGCATTTTCGAACGCGAGCTATGCCTTTTGGAAGGTTTCTGTGGGATTTTGTAGGCCTGGATTTATTCTGCTGAGGTCAAACGCCGACAGCCAAAGCATCGCAGAACCGGTCCATTCGGGCAAATCTTTATTGTAAACGGATGCAACAGTCACCTGTTG
>Ga0182009_10000309_pt1 | contig 10459 bp, 7 predicted proteins | sample Sormic07211187_1_FD_161052 | JGI IMG/M metagenome (GOLD analysis project Ga0182009, IMG submission 161052) | Bulk soil microbial communities from the field in Mead, Nebraska, USA - 072115-187_1 MetaG | ecosystem: Environmental > Terrestrial > Soil > Agricultural land > Bulk soil | place: USA... | reverse complement strand
TGAGTCTCGTTGAACAACAGACGAACCAGCGCATGCAGGAGGCTGCGCGACAGATGATGCAGCGAGGCATCGATCCACGAAACCCGCAACTGAATTGGGAAAGTGCGCGTGAAGAGTTTAAGCCGCAAGCCGAGGACGATGTGCGCGCGACGATGTTGATGGATAAGATCGCGGAAGCGGAAAACATCACCATCTCGGAAGAGGACGTTGAGGCCGAGATCGAATCGATCGCAAGTGCTGCACGACAGTCGAAAGAGCAAGTACGTGCTGCCTTGACAAAGAATGGAGGCGAACGTAGCATCGCGCACAGATTGCGCAATCGTAAAGCGCTTGATCTTTTAGTCGAAAATGCGCGCATCACTGACGCTGAGTGGACCGAACCAGAGGACGAAGCTAAAGAAACAGATGACGCGCCCAAGGATGAGTAAGTCATCTGGCATTTGAACGAGGTTAGAATTGTATGGCTCTAGTCCCAATGGTCGTCGAGCAGACTTCGCGAGGCGAGCGCGCCTTCGATATTTACTCACGGCTACTGAAAGACAATATTATTTTCCTGGGTACCCCGATCGACGATCAGATTGCCAACCTAATCGTAGCCCAACTTCTTTTTCTCGAAGCTGAAGACCCCGAAAAAGATATTAACCTGTATATCAATTCACCTGGTGGTTCGATCACCGCGGGGATGGCGATCTACGACACGATGCAATTCATTCGCCCGGATGTCACGACCATTTGTGTCGGACAATGTGCATCGATGGGCGCCCTGCTGCTCGCAGCCGGCGCCAAGGGAAAACGTTTCGCCCTTCCTAATTCACGCATCCTCATTCACCAACCATCAGGCGGATCGCAAGGTCAGGCAACAGACATTCGCATTCAGGCAGAAGAGATCCTGCGAATGCGCGAGCTCACCTCCCAAATCATCGCCAAACATACAGGACAGTCGTACGACACAGTCGAACGCGATGTGGAACGGGATAAAATTATGTCTGCCATGCAGGCCAAAGAATATGGTTTAATAGACGAGGTCATCGCGCACCGGGAGTAGACTCGCGCGGTCCCCCAAAAGGAGCTCCATTCCCTAGATTATGGTGAGACGAACAGACGATACTCTGCGCTGCTCGTTCTGCGGCAAATCGCAGAATGAGGTCAAGAAGCTCATTGCCGGACCGACTGTTTACATCTGTAACGAGTGTATCGACATCTGCAACGAGATCATTACCGATGATCAGCAGGCGGAGTCAGTAGCCACTCGCCCGCCGCTGCCTAAGCCCGGAGAGATCAAAAATTTTCTAGACGAATACGTGATCGGCCAGGAAGAAACAAAGAAACGCCTGGCCGTTGCCGTCTATCAACACTACAAGCGCATCGAGCTTGGTCGTCGTCGTTCCGACGTCGAGATTCAGAAAGCAAACATTCTTCTCATCGGGCCGACCGGCACGGGCAAGACGTTGCTCGCACAAACTCTCGCGCGCATGCTCGCCGTTCCGTTCACGATCGTCGATGCCACGACGCTGACCGAGGCAGGCTACGTCGGCGAAGACGTCGAGAACATCATTCTCAAACTGCTGCAAGCTGCGAACGGCGACGTCGAACGTGCGCAGCAAGGCATCATCTACATCGACGAAGTCGACAAGATTTGTCGCAAGGACGAGAACCCCTCGATCACTCGCGACGTTTCGGGTGAAGGTGTGCAGCAAGCGCTGTTGAAGATCCTCGAAGGCACTGTTGCGAATGTTCCGCCGCAGGGTGGTCGCAAACATCCGCACCAGGAATTCTTCCCGGTCGACACGACCAACATTCTCTTCATCTGCGGCGGCGCCTTCGTCGGTCTCGAGAAAGTGATCGAGCGTCGCTTGCGTAACAAGTCGCTCGGGTTCCATGCGGAAGTGAAATCAGGCAGCCACCGTCATGCAGAGGCGCTGGCCCAGGTGCAACCGGAAGACCTGATTCGTTTTGGATTGATTCCTGAATTCGTCGGGCGACTGCCGGTCGCCGGCGTGCTCCACGAGCTCGACGAGGGAGCTCTCATCAAAATCCTGACCGAGCCCAAGAACGCTCTGGTCAAGCAGTATCAGAAGAAATTTGACTTCGATAACGTCAAGCTGAAGTTTACGGAGGACGCGCTCAAGGCTGTCGCCCGGCAGGCGGTCGAGCGCAAAGTCGGCGCCCGCGGACTGATGATGATCCTCGAAGAGTTACTGCTTGACGCCATGTATACCCTTCCTTCGCAGAAACGCGTCAAAGAATTCGTGATTACCAGCGAAATGGTCGAACGCCGCCGGGCTGTTCCAGGTGAAGGCCTCACCGGAATCGACGGCGCCGCCGCCTAGCGCAGCCTGTTAAGATAGGTCCTGTCGGACTTATACGACCTATTTGTCCCCGAAAACCCAAAAGTAGCGTGCCCGCACGAAATGTTTTACAATTAGCCCTCTTTCTCAGATAAAGTTGTTTCAACCATGGAAGAATATTCAGACAGAACCCCCGCCGACGTAGCCTGGTACCCGATGGTGCCTATACGCGACGTCGTGATTTTCCCCTTTACCAAGGTCGCTTTCAAAATCGGTCGTGCCGGCTCGGTGCGTGCGCTCGAACAGGCCCTGGCTACAGACCGAACGATTTTCCTGGCTACTCAGCATGACGCCACCGTTGACGAGCCCGGTCCTGAGCAGATCTACGGGATTGGAACGCTCGGCCGCATTCTCCAGTCGCAAAAACAGGAGAACGGCCAGATCAAGGTGGTGGTCGAAGGCCGCGAACGCGCCACCACTGTCCGGGTCGAAAACACCGACGGCGCATTTATGGCGCTCGTGCGTCGCGCGCCCGTCGTCAACGAAGAAGGCACGCGACTGGACGCGCTGATTCAAAAAGTCGGCCAGCTGGTTGAGCAGCATCTTCGTCTCGCGCCCGATACGCAGACCGACGCGCTGCAAACCGCGTTGCGCAATCAGGAGCCTTCGCATCTCGCTGATGCTCTCGCATCGCAACTGCGAATCTCCGTCGAAGACAAGCAAGGACTGCTCGAGATCTTTTCGACTCAGGCGCGCTTGCAACGTTTGATCGATTTGCTGGAAACCGAGATCGAGAAACGACAGCTCGATCGCACGATCCAAACTCGCGTCAAACGCCAGATGGAGAAAGCGCAGAAAGAGTACTATCTCAACGAGCAGATCAAGGCCATCCACAAAGAACTCGGCCGCAAAGATGAAAAAGCTGAGCTCGAAGACCTGAAGAAAAAGATCGAAGAAGCCGGCATGACCGAGGAGGCGAAGGAAAAAGCGATGCAGGAACTGCACCGCCTCGAAGCCATGCCGCCGATGTCAGCCGAAGGCACTGTCTCGCGCACGTACATCGATTGGCTGATCAGCGTGCCGTGGAAACAGAAGTCGAAAGAGATTAAGGACCTCGCCAAGGCCGAAGAAGTTCTCAATGAAGACCACTTCGGACTCGAAAAGATCAAGGAACGAATTCTCGAGTATCTCGCCGTTCGTCAACTGGTGAAGAATCCGAGAGGCTCGATTCTCTGCTTCGTTGGCCCTCCGGGTGTCGGCAAGACCAGTCTTGGCAAATCGATCGCACGCGCTACCGGACGCAAGTTCGTACGGCTGTCCCTGGGCGGTGTGCGGGATGAAGCTGAGATTCGAGGCCATCGTCGCACATACATCGGCGCGCTGCCCGGCCAGATCATTCAGATGATGAAGAAGGCCGGCGCTGTTAATCCGGTACTGTTGCTCGACGAGGTTGACAAGCTCGGCGCGGATTTCCGCGGTGACCCGAGTGCGGCGTTGCTCGAAGTGCTCGATCCGGAACAGAACCACACGTTCCAGGATCACTACCTCGACGTTGAATACGATCTATCGAAGGTCTTTTTCATCGCGACCGCGAATGTCCTGCACACGATTCCGCCCGCACTCCAGGATCGTCTCGAAATTCTCCGGCTCTCCGGTTACACCGAACGAGAGAAGCTCGAGATCGCGAAACGACACCTCGTGCCGAAACAGGCGGAGGCTAACGGTCTCAAGCTGGAACAGTTTGACTTTACGGAAGAAGGCATTCTCGAAGTCATTCGTCACTACACACGCGAAGCGGGTGTGCGCAATCTCGAACGCGAGATGGGCTCCTGCTGTCGCAAACTGGCGCGTAAGTTCGTTTCGGAGCAGCCGGAAGAAGGTGTGAAGGACGTAGTTAACGCCGAACGCGTGCGCGAGATGCTTGGTCCGATCAAGTTTCGCCAGCAAGGCATCGCGGCGCACAGTGAGATCGGACTCGCAACCGGTCTCGCGTGGACTGAGATCGGCGGCGAAGTGCTGCAAATTGAAGCCACGCTCGTTAAGGGTCGCGGCGGTGTGACGCTGACGGGAAAACTCGGCGACGTGATGCAGGAATCAGCGCAGGCAGCGCTAACTTGCATCCGCGCGCGTGCGGAACGACTCGGAATGAGTCTCGATTTCATTCGCAAGCGCGATCTGCACATTCACATTCCCGAAGGCGCGATTCCGAAAGATGGACCATCGGCCGGCATCACGATGGCAACGGCGATGGCGTCGGCGCTCGCGCGAGTGGCCGTTAAAAGAAATGTGGCCATGACCGGCGAGATCACACTGCGAGGCAAGGTGCTTCCCATCGGCGGCGTTAAAGAAAAGTTGCTCGCTGCCCATCGTTTTGGCATCGACACGATCATCCTGCCGAAGGACAACGAAAAGGATCTGAGCGAACTGACTGAAGAAGTGCGCAACGCGCTCTGCATCCATTTCGTGGAAACGATTGATGAGGTTCTGTCCATCGCTCTTGAAGACTCGTGCCCGACGCAGGCGGCCAGCGACGAGGCTCCGCCGCTATGGACCACCGAGCAGCCTTCACAAGGAATTCAGACAAGCTGATTTTAATCAAAACCCATCCACAGATTACACAGATCGTTTTTGGACGTCTGTGTAATCTGTGGATGGATCTATCCATACAGGAGAGGTACACATGAGTAAATACAAAGACGCCGACCTGATCCTCAAGCTCTACGATCTGCGACGTGAGAAGACGATGCGCGATGCGCGCAATTGGTTCTTTACCTTCAACCCTAAGGGCAAAGAAGATTTTATAGATGTATTAACCAGCGATAAGAGTGGTCTTTATCGCATGGTCATCTCTTACTGGGACATGGCCTGCTCGTTCGTTAACAATGGCGCGATTGACGCGCAAATGTTCAACGACGCAAACGGCGAGCACTTTTTCGTTTATGCGAAGTTGGAACCGTTCCTTCCGGCACTGCGCGAAGAGATGGGGAACCCCAATTTTCTCGCTCATCTCGAGAAGACCGTCAAGGAATGCCCGGGTTATGAAACCAAGCTGGCGACAATTCGTGACCGCATGCAGAAAATGATCGCGCTCTACCAGCAGCGTGCAGCCGCCCAGGCCGCAGCCGCGGGAAGTTAAGCCTCTCTCTGCGGCCCTCTGCGTCTTTCTGCGTTATCTGCGACAGGGACTTCAACGCAGAGATCGCGGAGATACGCAGAGGCCGCAGAGAAAAGCATGAAGGTTGTCACTGCTGAGTTTCTCAAGAGTGCGTTTCAAGAAGCCGATTGGCCCCGCGACGCAAAACCTGAGATCGCTTTTTTAGGACGCTCCAACGTCGGCAAATCGAGTTTGATCAATTCCCTGCTCGCAGCGCGCGGCCTGGCCCGCACGTCTTCGACGCCGGGCCGCACCCAGTCGCTGAACTTTTTCGAGATCAACAATCAGTTTCGGTTCGTTGACTTCCCCGGCTTTGGGTACGCTCGAGTACCCAGAGAAATAAAATCGAGTTGGGGCGAGATGGCCACGGGTTTTCTTGCCAAGCGCCGCCAGCTTGTGCTATCAATTCACATCGTAGATTCGCGTCACGAACCCACAAAACAGGATTTGCAGCTTCACGAATGGCTTGAGGAAAGTAACAAGCCGCGGTTAACTGTTGCCACGAAATCCGATAAGCTTTCGAACAACGAGTTAAGAAAGAATTTGGGGCACATTGCACGCCTGCTCAATGACGACAGCGTTATCGCCTATTCGGCCAAAAGCGGCCGCGGTCGCGAAGAGCTTTGGCGCGCGATAAAAAGCGCAATCGAGGGCTAAGAAAATCTGTGTAAATGTGCGGCCCGTTTTGTCCACACATATAACACAGAGACGTGTTGTTCGTTTGCGCTTTGCAACGTTAAGTTAGTATCCTGAACCGAATCAAAAATTCTCATCAGCCCCCTTTTGGTCAACCTGAGTTTTAGGGCCACGCCCGTGGAACGGGTGGCATCCAAGCGTTAACGATTTGCCGCGCGCGCAAAGTTGAGTTACATTGCATAACACCGTTTGAGGAGAATCGTATTATTTGTCCCCGCGATCGAGGTGGGAAGCACTACGCGCGTTCCTGCCCTCTCGCTTACCACGCAATCGTTCACATCCACCAAATTTTAGGTAATTGATAATCGCTGAAACTGCGTAGAAGAAATACTAGAGAAAAACTGATATGTCACAACGAACACGTTCACGCGCATCAAGCGCGAACAACGACGCCAATGGAGACGACGGCGGCGCAACCGTAGCAACCGCCGAAGCTCCCGAACGAGAATCCAGAGAAAGCCGCGACGGCAAGAATGAAGGCTTTCATAATCTGGCCGATCTTAAGGAGATGTCGATCTCCAAACTTACGCAAATCGCCAAGAGCATGGATGTGCCCGGCGCGACGGGCATGCGTAAGCAGGAGCTCATCTTCAAAGTCCTGGCTGCACAAACCGAAAAGAGCGGTCTCATCTTCTCTGAAGGTGTGTTGGAAACCTTGCCGGATGGTTTCGGGTTCCTTCGCGCTCCCGAATACAACTATCTTCCCGGGCCGGACGACATTTACGTTTCGCCTTCACAGATTCGCAAGTTTGACTTGCGCACAGGCGACACCGTGAGCGGCCAGATCCGTCCACCCAAAGAGGGTGAACGATATTTTGCGCTGATCAAGGTCGAAGCTATCAATTTCGAGTCGCCCGACCAGGCGCGCGAAAAAGTTTTCTTCGACAATCTCACTCCGCTGTATCCGCAAGAGCAGTTGAAGATGGAGACGTTGTCGGAGAACCTCTCCGCGCGCGTCATCGATCTGGTGACGCCGCTCGGCAAGGGACAACGCGGTTTGATCGTCGCTCCGCCGCGCACCGGTAAAACGATGCTGCTGCAAACTATCGCCAACTCGGTGACGCAGAACCATCCCGAAACCACTTTGATAGTGCTGCTGATCGATGAGCGACCCGAAGAAGTCACCGACATGCAGCGCTCGGTCAACGGTGAAGTCATTTCATCAACGTTCGATGAACCACCGACTCGCCACGTGCAGGTGGCCGATATGGTCATCGAGAAAGCCAAGCGACTCGTCGAACACAAGCGCGATGTAGTTATCCTGCTCGACTCGATCACGCGTCTGGCGCGCGCACACAACGCGGTCGTTCCGCCGAGCGGCAAGATCCTCTCCGGTGGTATCGATTCCAACGCGCTGCAACGTCCGAAGCGGTTCTTCGGCGCCGCGCGCAACATCGAAGAAGGAGGCTCGCTGACGATCATCGCCACCGCGCTGATCGATACGGGTTCGCGTATGGACGACGTGATCTTCGAAGAGTTCAAAGGTACGGGTAACTCAGAAATCCATCTCGATCGTCGTTTGAGTGATAAGCGACTGTTCCCGGCCATCGATCTGCAGCGTTCCGGCACTCGTAAGGAAGAGCTTCTGATTAGCAAGGAAGACCTGAATCGCATCTGGGTGATGAGACGCGTGCTGAATCCGCTGTCACCCGTCGAACAGATGGAAGTCGTGCTCGAACGTCTCGAGAAGACGAAGTCCAACGCCGAGTTTCTCGCGTCGATGCAAAGCTAAAATTCGACACAAAAAGGCACAAAAGGCACAAAATCATTTTTGTCCTTCTGTGTTTTTTTGTGGCCTGATCCTGTCCGCCAATGCGTGTTGCCATCCTGACTTCTGAAGCTGTGCCTTTTGCCAAAACCGGCGGGCTGGCGGATGTCTCAGGCGCGTTGCCCAAGGCACTTATCGAGCAGGACGTCGATGCCAAACTCATCCTGCCGCTCTACGATCAAATCGATCGTGACTTTCTGAACGGCGGCTCGATCGAGAACGTCCGGGTTGAATGGCGCGGCCAGGTTCACCAGGTTCGCTTCTGGTATAGCGATGCTGCCGGAGCCCCGACTTACCTGCTTGAGGCTCCCGAGCTCTTTGCCCGACCCAGCATCTACGGCTATACCGACGATCACATTCGTTTTGCGTTCTTCTCTCGCGCCGCCCTCGCTTTGCTGAAACACTTGAACTTCGCGGCTGACGTCGTACACGGAAACGATTGGCCATGCGGCTTTGCGATCGCCGAGCTGCGCGCGCGCCGTCGCCACGATTCCTTCTTTCAAAACATGAAGGCGCTGCTGTCGCTTCACAACGTCGGTTATCAGGGTTTGTTCGATGCCGGAGATCTCTGGTGGCTTGGCTTCGGTGACCCGCCCGAGGCTAACGACTTCAAGTTGGACCGTCACGCCTCTGCTCTGAAAGCCGGCATCATCGCCGCCGATGCGCTCTCGACCGTCAGCCCGCGTTACGCGCGTGAGATCCAGACGCCCGAACAAGGTCACGGACTCGACTGGCTGTTGCGCGCGCGCAGCAATCGTCTGGTGGGAATCACCAACGGCGTCGACTACAGCATCTGGAATCCGGAAACCGATCCGCACATTGCCGCCAATTTCTCAGCGGACGATCTGCTCGGCAAACGCGAGTGTAAACTCGATCTCTTGCGCCGGTTTGCGCTGCCTGAAGATCCGGATCGCCCGATCATCGCCATCATCTCGCGACTGGTCGGCCAGAAAGGCTACGATCTAATCCGCGAAATCGCGCGCCCGATTCTGGAAACCGGATCGTTCTTCATCGCACTCGGTGCAGGCGCGCGCGAGTATGAAGATTTTCTGCAGCACTGGCATGACGTCGCCCCGAAACAAGTCGGGATTTACAAAGGTTACGCGGGCGAGCCGTTGGCCCATCAGATCGAAGCCGGCGCCGACATGTTTCTGATGCCTTCGTTGTATGAGCCTTGTGGATTGAACCAAATGTACAGCATGCGCTACGCCACTGTGCCGATCGTGCGTGCAACCGGCGGTCTCGACGATACGGTCCAACAGTTCAATCCCGGCGACGGCAGCGGCACCGGCTTCAAGTTTGGCCCGTATCAAGCGGGCGCTTTGCTTGAAAAAATACGCGAGGCACTTTACTTTTATGGCCGGCCCGAGCACTGGCAGAAGATTCAACACAACGGAATGTTGGTAGATAATTCATGGGAGGCGGCCGCAAACAAGTACATTCGCTTATATCAGGAGATAGGAACTCTGTGACAATGCTGAAAGCATTGATCTGTGAAAATCCGTGACAAAAGTAATCGCAGTTATCGGCGCCCAGTGGGGCGACGAAGGTAAAGGCAAGATCGTCGATCTGCTCGCCGAGCGTTTCGACATCGTGGCGCGCTACCAGGGCGGGCACAACGCCGGCCATTCCGTTCAGGTCGGCGACCAGTCGTTTGTGCTGCACTTGCTGCCGTCGGGAATCGTGCATCGTGGCAAAACGTGCGTGCTCGGCAACGGCATGGTCATCGATCCGAAAGCCTTTTTTGTCGAAGCGGATCGACTAACACAACAGGGCATCGAAGTCTCGCCTGAACGCGTGAAGATCAGCTCGCGCGCGCACCTGATCCTTCCTTACCATCGCGCGTTGGACCACACCAGCGAAGAGCGACTCGGCAACGAAAAAGTCGGCACGACTTTGCGCGGCATTGGACCGGCATACGAAGACAAGGCGGGCCGGCGCGGCATACGCACCTCTGACGCACTCGTGCCGGACGTGCTCCGTTCTCGTATCGAGCGCAACCTCGAAGATGCGAATCGCATCATCGAAGCTTACGGCGGCGAGCGTCTCAATGCTGACGAGATCTTCAACGAGATGTCGGTGCTGACCGAGCGTCTTGGTCCATTCATCGCCGACACCACCCACTATCTCAACGTCGCTGCGACTGAAGGCAAGTCCATTCTCCTCGAAGGCGCGCAGGCCACACTGCTCGACGTGGACCACGGGACCTATCCATTCGTAACGTCTTCGACGACGGTGGCAGGTGGTGCAATCATCGGCACTGGCCTCGCGCCAAATCGGCTAAACGGCGTGCTTGGAATTGTTCGCACTTACACGACGCGGGTCGGTGAAGGTCCGTTTCCGACGGAAATGCTCGAGGGAGAAGCGGAGTTGGGCCAGCTGATCCGTGAGCGCGGTCGTGAGTATGGTGCTTCAACCGGCCGCCCGCGGCGCTGCGGTTGGTTCGATGCGTTTGCGACACGCTACGCCGCGGAGATCAACGGCTTCTCTTCAGTGGCGCTCACGAAACTCGACGTGCTCGACACGCTCGATGAAATCAAAGTCTGCACAGGT
>Ga0182009_10000307_pt1 | contig 10468 bp, 12 predicted proteins | sample Sormic07211187_1_FD_161052 | JGI IMG/M metagenome (GOLD analysis project Ga0182009, IMG submission 161052) | Bulk soil microbial communities from the field in Mead, Nebraska, USA - 072115-187_1 MetaG | ecosystem: Environmental > Terrestrial > Soil > Agricultural land > Bulk soil | place: USA... | reverse complement strand
GCATGAAGTCGGCGCGCGAGTCGGTGACGATTTCCGTCGTGGGGAAGTACACGCATCTGCGCGACGCCTACAAGAGCATCGCCGAAGCGATCCAGCACGCGGGGGTCTCGAACGGCGTGACGGTGAAGATCGACTGGGTCGATTCGGAGCGCGTCGAGCTGGACGGCCCGGAGGCGCTGCTCGGCCAGGCGCACGGGATCCTGATCCCGGGCGGCTTCGGCGACCGGGGCACCGAGGGGATGGTGCAGGCCGCGCGCTACGCCCGCGAGCGCAAGGTGCCCTTCTTCGGCATCTGCCTTGGCATGCAGTGTGCCGTGATCGAGTTCGTGCGCGACGTGGCCGGACTGAAGGGCGCGGACTCCTCGGAGTTCGATCCCTCGACGCCGCACCCGGTGATCGATCTCATGCCCGAGCAGGAGGGGGTTTCCCAGATGGGCGGGACGATGCGGCTCGGGAAGTACGAGGCGGCGCTCGCCGCCGGCAGCCACGCGCAGGCGGAGTACGGCCGTCCGCGGGCGGAGGAGCGCCATCGTCATCGGTACGAGTTCAACAACGCCTATCGCGACGTCTTCCAGGAGCGCGGCATGCGCGTGACCGGCCTCTTCGAGGCGCGCGACCTGGTCGAGATCGTCGAGCTGCCCGACCATCCCTGGTTCGTGGGCGTCCAGTTCCATCCCGAGCTGAAGTCGCGCCCCTCCGATCCGCACCCGCTCTTCCGCGGCTTCGTCCGTGCCGCGAACGAGGAGCGCCGTCGCCGCGAGGCGGGCGCTCCGGCGCGCCCGGGCCAGGAGAGCGCCTCCGGCGCGCCGCGCCCATGAGTCCCACGCCTTCTCCGCTCAAGATCGCCCCGGTGCGGGTCGGTCCGGTCACCTTCGGCTCCGAGCGGCTCGGACTGATCGCGGGTCCCTGCGCGCTCGAGGACGAAGGGGAGGCTCTCGAGATCGCGCGGGAGGTGAAGCGGATCGCGGGATCGCTCGGCATGCCGTTCGTGTTCAAGGCGTCCTACGCCAAGGCGAACCGCACGTCGGGGGACTCCTATCGCGGACCCGGCCCCTCCGAGGGGCTGCGCTCGCTGGCGCGGATCCGCGAAGTGGCCGACGTTCCCGTCACGAGCGACGTGCACGAATCCACCGAGGTCGGCGACGCGGCGGGGGTGTTGGACCTGCTCCAGATCCCGGCCTTCCTCTGCCGCCAGACGGCGCTCATCGAGGCGGCCGCGCAGACGGGGAAGCCGCTCCACGTGAAGAAGGGCCAGTTTCTTGCCCCCTCGGGCATGGGGCACGTCGTGGACAAGGCGCGCGCCGCCGGCGCGCCCGGCATCCTCCTGACCGAGCGCGGGACGACCTTCGGACACGGCGACCTCGTCGTGGACTTCCGCGGACTCCCCACGATGCGCGGCTTCGGCTGCCCTGTCTTCTTCGACGCGACCCATTCGGTGCAGCGTCCTGCCGGCGCCGAGACGGGGGGCGATCGCGCGATGATCCCGGTCCTGGCCCGGGCCGCGGTCGCGGCGGGCGTCGACGGGATCTTCATCGAGACCCATCCCGCGCCGGAGCGCGCCCGATCGGACCGCGAGTCGCAGTGGCCTCTCGCGGAACTGGAGGAGCTTTTGCGAAGCTTGATGAAGATTCGGCAAGCGGTTGCCGATACGGTGGTTCTGGAAGGCCAGCGAGCATGACGCGAGCGCGAGGAGAGGGCGTGACCCTGGCGGCCGAAACCGATACCGCATCGAAGGTCGTCGCGTGGGCGCGCGAGGTGCTCGACCTCGAAGGGGCGGCGGTTCTTCAGCTCAAGCCGCGGATCGGAACGGAGTTCGAGGCCGCGGTTCAGGCGCTTGCGGAAGCGCGCGGCCAGATCCTGACCCTGGGGGTCGGCAAGTCGGGGCTCGTGGCGAAGAAGATCGCGGCCACCCTGACCAGCACGGGCACGCCGGCCACGTTCGTCCATCCGGTGGACGCCGTGCACGGGGATCTCGGCATCGTCGCTCCCGAGGACGCGGCGCTGCTCCTCTCCAAGAGCGGCGAGACGCGCGAGCTGATCGATCTGGTTCCCGCGTTCCGCCGCAGGGGCGTCTGCGTCGTCGCGATGACGGCGGGCCGCGAATCCAGCCTCGCCGGCGTCTCCGATCACGTCCTGGAGATCGGCGCGCCGCGCGAAGCGTGCGGCGAGGATCTCGTTCCGACCTCTTCCACGACGGCGATGCTCGCCCTGGGCGACGCGCTCGCCGTGGTCCTTCTCCGGCTGAAGGGGTTCACGCGCGAGGACTTCGCCGTGCTCCACCCCGGCGGCGTCCTGGGGCACGCGGCGTCGCACCGGGTGTGCGACCTGATGCACCAGGGCGCGGCGCTCCCCCGGGTGGAAGAGGGCGCGACGCTTCGCCAGGCGCTGCTCGAGATCCTGAACAAGCGGCTCGGCATGACCACCGTCGTGGACGGTGCGGGGAAGCTGGCGGGGATCCTCACCGACGGCGACCTGAAGCGGATCCTCCTGCGCGGCGGCGGAGATCTGGCCCAGCCGGTGTCCGTGGTCATGATCCGGACGCCGCGGACCGTGGAGGCAGAGGCGTCGATCGCCCGGGCGGTCCGGATGATGGAGGAAAACCCGGGGGGACCCATCACCTCCCTGGTCGTGCTGGAAAAGGACGGCACCCCGGTCGGGGTGCTCCATCTTCACGACTGCCTCGGAGTGCGCGCCGGGTAAGACCATGGCGGCGCAACAGTTTGACCACGCTCGAAGCGCCGTGGTAGAGTCGCGCTCCGGGTCGCCGGCGGGACTCCGCCGGAGCCGGGTCCTGGCGCGAGCGCCGGTCCTGGTCGCGCTGGCCGCCGTCCTGACGGCGTTCGGGTGCCAGTCGCATCCGGCCTCGACCCCGAGTGGAGAGGATGTCCGGCTGCCGGATCAGGAGGCGCGGGACTTCACCCTCACGGAGAGCTCGGAGGGGAAGAAGAACTGGACCCTCTGGGCGTCCTATGCCGCGATGTACAACGATCAGAGCCTCGTCGACGCGAAGACGGTCCGGATCGAATTCTTCGACAAGGAAGGCAAGAAGTTCTCGACCCTCGTCGCGAAGACGGGGCGGGTGCACCAGCGGACGAACGATCTGGAGGCGCGGGGCAACGTGGTGGTGACGACCGAGAGCGGCATCCGGATGGAGACCGATTCCCTGCGCTGGCAGAACACGGCCGGCAAGATCGTCTCGGACGGCTTCGTCAAGGTGACGCGGCAGCACGACGTGGTGACCGGCTACGGATTCGAGAGCGATCCGAGCCTGGACCACTTCCACCTCCGGCGCGAGGTCCGCGCCGAGGTGACGGATACCGAGGGGAACGTCGACTCCCTGTGAGCGGGCTGGTCGCGCGGGACCTCGAGCGGTACTACGGGCAGTGGAAGGTGGTCGACAAGGTGTCGATCACGGTGGACCAGGGTGAAGTGGTCGGCCTTCTCGGCCCGAACGGGGCGGGGAAGACGACGACGTTCTATCTGATCGTGGGGCTGCTCCGCGCCGACGCGGGGCAGATCCTGGTGGACGGACGGGACATCACCCGGATGCCGATGCACCGGCGGGCGCGCCTGGGCATCGGATACCTGGCGCAGGAGCCGTCGATCTTCCGGCGCCTGACGGTGCGCGAGAACATTCTCGCGATCCTCGAGACGCTGCCGCTCTCGCGGAAGGAGCGGGCGTCGCGGCTCGCGCAGCTCCTCGAGGAGCTGAACATTGCGCACCTCGCCGACCGGAAGGGGTACAACCTCTCGGGCGGGGAGCGCCGGCGCGTGGAGATCACGCGGGCGCTGGTGACCGAGCCGAAGTTCATGCTGCTGGACGAGCCGTTCGTGGGGATCGACCCCATCGCGGTGGCCGAGATCCAGGACATCGTCGGACGGCTGCAGGCGAAAGGACTGGGCATTCTGATCACCGACCACAACGTGCGGGAGACGTTGAGCACCACGGACCGCGCGTACATCATGTTCGAGGGACGGATCCTGCTCCAGGGCACCAGCCGGGAGCTGGCCGACGACCCGGTCGCGCGCCAGATCTATCTGGGCGAGCGATTCCGTCTGGATTAGAGGAACCCCCCGATGGAAATGAAAGCCGGCCTCCACCAGCAGATGCGGCAGACGCTGATCATCACGCAGCGTCTGCAGCAGGCGCTGAAGCTGCTTCAGATGCCGACGCTGGAGCTGCAGCAGGCGCTGAAGGCGGAGCTCGAGCGCAATCCGATGCTCGAGGAAGTGGACGAGGTGGAAGAGGTCCAGGAGATCGACGACGCCAAGGAGGAGACCGGGCTCAAGGAGTCCGAGCAGCCCGAGGCGCCCGACGCGACCCCCGAGGACCAGAAAGTGGAGTGGGAGGATTTCTGGCCGGACTCTTCGTGGGACGGCCCGGTGGCGCCCCGCACCGACGATCCGGGCGAGGAGTTCTACGAGAAGGTGCCGGTCACGGTGAAGAGCCTGAGCGAGCACCTGGGCGAGCAGCTCCGCCTGACGGGCATGGGCGAGCTGGAGCTCTCGATCGGCGACTACCTGATCGGCTCCATCGACGAGAACGGCTATCTGCAGACGACGGTGGACGAGGTGGCCGAGGCGCTGGCCGCGCCTCCCGAGAAGGTGGAGGAGGTGCTGGCCAAGATCCAGACGTTCGAGCCCGCGGGCGTCGGCGCGCGGAACCTGCAAGAGTGCCTCTGGATCCAGCTCGCGCAGAAGAACCTCCAGGCCACGCTGGCCGGCCGGATCGTCCAGGAGCAGTTCGACAATCTCCTCAACAAGCGCTTCAGCGAGATCGCCCGCGCGATGCGCTGCACGGTGGAAGAGGTGCAGGGCGCCGGAGACCTGATCGCGACCCTCGATCCGCGTCCGGGACAGGAGGTCGCCGCGGAGGAGACGCGCTATGTCACGCCCGATCTCGTGGTCGAGCGCGTCGGCGAGGACTACGTGGTCTCGCTGAACGACCGGAACGTGCCGCGGCTCCGCATCAACAACGCCTACCAGCACATCCTGCGCAAGAAGAGCGGCGGCGACGAGGAGCGGAAGTTCATCTCGGAGAAGCTCAACTCGGCCAAGTGGCTGATCCAGACGATCGAGCAGCGGCGGAAGACGATGATCAAGGTGATGCGGCGCATCGTCGAGGAGCAGCGGGACTTCTTCGAGAAGGGCGTCGAAGGGCTCCGGCCGCTCACGCTCCAGCAGATCGCGAACCAGATCGGCATGCACGAATCCACGGTCAGCCGCGTCACGACGAACAAGTACGTGCAGACCCCGCGGGGCGTCTTCGAGCTCAAGTACTTCTTCTCGAGCGGCCTCGCGACCGAGGAAGGGGACGACGTCTCGGCGAAGGCGGCCAAGGACAAGATCCTCCAGCTCATCAACGGCGAGGACAAGCTGGACCCGATGAGCGACCAGCGCATCGCGGAGGTGCTCCAGGAGTCGGGGCTCAAGATCGCGCGCCGCACCGTGGCCAAGTATCGCGAAGCCCTCCGCATCCTGCCCGCCCGGGCCCGGCGCCGGTACGCCTGAAACCCGCGCGCATCCATCCCAGAAAGGAAGCCATGGACATCACGATCAAAGGGCGCCACTGGAAGCCCACCCCCGCGTTTCGCGAATCCGCGGAGGCCCGCATCCAGAAGCTCGCGCGCTTCTATCCCAGCCTCATCCGGGCGGAGCTGGTCGTCACCAAGGAGGGCTTCCGGCACATCGCCGAGATCCGCCTGCACGGCAACGCCGTCGATCTCCTGACCCGCGGCACCGACCAGGATCCGCTCGTGGCTCTGGACCAGGTGCTGGCCAAGCAGGAGAAGGCGCTCACGCGGCACAAGGACCGGCTCAAGGACAAGAAGAAGCGCGCCCCGGCCATGCGCGCCGAGCCGGCCGAGCTGGAATCGCTCCAGCTCCCGAGCACGCGCCCGGCCGGCATCTCCGTCGTCCGCCGGAAGACGCGCGCGCCGCTCCTCTCGGCGGAGCAGGCGGCCCGCGCGCTCCTCAAGGGGAACAAGCCGGTGCTCGTCTTCTCGGAGCGCGGAACGAACGCGGGACTGCGCGTCGCCTATCGTCTCGGGGACCGGGAGGTCGCGCTCCTTGAGCTCGAATAGTCCGCCGACCCTCACGGTCGCGCAGCTCTACGAGCGCCAGAAGGAGCAGCTGAGCCTGGAGCTCCTGTCGGACTCCAGCGATTCGAAGATTCCGATCACCATGAGCGACATCAACCGGCCCGGGATGGCGCTCATGGGCTTCACCGAGAACTTTCTGGCCGAGCGCATCCAGATCTTCGGTCGCACCGAGATCGCCTATTTCCAGACGCTGGGGCCCAAGGAGCAGACCGAGGCGCTGGACCGCTTCTTCCAGTTCCGCGTCCCCTGCATCATCGTGGCGAAGGGGCTCGACCTTCCCGCCGGCCTCCTCCATCGGGCGAACGGGGAAGGGGTCCCGGTCTTCCGCACGCCGCAGGACACGACCCCCTTCATCCACCAGCTCACGGCCTATCTCGACTTCGTCTTCGCCCCGCACGTCACGACCCACGGCTCCCTCGTGGACGTCTACGGCGTGGGGCTGCTCTTCACCGGACGGAGCGGCATCGGCAAGAGCGAGACCGCGCTCGACCTGGTGGAGCGCGGCCATCGCCTGGTTGCCGACGACGTGGTCCGGATCACGCGCCGCCACGGCGACATCCTGATCGGATCGTGCAACGAGGTCCTGAAGCACACGATGGAGATCCGCGGGCTCGGCATCATCGACGTCCAGTCGATCTTCGGCATCCGCTCGATCCGCGGGCAGAAGCGCGTCGAGGTCGAGGTCCACCTGACCGACTGGAGCGAGGCGCGCGACTACGAGCGCCTCGGGATGGACGAGCAGACGGTGAAGCACCTCGAGGTCGAGATCCCGCTGGTCACCATTCCCATCTTCCCGGGGAAGAACATCACCGTGATCGCAGAAGTCGTCGCGCTGAACCACCTGGTCAAGGTCTACGGCTACCATCCCGCGCGGGCCCTGAACGACCGGCTGCTCGAATCGATGCGCATGAAGGTCCTCTCGAGCCCGCTCGTTCGGGACGACACGGAGTAGCCGCCATGAACGGCCCCGCCGGAGGCGCGCGACCGGTCGCGATCCTGGTCACGCACGGCGTGCTGGGGGAGGAGCTGGTGCGGACGGTGGAGGCGATCCTCGGCGCGCAATCCGCGGTGATCACGGTCAGCAACAGCGGGCTCTCCGCCGACGGCCTCCGGGACCGGATCGACGCGGAGATCGCCGGCCTTCCCGAGGGCGCGCCCGTCGTCCTGTTCAGCGATCTCGCCGCGGGAAGCTGCGGCATCGCCACGCGCCGCGCCGAACCCGCCGCGCGGACCGTGAAGCGGATCGCCGGCGTGAACCTTCCCATGCTCCTCGAGTTCTTCTACAACCGCGACGCCATCCCCTTGGAACAGCTCCTCGCGCGCATGGAAGCCAAGGGGAAGGCGGGGATCGTCCTCTACTAGTGCCGCTGCTCCTGGCGCGCGTCGACGACCGGCTGGTCCACGGGCAGGTCGCCCACGGATGGGGCCGTGCGCTCCGCCCCACCCTGTACCTCGTCGTCTCGGACGAGCTCGCGGCGGATCCTGCCCGCGGAGACCTCTATCTGCTGGCCGTGCCGGAAGACGCCGCGGGCCGCTGCGTCTCGGTGCGCGAGGCGCTCGCGCCGGAGACCCGCGCCCTGGTGGAGCGCGAGCGCGCGGTGATGCTCTTCCCGGGACTCGACGAGCCGCTGCGGCTGGTCCTGGGAGGCTTTCCGATCCCCGATCTCAATGTCGGCGGCCTGCATCACGCGCCGGGGCGCTCGCCGGTGCTGCCCTACGTGTTCCTGGACGAACAGGACCGCGCGCGGCTCTCGCGCCTCGCCTCGCTCGGCGTCCGGGTCGCGGCGCGGGACCTGCCCAGCAATCCCGAGCATCCGCTCGAAGAGCTGCTGCCCGGGAGCGCGTCGTGACGGCGCGCGCGCGCGGCGGCCGCGCCGGGGGGGCGCCGTGGTCGGGGAGCTGATCCGCGTCTCGCTCGTGGGCGGCATCCTCGCCGTCGACCGCGCCGCCGGCTGGAGCCTCATGCTGAGCCAGCCTCTGGTCGGCGCGTGCCTGGCCGGCGCCCTGATCAATCCCGGCCCGGAGTGGGAGCTCTGGGCGCTCCGGATCCCGCTCGCCGTGGGCGGAATTCTGCAGCTGCTCCTGACCGATCCCGCGCTCCCGGCGGCGCAGGCGCCGCGCGACACGGCGACCGCGTCGGTGGTGGGGAGCGCCGTCGCGCTGCTGGCGCTTCCGCGCCTCCATCCCGCCCTCGCGGTCTCGGCGGGCGGGATCCTGTGGGTCGTGATCGGCGTGGGGGCGGGACTCCTCTCGGCGGTGCTGGGGGGTTGGTTCGCGCGTCTCCACCGTCCCGGCGGCGCCACGGTGGCGCGCGCCGAGGCCCTCGCCGCGGCGGGGGACATGGCCTCGTTCGACCGCTTCTACTGGGCCGGGCTCGGCCGGACGTTCCTGGTCGGCGCGGCGTGGTCGTGGGGGGGAACCATCCTCCTCCTCTGGGCGGCGCTCAGCTACCTGCCGCGCTTCGCCGGCGAGCTGACCGCACGCCGCGCAGGTGTGGTCTTCGCCGTGCTCCTCGGGGCCGCCGCGGCCGCGGGACTCAACGCGCACGTCCGCGGGCGGCGGCACGGATGGCGCTGGGCCGCGCTCGGGGCGCTGGTCGTGGCCTTCCTGCTTCAAGGGCTCAAGGTGGCGGCTCCGTGAGCGACCGGTTCCCGAAGACCGACTTCGGCCGCGCGACGTCACGGTCGTTCCACATCCAGGCCCTCCTGCAGCCGGAGCGGATGCAGGGGCTGGGCTTCGGCTTCGCGATGATTCCCTTTCTGCGGCGGCTCTACGCCGATCCCGCCGAGCGCGGCGCCGCGCTGCGCCGCCACCTGGCCTATTTCGCCACGCATCCGATTCTTTCCGGCTACGTCCTGGGGGTCGCGGCGCGCCTCGAGGAGCGCCGGGCGTCGGGCGAGCCGATCTCCGAAGCGGCGATCGACGGCGCGAAGCGCGCCATGGCCACGCCGCTCGCCGGTCTCGGAGACCCGCTCTTCTGGGTGACACTCCGCCCGCTCGCGGGGCTCCTGAGCGTGATCGCCCTGCTCGTGCTGCCGCCCCCCGCATCGGGCGCTCCGGATCTCCGGGTGCTGCTCTGTCCCCTGTTCCTGCTTTTGACGTACAATGCCGTCGCTTTGCCGTACCGGCTCGCCGGCGTCGCGCGCGGCTACCGGGAGGGAGACCGGCCGGCCGCGCTCCTCCGCTCGCTTCAACTCTCCGAACGAAACGCGATTCTGGAGCGTGTCGGCGCGTTCGCCTTCGGTGCGTTCCTCGCCCTCGCGGCCCTGGTGCAGGGTCCCGCGGGCGCGGTCCGGGGCGGCGCGGACGAAGGCGGCGCCGCGTGGGCGCTGATGCTGACGCCCGTCGCGCTCGGCGCCCTCGTGGGCCTCGCCGGCCGGAAGGCGATGCCGGGGCGTCCGGTCGAGGTCGCGCTCGCCGCGCTGCTCGCGGGGTGCGTCATGGCGGCCTGGGTCTAGAGGGGGGCGGGTGGTCGAACAGACGGTGACGATCCAGAACCGGCTCGGGCTGCACGCGCGCGCCTGTTCCGTGTTCGTCAAGGAGGCCGCCAAGTTCGCGTCGCACATCATCGTGGGACGCGACGGCCTCGAGGTGAACGGCAAGAGCATCCTCGGCGTCATGATGCTCGCGGCCGAGCGGGGCGCGGAGATCCTCCTCCGGACCGAGGGGGACGATGAGGTCGAGGCGCTCGCCGCCCTGGTTCGCGTCGTGAACGACAAATTCGGGGAAGAATGAACATCCTCACCGGCATCGCCGCCTCGCCCGGCATCGGCATCGGACCGGTCCACATCGTGGACCCCGAGGAGATCGAGATCCCCGCGGGGCCGATCGCCCCGGACCAGGTCGCGGCCGAGCAGGCCCGCTTCCGCGAGGCGATCGCCGCCGGCACGGCCGAGGTGCGCGAGCTGCGGGACAAGATCGCCGCCGAGACCAGCGAAGAACACGCGGGGATCCTCGACGCGCAGCTCGAGATCCTGAACGATCCCGAGGCGATCTCCCGCACGCTGCAGGCGATCGAGCGCGATCTCCGGACCGCGGGGTTCTGCTACCGGAGGATCCTGACCACGGTGGCCGGGCGCCTGGAGGAGGCGGACGGGGAGTACACCCGCGGCCGCTCCCTCGACGTGCGCGACGTGCGCCGCCGCGTGCTCGAAAAACTGGGCGGCGTCCGCTCCCGATCGCTGAGCGACCTCAGCGTTCCTTCGCTGATCGTCGCGGCCGACCTTCCGCCCAGCGAGATGGCGCTGGCGCCGCGCGACAAGATCCTCGGCTTCGCGACCGATCTCGGCGGCCGCACCTCGCACACCGCGATCATGGCGCGCGCCCGGGGGATTCCCGCCGTGGTCGGACTGAAGAGCGCGATGGAC
>Ga0182009_10000306_pt1 | contig 10469 bp, 8 predicted proteins | sample Sormic07211187_1_FD_161052 | JGI IMG/M metagenome (GOLD analysis project Ga0182009, IMG submission 161052) | Bulk soil microbial communities from the field in Mead, Nebraska, USA - 072115-187_1 MetaG | ecosystem: Environmental > Terrestrial > Soil > Agricultural land > Bulk soil | place: USA... | reverse complement strand
CAGGTAGCGCTCCTGGACGAAGAGGACGCCGCCGGCGCCGAGCGCGATCCCGAGCAGCAAGAGGATGAGCCAGCGCGGAACGCCGCGACGCTGGCGCCGCCGGCCATAGGGATTGAAGGGGATGGGCTTGGAGGATCCGAACATCGGCGAGGGAGCAGGGCAACGAGGCGCGGTGAGCGAGTGGGTCGGTGTCGGCGCGCGCGGCGCTGCCGCCGCCCGGGGCGGCACGTCGCGGGGCCCGGAGGTTAACCGCTGCGCGATGACGGCCTTCCGCGGGCCGGAGGATGTCCCTGCGCTCCGGTTCGGCTCTGAGCTACATCGGCCGGAAGCGGTGCGCGTAGAGCCGGCTGACGACGAGCCGCTCGGGGCGCCCGCGCAGCACGAGCGTCACCTTGCCGGCGTCGTCGCGCTCGGCACGTTCGATCGCGTCGGCGCGCACGACGGTGCCGCGGTGCACTTGCCAGAAGCGCGCCGGGTCGAGCTGCGGCAGCAGTTCGCGCAGCGAAATGCGGATCAGATGCTCGCGATCGCCGGTCAGCACGCGGACGTACTTGTCGGCAGCTTCGAAGTAGACGACGTCGTTGACCGGAACCAGGTGGACCGCCGAACCGCTGCCGGCGGCGATCGTCTCGAGCCGTGGCGCCAGTGTCGCGCCGAGCAGCGCGCGCATGGCGTCGGGCGAGCCGAGCAGGCGTTGCCATGCGGTGCCGTCCTGGTTCGCGCCGAGCGCGGACGACGTCTCTGTCGTCTCGCGGCGCTCGGGCCGGCGCGCGCCGAGCAGCGACTGCACGCGCGCAACGGTGCGCGCGACGCGCGCGGCGTCGATCGGCTTCAGCAGATAGTCGACCGCGGCGAGGTCGAAGGCCTCGAGCGCGTGGCGCTCGTAGGCGGTGACGAAGACGACGAGCGGCGCCGGCGTGGCGTCGTCGGGCCAGTCCTCGGCGATCGCCTGCGCTGCCTCGAGGCCGCTGCAGCCGGGCATGCGGATGTCGAGGAACAGCACTTCGGGGTGGAGGCGCAGCGCCGCGTCGATCGCCGCGGGGCCGTGCTCGGCGCGAGCGACGACGCGCAACTCGGGCCAGGCGGCGGCGAGGGCGCGCGCGAGCTCGTCGGCGAGGAGCGGCTCGTCCTCGGCGATCAGCGCCGTCGCGTCCATCGTCACGCGGGCAGCGTGACGACCGCGCGGCTGCCGCCTTCGCCGTCGTCGGCAGGCGCGAGCTCGAGCGATGCGGCGCTGCCGTAGACCGCGGCCAGGCGTGCGCGCACCTGCTCGAGGCCGAAGCGCGTGCTCGTGCTGCCGTCGCGCGCGCTCGCGAGCGCGCTCGCATCGCTCGCGGCGCCGACGCCGGTATCGCGCACCGTCAGCCGGACGCGGTTGCCGTCGCGCGCGGCGCGCACCTCGATGCGACCCTTGCCGACGTGCGGCTCGAGGCCGTGCTTGATCGCGTTCTCGACCAGCGGCTGCAGCACCAGCGGCGGCACCTGCAACGCCGCGAGATCGGGCGGCAGGTCGAGCTTGGTCTCGAGCCGCGCACCCATCCGCGCCTGCATCAGCGCGAGGTAGTCGGCGACCCGCGCGAACTCGGCGTCGAGGGCATGGAACGGCACGCGCGAAGCGCCGAGCGTGGCGCGCAGGAACGCGATCAGCTGGTCGAGCATCGCCTGCGCGCGCTGCGGGTCGACCGCGATCAGCGCGCGCAGGTTGGCGAGCGTGTTGAACAGCATGTGCGGCTCGAGCTGCGACTCGAGCAACTTCAGCCGGGCCTCGGCGGCGTCGCGCTGCGCGGTCGCGATCTCGCGCTGACGGCGCTGGTCGCGGCCGCGCGAGATGAAGAAGTACGAGATCGCGCCCGTGATCGCAGCCGAGAGCACGAGGTAGCTCGCGAGCGTGCGCGGCGAGCGGCGGAAGAACTCGAAGCTCGAGCAACCGCAGTAGAGATCGCCGAGCTCGGTGCCGACGGCGTACCCCGCGACGACCGCGGCCACCTGCAGCACTGCCCAGCGCCAGCCCGACTGCGGATCGACGCCGAGCCCGTAGCGGCCGAGCTCGGTGAACGCCCAGATCGACATGCCGATCGCCTCGGCGTAGACGAACTGCAGCGCCCAGTCGCCGCGCGCGATGCTGAGAGCGATCGCGATGAACGCGCTGAAGCCGGCGACGATCGCGCCGTGGCGGAGCGCGGTGGGCAGCGGCGGCTGCGATTCGGTCACGGCAGTGCGGCGGCGCGCAGCGCTCCGGCGGCGACGTCCGGCGCTGCGACCCCGCCGTTCACCGGTCGCGCCGTCGCGCGCGCGGCGGCCGCCTGGGCGCGGAGCGCCTCGGTCGTGCTGCCCGGCCCGTGCGGGCTCCAGCCCGGCGCCATGAACAGATGGCCGAGGACGGCACGCACGCTGCGCGCCGCCGACAGATCGCGCAGCAGCGCGCGCCACTGGTAGAGCTCGATCCTGACCGGGTTGTAGCCGGTCATCGGAACGACCAGGCCGTAGCGGCACGGCACGTCGTCGCGCTCGGCGCGGTAGGTGCCGAACAGGCGATCGAAGACGATCAGCACGCCGCCGTAGTTGGCGTCGAGGTACTCGAGATTGGCTGCGTGGTGGACGCGGTGCGCCGACGGCGTGTTGAGGACGAGCTCGAGCCAGCCGAGCTTCGGGATCCAGGTCGCGTGGATCCAGAACTGGTAGAGCAGGTTGAGCGAGAGCATCTCGAAGACGACGCGCGGCTCGAAGCCGAGCCAGATCAGCGGCACGTAGAACACCGAGCTGCCGCTGGCGCGGCTGAGGACGCCGATCCGGTACGCCGCCGAGAGGTTGAGCTCGTTCGGCGAGTGGTGCACCGCGTGGTTGCACCAGAACCAGCGCACCCGGTGCGCGGCGCGGTGGAACCAGTAGTAGCAGAGCTCCTGGCCGATGAAGAGCGCGAGCAGCGCGGTCCAGCCGTCGAGCGCGACGACGCCGATGCGGTGCTGGTAGGCGAGCACGATCAGCGGCGTCGCGATCGAGAACGGCAGGAAGATCTGCGTCCCGACGCGCGCGACGAGGTCGAACAGCGACACCGCTGTCGCGCGCCAGTCGTAGGCGCGGATGCGCGCCAGGACGATCGCCTCGAGCAGCGACGCGACGATGACCGTCGGCAGCGCGACGAGGAGGAGGAACCTGTCGAGGCCGTTGAGGTGGGCGAGCACGTGCATGGTCGAGAGTCTAGGCAGTGGCGACGTCGTCGCGCGCGGCGGGCCGGCGCGGGCGCGCTCCGCTCGTCAGGATTCGCACGGCGCGCGCCGTGAACATCCCGGAAAGCGTGCCGTAGACGAGCGCCATCGGCAAGGCAAAGACCGGATCGGCGCGCCACTCGGGGTGGAAGACGAGCGACACCGCGACCGCGTAGCGCAGCGCGAAGATCGAGAGCATGAGCGCGAGCGGCCACGGGCTGCCGGGGATGACGAACGCGTCGCCGTCGCTGCCGACGTCGCGCGGCCAACGCAGCGAGCGGTTGGCGAGCCATGCCAGGCCCATGCCGACCAGCCAGGCGGCGACCACCGCCGGCTTGGCGCCGAACGCTGCCGTCACGCTCCAGAGCGAGAGGGCGCCCATCGCGACCGGCGCGACGAGCAGGCGGCCGCGCGACATTCGTTGCCGGCGCAGCTGCAGGCTGCCGAGGAGGACGAGGGCGGCGAGGATCGCCCAGACGTAGGTGGGCGTGTGCGACAGGATGGCGGCGATGACCGCCGACAGCGGCTGGGATTGCATGGCAGGCTCGAAGTGCGCGCCGGGGCGCGGTGCCGCGACTCTGCTGCCGCGTCGCCGCCGCTGCGACGGCGTTGCGACGAAGTGGCGGAGCGCGGCGCGAAGCAGCGCCGGCACGGCGCCAGGCGCGCAGGCCAGAATCGAGTCGCCCGCCGGTCCACGCCGCCAACGTGTCAACGAGTGCGAACCTCTCCTCGGCGAGCGCCTTCCGCTCGCTTCGCAACCCGAACTATCGCCGCTGGGCGATCGGTGCCTTCATCTCCAACGTCGGCACCTGGATGCAGCGCACCGCGCAGGACTGGCTCGTCCTCGCCGAGCTGACGCCGCACAGCGGGACGGCGGTCGGGATCGTGATGGCGCTGCAGTTCGGGCCTTCGCTCGCGCTGCTGCCGTTCACCGGGCTCGCCGCCGACGTCTTCGACCGCCGCAAGCTCCTGCTCTTCACCCAGAGCGCGATGGGCGTGCTCGCGCTCGGCCTCGGGCTGCTGACCGTGTTCGGCGCGGTCGAGCTCTGGCACGTCTATGCGTTCGCGTTCCTGCTCGGCTGCGCGACCGCGTTCGACGCACCGGCGCGGCAGACCCTCGTCTCCGAGCTCGTCGGCACCGCCGATCTCTCGAACGCGGTCGCGCTCAACTCCACGTCGTTCCAGGCGGCGCGGATGATCGGGCCGGCGGTCGGCGGCGTCGTCATCGCCGCGTTCGGGTCGGGCTGGGCGTTCCTCGCCAACGCTGCGTCGTTCGCGGCGATGATCGTCGCGCTTGCGAAGCTGCGCATCGCCGACCGCGGCCGCCACCCGGAGGCGGCACCGCCGCGCGGCGGCATCGCCGAAGGCTGGCACTACGTCCGCAGCCGGCCCGACCAGCAGGTGGTGCTGGCGATGCTCTTCCTGATCGCGACCTTCGGCCTCAACTTTCCGATCTTCATCGCGACGATGGCGGTGAGCGTGTTTCACGCCGGCGCGCATCGTTACGGCCTGCTGACGTCGCTCCTCGCGATCGGCTCGGTCACGGGCGCGCTGCTCGCGGCCCGGCGCGATCGCCCGCGCACGTCCGTCCTCCTCACCGGCGCCGCCGTGTTCGGCGCCGGCTGCGCAGTCGCCGCGGCGATGCCCGACTACTGGCTCTTCGGCGCGACGCTCGTCGTCATGGGCGCGGCATCGCAGACCTTCATGACCAGCGCCAACAGCACGATCCAGCTCGGCACCGATTCGGCGATGCGCGGCCGGGTGATGGCGATCTATCTCGCGATCGCGATGGGCACGACGCCGCTCGGCGCGCCGATCGTCGGCTGGGTCGCCGACGTCGCCGGCGCGCGCTGGGCGCTCGTCGTCGGCGCGGCGGCCGGCCTCGGCGCTGCGCTGCTCGGCGTGCTCGCCCGGCGCGCGATGGGCTCCGACGCTCGCGTGAGGACGGACTCCGAATTCACTCGATGACACGATGGCGAGCGCGGCACGCGAGAAACTGCATCGCGTCTTTACGCTGCTTCACCCATCGTCCGGCCGCGCCGTTGCAAGATCGGCGCATGTCCAATGGGGCCACGGGGGTCTCGCCGGACAACGATCGGAGACCTCATGAAGTTGCTGCAAGTGCCGACGATGTTGGTGTTTCTTCTGGCAGCCGCGCCTCTCGGTGCGGCGGCGCAGCCTGCGGCCGCGGCCGGCCCCGGAGGCGACTTCGCGCAGCACAAGCAACGCGAGCTGGCGCGGATCGCCGAACGAATCCAGGCGTTGCAGGCGCTGCAGGGTTGCGTCCAGGCGGCCGCGGACAGCGCTGCGCTCCAGCTGTGCAACGAGAACGCGCGAGCGTCGATGAAGGGCCGCGGCCGCTGATCGCTCAGCCGGCACCCGGCGCCGCGAACGCGAGCGCGATCGCTTCGTCGATCGACATCGCGGCGCCGGCGGCGAGCGCCCGCTCGAACGCGGCGTCGTCGCCGACCGCGGCGCGCGTCGCCGCGACGGTGCGCTCGCGTGTCTCGACGCTCGAGATCGACAGCGCGTATCCGGTCTCGGCGCGCAGCCGGTCGGCGTGGCCCCGCAACTTCGCGGCGCGCACCGCGTCGCCTTCGGCTTGGGCGAGGTCGGCGAGCGACTCGCAAGCGTGCAGCAGCGCGACGCGATCGCCGGCGTCGCGTGCGATCGCGACGCCCTCGGCGAACAGCGTGCGCGCGCCGGCGAGGTCGCAACGCCGCACCGCGAGGTCGGCGAGCCCCATCACGCAGCGCTGGATGCCGAGCGCGTCGCCGAGCTCGCGCCGGGTTGCGAGGCTCTCCTCGTAGAGGCGACGCGCCTCGGCGTCGTCGTTGCGCGTGAACGCGAAGTCGCCGAGGTTGTCGAGCGTCATCGCGATCCCGCGCCGGTCGCCGATGCCGCGCTTGATCGCCAGGCTCTCCTCGAGCATCGCCGTCGCGCGCTCGGTCTGCCCCTCGTAGTGCAGGACCGTGCCGAGGTTGTTCAGCGACTGCGCGATCGGCTGCGGCACGCCTTCGGCGCGGTGCAGCTCGAGCGCCTGCTCGAGCAGCGGCAGGCCGGTCGCGGTGTCGCCGCTCTCGATCGAAACGAGCCCCATGCTCTCGAGCGCGGCCGCCTCGCCTGCGCGGTTGCCCTGGCGGCGGCGGATCTCGAGGCTGCGCTCGTGAAAGTCGCGCGCCGCCGCGTAGTCGGCCTGGCGAAAGGCGAGGATGCCGGCGCCGCGCAGCGCGCGCGCCATGAGGTCAGCGTCGGCGTCGGCCGGCGACCGCTCGAGCGCCGTCGCGAACGCCTGACGAGCCTCGCGGACGAAGCCGCGCACGATGAGGAAGCCGTGGCACTCGACCGCGAGCCGCAGCGCGCCGTCGCCGTCGCCGCTGGCGAACGCAGCCGCGAGCGCCGCACGCAGGTTGTCGTGCTCGGCAGCGACGCGTGCCAGCCGCACCGCCTGGTCTTCGCCGTGCACGTGCGGTCGTTCCTTGGCCAGCAGCTCGAGGCACCAGTCGCGCAGCCGGCGCGCCATCGCTGCCTCCTCGCCGCGCTCGGCGAGGCGGTCGCGCGCGTAGTGTGCGATGGTCTCGAGCATCAGGTAGCGGCTGCGTGCGCTGTCGTGGACGACGAGCGACTTGTCGACCAGCCCCGCGAGCACGTCGAGGACGTCGCCGCGCGCGAGCGGGTCGCCGGCGCCGAGCGCTTCCGCCGCTTCGAGCGTGCAGCCGCCGGCGAAGACCGACAGGCGCGCGAACAGCGCGCGCTCGCGTGCGTCGAGCAGGTCATGGCTCCAGTCGATCAGCCCGCGCAGCGTCCGCTGGCGCGCCGGCGCGGCACGGGGGCCGCGGTCGAGGATGCGGAAGTGGTCGTCGAGACGCGCGGCGATCGCCTCGACCGGCATCGTCGCGACGCGCGCCGCCGCGAGCTCGATCGCGAGCGCGATGCCATCGAGACGGCGGCAGATCGAAGCGACGGCGGCCGCGTTCGACGCGTCGAGCGCGAACGCCGGCTGCGCGGCGGTCGCGCGCTCGACGAACAGCCGCACCGACTCGGCGCGCGCGAGCGTGGCGATGTCGCCGCTTTCGTCGGGCAGCGCGAGCCCCGGCAGCGCGTGCACCGTCTCGCCGGCGACGTGCAGGGGCTCGCGGCTCGTCGTCAGCACGGCGAGCTTCGACAGCCGCCTGAGGAGCGCGTCGACGAACTCGGCGCACGCGGCGTCGACGTGCTCGCAGTTGTCGAGCACGAGCAGCGCGCGCCGGTCGTCGAGGCGTTGCGCGATCGCCTCGACGACGGACGTCGACGCCGACTCGGCGACGCCGAACGCCGACGCGACCGCCTGGCCGACGAGCGCACCGTCGCTGATCGGTGCGAGCTCGACCCAGCCGACGCCGTCGGGGAAGTCGTGCAACGCCGCGTTCGCGACCTCGATCGCGAGCCGCGTCTTGCCGAGCCCGCCGGTGCCGAGAATCGTGACGAGGCACGACGACCCGAGCTTGGCGAGCACGTCGGCGCGCTCGCGCTCGCGGCCGACGAAGGACGACGGCGTCGGCGGCAGGTTGTGCGGCGTCTCTCGCACCGGCCGCCAGCGGCCGTTCTCGAGCACGACGCGCCAGGCCTTGTCGCCGTCGGCCGGCGTCGCGAGCGCGTCGACGTCGCCGTCGGCGGCAGCGGCGTAGAGCGCGACCGGATCGCCGATGCCCTTCAGCTGCCAGTGGCCGACGGGCTCGAGGCGGATCGTCGGCGCGAGCTCGCCGAGCGCGGCGCGCGCAGCCGCCGTGAGCAGAATCTGACCGCCCGCGGCGAGTGCCATGACGCGCGCGGCGAGCGGCTTGGCGACGCCCTCGAGCTCGAACGGCTTGGCGCCGCGTGCGACGTCGGCGGCGTCGTTCGCGCGCAAGCGCACCGGCCCGACGTGCAGGCCGGCGCGCGCGCGCACGCGCGGGTCGATCGCCGCCAGCGCGCGGTGGTAGTCGAGCGCGTAGCCGAGCGCATCGGCGGCGCGGTCGAACAGCAGCAGGAAGCCGTCGCTCTTGTCGATCTCCCGGCCGCGCCAGGCGTCGAGCCGGTCGCGCGCGGCGCGGTCGTGCGCCGCCCACAGCGCCATTGCCGCGGCGTCGCCGAGCGACTCCGTCAGCCTCGTGCTCTCGACGAGATCGGTGAAGAGGAGGGCGCGTTCGTCGCTCACGGTGCACGGCGCGCGGCTTCGTTGCACGCGGCCCGTCGCGAGGCTACGCGAGCCGCGGGGTGCGGTCGAGTCCGCCGGTGCGCCGATGCCAGGCGCCATCCACAGGAGGAGCGGTGCCCATGCCGCCGCTTCCCAACGAAGATGGCCCGTCGATGCGAGGCGCGCCGTCCGCCGCCGCCCGGCTGGAGATCGCTGCGCCATCCTTGCTACGCTCGGGCCTCGGAGGCGAGACGATGCGAATCGCGGTCATGGGCTCGGGCGGCGTCGGCGGCTACTTCGGTGCGCGCCTCGCGGCGGGCGGCGCGGACGTGCGCTTCATCGCTCGCGGCGCGCATCTGCAGGCGATGCGCAGCGCGGGCCTGCGCATCGAGGGCCCGGATCCGATGCACGTCGCCCGCATCAGCGCGTCCGACGATCCGGCAGAGGTGGGGGTCGTCGACCTCGTGATGTTCTGCGTCAAGCTCTGGGACACCGAGGCGGCGCTGCAGCAGATCCGTCCGCTGGTCGGGCTCGAAACGGCGATCGTCTCGTTCCAGAACGGCGTCCTCAAGGATCGCAGCCTGCGCGCCGCGTACGACCCGGCGCAGATCATGGGCGGCGTCGGCTATGTCGCGACAACGATCGCGCAACCGGGCGTGATCCGCCAGACCGGCCCGATGCAGCGGCTGCTGTTCGGCGAGTTCGACGGCTCGCGCTCGCGCCGCGGCGTGGCCTTCCTCGAGGCGTGTCGTGCCGGCGGCATCAACGCCGAGCTCTGCGACGACATCGTTCGCGAGATCTGGCAGAAGTACGTGTTCCTCGTCGGCCTGTCGGGAACGACGACGACGACGCGGATGCCGATCGGCCCGATCCGCGAGCATCCGCAGACGCGCGCGTTCCTGCTCGACGTCATGCGCGAGGTCGTCGCGGTCGGCCGCGCGCACGGCGTCGACCTCGCCGAGGACTACGCCGAGGTGCGGCTGCGCCTCGCGGACGACGTCGCCTACGACATGACGTCTTCGATGCACCACGACCTCGAGCGCGGCAACCGTCTCGAGGTGCGCTGGCTGGCCGGCGGTGTCGTCGAGCTCGGCAAGGCGAAGGGCGTCGCGACGCCGCTGAACCGTGCCATCGCCGACATCCTCGCCTTGCACGCGGAGGGCAAGGCGCCATGAGCACGGCGTCGGCGCGACTGCCGGCGCTGACGCTGCGCGGCGTGCGCACCGTCGCCGTCGAGGTCCCGCTCCGCTACGTGCTCGGTACCAGTGCGGCGACCGTGCGCGCGGCACCGCTCCTGCTCGTCGACGTCGAGACCGAGCAGGGCATCGTCGGCCGCACCTACGTCTTCTGCTATCGGCGCAGCGGTGCGCGATCGATCGCGGGGGTGCTGCAGGAAGCCGCCGGGCTCGTCGTCGGCGAGGCCGTCGCACCGGCCGCGCTGGCAGCGACGCTGCAGCGCCGCTACGCCTTGATCGGCGTCACCGGGATCGTGCGGATGGCGTTGTCGGCGTTCGATGCGGCGTTGTGGGACGCGGTCGCGATCGCCGCCGGCGTCCCGCTCGCGACGCTGCTCGGCGCGGGCCCGCGTCCCGTTCGCGCCTACAACTCGTGCGGCTTGGGATTGATGGCGCCGGAAGCGGCTGCCGACGAGGCCGAGCGGCTGCTGGAAGGCGGCTTCCGGGCGGTCAAGCTGCGGCTCGGCCACGCGAGTCTCGACGAAGACCTCGCCGTCACGCGCGCGGTGCGGCGGCGTCTGCCCGAAGACGTCGAGCTGATGGTCGACTACAACCAGGCGTTGTCGGTCGACGAGGCGCTGGTGCGCGGCCGCGCGCTGCAGTCGGAAGGCGTCGCCTGGCTCGAAGAACCGGTGCGCCACGACGACGTGCGCGGCAACGCCGCGATCGCCGCCGCGCTCGATCTGCCGCTGCAGATCGGCGAGAACTTCAACGGCCCGCACGAGCTCGCGCGGGCGCTCGATGCGCAGGCGTGCGACCTCGTGATGCCCGACGTCGCGCGCATCGGCGGGGTCAGCGGCTGGATCGAGGCGGCCGCGACAGCCGCGGCGCGCGGCACGCCGATGAGTTCGCACCTCATGCCGGAGCTGAGCG
>Ga0182009_10000303_pt1 | contig 10492 bp, 9 predicted proteins | sample Sormic07211187_1_FD_161052 | JGI IMG/M metagenome (GOLD analysis project Ga0182009, IMG submission 161052) | Bulk soil microbial communities from the field in Mead, Nebraska, USA - 072115-187_1 MetaG | ecosystem: Environmental > Terrestrial > Soil > Agricultural land > Bulk soil | place: USA... | reverse complement strand
ATTTAAAATTCTTTAAAATCCCAACATTTTCTGCAGCAATTACCACATCATTTATATCCTTCTTGGGTATGATTGGTGCCTTATTTCTTCTTCCTATTTTTGCCCAAAATTTCTTAGGGTATTCGGTGACCAAATCAGGATACCTTTTTATTCCAATGGCAATATGTCTTATGGCAGCAGCGCAAGGGGGAGCAAGACTTTCGCAAGTTATTCCGCCACGATTTGTTATAGCAGGTGGAATGTTTTTTTCTTGCATTATGCTACTTTCCTTTATTGGTATTGATATTAAGTGGACATTTTGGGATATTACCTGGCGTTTGGGCCTTTTTGCTGCAGGACTTGGTATAGGACTTGCTCCTCTTACCAGTGCAGCAACATCAACAGTACCTTTACATGAAGTTGGTGTTGCTTCTTCTATTCTTGCCTTGGCCAGAAACTTATCGGGAGCATTTGGCGTTGCTATTTTTGCAACAATTTTATCCAACAGTATTACATCTCAGCTTCTTGCTTTGCAGGCTCACTCAATTATTAATACCACGAATGTGTTTACTCTTCTTCAGATAAAAGGACTTATGGTGGTAAAAGCAAACGTACTCGCGTATGCAACTGTTTTTAAAACAGCATCTATTTTTCTTGCAGTAGGAGGCGTTGCCGCACTTTTTATACGAGGAGATATTCATGGGAATTTCTCGCAGACAAAAAGTGGAGAAGGACATCCTATCGAGATATAATAAAAATATGACAGATTCATTTGCAGTAGAAGTAAAAAATCTAACCAAAAAATTTTCTGGACCCGCCTTTGGAGGGAAAGCATTTACTGCTGTTGATACTATTTCCTTTTCTGTTGCAAAAGGAGAAATTTTTGCATTCCTGGGACCTAATGGTGCAGGAAAATCAACAACAATTAAAATGCTTACCACACTTCTTACTCCCACATCTGGAGAAATTATTCTTAATGGACACAATCCAACACATGCTCAAGATGCAGTGAGAAAATCATTTGGGATTGTTTTTCAGGACCCAAGTCTTGATGATGATTTAACAGCGTACGAAAATATGCAACTGCATGCAAATTTATATTCTGTTCCAAGTAGTACCCAAAAAACGCGTATTCCAGAGCTTCTTGCATTTGTGGAATTGCTCGATAGGCAAAATGATTTTGTCAAAACATTTTCTGGTGGTATGAAGCGTCGCTTGGAAATTGCACGGGGACTACTGCATCATCCTCATATTCTATTCTTAGACGAGCCAACCATTGGTCTGGATCCACAAACACGTAACCACATGTGGTCGTATATTCAAAATATTAATAAGAAAGAAGGAATGACAGTATTTTTTACCACTCATTATATGGAGGAAGCAGAAAAGATAGCAGAGAGAATTGCTATTATAGATCATGGAAAAATTATTGCGCAGGGAAGTCCAGCTCAATTAAAAAAAGATACAAAGACAAAAAGTCTTGAAGATGCATTTTTACAACTTACTGGGAATGTCATTAGAGATGAAGAGGTAAGTGGTAAAGATAGAATGCGTCAAATGCGCGGAATGTGGAGAGGAAGAAAATAATAATATGGGAACAATATACATATTGTGGTTACGGCAGGTAAAAAAGTATTTTCGCTCGCGGTCTCGGATAATTGGTTCTTTGGGACAGCCACTCCTATTTCTTGTTGCATTTGGATTTGGATTTGGGAATGTGTATCAAAAAGCAGGAGGAGGAAATTATATTCAATTTCTTGCACCAGGAATTATTTTAATGAGCGTCTTATTTACTGCAATTTTTTCTGGTATCGAGCTTATTTGGGATAGACAATTTGGATTTCTTAAGGAAACACTTGTTGCTCCTGTGCCACGAATTACTATTATGCTTGGTAGGACTTTAGGAGGCGCAACAGTTGCAACAATTCAGGGGATTATTGTTTTTGTCTTAACACTTCTTGTAGGATTTCGTCCTCACAATGTATTATTGCTGCCTGTTGCTCTTGTTTTTGTTTTTCTTGTTGCCCTTCTTTTTACCTCTCTTGGTACAGCACTTGCTTCTACTCTTGAGGATATGCAAGGGTTTCAACTTATTATGAATTTTTTAGTTATGCCAATATTTTTCTTGTCCGGTGCACTATTCCCCTTAAAAGGATTACCAAAAATTATGGAATATATTACACGAGTTGACCCGATGACATATGGGGTTGATGGGTTGCGAAGCTTGCTTGTTGCTTTGAGTGTATTTGGCTTTTTTACCGATATTGTAGTGCTTCTCGTAGTAACAGGATTTTTCTTATTTTTAGGGAGTTATCTTTTTGAAAGAATTCAGGTGTAGATATTACTTATATTCTTCTTTTACATCATTACCATATAGACTAAGCAGTTTTTTAATTTTAGGATCTATAATAATTTGGCAATATGGAACATTTCTATTCCTGTCATAAAAATCTTGATGGTGTTGATCTGCTGGGTAGAATGCTTCGAAAGGAACAATTTCAGTAACAATTGGATCTTTATATTTACCTGACTTTTCGATTTCTTCCTTTACCTTTTCTGCAGTCTTTTTCTGTTCACCATCGTGATAAAAAATAGCTGATCGATATTCTTCTCCTCTATCATAATCCTGTTGATTGAGCGTTGTAGGATTATGGGTTCCAAAAAAGATTTCTACTAGCTTTTCGTATGGCATAACATGAGGATCAAACATAACTTGAATTGACTCTGCATGTCCGGTTGCGCCTGTTACAACTTGAAAATAACTTGGATTTTCCCTTTTACCACCACTAAACCCAGTCATAACAGACGTAACGCCTTTGAGTCTTTTGAAAATTGCTTCGGTGCACCAAAAGCATCCACCAGCAAAAGTGGCGGTCTGAAGATTCATATCTTTCTGACTGGGAGTATTCATATATCTAGTATAGCAACATCTTGTTGGGGAGTAAATTATCTGATAAAATTATTTCTTCGTTAGTATTTTGTATGGAAAAATTACCCACAAAACAGCACGTTAAGTTAAATCAGTGGTTTGCTACTGCAATTTGTGGCAACGATATTCTTAGCTCGACATTTTATGTATCTGGTATTGCCATTGCATTTGCAGGAATTTTTGCGCCACTGATCCTTCTTTTTATAGGCGTTGTACTTTTTTTCTATAAAGCCGTGTACACAGAAGTTGTTGAAGCATTGCCAACAAATGGGGGTGCATATAATTGTCTCCTCAATGCATCTTCCAAAACATTTGCATCTGTTGCCGGAACTCTTACGATTTTGTCCTACGTTGCAACAGCTGTTATTTCGGGTAAAACAGCAATTGCATACCTGCATGCTATCGTAAATGTTCCTATTATTCCTGTAACTATTGTGCTACTGCTTTTCTTTGCACTCCTGGTTATTTCGGGTATTAAGGATTCTGCAAAGGTTGCATTGGGAATTTTTGTATTCCATATTGTTGTATTAATAGCATTTGTATTATTTGGTGGTATCTATTATTTGCAGCATGGAGCAATGCATTTTATGCAAAATATAACCAGTACAAAAGTACTTATTGCAAGTATAGGTGGATTTATTCCTGCCCTTTTCTTTGGATTCTCAACATCTCTTCTGGGTGTCTCGGGATATGAATCTTCTGCAAACTTTGTTGAAGAGCAAGGACCTGGTGTCTTTCGCAAAACTCTTCGCAATATGCTTATTGGCGTTGCTATCTTTAATCCTCTTACTGCGCTGGTTGCATTGAATGTACTGCCATTTGATGTCATCGTTAATTCAAAAGATTTTTTACTTGCTGATGTTGCTCAGGTTATGGGAGGAAGTGTTTTTCAATATATAGTTGTTATCGATGCATTTTTAGTATTGGCAGGAGCAGTACTTACTGCATTTGTTGGTGTAAGTGGACTTATTTACCGTATGACAACAGATGGATGCTTTCCGAATGTTATTTCTAAGGAAAATAGTAAAGGGTCATATCCTTATATTATTGGAGGATTTTTTCTTCTCTGTACCTCTATTCTTATTATTACCAAAGGGGACCTGCTATCCTTAGCAGGAGTCTATACAATAGCATTCTTAAGTGTTATGAGCATGTTTGCCTTAGGTAATTTAATCATGAGAGAGACACGCTCGGATTTAAAAAGAACCTATCATGCTCCTCTTATTTTTGTCATGCTTGCATTTGGGGCAACCGTAGCAGGTGTAATTGGAAATGTTAGAATTTCTCCACAAAATATTGAATACTTTGCTGTGTATTTTGTCCCAACAATGACTCTTGTCTTTCTTTTTCTTAAAATTGACTGGTTTTTTCAATTTTTACTTCGATTTACAAAATACCTTCGAAGTATTGATGATTTTGTTTTAAAACATTTTGAAGATTTAACAAGTGGAAGATTTGTTGTATTTATTCATCATGTAAATAGACTCTATAAAATCTTAGACTACATTAATACCAATGAAACAGGAAGAAATATTATTTTGGTGCATTGCAATAACGGTAATAAAGAGCAGTATGAAAAAAGCTTGGCAGATTTAAAAGAAGTGTTACCAAGTTTGCATAAAGCCGGTGCATTTCCACACTTTAATATTAGAGTAGTCTATAAAGATATACCATTTAGCCCAGATCTTATAGATGAAGCTGCAAAAGAATTTAAAGTAAGAAAGAATAGAATTCTTATTGGATCTATTCATGAAGAACATCCATTTGATTATCAACAGTTAGGTGGAGTCCGCATCATTTTCTAATTTGAATTCCTTAGATTCATTTTCTCGCTTGACCTATTTTCTCGTCTTTAGCTCATGCTATTTTTATCTCCGTACAGGAAATCTTCATCTACTATCAGGTCTAACTGGCAATATTCCGAACACATCAATTTCTAAACCATGAGTCGTCTTATGGAATTACGTGTAAAGACTTCGAAAATAGATCTTCGTAAGAAAACCTGTTTAAACTAGCGAAAATAGACAAATTCACCCATTTCGTATTTGAATATTGGAATTTGGGATTTGTTTAGAAATTAGGAATTAGAAATTAGAAATTTATCATGCTATACTAAGAGTATGTTTTGTGCGTTTTGTGAAATTGTTTCTGGAAATTTTGATAGTGCCAAAGTGTGGGAGGATGATAATTTTTTGGCGTTTTTAGATATAAATCCTAATACAAAAGGAATGACTGTTGTTGTGTCAAAAAACCACCACAATGGGTCCTACATTATGGATATGGATGACAAGACGTATGCAGACTTTTTTCTTGCAGCAAAAAAAGTAAGCAAAATTTTAGAAAAAGGACTTGGTGTTGAGAGAGTTATTCTTGTCGTTGAAGGACTTATGATCAATCATCCACATATTAAATTATATCCAGCTCATGGCTTGCAGGAGCAATTCGAAGAAATTTTGGCAGATGAGACAGTCTACTTCGAAAAATACGAAGGATATATTTCTACCCGTCTTGGTCCGAAGGTCGAATTGCCAGAGCTTAAAAAGCTAGCTGAAACAATACTAGCTAAAAATAAATAGCTCATTCATGTTTGCATTTATCTTTACAGAACTTTTCGTCCTCCTTATTATTATTTTCCTGCTTCTCATTCTTTCGTGGGTTTGGCCACCGGATAGTCCGTGGGCACCGTGGTGGCAAATGCCCAGTGATGTCATTAAAAAAATGTGCACAATGGCAAAGATATCTTCCAAAGATGTCGTGTATGATTTGGGATGTGGTACAGGGAATGCACTTATATACGCATCCAGGACATACAATGCAAAAGGAGTTGGAATAGAAATAGATCCTATACGCTACAGGCTTGCGAGACTTAATGTTTGGAAAGTTCGTCATTCTGGAGCAAAACGAAGTGGAGTGATAGAATCTCAAAGATCCTATCGGGCTAAAGCCCTCCAGGATGACAGAACACAGATTACACTTCTTAGAAAAAATTTCTTTGATGTTAGTCTAGCTCCTGCAACAGTTATTTTTATCTATCTTGTTCCTGCAGCTTTAAAAAGATTAACACCAAAATTTTTACGCGAATTAAAACCTAGGACAAAATTTATTAGTTATGTATACCCAATGCCCGAGGAATTATTTAAAGGAAAATTAAAACTTATGCATCACGATACAAAAAATAAAATATTTTTATATCAATTACTTACGAAGTCTTAAAAGAAGCCAACGCAATTTGTCTGCAACTTTATATCCTTGATAAAGAAGAGGATTAATAACTAAATCATAGCTGCCAACAAATTCTACTTTTTCCGGGCCAAAACGTTCTTTAAATTGAGTAAACCCAAACCATGGATCGGACTCTGGTGTACCTGGTGCAGCTGCACCCCATAGGTCAAATGTTTGAAGTTTATTCTTTTTACCAAAGCGTATGGCTTCCCACATCATAAGGGTTGAATGCATTGTCTCGCGATGTTCATGAGAAGACGCCCCGTACGGGTAATATAACGCATTTTTAAAAATAAAGAGAATCCATGCGGTAAGTATTTTTCCTTGATACGAAGCTGTAAGGAGATGAGATGAAAGCGAATTTTGTTTGATTGTATGGGGTAACACACTCCACTGTTTTACGTGATAGGATTTAGTATGTGCGAAAAAATGTTGTCTACTGGTCGTCTCTTCTGTTAATTCCCAGAATTTTTTAAATGCATTATCTGTATTTTCCTCTACAACGGTGACAGTATGTTTTTGAGCAATTTTAATATTGTAACGCGCCTTGGGATGCATTGCTTTTAATAAATCCTCTTCTGATTTTGTTAGATCAATCTGTAATGTGTGTTTGGTAAAAAGAGGATGTGCAGCAGGTATTAAGTTTGTATCTTGTATCTTGTATCTTGTATCTTGTTTTACGTTTGGTTCTAGTTGAATAAAAAGACAATTATTTTTTTTACCAATTTTTTGTAATTCCTCAACCAAATCTTTTGTGGGCATGATCCCTTTTGGTAGATATCCAATATTCCAAGAAGTTTTGGGAATTTTATGAAGCGTTAGTTGAAATGCGTCAACAAGTTTTGATCCTTTATATAGTCCTTTTCTTATTACTGTAATTCCTGTTGCTTCACGAAATTCTCCCCATTCATAGGACTGTAATGGGTGAGTAGCGAGCGTATTAAATTCCACTTTTTCTTTATCTGTAATATCTTTCCACATAGGTATAAATGAAAAATGAAAACTGAAAAAGGTAAATAGAAATAAAGTACCTTATTTTTTATTTTTACATTTTTATTTTTTATTTTCTATCATAAATAATCAGGGTAGTCTAAATCGCTGTCTTTAAATTCACTGGATTTTATTTGGCTTTTTATAACATCTTTTGGTAACTCAAGTAAAAACCTTGAAATAACATTCGTTGTCCTTTGTCCAAAATAGAGTCTTTTTCTTGTGTAGGACAAAAATAGTTTTTCTTTTGCTCTGGTTATACCAACATAACACAGACGTCTTTCTTCTTCTAATTCATTTTTATCCATTAACGCCCTACTATGAGGAAAAAGACCTTCTTCCATGCCTATCATAAAAACAACAGGGAATTCCAGTCCTTTTGCTGCGTGTAGTGTCATAAGAGTAATGGCATTTTTTTGCTCGCTTACAGGCTTATCGGGCATGTGCTCTTGTTCAACCAACGCAACATTTTCTAAAAAGTTAATAAGGTCTGGAAAATTTATAGCAACAGAGCGGAGTTCTTTAATATTTTCAAGTCTACTTCTATCCTCTTCATCTTCTTCATCATAGAGTCCTAAGTAGCCTGTTGCTTGAAGACAATTATCGAGTAAGTCTATAGTAACAAAATCTTTTTTTTGCAGCCACTCTTCTTGAAATACTTGGAATTTCAAAAATCGTGTTTTGCCTAATTTTTCTACTCGCTTTAGCGAAACACTATCTTTGGGATTTAAGAATAATCGTAAATAGGACAAAACATCTTTTACTTCTTTTCTTTCGTAAAATCGTGTTCCACCAACAAGCGTGTAGGGAATACCATGATGCAACAGCATTTCTTCGGCAACACGGGATTGAGCATTTGTCCGATACAAAATTGCAATATCGGAGAGACTTTCTTTGTCATAATTTTGTATAAATTCAATTATGCGTAAAATCTCTTCTTGCTCATTACGTAGCTCGTCTATATGAATTTCTTCACCATTCCCATTTTTTGTCCACAACTCCAGTACTGGATGAGTGGTGTTGTGCTGAATTACGCTTGTTGCTGCATTTAAAATATTTTGACTCGATCGATAATTTTGAGAAAGCTCAAATACTTTTACATTCTTAAAATCTGTTTTAAATCTGGACAGATTGGTAAAGTCTGCTCCCCGCCAAGAATAAATACTCTGTGAAAAATCTCCAACAACACAGACATTTTCCTGTTTTCCTGCCAATTGCTTGGTTAGCTTATATTGTACTTTATTGGTATCTTGGTACTCATCGATGAGAATATATTTAAATTGCTCTTGATAGCGTGATAAAATGTCTGGTCTACTCTGAAAAAGCTTTACTACTTCCAGAAGTAGGTCGTCAAAATCAAATGCATTATTTGCTCTGAGTAATTTTTGATACGCTGCATAGACAATTGCTGCAACTTGTTGAAAATTCCCTCGTGCCAAATCGCTATATTCACCTGGGGTGAGCATTTCATTTTTTGCACTTCCTATCATCTCAAGCATGGCTCGAGGCTTGTATTCCTTAATAGATAAATGGAGTAGTTCCATTGCCTGTTTTATACAGTCCTCTTGGTCAGATGAGTCATAAATAACAAAATCCGATGTCATACCAATATTTTTTGCTTCTCTTCTTAGAATTTTTGCGCATAATGAATGGAATGTTGCAACAGTAGGGACATTTGTTCCTTTAACCATTTTCTGCATACGTTCTTTCATTTCGTTGGCTGCCTTATTGGTAAAAGTGACCATAAGAATATTGGTAGGGTCAACATGTTTTTGCATCATAAGATAGAGCACTCGGTACGTAAGCACACGCGTCTTACCGCTTCCGGCTCCAGCCAAAATAATTACAGGACCCTCTGTGTGTACTACAGCATCCTTTTGCTCCTGATTTAAGTCCTTGAGAAGAGTTTCATCCATAGATATAATAAGAAGTACACTGATTTTACCATATGAAACAACCCCTTATCATTGGCAACTGGAAATCAAATAAGAATGAAGCAGAAGTAGAGGAATGGTTTGCTCATGCTTCCCCATCTATTATCTCTTCCCAGGCAGAAGTTATTCTTTGTCCTCCTTTTCCTCTTCTTCCTCTTTGTAAAAAACTTATTCAACAACACCAACTTTCTTGGAAAATAGGTGCTCAAGACGTTTCCCCTCTTCCTGAAGGCAAGCACACAGGTGCAGTATCAGCTAAGCTTTTGGGGGATTTTGTCCACTATGTCTTAATTGGTCATTCAGAAAGACGAAATGAATTTAAAGAGACAGATGAAATGCTTTTTGAGAAAGTAAAGCGCGTAAAAGAGGTGGGACTTATTCCTGTATTTTTTGTTCAGGATAAAGAAACTCCCATACCAGAAGGCATAGGAATTGTTGCATACGAGCCTGTTTTTGCTATTGGTACAGGTACTCCAGATACGCCCGAGCATGCAGAAGAAGTTGTTGGATATTTTAAAACAGTAAAAAAAGTTCCAACAGTCCTATATGGAGGAAGTGTAGACGAAAAAAATGTTGCACTTTTTATGGCATGTCCCTCCATAGATGGTGTTGTTCCAGGCGGAGCAAGTCTGGACCCAGCTGTCTTTACAGCTCTTATTAACAATGCGTAAACTAATCCCTTTTATTATTTTGGGTATTTTGGCTCTTATTTTGTTGATTAAATTTGGGCCAGTCCTTGGAGACATGTTTCCTACAGCCGCAAAAATCGTTACTCTTAATCATTTCCCAACATTAAAAGAAACAAATAATAAGACAAATATACTCCTTTTGGGAATAGGAGGAGGAAGTCATGATGGACCCAATCTAACAGACACTATTATGGTTGTCTCACTTGATAATAAAACAAATAAGATTACGCTTATTTCTATACCAAGAGATTTATGGATTCCCGACATAAATGATGGGAATGGAGAAAAAATTAACGAAGTATATGCAGACGGACAGAATAGTCAAAACAGAGGACTGCTTTTGGCAAAAGCAGTCGTTGGTAAAGTAACTGGTCTGGATATCCATTATGGGTTTCGTCTAGACTTTACTGGATTTGTACGAGCAGTGAATGAAGTTGGAGGACTTGATGTAACTGTAGATAGAGTGCTGGATGACTATGAATATCCAATTTCTGGTGAAGAAGATAATCCATGCGGTCATACAGATGCAGAAATTACAGAATATGCCAAAAATGCAAGCGATTCTGGGGCACTAGAATTTTTTCCATGCAGATATAAGCATTTACATTTCAATACAGGGCTCGTGCATATGGATGGAGAGACTGCATTAGAATTTGTTAGATCTCGTCATGCAGCAGGGGCAGAAGGAAGTGATTTTGCAAGATCTGCAAGGCAGCAAAAAGTTATTGAGGCATTTAGAAATAAAATAT
>Ga0182009_10000302_pt1 | contig 10498 bp, 10 predicted proteins | sample Sormic07211187_1_FD_161052 | JGI IMG/M metagenome (GOLD analysis project Ga0182009, IMG submission 161052) | Bulk soil microbial communities from the field in Mead, Nebraska, USA - 072115-187_1 MetaG | ecosystem: Environmental > Terrestrial > Soil > Agricultural land > Bulk soil | place: USA... | reverse complement strand
ACCACGATTTATCAAGACTCAGAGCTTTCGCCGCGGCAAGTTGAACAGGCAGGAACATTCCGCTGTCCATATTACTTTTGAAACGGAGCACCTCATCAATTCTTTCCTTTGCTCCACACAAAACTCCTACCCGCCAACCTGCCATGTTGTGCGATTTGCTTAATGAGTTCAGCTCAAGCACTACATCCTTTGCTCCTTCAACACTTAGCAAACTCAACGGCTCCTCGTTGAGGATAAAGCTGTAAGGATTATCATGGCAGATCAGAATATCATGTTTCCTTGCAAAAACAATTAATTGCTCAAATGTGCTCTTCAATGCTTTTTGCCCCGTAGGCATGTGCGGATAGTTCACAAAAAGCCCCCTAACCCCCTGAAGGGGAAATTTCGAGCCTTCGCGAATTAAATTCTCCAATTGGTTGAAATCCGGTTGATATTTATTTTCTTCTTTAAGATCATAGTACAAAGGAGTTGCTCCTGAGAGTTTTACTGCGCTTGCATAAGTTGGATAACCAGGGTTGGGCACAAGTACAGCAGATCCGTTTTCAAAATAGGTCATGCAAATATGCATGATACCTTCCTTGCTTCCGATCAAAGGAAGTATTTCACTGGCTGCATCTAATTTCACGCTGTACCATTCTTCATACCACCGTGCAAACGCCTGCCGCAGGATCGGCGAGCCTTTGTAACTCTGGTACGCATGAACATTTGGTTTTGCACTTTCTTCCTGTAATGTTCTTATAACGTCAGGATGCGGAGGCTGATCGGGGCTACCTACGCCCAGGTTAATAACATTCTTTCCTTGTCTGTTGAGTTCCTCGATCTCTCGCAATTTCCTGGAGAAATAATATTCACCAACACCCTGCAAACGTTCGGCGATATGTATCATACAAATGGATTTGCTATTTTATCTTCCCGTTTTTGTACACGCCGTAGATCTTTAAATATTTGGTGATCGGTTTAATATTGTCGATCACCGTTTGAAATTGGTTCATGCTATCGAATTCAAGATCTGCATGAAAACTATACTTAAAGTCGCTGCCCGGAATTGGAAAACTTTGCAGCTTACTTAAATTGATGCCGGCGTCGGCGATCTTAGTGAGCACTTTTGCGAGGCTTCCCTTCGAATGGTCTGTATGAAAGTTCACGGAAGCTTTGTCAGGATCAACAGCAATTTTCGAATGACCGTCGCGCTGAAGAATTAAAAAACGCGTGTAATTATTTTTCATCGTATGGATGTTGGGACTGATGATCTTCAGATCAAACAATTCGGCGGCGAGTGTGCTCGCAATAGCGGCGATATGTTTGCTTTTATGTTGATGAACATGCTTTGCGCTTAATGCGGTGTCTTCGGTCTCGACGAGTTTCCATGCATGTTTGTCGAGAAATTCAAAGCACTGTTGTAAAGCCATTGGATGGGAATGCACCTCGCGAATGTCTTCCAGGCGCACGCCCTTATTTACCATCAGGTTTTGGTCGATCTGCAAATAGATCTCACCGGTAATCGTTAAGCTGCTTCTCTGTAAGAGGTTATAATTCGCAAGAATGCTGCCCGCTATAGAGTTTTCGATCGCCATGACGCCACCGCTGCTGTCTGCTGACGACGCAATTTTAACTACTTGCTGAAAGGTGTCGCACGGGATCACTTCCACAGAAGGTCCAAAAAATTTGATAGCAGCCATTTGGTGAAAACTGCCTTCATAGCCCTGGATAGAAACTTTGATACTCATAACGAAAAAATCCCGGCTGCTGGAACCGGGATTGTAAAAGAATGTTTTATAATAACAAACACTACCCGGTCTTCACCTTAAAATAAAAATAGTAACCGAAGTATGTGTTTGCTTTTTTCACTGGCGTAAAAATAAAAGGAAGAACCAAGGAAAAAAAATTTTTTGCTTGGAACGAACAAACGGTCGTTCGTGTTTGCCTCAATAAAAAAAGCCCTTCCGTGGAAACGGAACGGCCTCTAACGATTGCTTGCCATATGAAAATTCTTAGCTAAACGCCCAGCCGCAAGCTAGCCACCTCAAACCCACGTTCACGTTTAGAAAATTACTTAGTCGTATCAGTATGTGTCGTATCCATCATGTGTGAAGACGTATCAGTCATCATGCTGCTGGTATCTGCCGGCATGCTGCTCATAGTATCCGTACCCATTGTGCTTGTGGAATCAGTGGTTGTTGAACTTGTTCCGCTATTGCAGGCAGCAAATGCGCCTATTGCCAAAACGATTAACAGCTTTTTCATTTGTGTGTTTTTTTTGTGATGTAATTTAATTGGTTAATACAAAATCGGTGCTAAGGTAACCCGGCGAACAAGGGAATTTTTTAAAAGATTTTGAAACTTGTTTTTGGGTTACTTTTATTGCAAACAGGTATTAAAAAGCACGAAGGTGAAGTCTGACACGAACGAACAACTTTTACTCAAAGGACTGGCACACAACGATTCGAAGGCGGCAGAAACCATTTACAAGGATAACTTCAACATGGTACTTGCTTTTGTTCTTAACAACAACGGATCGTATGAAGAAGCAAAGGATATTTTTCAGGAGACGATGATCACTCTTTATGAAAAAGCTAAAACGGATTCATTTGTTCTCACCTGCCAAATTAAAACCTATGTTTACTCCGTTAGCAGAAGATTGTGGCTTAAGCGTTTGCAGCAGATAGGAAAAACTGCCTCGGGTATTGAGAATTATGAAGAAACGGTCATTGTAGATGATGACCTGGACCTGCAGGAAAGAAAAAATGAGGAATTTCGTATCATGGACCGGGCATTGAATAGTCTGGGCGAGCCCTGTAAAACGCTGTTGGAAGCGTATTATATTCAAAAGAAAGGCATGTCGGAAATAGCAACGTTGTTCGGTTATACAAATGCAGACAATGCAAAGAATCAAAAATATAAGTGCCTGATGCGGCTGAAAAAATTATTTTTTACCCAGTATAATATCGGAGAGTGATGGAAGATATTCTTTTGTTGAATTCAATTGAACGTTATCTAGAAGGACAAATGCTGCCCGATGAGCGTTCTTTTTTTGAAGAACTGCGCCGCAACCAGCCAGAGATCGACCAGATGGTAGTAGAGCACAAACTCTTTCTTCACCAAATGCATGCGTACGCCGACAAAAGAAATTTCAAAGAACAGCTTCACAATATCCATACAACACTGGCAGAAACCGGCGAAGTAAAAAGCAGCGATCATGCTTACGGCTTCACAGGAAAAGTCATCGAATTGTGGCACCGCTACAAGAGGGTCACTGCCATCGCCGCCTCTATAGCCTGCATTACAGCAATATTCATCAGCGCCCTGGCCATGTATTTTTCACCTGCAGTGGATCCAAGTCAACTGGAACGCCTCGGAAGGGATATAGAACAGATCAAAAAGAACCAGCAGTTTACCAACAGGGCAATAAACGATGTGATCACTTCTTCCAAAGTGCCAAAAGGCGCAATGCTTAAAAGCGGAGGTACTGCTTTTTTGATCGATGGGAAAGGCTACCTGGTGACTAATGCGCATGTGCTAACCGGCAGCGGCGCTATCGTCGTAGATAACCAGGGTAACGAATACAACTCTCGTATTCTCTCGGTAGATCGTAAACTTGACCTTGCGGTGTTGAAGATCGATGATCATGACTTTAAGGCCATAAAAGTTTTGCCTTATGCCGTGCGTCGCTCGCAACCTGACCTCGGTGAAGAATTATTTACGCTTGGTTATCCGCGCGATGAGATCGTTTACAATATGGGTTACCTCAGCGCTAAGACCGGATACCAGGGCGATACAGCAAGCTGCCAATTGTCTTTGACGGCGAACCCCGGGAACTCGGGCGCGCCAGTGTTCAACAGGAATGGCGAGATCGTCGGGATTATTTCTACGAAACAAACACAGGCTGAAGGAGTAGTGTTTGCGCTCAAGTCAAACAATATATTTAAAATGATCGACAGCCTGAAAACAATTGATACGACGTTCAAAAATATTGTTCTTCCATTAAACTCTTCATTAAAGAAAATGGACAGGGTGAGCCAGGTAAAAAAAGCCGAGAACTGCGTTTTCCTGGTGAAGGCCTACAACTAAACTAAATAAGGGTAAGCATTTTTCTCTGAATCCCGCATATCTTTGCGGGATTCGTATTTAAACCAACTAACTGATTCCTCAAGGATCTGTCACCTCCAAAGTAAACCAAAATGACTCAACCTCTCAAATGCCTGGTTGTAGTTTTTGCCATTGGTCTAACCAGCTGCGCATCTATCGTAAGCAAAAGCAATTGGCCATTCTCGGTAGACAGCAGTCCAAGTGCTGCTGATGTTTCCATAACAAATAAAAGAGGAGTAGAAGTTTTTCATGGCAGAACGCCTGCTGCCATGGCGCTCAAGTCTGGCGCCGGCTTTTTCGCAAAGGAGTCGTATGTTGTTACCTTGAGCATGGACGGATACGAAACGAAAAAGGTTAATGTCGAGTGCAAATTGAACGGCTGGTACTTCGGTAATATTTTGATCGGCGGAATAATCGGCTTGCTCATCATTGATCCGGCAACAGGGGCCATGTACCGCCTGGACAGTAAAGGGATGCATATGGACCTTGAAGCTTCCCAAAAATCTACACTTAAGATCATAGATCTGAAAGATGTGCCTGACAGCCTAAAGACAAGTCTCGTAAAATTGCCCTAGCCGGAATTCTTAGTGGAAATATTCGAAAACATTTTTGCCGAAGGCGCACTACGCCCAAAGATTGCCAGGATATTCTCCTTTTTCAACCAGCCGTTTTATTTCCCGTTGCACTATCGGCGCATCTTCTTTATATGTTACGCCAAACCATTTTGATGACGTTGGGATCACTTCGACTTTTCCTTTTCCCCGTTTAATGAAATCGTCAGTCACCGTTGGAATGAGAAATTCAGCTTTCAGTTCTTTCGAATGATCACGTAAGAATTCTTGAAACTCCACTTCACACAGGTCGATGAAGCTTGGATGGTAGCAGAAAAAATTCATACTTGCTTTTGTGTCTTCCGGCAGTTCTACCAGGTGACCGTCTTCATCATCAACGATCTTATCTCCTTTCCGCGAGATCTTCAAACGTTCGACGATCCCCGTCATCTCGTTCTTTTCATTCGTTGAGATCACGCCACGGCTCACCGTTCCATGCTCGCTCAATGTATTGGCAAGTTGATAGCCGATCACTGCGTACGTTTTTTCATCGCACCGCGTCTTTAAAAACTCAAACGCTTTTTTGTACGAATCTTTCCCATAAAAATCATCTGCGTTGATCACCGCAAATGGGGCATCAACAGTGCCCTTGCAGCACAAGACCGCATGAGCCGTTCCCCACGGTTTCACTCTTTCCGGGTTCATTTCCCAGCCTTCAGTGAAACTGCTGAATTTTTGAAAGACATAATCGGTTTGTATGCGCCCCTTTAATTTTGGTTCGAGTATGCCTTTGAAAACATCGGCAAAATCTTCGCGAATTATGAACACAACGCGCTCAAATCCGGCCTCGATAGCGTCATAAATAGAATACTCCATGATAGTCTCTCCTGAAGGTCCAAATGATTGCGTTTGCTTCATGCTGCCGTAACGGCTTGCAATACCTGCCGCGAGTATTACTATTGTTGATTGCATAGGCTTTTCTTAGATCGCTGCGAAACTAATTAAATTTTCATGCTAATATCATTCCACATAATGTGTGAACGGATCAATGAAACAATCAGAAGCCACTTATATCTTTGCTGCAATTGAACGAGTTGTTTGCATGAATATAGAATCTAACCGCGATCATGATTGGATGAAGCTGCTTGTGAGCGATGTGAGGAACCGGTTTGAGAAGATCAAACTGGGTGGTGGAAAAAAAGCGATAGCAAAGCAGAGGGAAAAAAACAAATTAACTGCGCGCGAACGCCTGAGTCATTTACTTGACAAGGCAGAGCCTTTTATCGAAATTGCTCGATTCGCCGGATTTGAAATGTATGAAGAACAAGGCGGCTGTCCGGCGGGTGGCACAGTGGCAGGCATTGGTTACATAAGCGGAAGGCAATGCGTGGTAGTTGCAAACGATCAAACCGTTAAGGCTGGCGCGTGGTTTCCTATTACCGGCAAGAAGAATTTGCGCATGCAGGAGATCGCTATGGAAAACAGGCTGCCGATCATTTACCTTGTTGACAGCGCCGGGGTTTTCCTTCCTATGCAAGATGAGATATTCCCGGACAAGGAGCATTTTGGAAGGATATTTCGCAACAACGCAAAGATGAGTTCCATGGGCATTACACAGATCGCTGCTGTACTCGGACCGTGTGTCGCCGGCGGCGCGTACCTGCCAATAATGAGCGACGAAACTTTGATGGTGGAGGGCAATGGAAGTATTTTTCTCGCAGGTCCTTATTTAGTAAAAGCAGCGATCGGCGAAAACATTGACGTGGAAACGTTGGGTGGAGCGGAAACACATAACGCGATCAGCGGTATTGCTGACTATAAATTTGATACCGAACAAGAATGCCTTGACAAAATAAAAAAGATAATTGGCAAGTTAGGCGCTCCTTCGTCGGCAGGTTTCAACCGCATTCCAGCAGTTGCTCCTGCAAAAAACATTGATTCGATCTACAGCATAATACATGCAAGTAATGCGAAGCCCTATGATGTGGTTCAAATTATTGAGTGCATTGTCGATGCCAACACCTTTGAGCAATTTAAAGAAGAATATGGCCAGACGATCGTTTGCGGCTATGCGCGTGTTGACGGGTGGGCGGTGGGAATCGTCGCGAATCAACGATTGATCGTAAGAACAAAAAAGGGCGAGATGCAATTGGGCGGCGTAATATATAATGACAGTGCCGATAAAGCAGCGCGCTTTATTTTGAACTGCAATCAAAAGAAAATTCCGCTTGTTTTCCTGCAGGATGTTACAGGCTTTATGGTCGGCAGTCGCAGTGAGCACGCAGGCATCATAAAAGATGGTGCAAAAATGGTGAATGCCGTGGCGAATTCCGTCGTACCAAAAATTACCATCATTACCGGTAACAGTTATGGCGCCGGCAATTATGCGATGTGTGGCAAAGCGTATGATCCGCGTTTCATATACGCGTGGCCAAGCGCAAGAATTGCTGTAATGGGAGGCGACCAGGCCGCGAAAACTTTACTGCAGATCCACGTTTCCGGCAAAGAGGTAAGCGAAGCCGAGCAAAACGAATTACTGGATAAGATCAAATCGCGTTATGATAAACAAACCAGTCCTTATTACGCTGCAGCGCGTTTGTGGGTTGATGACATAATTGATCCGGCAGATACGAGAGAAGTGATCAGCGAAGGGATCAGAGCGGCGAATAATAATCCTGAAATAAACGAATTAAAAGTCGGCGTGTTCCAGGTGTAGGATCATTGAGCATTTGATCTGCCATCAACTTTCAGAAAGTTGCATTTTCCGGAGTTGCTCATCCCTTCTTATTTTTTCCCAATACCTTTTCGCGACGAACAGCATTCCAAAACTCTCACCGTCGTCTTTATTCAAATGCCGGTGATGCATTTTGTGTGCCCAGCGAATTGCTTTTACGTAACGATTATTGCTCCTTGTGAAAAGCCTGAACCGTTGATGAATGATCACGTCATGCACTAAAAAATATGCGAAGCCGTATAATGCAATACCCGAACCGATGCTAACTACCCACCACGCTTCCTGCATGCTGCCCAACATGATACACAGCCAGCTTGGAATCGCGAAGATGATAAAGAATGCGTCATTTTTTTCGAACAAATGATCACGCTTTTGATGGTGATCCTCGTGCAGCCACCAGAGAAACCCATGCATTACATACTTATGCGTAAGCCACGTGATTCCTTCCATGGTAAAAAAGGAAACGATAGCAATAAGAAGATACAAAAGCCAAGTCATAAAAATGTCCTCAATACAAAAAAGAAAAGCAATTGAATTATCAGCAAATGTACCGCGAAAATATTGTGCCGGTTGAACTTTAGCGTTCTAAACAACCAAAGTAACAATGCACTGATCATAAGCCAGCAGATATAATTATATACAGGCACTGACTCATTGTTCCACCGCCAGTACCCAAGTTTAACTGCAACCGGCTCGATTAGCCAGTCAAAGAAAACTGCAAGCAGCACGGCGTCTGTAATAAACGATATCAATTGCATCCGGGCTGTGACAGTAAAACCCTTTTCCGCAATCGTTCGCAGGATACGGTCCTCATAAAATTGCGTCGCAGCCCCAGTGCAATAAATAATAATGAACCAGTTGATGCCAATTACGAGCGGCACACCGAAAAGTTTTGGGCCCAATGCTTCCCCATAATTATAGTTGCCGAACAGTGCAGCGGTATTCACGCCGATAATCTCAACACAAAAGCCGGAAATAAACGTTATGCCGAAGAATAAAAAAAATTGCAGATTTTTTTGTTGCTGCGTAATGAAAAGCAATGCTGCCATGAGTGAAAGATTGAGTGCTGTATGCTGGACGAACCAATCCTTCTGCTGAGTGTACAAGATGCCTATGAGGCCGCTTACGTGAAATAACAGTGCAATGAAAAGAGCCGTGTTATTAAGAAGTGCCGTTTTTTTAGTCATTCTGTTTCCATTTACGCACGTCGGAAGCGATGATGCCTGCAGTGATCTTCGCACTTTTCAGGCAGAGCGGAATTCCTCCGCCCGGATGTACGGTCCCGCCAACAAAATAAAGTCGTTTCATATCTTTGGAAAAATTGGGATGACGAAGAAATGCTGCTGCGGCCGAGTTTGAGCTCGAGCCATACAATGCTCCCATATATGCTCCCGTTTGTTCTTCGATTAGTTTTGGCGAGAGAACCCTTTCTGTTTCAATAAGCGATTCAATATCTGTCTTCAACATACGGCTTAACTTAGCGAGTATATTTGCCCTGCATGTAGCAATCAGTTCCTGGTCTTCAGTGGCGGTTCCGGCCGGAACGTTTATCATCACAAACCAGTTTTCCTTTCCAACAGGCGCATGTATGCCCGGCTCACATTTGGAAGTGATGTTCACGTAAACAGTCGGATCAGCACATAAATTTTTTTTGCGAAAGATACTGTCAAACTCCGCTTCATAGTCCTCACTAAAAAAAATGTTATGCAGGTCCAGCTGCGAAAACTCCTTTGCAATGCCCCAATAAAAGACAACGGCGCTGTTGCTCCTCTCGCGCTTAAGGATGCGTTTCGCGGTGTGTTCGTCATCAAGCAGGCGTGAATAGGTAAAGTATGCATCGACATTACTCACGATACTGTCTGCAAAAAAGGTTTCACCGTTTGCGACAACACCAACGGCCTTATTCTCTTTTTTGACGATGTGTTGTATCGCTGAATTGAATCGAAAAGTGACACCTTTTTTTTCTGCAAGTTTAGCGAGCGCATTTGCGATAGATATCATACCCCCTTCAGGGTAAAAGACTCCTTCATTATGTTCGGCATTGGGCAACAATTGAAACATCCCGGCTGCCGTATACGGGTTGCTGCCATTGTAGGTTGCATACCGGTCGAATAACTGCACCGTATTCGAATGTTGAAACTTTCGCGCGTTTACGTCATGCAACGTTGAAAAAATATACGACGGCCTGGTTGAAATCAACGCTTTAAAAACGGCGGGGCTAATAAACGTAGATATTTTGTGCAAAGAATGGTTGACAAATACATCTCCTACGTGTTCATAAATATTTTTCGACTCGTTTAAGTAAGACAACACTGCACCCGCCGGCTCGCCAGTTTTGTCTTCCAGTTCTTTCGAGAATTTTACTTTGTCTGTATATGCATTGATAACTGTACCGTCTTCATAAAAATATTTACAGGCTATTTCAACCGGTGTGTAGTGCAGGAATTCATGAATATTTTCGTCCGCAGCCTGAAACAACTCTTCCAAATCCTCCGGCTGTACAAATAAGCTCGGACCTCCATCGAAGCGATAACCTCCTGCTTCAACAAGGTTTAATTTCCCGCCAGGATAATTATTCTTTTCAAAAATCGTAACATCCATGTTTTGCATCGCGAGCCGAACTGCGGTTGCCATGCCGGCAACACCGGCGCCTATTACGTATGCTTTTAAGCGTCCCATCAGGCAGGATCAATTGCAAAAATTTCTTTTATGGTGTCTATTATTGTCATGAGACGTCCAAAGCAACATCCTCGCCATTATTGTATGACGAAGAAAGCTGTTGAGGCAACGGCGAAAGTAGCGCAGAGATAAAAAATGCATCGGCTTTATTTCATAAATCGCATTTTTCTTAAGAAAGCAACGAATGTAGCAGCGCAGTTTGGTATCCATCTTGCGGCGATCTAAATAAATTTCCATGGCAAAAAAATCAGCTAGTAAAAAAGCGGCTGCAAAAAAATCAGCGCCAAAGAAGTGGTCTAAAAAAGTGACCAACACAAGCAACGCGCTTGACCTTCGATCAAAAGTCTTTACGAAAGATGATCCGCACGCGATAGCGCTTTCATTAAAACGATCAGCTGAAAGAAGCAAAAGAAAAAAAGGAACGCCTTATCAATCCGCCATGTCGATG
>Ga0182009_10000300_pt1 | contig 10514 bp, 12 predicted proteins | sample Sormic07211187_1_FD_161052 | JGI IMG/M metagenome (GOLD analysis project Ga0182009, IMG submission 161052) | Bulk soil microbial communities from the field in Mead, Nebraska, USA - 072115-187_1 MetaG | ecosystem: Environmental > Terrestrial > Soil > Agricultural land > Bulk soil | place: USA... | reverse complement strand
GGCCGCCGCACGGCCACAGCGGTTCAACTTTCTCCAGCTCAGGCACGGTCCGTTGGTCCGCAGCGCATCACGTTTGCCGGCTCATCAAGCAACAACGCCTAACTCGAATCCGAAGGAGCAACAAAATGATTAAGAAATTCTTCCGTGACGAAACCGGTCTTGAACTTTCAGAGTACGCCGTGGCCGCAGCGCTGGTCGCGTTGGCAGCCGTGCTGGCTTTCCAGACGTTGGGTGGAAACATCTCCACGAAGATCAACGACCTCGCCGGCAAGATCAAATAGGTCCGACCAAGGTTGAAATCAAGCGACCCGGCAGCTCGATGAGTGCTGCCGGGCGGGGGCACGAAAAGCTAAATACTAAAAGGAAGGTACGAACTAATGCTTAAGCAATTCATTTCGGATGAAACCGGTCTTGAACTTTCCGAATACGCCGTCGCCGCAGCGCTCGTCGCATTGGCAGCGGTACTCGCATTCCAGACCCTGGGCACCAATATCTCAACGAAGATCAACGATCTCGCGGGCAAGATTCAATAGTCTCCGGGCGTGAGACGAACACAGCAGCGACGATTCGTGATTGCTGCTGCTGGAACGGAAGGCTCAAGCCTTCAGTTCCTTCTGAGGGAGGAACGGATCATGTGCAAAACATTCTGGAAAGACGAATCCGGGCTTGAGCTGTCCGAGTACGCCGTGGCCGCGGCTCTCGTAGCCATCGCGGCAGTCCTCGCGTTCCAAACACTGGGAGCGAACATTGGGACGAGGATCGATACTCTGGCGGGTTACCTCAAGTGAACCCCGGATAGTGAACTGCCATTGTCGGTGGCGCGCCTGATGAAGCTCAACTCCACAGGTGCGCCGCCAGCTTTTGCTGAACCCCAAAGACCCCAGGCTCAAACGTAATGCTTAGCCCAACCGCCACCGCTTTTGAATTCTTTCTCGTACCACTGGCCGCACTCGTGATCTACCACGACGTGCGGTATCGCCGTATTCCCAATCCCTTCGTGCTGGCGACACTCATAACCGGACTCTTGATTAACTTCATGCTGGGCGGACTCAGTGGTGGTCTAAACAGCGTCGGCGGGTGTGCCTTTGCTTTTGTCTTGATGTTCATGCTGCACGTTTTCGGAGCCATGGGCGCGGGCGACGTCAAACTCTTCGCCGCGATCGGATCTGTGATCGGTGCTCATCTTGTGCTTCCGACTTTTATCACCGTGGTGCTGACCGGTGGTGTGCTGGCGCTCGTGTCGGTCCTCCGATCGGGAGTCTTCGCTTCCACGATGCACCGCGTGCTTCAGATTCTCGTCGGCTTACTGCCCGGGTGGCAGATGCCCAGGTTCAGCGTCCCTGCTGATCGTCGTCTAACGATTCCCTACGGCGCGGCGATCACCATCGGCGCCATCATCGCAATCGCGATCTTTCACCCTTAAAAGCGGCCAACAACCAGGCCTAAACCTGGCAGAACGGAGAGTTGATTCCATGCGAAACAAACGTTTCTTCATAGTCCTGGCAGGAGCACTGATTTTCGGAGTGCTCGCTGCCGTTTCAGTCAGCAAGTATTTGTCGAGCGCGCAAGCCTACACGAAGAACCTGAAGAAGGTGGTCGTGGCGAAGGTGTCAATCCCGATCGGCAGCAAGATCATTGCCGAGCAATTGATGGTGGTCCAGTTTCCCACGGAATCAACTCCCGACGGAGCTTTCGAGGCCCCGGAAAAATTGGCGGGACGCGTGGCGGTGACGAACATTGCCGCGCGCGAGCCGGTTACTGAATCGCGCCTGGCGCCCGAAGGAACCGCAGCCGGTCTTTCCGCGGTGATTCCCGAAGGCTATCGCGCGATGACCGTCAAGGTTGACGACGCTGCGGGTATCTCCGGTTTCATTCAACCGGGAACGCTCGTCGACGTCGTCGTCGTCATCGATCCGCGCGAAGGTTCCGGCATGCAGGATCCGATCTCCAAGATCGTTTTGCAGAACATCCGCGTGTTGGCCAACGGTCAGAACATCGACAAACCGAAAGATGAACGTGAAGCCAACAGCGTCAAGGCAGTCACGCTCCAGGTCACACCGGAGCAGGCTGAGAAACTCGCGCTCGCGTCGAACGAAGGCAAGTTGCAACTGGTCATGCGCAACCAGATCGACCAGAGCGACGAGCAGACGCAGGGCGTCAACAAACGCACCCTGTTGACCGGCGAAACCGCCACGAAAACTCCGGAACCCGGTTCACTGAAGAGTGAGCAACCGAAACAGGAGAGCAAGCCGGCCGTACATCGTTCGGCGCCGGCAGTGGCGAAACCAGCAGCGGCCCCAGCTCCTCAACCCACACCGCGTGCGTCAGTGGAAATGATCGAAGGCGCGAAAAAGCGCAGCGTCGACTTTCCATAGATCACTCATCACCAATCCATTACTTGAAGTTGATCGCTTTGACGATCGCTAGAAACAAAGGAGCACAGAATCATGCAGAGCCGTTCCCCAATTTCACGCCGGGTAAGTTTATTGCTGGCGGCGTTGATAACCATCTTTGCTAACTCCATCTCGCACGCTCAGGAGACTTCCTACAAGGCGTCGTTCACGCAGAACAAGGACGCGATCGCGGTCAACGTGCTCGTGGGCCAATCGCGCGTCATCAATTTCGATCGGCCGGTAGGACGGTTCTCGGTTTCGAACCCGGACATCGCCGAAGCAGTGCTCGTCACGCCGGACCAGGTGCTCGTCAATGGCAAGGCGTTCGGGCAGGTCAACTTCATCGCGTGGGAACAGACCGGCGGTCAGTTTCTCGTGTTTGACGTTTACGTTCGCGCCAACCTTTCACTGATCGACTCGCAGATCCGCACGCTGTTTCCGAAAGACGACATTCGCTTGAGCCAGGCCAATGGTTCAGTCGTGATGTCGGGCAGCGTGAAGGATGCGAATACCGCCGCGCAGGTGCAGAGCGTAGTCGAAGCAGCCGGTTTCAAAACCGTCAACATGCTGACTTCGCCCGTCTCGAACGCGACGCAGGTCCAGCTCGAGGTTCGCGTCGCGGAAGTAAATCGCAACAAACTGCGCGACTACGGCACGTCGTTCGACTCGCTGCCGAAAGGTGGAACGGGCGGTTACGTGAATAGCGGCGGTGGTCCAAGCATTCTCGACACCGTCAACACCAGTCCCGCGGGCGCTGTGCTCCACGAAGTGATCCAACCGGCGCTGAACCTGTTCCTGTTCAATCGCCAAATCAACACCGGCGCGATGTTGCGCCTGCTGCGCACGGAAGGCGCGTTCCGCGAATTGGCCGAGCCAAACCTGATCGCGATGAACGGTCAGCAGGCGAGCTTCCTCGCCGGCGGCGAATTTCCGGTGCCTGTGCTTCAGACGGGTAACGGCCAGAACGGCATCACCATCGTGTGGAAAGAATATGGTGTGCGGCTCAATTTCAAACCGACCATCATCGACGAAGACCACATTCGTCTCGAGCTCGAGCCGGAAGTTTCCACGATCGACTTCTCGAACGGTGTTCGCTTCAACGGTTTCGTCGTTCCGGCGTTGAGAACGCGCCGTGCGAAGACGGGTGTTGAGCTGCGCGACGGTCAGTCGTTCGCGCTTGCCGGCCTGCTCGACAACAACGAAACGAAGTCGCTGTCGCGCATTCCGGTCGTGAGTGAGATTCCCGTCATCGGCGCGCTCTTCAAATCGAAGTCGTTCGAGAAGAAAGAAACCGAGCTGATGTTCATCGTCACCGCGCACATGGTCAAACCGGTCAACACCGACGACCTGCCGACGCTGCGTGGCATCGATGGTCTGAAGGGCAACTCGCCGCTCGGCGTCGAGCCGAAGGGTGAAGGCATCTCGGGCCAGACCGGTTACAAGGTTTCGGGTCAGAACAACACGACGACTCCGGCGCCTGCCGCTCCGGCGAAGGCTGAAGAGCCGAAAACGAAAGCTGCTGACACGACCACGCAGACCAGCAGCACCGGCGCCGTGAGCAACGTGCGCAACAGCAATCCGGCGCTTCCGGTCGCACGCGCCATCAAGTTTGACTTCAATCCGGAATCAGTCCGCCCCTGGTAAATAACTTCCTCTCAAAACTGAATCGCATTTAGCACTAGAGGGGGAAACATGAAACAGCAGACGATTAAGCAAGCAGGCAGGAACAAGCGGGAACGTGGTTCAGTGCTGGCGACATCGGCTATCGGAATGTTGTCGATTCTGCTGGCGGTTGGTTTGGGAGTTGATATCAGCAGGTTCTACCTGGCGAAAACTGAATTGCAGAACGCAGCGGACGCGGCAGCACTGGCTGCCGTGTCTGCGCTCAACACGGCGCCTTTAGGAATTACGAAGGCGGCGGACCGAGCCGTAGCAACGATGAACAGCTACGACTTCAACAAGACGAACGTCACTTTCCCCCGAGCGAACGTCTTGTTCGCTGTCAATCTCGATGGTCCATACATGAGCGAGGCTTCCGCGCAGGGACAGGCGGCGAAGATTCGCTTCGTGCAGGTTACTACCCAGAACTCTCCAGTGGGAGTTTCGTTTGCGGCGTCGGTGCTCGGCAACAGCAAGAACTTGTCAGCCACCGCGACCGCTGGTCTGTCAGTGCCTCTGAACAGGTTCTGTAACTTCCTGCCCGTTTCCGTGATCGACTACGGCACACCGATCACCGCGGGCAACACGTACACCTTCCGCGCCGGCTCCGGCGGCATGGTCTCGCCGGGCAACTACCAGATTCTCGCGGTCGCCGGTTCCGGTGGACAGGACGCGCGCGTCGGACTCGCTGCCGGTGTCGATAAGTGCGCGGCGCCTGGTGAGGTTTATCAAGTCGATACCAAAACCGGTGTGACTGCGGGCGCCGTTCGTCAGGGAATCAATACGCGTTTCGACGAGTATCAGACGTCGCAAGTAAATCCCGACGACATGCCGCCCGACAAAAACATCCAGGAAAACATTAACTACGATCAATACAAGTCCGGCAGTCCCACCAAAGCGCCGACGCATACGGGTGTGGACGGACGGCGCGTGGTCATCATTCCGATCGTAAAAGCGGACCAGTACGACCAGGGCCGCAACACCGTCACGTTCGATCGCTTCGGCACCTTCTTCTTGCAGACGAAGGTGGGCAGCGGAAGCGGCGGCGACCTCGTTGCGGAATACATCGACGACATCGTGATCGGTCAGGGCGGTTTCGATCCGAACGGAGCGCCCGTGAACGGCTTGATGGCGGTTCCAGTGCTTTACAAGTAGAGGCGGCCACTATGATGCACCATCGCTTAAAGAAAATTCGCAATTTGCGACGCTCGCGCCGGCTGCATTGGTTGACCCGTTTTCGTCGTGACGATCGCGGCGTGCAGCTCGTCGAGCTCGCCATCGTGTTACCGATACTGCTGCTGCTGTTCGCAGCCGTCGCCGAGTTTGGTCGCTATTTCTACGAGTACACGACCGTCGCGAAGGGTGCGCGTCTCGGCGCGCGTTATCTCGCGTCCAAAGCCATAAACAGCACGACGACCGACTGGAAGGGGAATGCCAAAAACCTCGTCGTTTATGGCAACACCGCCGGCTCCGGTTCACCAATCCTGACGGGACTCTCTACTGCGAACGTGACCATCGAATATCAAGGCGGCCCTGCGGGAGTGCCGGATCTAGTGAAGGTCAGCATCGTCAACTACAAGCACACGCCGGTGTTCGACCTCGGCAAGATGCTCAACAACAGCGCGCTGTCGACGAACGTCGACGTCAAACCGAGTGTGACGATGCGTTACCTGCTAACGCAGCCTTCGTTGTAAGGAGTCGAAACTATGTTGCGCATTAAAACCTGCCGCGAAAACGAAAGAGGATCGACGCTGGTTGAGTTTTCGATTGGCGTGACGGTGTTTCTGACCGCGATGTTTGCCGTGCTGGAGTTCGGCCGCGCGTTGTGGGTGCACAACGCTCTGACCGATGCAGCGCGGCGCGGCGCGCGTTACGCCACGATGCATTCACCCGGCGACGTTAATTCGGTGAAGAACGTCGTCGTGTTCGGCGATCCCACCGGCGGCAGCTCTCCGCTCGTGACCAACCTGACGACCGCCAACGTGACGGTCAACTACAACAACTTCGGACTGAACGACGGAACGGTTTCGGTAAGCATTACCAGTTACCAGTTTCAGTTTGTTCTTCCTCTTGTCGGCACGACGATCACGATGCCGAACTACACCACCACGTTAACGGCCGAGTGTGCAGGCTACATTCCCCCCAACGATTGAGGAAAAAATGACGGAACCAATCTCAGTAGTAGTCCTGAGTACCGGGCTCGACAACTTCAAAGACATTCGCCGCGCTCTTTCGGCCGAAGAACGCGTCAAGTTACTGGCGGGTGGAAACGACACCGATCAGCTTTATGAAGAGATCGTTCGTTTGAAACCAAACGCCGCGATCATCGCGCTTGGTCCAAACGCCGAACAGGCTGTGCGCTTCATCGAGCGTCTGAACGCCGAGTGTCCGCAGACGACGATCATCTCGGCCGCGCAGGACGCGTCACCGGATCTGATCCTTCGTAGCTTGCGCGCTGGCGCGCGTGAGTTTCTGCGTATTCCGATCAGCGGCGACGAGCTGCACACCGTGCTCGATCGCGTCGGCGAGTTTTCCAACAAGCAACTGGTCGAAACGCAGCGCAAGCAAGGCCGCATGATTGCGGTGTTTTCGAGCAAGGGCGGCTGCGGCACTTCGTTCATCGCCACCAACTTCGGCGCGGCGACGAATGCGAAGACAGTGCTCGTCGATCTCAATCTTCAGGCCGGCGACTTGCCGCTGTTTCTCGGCGTCGATCCGAAGTACTCGATCGCCGACATGGTCGAGAAGCGCAATCGTCTCGACGAGTCGTTGATCAATACGCTCGTCACGCCGCACTCGAAACATCTCTCGTTGCTGGCCGCGCCGCGCGAGGCTGACTCCGCGGACGAAATCGAACCGCAGCACGTGTTCGAAGTGCTGCAAAAACTGCGCGAGCACTACGATTACGTCGTGCTCGATCCGCAGCACACTTTCGACTCGATCACACTCGCCGCACTCGATCAGTCAGACGAAATCGTTCTGATTCTCACCCTCGACATTCCCGCCATCCGCAGCACGCAACGTGCGCTCGAAATCTTCGATCGCCTCGGTTATCCGCGCAAGAAAGTGCGCATCGTGGTGAATCGCTGGAGCAAACAGATCGATCTCGATCTGCGTCAGGTCGAGAAGTTTCTCGGCGAGCCGGTGGTTGGCTTTGTGCCCAGTGATTATCAGACCGCCGTGAGCTCGATCAATCTCGGCACGCCGCTGGTCCAGGCAGAGCCGGGTTCGAAGATCGCGCTCGAGATACGGCGCATCGCCCAGGAGATTTCGCTCGGAGTCGTACCGCTAAACGAAGCGAAACCGCGTCGCGCTTTCTGGAATTCGTTCTTGAAGAAGCAGCCGGCGCAGCCGAAATTCAAACTTGAAACGTCAATGGAAAAGGTCTAGGAAACGCGGCCTCCCGCACCTGAAACAACATCATGGCCCTACGCGAACGATTAATCGGCAACAACACCAACGTCCCTGCCAACGTCTCCGACGGTACCGGCCAACACTCCTTCCAGGAGATGAAGGCGCGTCTGCATCGCACCTTGATCAACCGGATGGATCTGACCAAGCTGCAGACGCTCACGTCGGAGCAAGTCCACGCGGAAGTCTCGCGTCTCGCGGAAAGCGTGCTGGCCCAGGAAGCCATGCCGCTGTCCGTGTCCGAGCGCGAACGGCTCGTCAGTGACGTCCAGCACGAACTCTTCGGACTCGGACCACTCGAGCCGCTGCTCGCCGATCCGACAATCTCCGACATCCTCGTCAACAAGCACGACAAGATTTACATCGAGCGGCGCGGCCGGATCGAAGTGACTAACGTCCGCTTCAAGGACGACGAACACCTGATGCGCGTGATCGAGCGCATCGTGTCGTCAGTCGGCCGCCGCATAGACGAATCATCGCCGATGGTCGACGCTCGTTTGCAGGACGGCTCGCGCGTCAACGCGATCATTCCGCCGCTGGCGATCGACGGTCCGGTGGTTTCGATTCGTCGTTTCGGCTCGGATCCGCTGCGCATGAACGCGCTGATCGAGAACAAGGCGTTGACGAAAGACATCGCCGACATGCTGCAAATGGTCGTGCACGCGCGCTTGAACCTGCTCATCTCGGGCGGTACCGGCGCCGGTAAAACGACGCTGCTGAACGCGCTGTCGGCTTTCATCCCCGAGAACGAACGCATCGTGACGATCGAAGACTCGGCGGAACTTCAGTTACAGCAACCGCACACCGTCAGGCTGGAGACGCGTCCCCCAAACATTGAAGGCAAGGGCGAAGTGACGCAGCGCGATCTCGTACGCAACGCACTCCGTATGCGTCCCGATCGCATCGTCATCGGCGAGGTCCGCGGCGGCGAAGCCATCGACATGCTTCAGGCCATGAACACCGGCCACGACGGCTCGCTGACTACGATTCACGCCAACACTCCGCGCGACGCGCTGGCTCGTCTCGAAACGATGATTCAGATGACGGGCATGCGTTTGTCTGACAGAGCGATGCGGCAACAGGTTGCTTCCGCGATCAATCTCGTGGTCCAGGTCGCGCGTCTGTCAGACGGCTCACGCCGGATCACGTCAATCTCCGAAATCACCGGCATGGAAGGCGAGACGATCACCATGCAGGAAATTTTCCAGTACGAGCGCACCGGCGTCGACAAGGAAGGCCAGGTAATCGGCCGCTTCCGGCCGACGGGAATTCGTCCACGGTTTGCCGAACGGTTGAAGGCTTCGGGTCTGCAACTGCCACGCGTCTTCTTCGAGGAGATGTAAGCCACCATGTTGATCTCGTTCCTGGTATTCGTATTCGCGCTGTTCCTCGTGCTGGGCGCTTACCTGTTTGCGACGCACGGCACGGAACAGAAGCGCGCGCGTTTGCAGAAGCGCCTGTCGGAAGCCTTGCTCCACTCCGCGCAAACGGAAGACATCGAGGTGGTGCTCGCGCGCAACGAGTTGATGAGCGAGATCCCCTGGATCAACCGCACGCTGATCAATCTGCAGGCGATGTTGCAGTTGAAGCGGATGCTGGACCAGGCGGATCTGCACATCACGCCTTCGCGGCTGCTGATGTTTTCGTTCATGGCCGGCATGTTGGGCGCACTCGCCGCGTCGGTGCTCACGGTTTTCGTTCCGCTCATGATTTTCGGCGGTCTGGCTTGCGCGGCGTTGCCGCTGGTCCACGTCTGGTGGCGACGCAAGAAACGTTTTGACTCGTTTCTCGAACAGCTTCCGGATGCACTCGATTTGATCAGCCGTGCGTTGAGCGCCGGACACGCGTTTTCCGAAGCGCTGCACATGGTGTCGATGGAGATGCCTGAGCCGATCGCCACCGAGTTTCGCAAGGCTTACGAAGAGCAGAACCTCGGTTTGTCAATAAAACTGGCGCTCGAGAATCTGACCCAGCGCATGCCGCTGCTCGATCTGAAGATGTGCGTTACGGCGATCCTGATTCAACGCGAGACGGGGGGTAACCTCGCCGAGATTCTGGAGAAAGTTGCCTACACGATTCGCGAACGCTTCCGCATTCTCGGCGACCTGAAGACGTTGACGACGAGCTCGCGCATGTCGGCGTGGCTGCTGTGTGGCTTGCCGATCTTCGTCGCGCTCGCCGTGACGGTAATGAATCCCGAGTACATGAGCGTGTTGTGGAAAGACCCGCGCGGCCACTACCTGATCGCCGTCGCCATGTTCATGCAGGTCAGCGGCATGTTGATCGTGCGAAAGATTTTGAAGATCAAAATCTAGCGAGGAAAAGGCCCAGCGATGATCTTAATTATTGGTATCTCCACTTTCGTTTGTATCTCACTCGGGATGCTGGGTGTTTACTGGCTGCTCTACAAACCACAGAGCGCCGCGACTGAAAGATTGCGCCGGCTTAGTGCGAAAGAAGGCGGCGGGGGCAAAGTCGAGGTCGCCCAGTCCGCCGTAATGCCGGATGACAACGCGGCTGCCGAAATCGCCCAACGCCTCGCTTCACCACTGCACAAACTGTTGCCGCCCTCCGCGACTGAAGCGAAGCGGCTGCAAAAGCAACTGATGCACGCCGGCTTTCGTTCGGCCGAAGCGCCGATCATCTATCGTGCGATCCAGTTGGCATCGATGGCCGGGTTTCCTTTGATGGTGGCTGTGGTTTGTGCCGCGATGGCGTGGCCGCTGAACAAGGCGATCATCTACATCATTCTCGCGTTCATCGCCGGCTTCTTTTTGCCGCGCTTCTGTTTGCGCCGGATCACGAACAATCGCCAGCGCGACCTGCGCTGGGGCCTGGCTGACGCGCTCGACCTGATGGTCGTGTCGGTCGAAGCCGGGTTGGGTTTGAACGCGGCGATGATGAAGGTCTCATCGGAGTTGAAAGACGTGCACCCCGCAATCGCGACCGAGTTCGAACTCGCGAACCTGGAAATTCGCGTGGGCCGCGATCGTGACGAAGCACTGCGCAACCTGGCGGAGCGAACGGGTGTCGACGATCTGCGCAGTCTCG
>Ga0182009_10000299_pt1 | contig 10538 bp, 9 predicted proteins | sample Sormic07211187_1_FD_161052 | JGI IMG/M metagenome (GOLD analysis project Ga0182009, IMG submission 161052) | Bulk soil microbial communities from the field in Mead, Nebraska, USA - 072115-187_1 MetaG | ecosystem: Environmental > Terrestrial > Soil > Agricultural land > Bulk soil | place: USA... | reverse complement strand
CAATTATCAGTGTAAGATTCTATTATTAAAAAATGCCTAGTTATTATTTTTTTGATTGGCTTGCAATCAATTTGTTTATCACAGAATAAAAATATTACTGATTCAATTAGTAGTGCAAAAATTGATAGTCTCAAGCAACAACTGCTCAGGGTTCAAAATGATTCAAGCAGGATCCGTATTATTCAGCGTATAGGCTTTGACTATGAAGTTTTGAATCTTGATTCGTCAATGAAATATACACAAGCAGGGCTTGATTTGTCGAGGATATGAAAAGTAAGGTGCTTGTTGATGCCGCATATATCAGCGATCTCTTTAAGATAAGCATTCAATTTGGCGTTGCTTGGCACAGGTAATAGACTGCCATCGTATTTACACTTCGGATGTTCTTCATACTTTTTCATAATCTCAATAACAGTGGGCAATAACGGGGTTCTTGTAGGTGAATCTGTCTTTTTACGGCGTGTAAAAATCCATTTCTCGTTATCAATGCCAATAGAAATGTCAGCGCGTTTTAAGCGCTTGGCGTCGATATAGGCAAGACCGGTGAAGCAGCTGAAAATGAATATATCCCGAACCTGGTTTAAACGTTCATTTCTAAGTCTTTTGAAATAAGCGTTTGCAGCTCTTCTTCCGTAAGAAAATCACGTATGACCTCTTTTTTGCTCATCTTATATCCGAAAAAAGGATCTTTTGCTAGCCAATTGTTTTTAACGCAGATATTTACAATCTTTCTAAAATTGGTCAGATATTTTACGGGTGCTCTTACACTTTTTCTCGCTTTTCAAGTAAAACTCAAGATCGGCTATAAAACTGTAGGTCAGTTTACTAATCTCTAAATCATTTAATTGATATTTCCACTTAATAAAGTTTGCTGTGTGGTCGTAGAATGTTTTGTATTTTCCATAGGTGGATTTAGAATAATCCATTCCTATGAGTTGCTTCAACTGGTCGTTGTGCTGCTGGAAAACTTCAAGAACAGAATGGGTTCTTTCTTTGATTCCAAGCCATTTCTTCCGAAACGCCTCAATTGTCAAGGAAGATCCTTCACGAATAATTTCCGCTTGATAATTATAGACCTTTTGTTTAAGTGAATCTAAAAAGTAGTTTATCGTTCGGGCTTCCTCGCTATTTCCTTTTGCTTTACCTGCATCGGAAGACCACTTCGACAAAGCAATATAACGTTGCGTGGTTTGCTCGAATCTTTCTCCGTCAATAGTAACCCGTAAGTAAATTGGAACCAGCCCATGTTTATCGGTTCTCGCCGTTTTGCTGTAAAAAAGAATGCTCAATTTCGTTTCCATCATTGCCTCCTTTTTGAGTGGTTGAAACTTTTAAGAGGATGCAAGACAAGATGTCCATTTTATGGACTGCTTATCCAGCAATGATTTCAGCGGAATTCGGGTGCGCGAATCTTCATTTTTTTTGAGCACCCGAAGTTGCCACCTAAGAATTGAGATTATTTGATACTTTTTGATAGGGTGAGAAAACAAAAAAAGCCCGCAAGTCATTGATTTTGCGAGCTTTTGTTAGGATTTAGTTCCTTAAACTGTGGAGCTGGCGGGACTCGAACCCGCGTCCAAACACCTTTGCCATAAGCTTTCTACATGCTTAGTTCATTATTATTTGTCGGCGAATAACAGGAAACGAACCAACCAATTACCCGCTTAGCTGAATGGTCTTTTGCAACAGTCACAGCCTTCCGTTGCAGCATTCCGTTTTTCATTTGAGTCGGCGGCGGAGCGTGGTAACAGAACAACCTGCTCACGCGGCCCTAATGACTAACTAATCACTGATTAGGCAGCCATAGCGAAGCTAGATTCGCCATTTAATGTTTGAACTTTCAGATTAACGTGCTAACAGTACAAGGCACGGCATGCTTACACCTACCGCAAACCGGCGCTGTCAAAACCAGTACAGCCCCTTTGTTATTTACGATTTATGATTTCAGATTTCAGATTTCAGATTTCAGATTTCAGATTTCAGATTTCAGATTTCAGATTTCAGATTTCAAAGAGCGAACAGCAAATTTACTAAAAATCACTTGCAGAAAAGTGTTAATGAAACTACTAGAATATGAACGCTGACATGCGAAGAGCTGCGGCGAAACGTTGAAGCAATAAACGTTAGAAAAACTCAATGTTCGAAAAATGAAACACTGAAATAATCGACCCTCAGGGAATCAACGCCGAAACTATTTGAACAATCTGAAAATGTCGAGGCCTAACGCATAAGCCATCAAACCGAGGAGCAATATCATACCAACCATCTGCGCATACTCCATAAACTTATCGCTCGGTTTACGGCCGGTTATCATTTCCGCAATACAGAACAGTGCATGGCCGCCATCCAGTGCAGGGATCGGCAAAATGTTCATGAATGCAAGTATGATGGATAGAATAGCTGTGAGTGACCAGAATGAACGCCAGTCCCATTGGCTGGCAAAAAGCTTTCCTATGCTGATGACACTGCCTAGAGACTCGCTCGCTTTTACCTGGCCGGTTATTATCAGTTGGAGGCCTTTGATGTTCTTATCTAATGTTGAGAAGCATTTATCGATCCCAACAGGTATCGATTCGCCAAGCGAGTAAGAACGATGGATAGTACCGAACAACTCGCTCGGGCTGACTGACTGAAAACCGACCTGGGTATTTTCGTTAAGTTGTGCTTTCACAACTAAAGTATCCTGGCCGCGCCGGATCGTCAGGGATATAACTTTATTGGCAAAAGATTTTTTCAGGCTGTCGAATTCGTGAAAATACCGGAATGGCTTATTGTTCACCGCGATCACGGTATCCCCTTTTTGCAAACGTCCTTCAAGAAACTTTGCCTGGGATGTAATAACGGAATCCACAATTACGGGGAATTGCACCTCCACAAAACCGGCCAGTTTGTTGTGATTTAGAGCGTTCTTAAAATCATCAGGGATCGTAAGATTTTGTGGTTGCCCGTTTCGTTTTATCTGGAGAGTTTTGCCTTTTGAAAGGATTATGTCGGCAGGTATAGTAAAAAAATTATTGAAAGGTTTATCGTCAACGGCAAGCAGCAGATCACCGTTTTGAATACCTATCGTTCTCGCCAGTGAATCAGCATATACTCCGTATGTTAAATTTTGCGGCGGCAGAAATTCGTCGCCCCATTTGTAGGTGATCATAATGAACAGAAATAAAGCAAGCAAAACATTCATTATAACACCCGCCACCATAATGATCAATCGCTGCCATGCGGGTTTGCTCCTGAATTCATAAGGTTTCGGGGGTTGTTTTAGTTGCTCTTTGTCCATGCTTTCATCGATCATCCCCGAAATTTTCACATAGCCGCCAAAGGGCACCCATCCAATTCCATAAATGGTTTCCCCTATCTTTTTTTTCCAGATACTGAACCATGGGTCAAAAAACAGGTAGAACTTTTCGACACGGCACTTGAACCAGCGTGCGGTCAAAAAATGGCCGAGTTCATGCAAAGTAACAAGTATCGAAAGGGAAAAAATTAGCTGTAAAGTTTTAATACCTATGCCCGGCCAGTCTATAGATAATAAGGTCATGTTTAAATCAATTCCTTCAGGATCTTTTATGTGATAAATATATCTCCGTGATCATCATTCCCACTTTTCGGGGTGCAATGATAACACTTCATTTGTTAATCAAACAATATACTCTGACCAAAGGTAATTTGCTTCTCGTGTGCTGATGTTTTGTTGTATGATGTCCGGACGATTATGTTTTCACAAACTACGTTTGACGGAGAACACTTTATAACTGTATCAAAGAGGCGGCAAAATTACGTGCCTCTGCGTCACTGTCAAAGTATTCTTCAAGGCTTGGCCGTTCGATAAACGGTACCTTACTCATAGTTTGTTCTACCATAGCAGTTATATCGAGGAAGCCTATACGGTTTCGCAAAAACGCAAAAACTGCAATTTCGTTCGCAGCGTTCAGCACGCACGGCATGTTGCCGCCCTTGAACAAGGCCTCGATAGCGAGCGTTAAATTTCGAAACGTTCGCATGTCAGGCTCTTCAAACGAAAGGGTGGATGGTTTTTTGAAGTCATAACGCGGATAATTACTTTGAATACGCTGAGGAAAAGCAAGTGCATATTGTATCGGCAACTTCATGTCAGGCAAGCCCATTTGCGCTTTAATGCTGCCATCTTCAAATTGCACCATGCTATGTATGATACTTTGTGGATGAATGACCACCTGTATTTGTTCCGGGTGAAGACTAAATAACCATCTTGCCTCGATCATCTCCAGGCCCTTGTTCATCAACGTGGCCGAATCTATCGTGATCTTTGCACCCATTTTCCAGTTGGGATGCTGAAGAGCATGGTCGCGTTTTACATTCACGAGAAAATTGGGTTTTTTACCAAGGAACGGTCCGCCACTAGCGGTCAAAATGATCTTTTCGATCTTATTACGCCCCTCGCCAACCAGGCATTGAAAGATCGCGGAGTGTTCGCTGTCAACCGGAATAACCGGGACTCTCTTTTCATACGCCTTTTGCATCACAAGCTCACCGGCAACCACCAAAGTTTCTTTGTTGGCCAGCGCCACTGTTTTTCCCGTGTCGATTGCGTTGAGCGTAGGTTTGAAACCGGCATAACCGACAATAGCTGCTAGCATAAGGTCGTAGCAATCCATCAACGCCACTTCACATAATGCGCTTTCGCCGGCGAAAACTTTTATCATCGTGTCTGAAAGCGCATCTTTTACCGTTTTATATTTCTTCTCGTCTGCAATCACAACAACAGATGGATTAAAAGCGAGCGCCTGCTCGATCAACAATTTTTCGTTGGTATAAGCGGTAAGAATTTCTGCAGTGAATTTGTCGGGATGCGCTGCGATCACTTCAAGAGTCTGTCTTCCTATTGAACCGGTAGAGCCAAAAATTGCAATGCGTTTCACCATATCAGCAGCCGTTGAAATCTGTAAAGATAAATTAATAAAAGTCATACAACGCGAAGGCATTTTGATCCGTATGTATTTATTTTCAAAATAGTTAAATCGTTATCCGATCGGGGAGATTTTAGAATACCATTTATATTTGCACCCTGATCACTTACAACATATCCTAATTCATAACTGATATCTGTGAAGAATTACTCTCGTGTTCGTGCCTTACTAAACTCTGTCTGCCTCGTTTTTTTAGCGATCATATTTTTTAGTTTGAGTGCCTGCCAAAAAACGCCGGACCTTTTGCCTGACAATCCTTACGATAATCCGCCTGATACGAATCCACCGGTCTTTGCCGGTTCTCATTACAATATCATTTTTATATTGTCAGACGACATCGGGTATGAAGTACCAACTTACTCCGGCGGTCAATCTTACTCTACGCCGAGCCTTGATTTTATGGCTGCAAACGGCACCCAGTTCACCGAATGTCACGGCAATGCGCTTTGTTCACCGTCGCGTTTTATGCTGGCAACAGGTAAATACAACTTTCGCAATTATGATCATTGGGGCATAATGGACACGTCGCAACGTACGTTCGCAAACCTGCTGAAGGATGCCGGCTACACAACTTGTGTTTCGGGTAAATGGCAGTTCGACGGCGGAGATGCTTCTATACGCAAATTCGGTTTCGACAAATACATGGTGAATAATGCATACAATCTGCATGCTGACAATGAGGAGGAAGACAGCTATTACAAAGATCCGCAGATATATGTGGATGGTGATTATATGCCTGCTTATAAAACATACGGCAAATACGGAGAAGATTTTTTCAGGCAGTACGTGTTTGATTTTATTGACAGCAACGCGCATAAAAAGCCCTTCTTTGTTTATTGGGCAATGAATCTTTGCCACGCGCCTTTTTCTCCAACGCCGGATGATCCGGAATTTGCGAGCTGGGACCCGAAAAAACCGAGGGAATACGCAGATACTTTGTTTTTCCCTTCTATGGTTAAATACATGGATAAAGAAGTCGGCTTGTTGCTTGATAAGTTAAGAGCTGCAAACGTTGAAGACAGTACAATCGTAATTTTCACTGGTGATAATGGCACGACAAATATTCTGCATAGCCTTTGGAACGGAGAAGTTATTCCGGGCGGAAAATCTTATCCTTCAGAAACCGGAACGCACATGCCGCTCGTGGCCTATTGTCCTGGAACGGTTCCCGCTGGTGCTACTGACACGAGCCTGATCAGCTTCGTTGATTTTCTTGCCACGTTTGGAGAAGTAGCGAATACAAAAATCCCAGGCAGTTATGGCATCACAGACGGCCTTAGTTTTGCACCACAACTGAAAGGGGAACATTATGCCCTGCGCGATTGGATATTTTGTCATTACACCGGCTCAGAAAAATTTTATGGCAACCCTCAGCATCTTAAACGGTGGATCCAGGACTACACCTACAAACAATATGACGTATTAGTCGGCCCGAAGAGTCAAAAGTTTTACAATTTCGTTTTGGACCCGGGTGAACGGCACCCTATATCTCCTCAGCATATGACGCCTGAACAGCAGGCGATCAGCCAGAAGTTCATGAGCACGATGTCCGGTTTGCATTGATCCTGTTTGTCCGCTTTTTTGCGGAGCCTTCATTTTTCTGCTGCGCCTGATTTCTTGTATGAAGTTTGCAACGCAAAAATTGTTTCAATTCGAATCATGGACAAACATTTTTTCAGTAAGCAAACGTCGTATGAACAGCTATTCAAATGCGCGAAGACATTTTGTTAGGACTGGATTAATTGCGGCATCGGGACTGACCGCCCTCCAGTTATTCTCCGGCTGCAGCAGCGAAGAAGACGAGGGGCAGAAAGTTTCTCCACCGGAAGATCTTATGCAGGAACATGGACTGCTCAACCGGATACTTTTGATTTACGATACGTGTAAATCACATCTTACCAACAAAACATCTTTTCCCATAGCAGCATTAAGCAGTGCTGCAAATATCATCAGGAAATTTGTTGAAGACTATCACGAAAAGCAGGAGGAAAATTATTTGTTCCCGCGTTTTCAGAAAGCAAACCAGTTAACCGATTTAGTAAACGTGCTTTTACAACAACACCAGGCGGGAAGAAAATTGACCGACCAGATTCTTCAACTTACCAAATCACAAACAGCGGCAGACGCTGAAAGTGAAAAGCTAATTGAATTAATTAGCTCGTTTAACGCAATGTATCGTCCGCACGAAGCAAGAGAAGATACTGTATTGTTTCCTGCATTTCGAAAGCTCGTTTCCAAACATGAATACGACAGTTTGGGAGAGGAATTTGAAAACAATGAGCACAAATTGTTTGGCAGCGATGGCTTTGAAACAATGGTAAATAAAGTTGCCGAAATCGAAAAGGGATTGGGCATTTATGAATTGTCTCAATTCACTCCGCAGCTATAGTTGCGTCGGTAGGGCGGTTGGTTTTTGAACTGTTGCTAAGCTTCTTTCATGCGGATCGTATATTCGAGCAGGTCCTCCGCGATCTTTCTATCGTTGCTTAGACGGGCTAATTTGTTTTGTCCGCCGAGCCTGCCGATCGATTTCATATAGTCAATGAAACCATTTTTTCTTACAGGGATTATTTTTAAGCGGCTTAAGATATTTCCGCTTACAAGGTCATCGTAGTAAATATTTTTTTTGCGGAGGTTATCATCGATTTTCAACGCAAGCCCATCAAGGTCTTTCGGGAGTTCCTCGAATTCTATCAACCATTCATGATAACTTTTCCCTTCTGACTGCGCCACCATTGGCGCAACGCTGAATTCAACAACCTTAACTCCTTCTTCGCTGGCGGCATTCATCAAAGCCTGCTCAACTTCTTCTGCAATTACATGCTCACCAAAAGCCGAGATGAAATGTTTTGTTCTTCCCGTAATGAGGATGCGGTACGGATTCTTACTGATGAACTTTACCGTATCTCCAACATTATAACCCCACAACCCCGCGTTGTTGCTCACGATCAGTGCATAATTTTCATTCAACTCAACGTCCTTCAAAGTAATGCGTGTTGGGCTGGGGCCATGAATTTCATTTGCCGGAACAAATTCGTAAAATACGCCTGAGTCTGTGTTCAATAAAAGGCCTGCTGCATCCTGTGTATCCTGGAATGCAAAAAAGCCTTCGCTCGCAGGAAATACTTCAATGGAGTCAACGGGCCGTCCCACACTTTCCGCCAGGCGCGATCGATAAGGTTCAAAACTCACACCGCCATATACAAGCACAGACAAATTTTTGAAAACCTCACCAATTTTCTTTCCAGTCAGCGACATTATTCGGTCGAAATACATTTGTATCCAGGGCGGGATGCCGCTGATAAGTGTCATGTCCTGGTCAATCGTTTCTTCAACGATCTTATCAAGCTTCGTTTCCCAGTCTTCTATGCAGTTTGTTTCATAGGAGGGGAGCTGATTGCTGCGGAGATATCGCGGAACGTGATGGTTCACTATACCGCTTAGCCTGCCGGTTGGAATGCCACCGACTCGTTCGAGTTCGGGTGAACCGCTGAGAAATATCAATTTTCCATTTGAAAATCCTGTGTTGCCCGTTTGAGCCATATAGCAAAGCAGCGCATCCCGTGCGGTGTCAATATGATTTGGGATCGAATCTTTTGTGATCGGTATATATTTTATTCCGCTGGTAGTGCCGCTCGTTTTGGCAAAATAGATCGGTTTGCCTTTCCACAAAACATTATGCTTCCCTTCCTTTATCCGGTCAATATAGGGCTTAATGTCTTCATAATCCCGGACCGGGATCTGCTGCGTAAAATTTTCGTACGACTGGATAGATTCGAACTTATGTTCCTTGCCAAACTCCGTATTTTTTGCCGTTTTTACGAGCGATTTCATCAGGGTTTCCTGGTCTTCCACCGCCGTCGCAGCCCACTTCTTTGTCTTATTATAGATATAATTAGCAAATGGTTTAGCCAACAGGGATTTCAGATACATACGGCAATACTAAGCAGGCAAAATTAATGGTAATGAAGATGCTTTATATTTATTTGTTAAAGACACGAGTGAAAATTTCAAGTTTCTTTTCGTTTAATTGATGCTATCCCTTACCTTTGCCGTCCTAAATTTTTTAAGTCATGTTTGCGATCGTAAAAATTGCTGGTCAACAATTTAAGGTGCAGGAAGGCCAGGATCTGTATGTACCTCATATAGCCGGAAAGAGCGGAGACAAAATTGAATTCAGCGATGTATCGTTGGTGGATAATGAAGGGAAACTTTCATTAGCTGCAGATGTGAAAGCAATTGTAAAAGCGGAGATCGTTGACGAACTCGTGAAAGGAGACAAGGTGATAGCTTTTAAAATGAAAAGAAGAAAAGGGTTTCGTAAAAAACATGGCCACAGAACACAATACACAAAAATTAAAATCCAAAGCATCGCTTAAAAAATTTCAAATCACAAAAAAACAAGCTCCAAAAAATTGAGATTTGATATTTGGATCTTGGAATTTTAAAACAAGAAATCATGGCTCATAAAAAAGGTGAAGGCAGCGTAAAGAATGGCCGCGATTCGCAGAGCAAAAGACTTGGTGTAAAAATATATGGCGGCCAACCCGCAATTGCAGGAAACATCATCGTTCGTCAACGCGGCACAACTTATCATCCGGGGAAAAATGTTGGAGTAGGAAAAGATTTTACATTGTTTGCATTAGCTGACGGTGTTGTCGAATTCAGAAAAACAAAATCCGACAGAACCACTGTTTCTGTTTTACCCGCAGAAGCATAATCTCAAAACACATTTCATTTTTTGTTGCGCAAGTTTGAAAGTTATGAACGTGTTATTCACGTTCGTATAATAATTTTTTTTGGTGTTTGTAAATAAAATTTATACTTTAGTCTTATTATTTTACTAACCATTAAATTTCAAAACTATGGCAACAGCAAAAAAAGCTGCAAAGAAAGCCGCTCCGAAAAAAGCTGCAAAGAAAGCTGCTCCTAAGAAAGCTGCTAAGAAAGGAAAAAAATAAGAAGGAGATTTTCACAGCTAATAAGACTAAGTCCCGGATGTTTCCGGGACTTTTTAATTTGTATGCGCTCTCATGAAAGCAAAGCTGTCGCAAGATGTTTTTTCAATCCGTGTCGATCAAACTACACAGCTTGTTTCATTTTCTTTTTTCGCACGACCACAAATACAGAACCTGCGAGTAACAGCCATACGGCCGCCGACGCTGCGATCGCAATTTTTTCGCTGCCATAAAAAGAGTCCGGCGTAAATTCAAAATGAATATGGTGATTGCCGGCGGGAACTGCGAGCCCTCTTAATGCATAATCTGCTCTTACGATTGGCGCCTCTTTGTTGTCGATGTATGCTTTCCATCCACGATCATAATAGATCTCACTGAATACCGCAAACTGGTTGCTGTTGCTTGCGGTGGTGTAATCGATCACATCATTATCATTTTTTACAAGCGTGATTCTCGCTGTGCTGTCTGCTGCCGGCGTAAAAGGTATTTTGCTTTTTTCCGATTCTTCTACAATAACCGTGTCTGCCGGATGATTGTTATCAAGCGCCTTCATTGCGGCCGCATCATCTTTTACATAGGTAATGTGTTTTACAAACCAGCACGGTCCTAACGCCTCCGGGTTTTGCTGCAC
>Ga0182009_10000293_pt1 | contig 10598 bp, 8 predicted proteins | sample Sormic07211187_1_FD_161052 | JGI IMG/M metagenome (GOLD analysis project Ga0182009, IMG submission 161052) | Bulk soil microbial communities from the field in Mead, Nebraska, USA - 072115-187_1 MetaG | ecosystem: Environmental > Terrestrial > Soil > Agricultural land > Bulk soil | place: USA... | reverse complement strand
CATCCGCCATCGCTTCGGGTAGAGTATGTTCCTTCGACAACGCGATGAGATGAACAATGACTTCGGTGTCGCTGTTGGTCTGAAAGATGGAGCCTTGGCTCTCCAGGCGGGCGCGAACGCTGGTAGCATTCACGAGGTTTCCATTGTGGGCTACTGCGATGGCGCCTTTATTGGACTGCACCAGAATAGGCTGCGCGTTCAGCAGAGCGGAATCGCCCGCTGTGGAGTAGCGCGTATGGCCGATCGCAAGCGTGCCACGGAGTTTCGAAAGAACGTCTTCCGTAAAGATATCGGCCACCGACCCCATGGCTTTGTGGACGCGCGAGGTCAGGCCATCGGAGCTCACGATTCCGGCGGACTCCTGGCCGCGATGCTGCAACGCATGCAAGCCGAGGTAGGCCATTTTCTCGGCCTCCGGATGCGAGAAGATGGCTACCACTCCACATTCATCGTGAAATTTGTCAGAGATTCGCATTTAGCCCTTAGCCTCTAGCCCGCAGCTTGTCAAACGTTCAGCAACTCAGGATCGGTTTTCAGCGCCGCTTCCAAGGCGCCCTCGTGCACATCGGCCAACTCAGAGACGCTTGATGAAATGAAGGTATTTCCGTCTACTGTAATTACTATTTTCTCTGAAATCGTCTCCCCGATCACATCTGCCGAGACGGAGTGCTTGGCCGCCACTTGTTTGATTCGCGGGAGGTTCTCCGGGTCGCAAGAGAGCAGGATCCGGCTGGCGTCCTCACCGAAGAGTACAAATTCGGAAAAAACGCCGGCCGAACTTAAATTCAGTCGCGCGCCTACTCCCTTCGCAAACGCCATTTCAGCGACGGCCACCGCAATCCCGCCATCGGTACAATCGTGCGCTGAGTCCACCAGTTCGCTTTGGATCAGTTCGATGACTGCCTTCTGCAGTTCCGCTTCTTCTTCGATCTCCAGTTCAGGCGGATATCCCCAGATTGTGCCCAGAATTTCCTTGGCGTATTCGGAGGAGCCAAACTCGCTCTCGGCATCTGTGACGTCGCCGGGCTCGCCAGCATGTAACAGCACGACGGCGCGTCCGGTAGCAGCGAAGTGCATCTTGGCGGCTTTGTGGACGTCCTCCAGAACGCCTACCACTCCCAGCACCGGTGTGGGATAGATACCCTCGCCAAGAGTCTCGTTATAGAAGCTGACATTGCCGCCAGTGATTGGAACCTCCAGTTCCTCGCAGGCCTTGGTGATTCCAGCAATTACTTGTGAGAACTGCCACATGATGTGAGGCTTTTCCGGATTGCCAAAGTTCAGGCAGTTCGTCGCACCAATAGGAGTGGCACCCGAGCATGCCACTTTGCGCGCCGCTTCGGCTACAGCGTGCATGGCACCGAGCCGGGGGTCGAGATAACACCAGCGCCCATTGCCGTCGAGCGCCATGGAGAGCCCGCGCTGCGTGCCCTTGATGCGCAGTACCCCTGCATCGCCCGACCCCGGGGCCTCGACGGTATTGGTCTGAACCATGTGGTCATACTGTTGCCACACCCAGCGCTTGCTGCAAATGTTGGGGCTGGCGAGCAATCGTTGGAAGTTCGCGGTCAGATCGCCTTGTCCGGTGAACAGGATGTGCTCTGGTTTCTGACGCGGAACGGGTGGCTCCCATCGAGCTAGTGGCCTGTTGTATAGCGGCGCTTCATCGGTGAGGGCAGGGTTCGGGATCTCAGCGACCAGTTCTCCGCGCTGGAGCACTCGCAATTTGTTATCCGTGATAACTTTGCCGACTTCGACCGCATCGAGGCCCCATTTTTCGAATACGCGGAACACTTCATCTTCCCGTCCCTTTTGCGCAACCAGCAGCATGCGCTCCTGCGACTCGCTCAACATGATCTCGTAGGGAGTCATTCCGGTTTCGCGCTGAGGAACGCGATCGAGTTCGATCTCGATACCCACTCCGCCGCGTCCCCCCATTTCGCAGGTGGAGCAAGTCAGCCCGGCCGCGCCCATGTCCTGAATGCCGATGATGGCACCGGTTTGCATGGCTTCAAGGCAGGCTTCCAGTAGAAGTTTTTCGAGGAACGGATCGCCTACCTGGACGTTGGGACGCTTGGCTTCGGAAGCCTCACTGAATTCTTCGCTGGCCATGGTTGCGCCGTGAATGCCATCCCGTCCGGTCTTTGCCCCGACATAGATAACCGGGTTGCCCTCGCCCGCCGCACGCGCGTAGAAGATTTCATTTTTACGCACCAGGCCTAACGCAAAGGCGTTCACTAGCGGATTGCCCGAGTAGCAGGGTTCGAATTTGGTTTCGCCACCCAGGTTCGGCACACCGAAACAGTTACCGTAGGAGGCGACTCCACTCACAACTCCTTCCAGGATGGAATGATTTTTGTGAAGCTCATTTCGGGAGACGTTCCCGGTAGCCGTAATGGGACCGAAGCGAAGCGAGTCCATGACCGCAACCGGCCTGGCTCCCATCGTAAATATGTCCCGCAGAATGCCGCCAACGCCGGTGGTCGCGCCCTGGAACGGCTCAATGAAAGAAGGATGGTTGTGCGATTCGATCTTGAAGGCACATGCCCAGCCATCGCCGATGTCGATAATGCCCGCATTCTCGCCCGGCCCCTGCAAGACCAGCTTGCTGCGCGTAGGCAAGCGTTTCAGGTGAATCCGCGACGACTTGTACGAACAATGCTCGCTCCACATTACGCTGAAAATACCGAGTTCGGTCAGGGTAGGCTCGCGGTCGCCGAGTAATTGTTTGACTTTCTCGTACTCGTCGGGCGTGAGGCCGTGCTGCCGGATCATCTCCGGGGAAAACGCAGGACTTAAGGAAGTAAGCATGGGAAGGAGCTTCTATTGTCGCATTTTGCGGTGCCTCTCGGATAGAGGTTGCTACAAACCTTGTGCCGTGTTCGGGAGTCTCTCCTGCTAGGATTTCTGAATATGAAGTCCGTTGTGGTGGGCACGGCTGGTCACATCGATCACGGAAAGACGGCACTGGTGAAGGCGCTGACCGGCGTTGATGCCGACCGCTTGCAGGAAGAAAAGCGGCGGGGGATCACGATCGACCTCGGCTTTGCTCACATGGATCTGCCAACTCCGGATGGAGAAACGCTGCATCTTGGTTTTGTGGACGTGCCGGGGCATGAGCGTTTTATACGAAACATGTTGGCGGGCGTGGGTGGGATCGATCTGGTTCTCCTCGTGATAGCGGCGGACGAGTCGATCAAGCCGCAGACACGCGAACACTTCGACATTCTGCAGTTGCTTGGTGTAAGCCGCGGTATAACGGTTTTGAACAAGTCCGACGCCGTCGATCCCGATACCCTGGATGTCGTTCGTTTGGAGGTGGAGGAGTTTCTGCGTGGAACGTTTCTGGAATCGTCAAAGGCTCCGATTGTGGCCGTGAGCGCGCTGACCGGGGCAGGCCTGGATGAATTGAAGGGGGCGATCGCCACAGCGGCAATTCAGGGCCAGGCAAGGGATTCTAATGCTTTGGCGCGCCTTCCTATCGACCGCGTCTTCACCATGAAAGGATTTGGGACGGTGGTTACGGGCACCTTGATCTCTGGCAGGATACGTAAAGAAGAAGAGCTGCAGGTATTCCCGCCGGGAAATCGAGTACGGGTTCGCGCCGTGCAGGTACACGGCCAACCGTCGGATGCAGCACTGGCCGGGCAGCGCACGGCGCTGAATGTGGTTGGCGCACGGAAGGAAGACTTGGCGCGGGGGATGACGCTTGCTCCTCCACACACCTTGGCGGCGACATCCCGAGCGGATGCGAAATTACGGCTCCTGCGATCCGCGCCACGCGCCTTAAGGCAGCGGGCGCGGGTGCACTTTCATTCGTACACGATGGAGACTGTGGCCGAGTTGAGGTTTTATACCACGTCTGAACTCAAAGATGCGGAAGCTAAGAGCGTCGAAGCGCCTCGCTACAAGACTCAGATCGAACCAGGCGAGGAGATGTTTGTGCACCTCAAATTGCAGGATCCCACATTGCTGTTGCCAGGGGATCGATTTATCATCCGGCAGTTTTCCCCACTGGTCACGATCGGTGGTGGGACGATTGTCGCCAATCGCGCTCCTCAGAAGGTGACAGATGCCGGGCAGCACCTGGAGTACCTGAAAAGACTCGCTTCGCCCTCACGCGAGGTCAGCCTCGGCTCGCTCGTCGCCGGGCTGGGTCCAAAGGGGATCACTATCGAGGAAGCGGTTGCGAGAACAGGATGGACAACGGTAGAGATTGCGGCGACTGCTTCTAGAATCCCTGAAATTGCCCGATTGGGCGACATCCTGGTTGCGCGTTCTTCATTAAAGGGGGTTGTGCCCAACCTTCTGTTTGCCGCCCTCGATTCATTTCACAAGATGAATCCTTTAGTCCCCGGAATGAACAAGGACGAACTGCGCGGACAGCTCCCGGGAGTCGCCCCTGAGGTTTTTGCCAACGTTCTGAACGATGCCGCTAGGGGTAAACGGGTGGAGATTATTGGCGACCTGGTTCGCCTGCCGGGCCGCGGCATCGCCCTGAAGGATGAGGAAGCTGAGTCGAAAAAGAAGATCGAGGAGGCATTTGCCTCGGCGGCGTTGAAGGTGCCTGCGCTGCAGGAGGTGCTTGCTGGACTTAAGATCGACAAAGTCCGGGCACAAAAAATCGTAACTCTCCTGTTGCGAGACAAGGTTTTGACGAAAGTTTCCGATGAGCTGGTTTTTCATCGGACTGCTCTGGATGACCTGCGCAAACGCGTCGCGGCGCACAAGGCGAAGTCCGCGACCATTGATGTCGCAACTTTCAAGGAGTTGATCGGCGTCAGCCGAAAATACGCTATCCCGTTGCTGGAGTACCTTGATCGGGAGCGAGTCACCAAGCGTGTCGGTGATTCCAGGCAGATTCTCTAAAGGGGCTGAACCATAAGGCATTCCGGCGGCACTTGGTTTCGTCCTTAGATCTTTTCCGCTGAGAATTCCAACTCCAGCCCTAACGGGGCAGTAAAGCGGTTGGTAAGATTTGCCAAGCCGGTGAGCAGATGAATATCGACAATCTCCGGCTCCGAAAAGTGCTCCCGCAAGGACGGAAAGTCCGCGTCGGAGATGGCCTGCGGCGTCCGGGTTAGCTTTTCGATGTAGTTCAAAGCCGCGCGTTCTTTCCCACTGTAGCGCGAATAGTCTCCTTGTTTAAGACAGGTCCAATCTTCAGCTGTCAGGCCGACGCGCTTGGAGGATGCGACGTGGTGCTGCGTGCAATAGTGGCAACCGTTGAGCACAGATACCCGGATGTAGATTAGCTCGTAGAGTTTACGGTCGAGCGATCTCCCTACACTCCCGTAGAAGGTTAAGAAGCTCTTAAGCATCTCAGGCCGGTGCGCCAGAGCCATCTGAGCGTTTGCGGGCTTTCCTCGCAGAATCTTGTCGTAGATGTCCTTCACTTCTGCCGATGCAGTCTCCGGACTAACGAGCCCAATGCGCGCCATTGCGTTCTCCTCATTTGGGTGCATTGATGATCATCGCAGATGAAGCCGTTTTCCGCGACGGTTCAAGTAAAGCGGTTTGACTGCCGATACTTAGATCGTTCGGATGAAAAAACTGGTTCTCATTGCGGTGATTGCCTGCCTCGGCTTGCAGCCCAACTATGCGCAGAGCAGCTATGCGAGGGATACCGAATCGAAGCTGATGGCTTTGGAGCGTGTCATACGCCTGCAGGCATTACCCAGCAAAGATTTAAATACACTGAATACATTCCTGGCAGACGAGTTCGTGCTGGTAACTGTGGACGGTACGACAAAGAGCAAACAGGAATTATGGGCATACCTACAGAGCGTGGACTCGTTGCGCTACAGCATGCAGGAGATGATTGTACGAGAGCACGGAGCTACCGCCATAGTCACTGGATTGTTCCAGATGTGGGGCATGCAGCGCGGCAAACCTTTTGTGCGGCGGGGCCGGTTCGTCGATACGTGGCAGAACCGGGAGGGGCGATGGGTGTTGCTCGCCAGCGTCTCTACGCCCACACACGATTGATCGCCATTCATGCGTCCGGATGGATGGGAGGGCGAGTGAGAATGCTCGTGGTGCAGATGTTGTTCCTGAGTGTTATCGCGAATTGTATTTGGGCGCAGGATGCCTCCGATCCTGGAACGGCCGCCAGCATTCGAGCTCTGGAAAAGCAATGGACGGTTGGACAATCGCGCAACGACAACCGAGCTTTGGATCTCATTTTTGACAATGCTTTGGTGTACGTGGAATACGGACGTCTAGTCACGAAAGGCGAGTATCTGGCGAGGATAAAATCGGTGGCGCCGGAGGCGGACCAGATCGTGATGGAGCCCATGGTTGTACGCACATTTGGAGCGACTGCGATCGTCGTCGGAAGCTATGTTGAAAAACAGAGAGCCCCCGAAAAACGGACAATACAACGTTGGAAGTTCGTAGACACCTGGGTGTACAAGAAAAATGGGTGGGTTCTCGTTGCTGCCGCTGCTGCCCGCGTTTCCAACCAGTAAAGGATGGGTAGTTGCCTGTCGCCGCCGAGCCGGCATTGAAGCGGCCGGTGCGTATGAGGCGGGACAATGCGACAACCGTTTTCAGTAAAAAATATGTCTTTGCAGGGCCGGGCTATCCAGCCAATCTTGGTGAGGCGGTCCGGGGATCAACCTGATCTTCATCTTTAGGCGGGTGAAGTGCGGATATGCGTGCCGATGGCTCGATTCGCTCGGGCAGGTATTCATAACATTCCAGGCGCACAGCGACTCCAATTTTGCTATGTGCCGTCGTGGAAGGCGCCACGACCGAGCTGGAATCCGGCCGGACAATCCGAAGGATCCGACCTTTGCAGCGAACGGGCATGCTCGCACCGAGCGTGATTTCCGACGGCATGCGGACCGTGAGTTCGATCTCTGAGCCTTCTGTGAGAGGGGCATCGGTGAAAAAGAACACGCCTCGCGAGCTCAGATCCTGAGTAAATCCAACGCCCTGGATACCATCTTTGGTCTGATGGAACGAAATGGCGAGCAGGTAAGGAAATCGTTGGCCAACGCGGCGTTCAACTCGAAGTGGAGGAGTGGTCATGAAGTCACGTCCTTTGGCCGAACCGCCGAAAAGCGCAGCCCCAAACTTTAGCTCACATCTGCCGTTAAGAAAAGTTGCAAGTTAGTTACGGTAGGGCAAGCCGCATCTGCCAGCATTTGAGACCGCGGCCGGGAAGGCCGATGATGGCGCTCGGGTCACCTACCCGCGGCGAAGCTATACTGGTCAATCGCCACAACCACGGGTCGAACAGATATCGTGCCGGATCCGAAAGCCCAAAACGCAGACATCGCGCCCGCCGAGCAGGACCGAACCCGAGGGCTTAATTGGCAGGCTGCAGGACGAGCTCTCCGGCATCGTAATTTCCAGCTTTTCTTCAGCGGACAACTGATTTCGCTGGTTGGCACATGGATGCAAACCGTAGCCCAGTCCTGGCTGGTGTACCGGCTGACGGGATCCGGGTTGCAATTGGGTGCCGTAGGCTTTGCCAGCCAAATCCCGGTATTCCTGTTCGCGCCGCTCGGTGGGATTGTGGCCGACCGCAGCAATCGCAAGCATGTGGTGATTGGGACGCAAGTCGCATCGATGGTGCTGGCATTCGTGCTTGCCGGCCTGACCCTTACGCATTATGTGAAAGTGGGGCACGTGTTTGTGCTGGCTGCCTTGCTGGGCGTCGTAAACGCCTTTGATATTCCCGGACGGCAATCATTCCTGGTGGACCTGGTGGGGAAAGATGATTTGATGAACGCGATCGCACTGAACTCGTCAATGTTTAATGGGGCACGGGTGATTGGCCCGGCGGTAGCAGGCGTCCTGGTCGCGAGACTGGGCGAGGGCTGGTGCTTCTTCGCCAATGCTGTGAGCTACATCGCAGTAATCGCGGGACTCATGCTGATGAACGTCCACGCGCCGGCTCGAGTATCGGGCAAGACCTCGCCCTGGGAGCACATTGTTGAGGGATTTCAGTTCGTGAATCGAACGGCTCCGATCCGCGCCCTGTTGATTCTGCTGGGGGTGGTGAGCGTAACGGGTATGCCGTATGTAGTCCTGATGCCTATTTTCGCTGATCGCATCTTGCACAGCGGGGGCCAGGAATTCGCGGCGCTCATCGGTTCGCATGATCTGGGTGCGGTGAGGTTGGGGATTCTCATGGGCGCGGCTGGTGTGGGGGCGCTGCTCGGTGCATTGACATTAGCGGTTCGGACGGGTGTCAAAGGCTTGGGAACCTGGGTGACAGTCTGTTGCGCCGGGTTTGGGGTGAGCTTGATGCTATTTGCGGTTTCGAAATCATTTTGGCTCTCAGTGTTTCTGTTGGTGCCGGTGGGATATTTCGTCATGCTGCAAATGGCCTCCTCGAATACCTTGATCCAGGTGATGGTGCCGGATGTGCTGCGGGGACGTGTGATGGCGCTCTATTCGATGATGTTCATGGGGATGGCTCCATTGGGCGCTCTGCTGGGCGGAGCGCTCTCGGATCGTCTTGGGGCGCCCATGACCGTTGCCATAGGCGGGATCGCCTCCATAGCCGGCGCCTGGTGGTTTGGCGTGCAATTGCCCAAGATCCGTGGTGAAGCTCGAAGGCTGATCCAGGCGCAGGCGATGGCCGGAGGTACGCCCGCGGAAGGGATGTCGACCCCTGTGGTTGAGGACTAGGAATTGGTCGGATGGCGCAGTGCGCTGCGTCCCAGGGCTACCAAGAAAACCGCATTTTTTCCTCGAGCATGTGGCGAGAAGAAGCTAACGACGTCATCGTCGTAAAAGGTCAATCCGCTGGCGCCGAGCCCTTGTGCGTAAGCTGCTAAATAGAGTTTCCCACCCAGAATTCCCGCTTCCAGTTGCACGATGCGGTATCCGCGGTTTCCATAGCGCTCGCTGATCTTCTTCAGATCGGCGAGGAAGAATACGTCTACGGCTGCGTCAGCCGGCAATTGCTGTTCTAGTCCCAGGTAACCGGCTTTGTCGCGGAAATCGCCGCGCTTGAGCAATTCCAGAGACTTGCTATCCCAGTGGTAAACGTAAGCTCCTGAATCCAGCCCCACAACGCTGTTCACGATCAGGTACAAATCGTTGAGATGGCTGCCGAAAGGATCGAGAAAGTCAGCGGGAATCCCGCGCGTAGCGCGGTCCAGCATAAGGGAAAGTTGCGGTTGTGTAATTGGATCGCGCGCGAACTGTCGGGTCGAGCCGCGACGCCCGATCACCCTCTCGACCGAATCTTTGGAAAGTCGCGGTTCTTCCGGGCTTTGGAGACGTCGCGCGCTAACTTTCGGCTCGGGCAGCTTGTGAGACGGTGTTTTACCACGCCACGCTTTGACTCCCGCCTCGGAATCAAGGGACGACGCGTCGTGCATTTTTCGCATCGCGGGATAATCCACTTCTTCTGAGGAATAGGGAACCAGGGGCAACGCGAGATCTGAGATTTCTGGCGTCTTGCGCGGCCTCGATTTGAGGCTTCCGATCGGAACCACAGAAAGAGCCGCTTCGCGGTTCGTATCCAGGCCGAGTAGGGCATTTACTTGCGAATCCACGAATCCGGAAACAATTCTGGCGGGAAGTTTCAGGGCGAAGGCAACTGCAAGCATGTTGGCGAGGATCGTGCCATTATCCCAGCCAAAATGACGGTAGGTGCGCGAGCGATATTTCCATGCGTTCCGCCAGTAAACACCAGAGCAGATGACAATGACGGGGGCGTGCGCTACGGATGGCTCGTTTCCGGTGGCTTTGACGAGTTCTTTTCGAAAATCACCTGAGCGAAGCTGGCGCAGTCCGAATTCCGCTGCGCCGAAATGATAAAGACCTGCCGGCAAAGGGAGAGATGTACTGCTCTTCAGCTCCGTACATGCAACATAGAGCTCGATTTCGTACAGCGCCCCGGTACAGGCCGCAGCCCGAAAGAAAGTTTCTCCCTGCTCGTGTTTCCTGCTGCGAGTGACTCCGGCAGAGAAGAACAAGAGCTGGGCCAGGCTTTCCAGATCGGGTACAGCCTCTCCTTGCGTGGGAAGCTCTGGCGCGGCAATTGCGGAAAGCGCCGGCACGCCGGTCTCACGGAAGTCGCGCGCAAGGCGGGTCACTTCCAACGTGGGATAGATCTTGAACAGGAGCGGCTTGTTGTTCCAATCAAGAAAATGTGGCTGGGTGCGCACTCCGAGATAGGAGTGCTTGGTGCCGCTATGGTATTGCCACATCGCGTCAAGGTTCTGGTTCTGACTCAAAAATGCGTGCTCCTTCGCGGACTCCCTTTTATTGGTAGGCCCCGGGAGGCAGGCCGGTGATCCGGATTCCGGAGTGTCCTTTGTGGCGGATGTTGAGGCCGATGAGCAGAGCAGTGATCTGCTCGACGATACGGGCGTTCTCCAGCCTGCCTCCGTCAATGGCTCGGACCCCGGGAATCTTTGCGGCCAGCTCTCGCGTCAGTTGCGCCGCATCGGGATCGTCGCTGCATATGATCACATCGCAGTCGAGCGGATTGTCTCCGCCCATCAGATCCGCCGAGACATTATGGAAAGCCGCCACCACGCTGACGTCCTCAGGCACGAGTTCAGCAGCTTGCTGCGCGGCGGATCCTTGCCAAACGCCGATCGTGCGCGAGGCGCGTCCTCCGAACT
>Ga0182009_10000292_pt1 | contig 10599 bp, 8 predicted proteins | sample Sormic07211187_1_FD_161052 | JGI IMG/M metagenome (GOLD analysis project Ga0182009, IMG submission 161052) | Bulk soil microbial communities from the field in Mead, Nebraska, USA - 072115-187_1 MetaG | ecosystem: Environmental > Terrestrial > Soil > Agricultural land > Bulk soil | place: USA... | reverse complement strand
TTGCGATGCGTTTCGCGCCTAACGAACACAACAACTCGCGCGCTGTTTTCAGTAGCACAGCGGTCTCGGCTGTGTGGCTGGCAGGCATCTCGCCTGTCACCGGATGGACTCGCTGCGGCGAGCCTCCCGATTGATTTATCAATTCGCCAGGGGAGACGCCCGGCGGTCCTACAGACAGGATGTTTGTGCTACGAAACCCGAACTCGAGCTGCCTAGGCGATGGCATATTCGCGGGCATCTTTGGCTCGTTTCGCGATTTGCTCGAGGACATCGGCTGCGCTGGCGATTTCTTCCGCGGTGGTCCGTCTGCCGAGCGAAAAACGAATCGCTGATCTGGCGCTTTCCATTGGCAATCCCATGGCGAGCAAAACATGCGACGCTCTCACCGAGCCAACCATGCAGGCCGAACCACTCGAAGCGCAAACGCCTTCCAAATCCAGAGCCATGAGCATCGTTTCGGAATCAACGCCGATAAAACTTACGTTTAGCGTATTGGCGAGCCGATGAACTGGATCACCGTTTTGTTGCGCATCCGGGAAAAAGTTTGCAATGCGCATCCAAAGATCATCGCGCAACTGCGTCTGGCGTTCCCTCTCCGCATCGGCGTCACGCAATACCCACTGTGCAGCCGCAGCCATTCCCGCGACGCCTGCGACGTTTTCTGTCCCAGGACGCCGCTGATTTTCGTGCGCGCCGCCGAACATGAGTGGCTGAATGGCCAAACCGCTTCGCAAAAATAGAAACCCCGTTCCTTTAGGCCCGTAAAATTTATGCGCGGCAAAACTGCCAGCATCAACTAACGAGGTCAGGTCATCCTGAGCGAAGTCTAGCGGAGTCGAAGAATTCAGCTGCGTTGGGTTTTCGACATTTTCACGAGGTCCCTGGACTTTGCTCGCGTTGACAGGGATTTTGCCGAACGTCTGGACGATATCGCTGTGAAGCAACACGCCGCGCTCGCGGCATATTCGTGAAATCTCACGCATCGGCTGGACGACGCCGGTCTCGTTATTCGCAGTCATGATCGAGACGAGTTTGGTGTCAGCCCGAATTGAATCGGCGAGCTGATCGAGATCGACCATTCCGTCCTTCGAAACATCGAGCCACGTGACATCAAAACCCTCGCGATTCTCAAGATGTTCGACTGCGTGCATAACCGCGTGATGTTCGGCTTTGTTCGAAATGATATGGCCGCCGTGTGAAGATCCAGACCGCGCCAGGCCAAGCACACCGAGGTTACAAGACTCGGTCGCGCCGCCGGTGAAAATAATCTCGCCGGGCTTGGCGTGCAGGAGCGCAGCGATGTTGTCGCGGGCATCGTCAATCGCGGCGCGCGCTTCGCGACCAGCAGCGTGGATACTGGATGGATTGCCGTAAAGCCGGTTGAGGTATGGCAGCATCGCCTCGCGCGCTGCATCGCATAATGGTGTCGTGGCGTTGTAATCAAGATAGATCATCAGCTGTTCCTCTATGTCTTAATTCCTGTTCCTCTCCTTCTTACTGGTGTCCGTTGTAGCCGGTCTCTGTGAGATGCGCTGGACGCGTTTTGCAAACACGCAACCGTTACGCCTGGCACGGCGAAGCGGCTACAGGATTCCGCTTTCATTTCTGAAATTCATTGCGTGCGGTTTCGGTCTTGTGTTTCCGTTTCGGCACCACACGAACTTCTTTTTCTTCGTAGTAAACAAGCGAATGCGGTGGAACGCTTTTCGTCATGAAAACGTTGGCGCCGATCGTTGAATTCGCGCCGATCACGGTGTCGCCGCCCATGATTGTCGTTCCGGCATAGATGCAGACGCCGTCTTCGATCGTCGGGTGACGTTTTTTTCCACGCAAAGCCTGCCCGGCCGCCAGCGAGCGCGCAATGAACGACACGCCCTGGTAAAGTTTCACGTGCGACCCGATTTGCGTCGTTTCGCCAACGACTACTCCAGTGCCGTGGTCGATGAAGAAATGTGAGCCGATCTGCGCGCCGGGATGAATATCGATCCCCGTGCGGCTATGCGCCCACTCGGTCATGATGCGCGGGATGAGCGGCACCTTGCCGTAGAGCAGATGCGCCATTCGATAAATCGCGATCGCCTCCAGTGACGGGTAAGCCAGGATAATTTCCTCGTAGGTCGTCGCAGCCGGGTCCCCTTCGTACGCCGCGTCGATGTCTGTCCAAAGCATGCGGCGCACCGACGGCAACTGTTTGAAAAACTCCGCTAACACTTCTTCGGCTTTTGCTTCTGTTGCTTGATCGGCAGGAATTCTGCCAAGGCTTCTGCAAATTTCAGTTTTCAGTCGCGCGTGCAAGTGTCTAACACGAATCCGCGTGGTATCGGCGAGGTCCTCGGAGCTCACTAGCGCTTCACTGCGAAAACCAGGAAACATCAGGCTCATCAGCTCGGTGCACGCTGCTTCAATGGATAAACGCGAGGGGAGGGAAGCGGCGGCGGCGAGATAATTTATCCCGCCAGTCTCGCCATAAGTCTGAAGCAATTCCTCAATTGCGTCCCGCATTGTGCTGGCCATACAACGACTATGCGCCCGCTGAGCGTGAAAAAAAGTGAAAGTGTTGATGCGTTGAGAGGAAGCCGTTGAACGCCTCTCGAGATTGCGGCGTCGCTCCGCACCGGGCTAAAGCCCGGTGTTAATGAAAACGTTGCAACTGGTCAGCCATGGAAACTGGTTACCCATGTAACTTCCTTTCATTAACACCGGCTTTTAAGCCGGTGTGCACGAGTGAAGAATGGACACAAGCCGTTTTAACGGCTTACGATCGGTCGCCATGTCTGTGCACTCGTATTCTCGGTGCTGGATTCACTTGATCTGGGGAACGTTGAGTCGCGAGCGAATACTGAACAAAAAGGCTGCGGCAGCTCTATCGCGATATCTTGTCGAATACGCAGGCGAACAGAATGTGTATATGAAGATAAATTTCGTGAACCTCGATCATGTCCACGCGTTGATTGATCTTCCCACATCGCTCTCAACTGAAAAGGTGGTGCAACTTCTTAAGGGAAGCTCTTCACACTGGCTTAATTCCAGCGACCTAGTCACCGGAAAATTTGCGTGGGGCAGAGGCTATGGAGCGTTTTCGGTGTCGCAGTCCAATGTCGATTTAGTCGCGCGATACATCGCAGATCAGGAAGAACATCATCGCACGAAAACCTTCACAGAAGAGTTGCGAGAGTTTATCGATCGTCACGGATTGCCTTGGCACGACGAGGAAAGCCGTTAAAACGGCTAATGGCGTGCAGCGGTGCGTAGCACCGGCCTAAAAGCCGGTGTTAATGAGATGGAGCGATGCCAATACTGGTCTCGAGTTCTGCCAATCAAAAATCGCGTCGGAGCATGGCCTTCGCCGCATTTGGGATGACAGCGATTGCCCACGTCGGCGGCGGTGCGGCAGCGCAGTCCGTTGACGGCTACTTGGCAGGCCCTTCACGCCCCTCGCGCTTGCAGCCATTGCAGCGCGAAGCGGGCGACTTCGCGGGAGTTTTTCAGATCCAGTTTGTCTTTGATGTGCGCTCTGTGGGTTTCCACCGTCTTTGGGCTGAGATGCAATAGCTTGGCGATCTGGCGCACTTCGTTGCCTTTGCCGATCAGCTCGAGAATTTCCAGTTCGCGATCACTCAGTCTCTCCACGGCGTCCACCTCACCTTCGGCCTGGCGATGTGCGAACTTCGTGATGACCTGCGCGGCCATGGCGGGGCTGAGATAAGGCCGCCCGTTGAAAACTTCGTGGACTGCCTGTACCACATTCGCCATTGCTTCGTGTTTCATCACGTAGCCGTCCGCTCCGGCTCTCAGCGCGCGTAACGCATAGAGCGATTCGTCATGCATCGAGAGCACCAAAACGGGCAGCTTCGGATACTCTGCGCGAATGTTCTTTATCAGCTCGATGCCGTTGGCTCCGGGCAAACTGAGATCCACAATCACCAGATCGGGTTGCAGCTTGCGGATCACATCCATGGCCTCAGAGGCGCTGCCGGCTTCGCCGCAAACGGCGAACGAGTCATCGGAATGAATCAGTTCCTGGAGGCCCTTGCGAAACAGCGGGTGATCATCAACGATCACGATCCGTTTTGCCCCCGGCGAATCGCATTTCGGGTTCTTATTTGTCGATTGCACGATGTTCATCGGATTCGGGGTGACTTGTTGCGACATAACCGAGGAGGAGAATCAAGAATCTCCTGATCTCTCTACGCATTCGCGGGCCGCTGCCCCGCCAGATGTCGCAAAGTTAGATCGCCGGTGACTAAGGAGCTGGAATATTTGTCCATGGCTCGTGCCACCTCATCGGGGTTTGACGGTTTATCCGACGTCCGCGCCTGACTCGGCAAATAGCAGGAGACGCGTGTACCTCCTGTTTGTGGAGAGTCGATTTCTAAGCGGCCGCCCATCAATTGTGCCCGGTATTTCATGATGTGATAGCCGAGACCTTGTTGCAGGTTAACATCTTTGGGGAAACCGATTCCGTCATCGATCACGCGCAAAACCATTTCCTTACGGGCCCCCTCCAACCTCACCACGATTTGCCGCGCCTGAGCGTGCTTGTTGGCGTTAATGACCGCTTCTCGCGCAATTCGATACAGATGTGCCGCTGCTGTGTCATCGTTGATTTGAAACGATGGTTTGATTTCCAGCCGGCAGGGTGTTCTCCAAATCTCCCGGTCGACGAGATCTTGCAAAGCGACGACGAGCGCGGCTGCGTCCACATCCACCCTGTGCAATGCCCGCGATAAGTTACGTGTGTCAATAGCTGCCTTGTTAACCAGCTCCGCGATTTTTTCGATGTCAGCTGCGTCGACAACACGATGGTCTCTTAGCCGCACGGCGATCGAGCGCGTCATGAATGCCACCGCGGTCAGATGCTGGCACAACCCATCATGCAATTCCTGGCCCAGCCGTTGTTGCTCGCGATCGCTTACAGAGAGGATTTCTCCTTCCAAGCCTTTGCGCCGGTTCATTTCCGCTTCCAACTTTTTGGTTGATCTATTCAACTCAAGTGTCCGGGCACGAACACGCATTTCCAGCAGTTGCTTCGCTCGTCGCAGTGCAGCTTCAGCTTTCTTGCGCGCCGTAACATCGACAATCACTGAAACGGTTGATTGCGTTTTACCGTCGGGCCCGAGCACGGCGCTCGCACTGACATCGGCCCACAGCACGGAACCGTCTTTGCGGACGTAGCGCTTTTCAATCTCGTACGGTTTGCCACCCTGAACCATTCGTGCGAACCGGCGCATGTTCTCCTTCACGTCATCAGGGTGAGTCACGTCGAACAAAGATTTCTCGACGATCTCCGAGCGGGTGTAACCGAGCATCTCGCAAAGCCTTTGATTGGCAAAAAGGAGCCGCCCGTCTACGCTCCACCGGGCCATGCCGGCAGTAGCTTGCTCCACGGTTGCGCGCATGCGTGCCTCCGACTCGCGGAGTGCTTCCTCGTCCCGCTTATGTTGAATCGCCTGCGTGACTTGCCGGCCGATTGTGGTTGCGAGTCGGAGCTCGTTTTCGGTGAAGGAGTGTGGCGCATTAAAGTAAACCATGAATTTGCCGATCAACTTCCCGTCAGCGACCAGGGGGATGAAGGCAGCTGCGTGGATCCCTTCGGCGCCAATCACAGTTTTCAATGATTTCGCGAGCTTGGCGTTCCCGACGTCAGAAAAGCATACCGGCGCTGGATTTTTCGTGTCCGGCTTCCATGGCGAATGACCTTCTACGGCTTGACGGTAACGTTTGGATATACCGCGCGAGGCCACGAAACGCATGACTCGTTTTTCGTCAAAAAGCAAAATCGAGGCGCGGTCGCACCCGACGGCTGCCAAAACCGTGTCGAGTGCTGCTTCGTAGATTTCATGGAGCGAAGCGGCCGCACTTTGACGCTGGGCAAGCTGATAGAGCGCCTCCTGTTGGTGTTGCGCGATTTTGCGTTCGGTAATATCATTGTTGGTTTCCAAAACATACGCGCGCTTTCCTTGCGGATCGCGGTCCATCGCCCAGCGCGAGAACACGGTAATCTGCGTGCCGTCGCGTCGCCTGTGAACCAGTTCGCCTTGCCAGTGATTATCCCGGAGTAGCTTTTGATAAATTCTGGATAGCGGCTCGGGGTGTTCTGTTTTCAACAAATCATGGCTCACTTCGCCGACCGCTTCCGACAACGTGTAGCCGTAGATTTTGGTCGCCCCTTTGTTCCAGTAAGTAATCCGATCGTGTGCATCGCGAACGATGATTGCATCGTTACTCAAATCCAGCAGCCGCGCCTGCTCGGCCAGCTGTTGTTCGTGACGCTTGCGCTCCGATAAATCGATGATGGCGGTTTGATAAAGCAGAGCGCCATTTCTCAGCGTCGAGGTGATCGGCGTGCTTAGAAGTTCAACGGCAATCCGCTCGCCTTTTCTAGGTTTCAACTCCAGTTCTGTCGAAACTTGCTCGTGCCCGGTGCGACAATAGAACAGGTGACGCAGGAACGGGTCCAACTCCGCTACGTAAAAGGAGAAGGGGCTTCCGATTAACGAATCCCTGGCCGCGCCCAGCAACGAGGTCGCCGCCAGGTTGGCTTCTTCAATTCGTCCGGCGCGATTGAAGCTGACATACGCAATCGGCGCAAAATCGTAAAGATCGACAAATCGCTGGGTGACCGCTTGCAGTTCAGTCTGTGGATTGGAAATGGCGGGTGTACCCATGGAACCAATCGGCGCGCCATTTCTATTGAACCACGGTACGGATGGCCGAAACGCCACACTGTTGCTTTGGCTGCCGTCGTTGACTGGACGGCGCGGCGCAATGGCGCCGTTGCTTCGGCCAGTCCTTTGGCGAACGCGCTTTGCGCGTCGCTTGTTATTTGTGCTATGAGCCATCTTTTCGGCTTGTTTTCTCAAGGCCAGGTTCCCGTTCTCCGTTGATATCCACCAGCGTGATGACGGCGCCATCGATTTTGTCATGCGCTGTGCGATATGGCCGCACCCGCAGCGAGTACTGCCGCCCTTGCTGATCGCTCACCCGACGCTCGCGCGTGCCCAGGGTTTCGATAACCTCGCGCAACATCTTCTCCATGTCTGGAACATCAATGTTAGGCCGCAGCTCGCCCAACGGCCGGCCAATATCACTCGCCAAAATATTAAACGCTGCACGGGCGGCAGGCGTAGCGCGCCGCACTGTCAATGCATTGTCCACCATGACGATTGGCATTTGAATGCTGGCGAGCAGGTTGTTTAGCTCGTCGGTGATCTGCATCATCTCCAGATTGCGATTGCTGAGTTCTTCGTTCAACGTCGTCAACTCTTCGTTTGTCGATTGCAATTCTTCCTTGGCCGTCTCGAGTTCTTCGTTTGTGGATTGCAGCTCTTCGTTGCTTGATTCAACTTCTTCGTTGGAGGCCTTCAGCTCTTCATTGGTCGCCTCGTGCTCTTCAATGACTGCCTGCAATGATTGCTTGGAAGCGGCCAATTCCCGGCGCAATTCTGTCACTTCACGCAGCGCCCCGGCTTTTCCGAGAGGCTGCAACAATCGGTCGGCTTTTATCCTCCTAGCAGTCTCATCAAAAATCACCAGGTACCATTCTTCATGGACACCGGCGATTTTGAATGGCACCACCTGAATGTTTATTTCGTAGTTTTTTCCGCGAAGCGTAACTTTCGCGCGCTCTGTTCGCGCGGGTTTACCCGTTTTGATTGAGCGACGAATCGTTGCGCGCAGATCCGGCACCAAATTCGTGCGTGCCAATTGAATCAGATTGAACGTTGCGGGGCCGGGCGTGTGTTCGAGAAACAGGTCGGTCTGCCCACGGAACTGCTTGACTTGCATTTTCTCGTCGATCACGACAGCCGCCGGCGCGTACGTGCTGAGGATGATGCGATCCGCCACTTTCAAAAGATCGTGATCAAAATCGACCACCGCCGGTTTTGAGCTCAAATGCGGCAGCTTAAGACCTTGCTGCGGGGTGAACTCTGTTGGACGCGGCGTAGCTGGGCTTCCTTGATGTAGATTTTGTTCTTCTTATCCACCAATTTGAAAAGCTCCTCATACAAACCGACCGATTCGGCGGGCCCAAGAATCAGAAAGCCGCCGGCGTTAAGCGCGTAATGAAATTGCGGGATGCAGCGTTTATGCAATTCCGGGCTGAGATAAATCAGCACATTGCGGCAGCTGATGATGTCGAGTCGCGAGAATGGCGGATCACTCGCGATGTTTTGTCGCGCGAACGTACAGAGATCGCGCACGTTGCGGTGAATCTGGTAAGCGCCGTCGCGTTTAACAAAAAAGCGGTTCAGTCGGGCGCGGGAAACATCCTTCTCGATCGCAGAAGAGTAAATTCCCAGACGCGCATGCTCGATAACTGACTCGCTCAAGTCGGTGCCGAAAATCTGGATCCGCCATTTCGAAATCTGGCCACCCAGAGCTTCGAGGATGGAAATGGCCAGCGAATAAACTTCTTCGCCTGTGGCGCAACCAGGTACCCAGACGCGCAATTCTGGTCCTCGGTTGCTGCCTTTCTTCTTAATTAGCGACGGCAGGAAACGTTTTTTTAATGCGCGGAATACTTTTTCGTCCCTGAAAAACCGCGTCACGTTGATGAGCAGATCGCCAAAAAGCAATTCGATTTCCTTCTTATTGTCGCGCAACAACCGTGCGTAACGCTTCAATGTGTCGATTCGGTGGACCGCCATTCGCCGCTGGATCCGTCGAATGAGCGTACTTTCTTTGTAACCACGGAAGTCGACGCCCATCTGTTTTTTCAGGGAAAGGAAAACCCGACCCAGATCGTCCGCCTGTCTGTAGGCTTCTTTTTCCGCTTCGGACCCGTCAACCGCTGGCCGTCGGATATATGGGTGCTGGCCGATGCGGCCGATTTCCTGGGCGATCGCGTCTGGCGGCAAAACGAGGTCGACCAATCCGGAGCGAATTGCGCTCCGCGGCATGGCATCGAACTTTGCGCTCTCTTCGGTTTGCGCGAAGGTCAAACCGCCCGCTGCCCTTATTGCACGCAGACCAGCGGTGCCGTCACTGCCCGTTCCGGAGAGCACGATGCCGATTGCGCGCGACCCGCATTCTTCGGCAAGCGATTCAAAAAAATGGTCGATGGCGAGATTCTGCCTCTCCGTGCGGGCCACTAATGTGAGTCGGCCATTGTTTGCGATCACACACTTGTTAGGCGGCTGCACATAAACAGAGTTTGGCTGTGGAGTGATTGTTCCTGTGATCTCGGCCACTGGCATCGATGTCGCTTTGCTAAGCAGATTAGGAAGCCGGCTCCCGTGATGCGGATCGAGATGCTGCACAATTACAAACGTCATGCCCGTTTTGGGCGGCAAATGCCGCAAGAGATCCATCGCCGCTTCGAATCCGCCGGCTGATCCGCCGATGGCCACGATCGGGCACATCAGGTTTGCGCTGGCTGGTTTCGGCGGCGCTTTCGTTTGAGCCTTGGACGAATGTGATTGCGAGAGTTTTCTGCCGCCCCTTTTTCTTCGCGAGCGGGATGCTCTCGATTTCGCTTGTCGCTTTGCGGCCATGCGCAGTTTTATGTTAGTTGCGCGTGCGCATCACACAAGCTGCGATTGTGGTGCAACGCGCTGTCCCCCGCCTCGCCAATGGAGACGGCCCGTCCCGGGCCGTTAGTTGGCGGCTCGAGGGCGCGCCGGCTCCAGCATCTACGTCGATTCATTGCCATCGTCTTACTCGCGAGGAGGACGCTTCGGAGTTCGCTTTCCGGTATGCTGCCATAAACCGTGTTGAAGGTCACTTTCCGCCTACCCATTACAGCAAGGTGGAACGCGTTGTCCCCAACGCGTTTGCAAAGCAACGCGGTTCTATCGCCAAATATTCGCGCCTTCGGCGATTTTTCTCATCGTCTTCAGAGAAGCCGATCCAGCTCAATGCACGTCTGCAACGACTAGCACTGTTGCCAAATCCCTGCGCTCCGCCGGCAGACGGCGGTGGCTTCGGAAAAGTCGATCCACCCGCTTACCGATATAGCTGCGATTCACTGTTGGCGGGTTCACTAAATGCACAAACGCACCATCATCGTCATCGGAACGTCTGCGGGCGGCGTACAAACGCTTTGTGACCTCACCAAACATCTGCCTGAAGATCTCGATGCTGCGATTTTTGTTGTGATGCATATCGGCAGCGAAACCATGTTGCCGGAAATCTTGAGTAGCCGCGGAAATCTTCCTGCGGTGATCGCCGAGGACGGCAAGGAATACAAACGCGGCCATATCTACTGCGCGCCGGCGAACTGCCACCTCTCGATTAAAGATCATGTGACCGTCTTAAAGCGCGGCCCGCGAGAGAATGGCCATAGACCGGCAATCGATGTGCTGTTTCGCAGCGCTGCGCGAGAACACCGCGCGAAAGTAGTTGGCGTGTTGCTGACTGGCGGACGCGACGACGGCACAGCCGGCCTTTATGCCATTAAAGCGCGCGGCGGCGTAGCCATTGTGCAAAACCCTGACGAAGCAGCTATGCCTGACATGCCACGCAACGCTCTCAATATGGTCGATGTCGATTTTTGCCTGCCGGTCCGTCAGATTGCGGAGGTTCTCGTTCAACTGGCTAATGGCAATGCCATAGATATCACAGAAGCTTCACATGGAAATGTTGTAGAGGACGAGA
>Ga0182009_10000290_pt1 | contig 10617 bp, 8 predicted proteins | sample Sormic07211187_1_FD_161052 | JGI IMG/M metagenome (GOLD analysis project Ga0182009, IMG submission 161052) | Bulk soil microbial communities from the field in Mead, Nebraska, USA - 072115-187_1 MetaG | ecosystem: Environmental > Terrestrial > Soil > Agricultural land > Bulk soil | place: USA... | reverse complement strand
ATTGGTCGCATAGTATGCATTATCGTGATTGTCATAATGTTTGGGGATAAGGTATGGCCAACTTGAAAATCCTAGAAGGAGTAAAAGAAGTGTTGATGGGACAATTTTATTGGAAAATCTCTGTATTAGAATACCTGCAAGAAAACTTTCTGCAATAAGCGTAAGCGATAAAAATCGGAATGGAAATTGAACAAATTGAGATAAAAACTGATTCTGCCACAATATACTGCTCATTGCTGTTGAGAAAAAAAGCGATACAATACCAAGACAAAAAAAGAAAAGCACTCTCTTATCTTTTAATAAAGGCCACACTGCAATGACTCCTCCAAAGAGTGCAAGGGCAATCCATCCAACCAATTGATATCCAACACTATGCAAAAAATAATGAGATGAATTCGCAACCACAACGGAATTAAAAATTGTATATTGCCTATCAAAGAGTGCTGGAATCCAAAAAAATGAAGCCAGTCCAAGACCTAAGCCAACAGATATGAGTAGCGAAGTAAGTTTTGATCTATTGATACATGCATAGAGAATAATTACCGGTAGGAAGAAAAGCGCTAATGTATTATGTGAAAGGATAAGAAGTCCCAGAAAAATACTTAAAAGTACCCATGATTTTTTCTCCACTGCCCAAAAAAGAAAAGGTACAATTGCAAGAGATACTATCTCCCCAACAGACCCTCGTATATACATATCGTACAAATGATATGGAAGATACATATACACTACCCCACCAAGAAATGCAGGAAAAGCTTTTAGAGATTGTTTTAAAAAGACATACATACCAATTCCTGAGAGAAGCATGCTTGCACCTAAGAGTATTTTTATATCTGTTATAAAAGGTATTTTTACTACGTGAAGCGCTGCACCAACATATAAAAAGAGTGGATAGAGAAAATCTGCAACGGGGTATCCAAATCCTTGATTAAGCTGTGGCAAAAATCGAACAGGAAATTGCCCGGATGATAACCCTTCATAAAATGCAGACAATCGGATAATCATCCAATGTCCATCATCACTTACAAAAAATCCACTGTGAAAAAGACCAATAAGTGCACCCACTGAGCAGATAATAAGAAGAGATATCCAATAATATTCTTTATTTTTCATATTTCTTTAATATGAGAAGAGATGAGAGAAATACAAGAAAAGATATACCCGCAATAATAAGTCCTATCGTAAAATACTGCGGCTTGTAGTACATATGCACGGTGTGCATTCCTTTTGGAACAACAAGTCCACGAAATGCATAATCTGCAAGAAAAACAGGAGTCTCTATTCCATCAATCTTTGCTTTCCAAGAAGGAAAATATGTATCTGAAAGAAAAAGAATCATAGGACCCGTTGTGCTAGTTGTAAAATCGATTGCTTGGGTATTATATGACAGCAATTGCACATGTCCTGTTGCATTGGCATCTATATCTTGTTGAGGTTGAGCATCTAGGACAACTGTTGTTGCCAAATTTTTCGTGTATAAAGCATCTAATGCCTTTTGTCCCTTTGCTAGGATAAATGAATTCACTAAAAAAAACCGAGGTAAAACTTGCTTATTTTCATATATTTGCCATGGACTCTGACTCCATATTAATGAGTAATTATCTTCGGGAAATATATTTGTATCACTATTTCCATCTTGTATCCCTTCGTCATGCTGGACAACATATTTCACTCCTAAAAGATTCATAAGGGTCTTTCTGTAAGGATTTTTCATGCCAATTGGGCCATATCCTTGGACTAAATTTGCATCCGGACGAGGAGGAAGTAGGGGAACTTTTCCGTCTATCGAACTTGTGATAAGCTCTCCATAATTTTTCATATGCAAAGGGTCATTCCCTTCTGGTGAATACGTACCATCAACTGTTTGGAAGTTAGGCTCTAGATATCCAGACCCATATCCCCAATATCTATTTATCCCTGCATTTTTTTGCATAAATTTAGTCACAGGGTTTTGCGGGTACATGGTCTCTTTTGGTGCAAATGGAGTAATCTTAGCAAATACATACAATAAATCAGCAACAACAAGTATAAGAAGAAGGATTTTTGCAATCGTGGTAAATCTTTTAGAAAGATACAATGCCAATGCTATTGCCATGAAAAGAATTGTTGGAATAATAAGGTTATGAAGAGAAGTTGCAATCTGTTGAGAAAATTGTGGAAATATCTTTTTTGCAACAAATCCACCTAACCAGATACAAAAATAGATACTTAAAAATCCAATAAAAAGTTTTTTAGGGAAATCTCTTTTTTTAAAAAATTCATCTATACCAAATGCAGAAAGCACTATTCCTGCAAACATAAAAATGCTTAGAAATCGTGTTGGCACAGTAGTATTAATAACAGGAATTGGAAGTTTATATATATAAGCAATGCCTGGGAGATTTGTAACAGCAATCATTACTCCAATTGCAAGAAGCAAGAAAAAAAGTGTAAATTGCCTTTTCTTAGATATTGCATATGCGGCAAAGAAAAGAAGTGGAACACCTATATAGGCTACTCGCTCTATATATGTTGTAGATAAATAATAATTTCTCGCAGCAGGATTTCCAAAAAAATCAGATGAGAAAAGAGTTATCCAATACCAAAAGGGTTGTAGCATATTTTGAAACTGACTGAGTGAATATGGCCAGCGGGTTGAATTGAGAAATACTTGATACGTTGCGACAAGTTGAAAACTACTTAGTAACACTGGGAAAACAAACATACTACATAATGAAAAAAATGTTTTTTTTGTTAGTTTTTTTGATTGAGATAGGAAAAAGTATGCACTAAATAACCCTGCAACAAGGTAACTATAGAAAGCTCCTTGGATGTACCCTGATATAAGCAGAAGAAATGCTGCGCCAACAAATCCTACATAATCTTTTACTTTTTCTTTTCTTAGAAATCTGTAGAGAAAAAATAAAAGAAGTGGTAAGTATGCAAGGGTTGCAGCAATATTTCCATATTCTATCCATACTACCATGTACGAAGAAAAGGCAAATCCGACACTTCCGACAATCGAGGCAAACCTACTGACTTTTAATTCACGTGCAAATACATAAAAGAAAAAAGATGCCAAGATGGGCTGAATAAGAATAAAAAATGACCATCCGAGAGTAAAGGGAAAAATAAAGAAAAGAAGATTAAATGGATTAAATACACTAGATTGCAAATTTTGCATAAGGATATTTCCAGAAAAATTATGTGGATTCCAGAAAGGAATTCTTCCTTGTTTTAATTCGCTAATGGTAAAATACCTCCAAGGATACATTTCGGTAATAACATCCTTCCCCTGTGCTTTATTTGGATAGGTTCCGGGAACATATCCAAAAACAGATAAGGAGCGGTATGGATTGCTATTTATAAGAAGATCTCCAGGAAATGGCACAAAACCTTTAAAAATTGGCCAGAAAAAAAGAAAACAAACACAAACAAGTATAGCTAATGAGACCAATGTTTTTTTCATGCTATTGAGCCTTTACCTTATATAGCCTCATGTAATACACATTGCCAATTCCTTTTTTATATTGTGCAATAAGTGAAAGCGGCCATTTTGGAGGTGTTGGCTGTTGGTAAAAAATAAAATAGGTGTCCATTTTTTTCGCCTTTTCAAGCAAATCTTGTGGAATCTCGTCTGGTACAGGCCAGATGCCACTTTTTTCGATATTTTTGTCTGACCCCAAATAAATTTCCATTGCAAGTGTAGGAAGCGATCCAAATGTGCCTTCCGATCCAACATAAATCTTTTTTGTCTGAGATTGCATTGCCAAATAATTGACGACCTCTGCCATTCCCCCTCCTGCTGGCCAATCATTGCTGTATTGAGAGAGATCTGACTTTGCAATTGGAGCTGTTGCGAAATTAGTAATAATTTTAAAGTCTGCAAAAATCCAAAGAGCGAAAAAGAAAAGTAAGCATATCAAACAAAATGCAGGTTTTTTTAGATATGCATACAACCAAATCAAGAATAAACCAACAATTGGAAGAAGAGGGAGAGTCATAAAGAAAATAAATCGTGGATATAATACTCTTCCAAAAAGAGCGAGAAGAAAAAATGGAACAACGAAATAGATAACGAGCACTATTTTTTCTTTGGTGTATTTCTTAAAAACAACAAGTCCCCCAATAAGAAGAATAAGTACCGGATATGTCATGTATGTGCTAAACCAATCCCAAACACCATGAAAATTCCCTTGGAAAAATTCAACAGGATGTTGCAGCCATTCATTAAGAGGATATACAAATACTGCATTTTTATCGGTAACTATGTGGTAAAAAGGAGAAAGTCGAAGTATAGAATAATAGACATTTGCCAGAACAACTGCCAGAAGAGCAATACCTACCCATTTTGCCAATCGTACTGCTCGCTCTTTTGATTTCCAATCAAAAAGAAGCACAGTTGCAGGAAGCAGATACCAACTAAAAAATGCCGATGTCTTGGTAAGCATTCCGCCACCCAATACAAGTCCTAAGAGAAATCCAAGCCACAATTTCGGTCTACGAACCAAAACAATCTCCAAATACAAGCTCCAAATAGTAAACATACCAACCATACTGTCATAGAGAGCCATTCTGTCATAGACTAAGGCAAAGGGATACAACACGTACAATCCTGCAGAAAGAATACCAACCCATTTATTTTTAAATATTTCCCTTCCCAAAAGAAATAATCCAACCATAGTAAGGAGTCCACATACAACAGAAACAAGTCTTCCTGCTAGCAAGGGGTCATGGGCAAAACGCATAAAAATCATATCCCACCAAACAAACATTGGCTGCTTGCCATCCGTGAGCGAAATAAATCTCCAATTAGCATCTTGCTTGGCAATTTGCGACCACCTTGTGTAAATTGCTTCATCGGTAAAAAGAGGAAGACTCATAATTTGAGTGAGCCTGAGGAAAAGATATGCTGCCAAAAGACCTGCGCCAATACTCATCTCTTTTACATATTTTTGAAGAAGCTGCATATACTTTATTGTAGCCTAGATTATCGCCTTTTCGCAACACGAAGTACCCACATACAAACACTAACAACAATGCTTAATCCAACACTAGACCAGAGCATAAGTAATAGAATGAAAGGAATCGGATTATCCCAATTACCTATATACAGAAATGGAATATATTGAAAAAGCGCTGTAAAAGAAAAGAGAGTAAATCCAACAAGAATTTCCTTTTGTTTGGGCATGAGGGACGCAAAAGGAAAAAGGAAAAGAATGTACCATGGCTGAAAATTTGTCCGTAAAGAGGCAACAACTAGTGGAATAATGAGCAATATAAAACTTACCAATGCAAGACTTTCCATCTCACCTTTTTTCTTTATAAAGGTACCTATAATCCAAAGAGGAAGTAGCACTGCTGTTGCAAATTTTATGCCTATAGATAGAAAGAGTAATAAAAATGACCAGACACTTTTTTTATTCATAAATGTTACTAAAGCAAGCGAAATAAATAAAACCATTACCATATCATTATGAGCAGATACCAATCCTTCAATAATAACTAATGGACTGAATGCAAATACTGCAATCCCAAATAACGAATTTTGTGGATCTGTTTTTTTGAGTATTTTTTCTACACTCCATGCAATACCCAGATAGCTTATGCTGGCAAGTGCTTTAAAAAGAAAAAATGTAGGAAGAAAAAATTGCATTCCAACAAAAGATATTGGAATGGTAATAAAAAGCCAAATAGGTCCGTAAGGATATATACGCTGTGTCCAATGCATAAAAGAGAGCATAGGGTCATGCGGAAAATCAAGTGCCTTGTGCATATACGGATTTTGGAAATAATGTGTGACTATTTTTGCATCAAAGATGTAATTAAATAAATCGTACGAAAATGCATTGTAAGAAAAGGTTAGTATTACTGCAGTAGCAATAACCAATATCCATACTGTTTTTCTTGACAACACATTATTTCGAATCAACATAAGTAATCCAACATAACTTGCGAGAAGTGAGATGAGAATTCCTACATACAAATATGTAGAGAGTGGTCTTTGGAAATATCCAATGTACTGAAATGATTTTTCTATTGTCTGCCAGATAGAAATGCGGGAAAGGGTAAGACTTAAATCCACCTGTGTGTACGAATATAAGAAAAGACAGATAATACCTGCAACATAGAGAAAAATTGATAGAAATTTATTCATATTACTTTTCATCTAGTTGATACAGATAGACATAATTGGGTCCGTGACCCTTTTCGTATGAGAGTACAAGATGCATCGGCCATTTAGGTGGATTCTCCAGTTGTGTTAAAAAGAGAAATACTGGTTCTTGTCTACTTTTTTCCAGAATATCCTGGGGAATTTCACTTGGGAATTTAGCAAAACTCATCCTTTCTGCAGCAGGATTTTTGAAAAAATACATGTCCATAGCAGCGTTGGACATGCCACCATATGGACCATCTGTAACTACAAGAATCTTATGTTTTGTCGACTCTGTCAGAAGATATTTTACAATATTCCCTATTCCCCCACCTGCAGACCAACTTGTAACAAGCTCTGTTTTTGTTATCTGTGGGACAGGAGCCTCCTCTAAATTGGTGAGAATTTTATACTCCGAATATACATTAAATGAAACAAAAAGAATAACAAGAGCAACAAAAGCTAAAAGATTTTTTTTGAATCGATTATACACATACCACATGCCTAGAGATGATAAAGGCAGCAAGAATAGCGCCATAAAGAAAATGTATCTGGGAAGTGGATCTCTTCCAAGAAGAGCCATACCAAGTATTTCTATAAGAAAAGTGACAATAAGTAAGAGTTTTTCATTTTTATACGCTTTAACTAAAAATAGACCAGCTGCTGCTAATAGTAAAAACGATGGGGTAAGGAGTAAAAAAATCCATTGACCAAACTGTGTTAGATTTTTTACAAATAGTGGAAGGAAATTTGTATATAAAAGACTAAGGGGAGAATTGAGAAAATAATTATTTTTTTCAGCTATGTTGTCAAAACCGGAAGAAAGAAATAAAACAGAATAGTACAAATATGCAATCGCTACAGAAAGAGCACTATATAATACCCACTTCATTAATCTTTTTGTTTTTTCATTTTTTCCTTCAAAAAGAAGAAGCGTTACTGGAAGTAAATAAATAGAGAGAAATCCAGAAGATTTATTAAGTATTCCTGCACCGAGGGAAAATGCCAATAGAAATGCATACTGCAACTGTAAGCGCCTCACGAGAAGAATACTCAGATACAAACTCCATAGAGCTATTGCTGCAACAAGGGTATCATAAATAGCAAGCCTATCTGTGATAAGTGCAAATGGACAAAGGATATAGAAAAAGATACTACAAAGCGCAATCCATTTCTTTTTAAACAATTCGTAGGTAAGCATCATAAGACCAATTGCAGCTCCAAACCCAGAAAGAATGGCGGCAATTCTTCCAGCAATTAAAGGATTGGTGACAACTTGCATAATAACGATAATAAGCCAGATGAAAAGTGGCTGCTTACCATCTCCTAAAGAGGCTAAGCGTTGATTTGGATCGGCAAATCCAAGCTGTGCCCAATGAATATATCCAGCTTCATCAACAAAAAGAGGAAGATTTTTAAGTAAAAATAACCTGGTAAAGAAGTAGAGAAAAGTTAAAGCTAAAAAAATAATAAAACTCGAGGAAAATAAATATTTTTTCATGTTACCTTGTATATATCCCCTCAAATTGTTTTAAGCGAATTCGGAGTAAGTACATAACAGCATCAAGGGAATCTTTAAGCGGACTAACGCGTCGTGTCTCCACATACAACCATTCTACGGGCACTTCTTTAATCTTGTATTTGTTTTTTTGTGCTAAAAATAACAGCTCTACATCAAATCCCGCAGCAACACTCGATCCTGACACATGGGCATACCCATGATGTAAGTCATACATTTTTTGGAAAAGAACTTTTCCTGATTCTCTGGTAAACATTTTAAATCCACATTGTGTATCGGTAATTCCTTTAAGTCCAACAAGAAAAGTACGTAAAACCATCATACCCTTGGCCATAAGCTTTCTGGTCCAAGGAGCACCCTTCCTGCCACTTCGAGAGCCAATAACCACATCGTATCCTTTATCAAAGTATGGCATGAGCTTGTCCAACTCTTCTATTGGAGTTGCTTGGTCCATGTCGGTAAATAAGACATACTTTCCAGTAGACTTGAGTATGCCCGTTGTCACTGCACCTGCTTTTCCTAAATGTGGATTTTTTATAAAGGAGAATGTCTTATTTTCTTTAACAAACTTTTCTACAAATTCTTCGCTACCGTCTTTGGATCCATCATCAACTATGATAACTTCGTAGTTAAATTCTTTTTTATCTAAGAACGATTTTACCTTATCCAAAACACCTTTTTGCAGATTGGCCATTTCATCATATGAAGGGATAATAACGGAGAGGAAAATTTCTTTACTCACTTCAAAATTATACTAGAAATAGAAGCGTAGAACAAACTTCTAAGTAGCGCGTAGGGGATTCGAACCCCTGATATTCACGTTGAGAACGTGATGTCCTAGGCCACTAGACGAACGCGCCAGGTGAATGTATTTTACTTGAAATCACACTCTGAGACAAGAGAAAGTGCCTATTTTTTTGATTTTGAGGTATATCCCGTTGGGTAGGTTGAGTAAATTCTGTCTGTGGCAGCAGCATGAGATTCTGGGAGAAGGAAAAGAACAATCATTGGAGAATCTTCTAGCGCTACAAAATGATGTGCAACTCCTTCCGGAACTTCAAATGATTTCCCTGGTTCAAGGGTTTGTTCTGCTATGTCCCAGGACGTCACTGCTTTATCTCCATCCATTTTATAGGCACCATTTTCGTCTTTTTCTACTTTACCGAATCGTAGCTTACCAAATGTCAGAGGAATACAAATCTCTCCACTATGCTCGTGAAAATGAGGAGCAATATCTGTCCCTTTTGTAACTTTTACTTCTAATAGAACAACATTCTCGTTGCCAATTTTTGTTTGGGCAATTCTCACCAAATTGGCACCAAGACCTTGTTCGTACGTTGCTTTTTGAAGCAAAAGCTCAAGATAAGAAGAATCAAAGTTCATACACACATTGTACCAAAACTCATAACTGATGTACATTCTATTTTTCTTGTCTCATTCTTAAAAATGAGTTAGTTATATTCTTTCTCGTTCCATTCTTTCTGCACCTTCTTCTGCGTATTTTGCTTGGGTATCACGAAGCTCCTCTTCTGATGCTGTTGGAGGAAGTAAATATACAGTGCGTATCGCTACACCTGTTTTTTTATCCCGTGCAGCATTTAACTCTTTTAGTGTTGCGCGAGGGCCGAGTCCATACGCCTTCTGTGATTGCTCATCAACTTTTGGTACTCTTTTTCTTGGCATTCAGGTAAGTGTAACAGGTTCTACCTTTTTATTCTTACCCAAACGCGAAAGCATAAGACCTTAAGACCTGGAGTTTGGAATTTTAAATGCAGACGTAAATACTTGAGCTATTATTGGGTTTTGTCTGGAACAAAATACATTGCTTCGGAATTCATGCAATACCTCTTACCTGTTGGCTTCGGCCCGTCATCAAAAACATGTCCCAAATGACCTCCACATTTATCCAGCACTTCTATACGTGCCTCTCCAGGAATACTAATATCTTCACGAAGCACCAGTGCATCTTTTTGTATTGGTGCCCAAAAACTTGGCCATCCTGTCCCAGAATCATATTTTTGCTCTGAGCGGAAAATAGGCTCGTCACATCCAACGCTGTAGTATGTCCCTTTTCTATTTTCATATTCTAATTTTCCTGTGAATGGTGTTTCTGTACCTGCATTACGTAGAATCTCGTATTGTGAGGGTGTTAATATTTTTTTCCAAGTAGCATCCGACCTAAACTTGCTTATATCAAATGACCCTGAAATAATCTTTTCTTTCTGTTGTCCTTCAGAAACAGTTTGAGTCTGGGGAGAAGGAATTTGCTTGAAAAGAAAAATCGCTACTACAACAGCATAAGAAGGAGAAAAAATAAAAGATATCTTTTCATTATCCAAAAGTAAACGTATATGCTTTGAGGCCTGGGGTCTGAAATTCAAGACGAAGTATATGATCCTGATTCTTACCATGTAAATCAACAACATTATAGAGCCTATCCGAATCCACATGAATTACGCTATTTTGCACATCTGTTCCTGCAACCGATGCGTCAATGGGTTTGCCATCTAGCAAAACCTTTACTGTTCCATCATTTGGATTACTACATAGTCCATCTTTACTACATTGTTCAATAGCAGGCCTGAGAATTAAATATACCTTTTCTGCTTGAAAATGATAGGTAAGTACTGCCCCATTTCCAGCTACTGCTTCTTCATCGGTAATAGTCCATGCACCACCAAGCTCGAATGAATTAGTTGGTGTATTACCTGTTAGGGTAAAATTCTTTGTGCCATTACCAGTACTTCCTGTTGGGTAATAAAATTGCATGCGTTTTGACCCTAAATAAGTCTCAGGAGATATATTGCCTTGAGGCGTAGTGTCTGGCATTTTTTCGAGTGTTGTTGGTACAGATTTACCAGCTTCTTTGAGAAGTACCTGAATAGCTTTTTCCATTTCGTCGTACTCTCCTTCTCCAAAGTGGGTACGCCTCACAATGCCTTTTGCATCTATAAGATATTCTGCA
>Ga0182009_10000289_pt1 | contig 10636 bp, 7 predicted proteins | sample Sormic07211187_1_FD_161052 | JGI IMG/M metagenome (GOLD analysis project Ga0182009, IMG submission 161052) | Bulk soil microbial communities from the field in Mead, Nebraska, USA - 072115-187_1 MetaG | ecosystem: Environmental > Terrestrial > Soil > Agricultural land > Bulk soil | place: USA... | reverse complement strand
GCTGAAACCGACGTGAGCGACACGCCCGGAAGATCGGGAGAGGTCAGGGCCGTGTTGAGCGTGAAGGGCAGGAACGGGTCGTTCTGTGTCGACCGCGACCAGGCAAACAGGCCCCGGACCTGGGTGTCCCGCGGAAGGTCCCAGCCGGCCCGGAGCGTCAACCTCTGAAAATCGGTGTCCGGCGTCGTCGCGAGCTGGGCTCGCACGAATCGCTCTCTTCCCACGTTTCCGCCGGGAGTGGTGGCAACCGCGTCCGTGATCCGGAACGGGTTTTCGTACGTGATCGACGAAAGTCTGTTCCGATAAAAGGTGTAGTCGTAGTCGAGGCCGACCCGCCAGTTGGTTCCGGAGAGCCGCGCCCCCGTATTCAACGAGTCCGTCCGGTCGTCGATCGGCGCGGGAAGCTCGACTCCGAGGGCCTCCCAGATCCCGTCTCCCGCCGGGCCGATGGCCTGCCGGGCGAACGTGCCCGTGCCGACCGGCCTCGAACCGGTCTTGTGGATGTGAAGCACGCCGAAATGCAGCTCCAGAAAATCTGCGGGCGAGACCGACTGCCGGAACGAGCCGGTCTCCCGCCGGAAGCCCACGTCGACGCGGGGCGCGACGGCGAGCTCCCCTCGAACCAGGTCGAGGAAGCTCGGCGGAATGTTCTGGGGCGGCTGGCCGTCCACGGCACCCTGGAAAGCGGCGCGAATCGCCGGGCTGACCTGCAGAAAACCGGGCCGGGTCTCCTGCTCGAGTGTCGGCGAGCGCGAATAGAACCTCGGTATCTCGTCCCAGGAGAGCTCGGTCCGGAAGACCCCGACCCGCCAGACTTCCGCTTCGATCCGCTGGTCCTTCTCTCGGATGTCCCGCGCGCGCAGCCACGCGATGTAGGGCGAATCCTTGTCGACGAAAGTCAGATCGAGCGCGCGCAGAAAGAAGCCCCGCGGCACCTCCCGGTACTCCTGGAACTTGCCGGGCAGGGCGCCGTCGAGGTCGTACGTCGAAACCCCCACCTCTGTGAAGATGTGCCAGGTCTGCGGCGCGGCTGGCTTCGCCGGCTCGGCGGCGGCCCCCGCTTTCGCCCGCTCCTCCGCGAACGCCAGGCGAAGAGGCGACCCCGCGGCGAGCGCCGGAGCGGACGTTTCCGATTCCTCCGCGGGCAACCAGGCGCACGAGCCGATCGCGCACGCGAGGACGATCGACGTGAAGGCGGTTCTCCTGTTCATCCCAGTCATCTCAATGCGTGAACGTCCGTCCGGACGGATGGTTCGATCCGTGAACCTGGTTATGGCAGTTTGCGCAGCCCTGATTGAACGTGAAGACGTCGAATCCGGCGACCGTCTGGTGGCGATTGAGCATCTGCATGTGGCACTGCTGGCAGAGCATGTGAAGACGCGTCTTGAGCAGCATCGGGTTGTTGGACCCGTGCGGCGTGTGGCAGTTCTGGCAGTTTTCGCGGACGGGAGCGTGCTCCCAGAGGAAGGGGCCGCGCAGCTCGGCGTGGCACGTGTAGCAGAGGTCGTTCGTCGAAACGGCGCCGATCATCTTCGGCGTCTCGCTGCCGTGCGGGTTGTGGCAGGTTGCACAGGGAATCTTCTCGTCGTGGTTTTCCGTCCGGAAGAGGTGCGTCGACCGCTGGTAGTACGCCTTGCGAAGGTCGTTGTGACATCCGGTGCACAGCTCGCCTTCGGAAAACGCGACGAGCTCCTTGGACGCGGATTTCGCGTGGTGCGTGCTGTGGCACGAGACGCAGCTCATCCCCTTGCGGTCGTGCTCGCTCGCCGTCCACGCGATCCTGCGGTGCTCGCGCGCGTGGCACGCGAGGCACATGCGATCCACGTCCCGGGCGGCCATTTTCGGCGGGTTGAGAATGTCTTTCGCGAGCGTGGTCTCGTTGTGCTTCTCGCCCGGGCCGTGGCACGTCTCGCATGTCGCCTCCGAACCTCCGGCCATGAAGTGGGCGCTCTTGCCGTGCACCTCGTTGACGAATTCCTCGACGACCTTCCGGTGACACTGGAGACACTTCCCGGCGACGATCTGCTCGGCGGTCCGAGGGCGCCTGGTGGGGGTCGGCTCGGGCACGGAAGGAGTCGCGGCCGCGGCGGGGGTCTGCCCCTCGCGCTGGATCGGTCCGCCGAAGGGGGTCGAGACGGCTGCGGCGGCGGCGACCGCACCGAAGGCGAGCAGGGAAAATGTCCGAATGGCCGGGTGCCACCGGGTCATGAAACCTCCGCCTGACGCTCTTCTGAGTTTTCGAATCCCGGGGAAGGTACTGACGCGATTTAAGCCGAGAGGTCGCGATTCGTCAAGACATTGCGTGGCACCTGCTATACAGGGGCTCAGCCGGCGGGAGCCTCCTCCATGCGGCGGTGATCCGCGGGTACACCTTGTGCATCGAGTCCGGATATCGTCTCAAACGGGCCGAACTGAAGGTCGGAGAGAATTGAATTCGCGCCGCGTGGAGGTCTGATGGCTGCAGGCGGAAGCGCACCCGGGGTCAGGACAGGCATCCGGGGCCTCGATGACGTAGTCGGCGGGGGATTGCCTGCCAACCGCATGTACCTGGTCCAGGGCGACCCGGGCGTCGGCAAGACGACGATCGGCCTCCAATTCCTGCTCAACGGTCTGGCGGCGGGAGAGCACGGCCTTTACGTGACGTTGTCGGAAACCGCGGAGGAGCTCGAGGCGGTGGCGCGTTCTCACGGCTGGGACCTCAGCGGGATCACCGTCCACGAGGTGATGCCGAGCGCGTCGCTTCTGCTCGCCGAAGACGACAGCACTCTCTTCCAGCCCTCCGAGATCGAGCTCGGCGAGACGACCCGGGCGATCCTGACCGAGATCGAGCGCACCGGGGCAACACGGGTCGTCGTCGACTCGCTGTCGGAGATCCGCCTTCTATCGCAGAGCGCGCTTCGATACCGGCGGCAGATCCTCGCTCTCAAGCACTTCTTCGCGGGCAGGCACATCACGGTGCTGCTTCTCGACGACGGAACGTCCGAGGCTGGCGACATCCACCTGCAATCCATCGCCCACGGCGTGATTCGGATCGAGCATCTCGCCCCTCTCTACGGAGCCGAGCGGCGGCGCCTCCGGATCGTCAAACTCCGCGGCGTCAGCTTCCGAGGCGGATTCCACGACATGAAGATCGAGACGGGCGGGGTGGTCGTCTTTCCGCGGCTCGTCGCGGCGGAGCACCAATCCACCTTTCCATTCGACCCGGCCACGAGCGGACTGCCCGAGTTGGACGCGCTTCTCGGGGGCGGGCTCGATCGCGGGACAACCAACCTCATCATGGGTCCCGCCGGGTCCGGCAAGTCATCGATCGCCGCGCAGTACGCGGCCGCCGCGGCGCAGCGGGGCGAAGCCGCGTATATCTTCACCTTCGAAGAGGGGCTTGGAACCCTCTTGAGGCGCAGCGAGCTCCTCCATATCCCGCTCCGGGCGGGTGTGGACGATGGCCGCGTGGTCGTGCAGCAGGTCAACCCGGCGGAGCTCACCCCGGGCGAGTTCGCGACGTTGGTGCGGGCCCGCGTCGAACAGGACTCCGCACGCGTCATCGTGATCGACAGCGTCAACGGTTACCTGAGCTCCATGCCCGAAGAAAATTTCCTGGTGCTGCAGCTCCACGAGCTGTTCAGCTATCTGCGCCAGCGCGGGGTCGTCGTCATCCTCACGCTGGCGCAGCAGGGGTTGATCGGAAACATGGCGAACCCCGTCGACGTGAGCTACCTGTCGGACACCGTGATTCTTCTGCGCTACTTCGAGACGGCCGGAGAGATCCGCAAGGCCATCTCCGTTTTCAAGAAGAGAAGCGGCGGGCACGAGCCAACCATTCGCGAGCTCGTCATGGACGCCGGCGGGATTCGCGTCGGCGCTCCACTCAGCAACTTCCGCGGGATCCTGACGGGAACCCCGATTCCGACGAAAAGCGCAAGGACCTCTGCGTCGCGAACGGAAGATGCCGGCGGACGCTGAACACAACGAGATCCGGGTCCTCGTACTCGCGCCGGTGGGGCGCGACGGAGCGCTCGCGGCCCGGGTCCTGCACCAGGCGGGAATGGCAACGACCGTGTTGACCAGTCTTCCGCAACTCCGCGCGGAGATCGGCGAAGGGGCGGGTGCCGTGCTCATCACGGAGGAGGTCCTCACACCGGAAGCGATCGACGACCTCGCGGAGATTTTCCGGACCCAGCTCCCGTGGTCGGACCTTCCCGTGCTCGTTTTCTTCGCGGGCGAAGGACGCCGCGACTCGTTTCCTCCCGCCGTTCGCAAGCTCGGTGAGATCGCGAACATCACGCTGCTGGACCGTCCTACGCGCAAGGTCACGCTCGTCTCATCGGTTCGCGCGGCGCTCCGCGCCCGGCGGCGGCAGTACGAGGTGCGCGAGCTCCTCCTCGAGCTCGAGGCGAGCGTGCGCCAACGCGACCAGTTTCTCGCCATGCTCTCGCACGAGCTGCGCAATCCTCTCGCCGCAATCGTCACCGCCGTCAACCTCATGCGCCGGCGCGCGGCGGGATCTCCGTCGCACGAAACGGAGGTGATCGAGCGGCAGGCGGAGCTCCTGTCGCGGCTGGTCGACGATCTTCTCGACGTCTCGCGCGTGACGCTCGGAAAGGTGGCCCTCGCCCCGGTTCCTACCGACGTGCGCGAAGTGCTGGAGCGCTGCATCCAGTCGCTTTCGTCCGTAGCTCAGGCTCGCGGCGTCCGGACGGCGTTCTTCTCCGAGGAGGGCGAGCGCCCGGTCGTTCGAGGAGATCCCCTGCGCCTGGAACAGATCTTCGGCAACCTGCTCACGAACGCGATCAAGTACACGCCGCCGGGGGGGACGGTCACGGTCTCACTCGCCTCGGAGGGCGGCATGGTGCAGGTTCGCGTGTCCGACACGGGCGTCGGAATCGACGCGGACGTTCTGCCGAGGATCTTCGAGCCGTTCACCCAGGCGAGCTCGACGCTCGATCGGGCGCAGGGCGGCCTCGGGATCGGCCTCACGCTCGTTCGGAACCTGGCCCACCTCCACCATGGGACCGTGACGGCCGAGAGCGCGGGGCGCGGGAAGGGAAGCTCGTTTGTGGTGCGTCTTCCGATTGCGAACGAGGCGCCGCCGCCGGCCCCGCAGCCGGAAGAGACGACGTCCCTGCCGCCGCGGGCAGCCTCGCCGCGGCGGATTCTGGTCGTCGAAGACAACCTCGACCTGCGCGAGGGATTGAAATCGCTCCTCGAAGAGGCGGGACACGAGGTCCTGACCTCCGCGGACGGCGAGGACGGGGTGCGCATCGCGCTTTCCCGCAAGCCCGACGTGCTGCTCATCGACATCGGCCTGCCGAAGCTCGACGGGTACAGCGTCGCCGTCAGCGTGCGGGCGGGGCTCGACCGGCCCGCGTTGCTCGTCGCGATTACCGGCTACGGACTTCCCGAAGACCGGCGCCGCGCGCTGGCCGCCGGGTTCGACGATCACCTGACGAAGCCCGTGTCCGTGCGGGCCGTGCTCGAGCTTCTCGACCGTCTGGAGCCCGCCGCGGGATCTCTCGAGCGGGACAGTCGTCCGAAACCGAACGCTTTCGTCCCGGCGCCGGGCAGGGTGCAGAGCCCCGAGGGCTCGCGCTAGACCGCTTTACGAGGAAATTTCGAGGCGGGGTGACGCCCTCGGCCTGGCACATCGCTCGCTTCGACGCGTCCAGCCGATGACCCATTTCGACCGCGCAACGCGCATTGCCCCGTGAGGGCACTCCTCTTCGACCTGCGGTCGGCCGCGCGAACCTTGTCGCGCACTCCGGCGTTCGCGGTTCTGGCGATCCTCACCCTGGCGCTCGGAATCGGCGCCAACACCGCCGTCTTCTCGATCGTCGACGCGGTGCTGTTCCGGCCGCTTCCTTTTGCCGACCCCGATCGGCTGGTCCGGATCTTCGCGGTCGATCGTCCCGCGAGGTACGTTTCCAACTCCTCCTATCCCGTATACCGGGATTACCGCGACGGGACGCGCTCCTTCTCCGGCCTCGCTGCGTATTGCGATTCGATTGCCGTGCACGTGTCCCTCTCCGGAGCGGCGCCGGAGCGCCTGACAGCCGCGGTGGTGACCGGAAACTTCTTCGGCGTTCTCGGCGTCGGCGCGCAGCGAGGGCGGCTCATCGCGCCTTCCGACGACCGCGCCGCCGGCGCGAATCCGATCGTCGTCCTCGCCGACGGGTTCTGGAGGCGCGGCTTCGCGGCGGACCCGTCGGCGATCGGCCGCACGATCCGTCTGAACGGCCGCGCGGTCACGGTCATCGGGGTCGCGCCGCCCGGGTTCTTCGGCGTGAGCTTCGACTCGCTCCCGGACGTGTGGCTTCCCCTGTCCATGACGGAGCAGGCGGAGCCCGAGTGGGGCAAAGAGGTGCCGGACCGGGGCTTCTCCTGGCTCGACGTCGTCGGGAGGTTGAAGCCCGGCGTCTCGATCGCGCAGGCGCAGGCGGAGCTCGACGTGCTCGCGTCCGCCCGCGAAAAGACGCAGCCGGAGGACAAGAAAGACCCGTGGGCGCGGGTCTACGCCGTCCGCGACGCCGTCGTCAATCCGGACATGGCCGCGGGCACGAAACGCCTGTCGTGGATCCTCGCGGGTATCGTCCTGCTGGTCCTCGCCATCGCGTGCGCGGACGCTGCGGGACTCCTGCTCGCGCGCTCGGAGAGGCGGCGGCGCGAGATCGCGATCCGGAGCGCTCTCGGCGCATCGAGAAGCCGGCTCGTGACTCAGTTTCTCTTCGAGTCGATCCTCCTCGCCGTCGCGGGAGGCGCGGCCGGGCTCGTCATCGCCTGGTGGCTCGTCGCCGCGATCCGTGCTCTCGCGCCGGCGGACTTTCCCATCCCTCTCGACGCCGCCGCGGCCCTGCCCGACGTCCGTGTCATCGCTTTCGCATTCGCGGCTTCTCTCGTCACCGGAGCCGCCTTCGGGCTTCTTCCCGCCCTCCGCGGCTCGCGGGGCGATCTCGTTCCGGACCTGAAGGGGGAGAGAGGACGCGGCGGCTCGGGAAGCATGGCCCTGCGGGACGCGTTCTCGGCGGGCCAGGTCGCACTCTCGGCGGTCCTTCTCGTCGGCGCTGCCCTTCTCCTCCGCACGCTGGCGGCGGAGCGGACGGTGGCCCCCGGGTTCGACGCGGAGCGCGGCGTCGTCTTCACGGTGGACCTCGCGCGACAGGGATATTCGGAGGAGCGGCGCCTGCCCGTCTTTTCGCAGATCCTCGAATCGGTCCGGGGCGCGCCCGGAGTGCGCACGGCGGTCCTCGGCTGGATGATCCCGATCGCAAACCGGGGGATGGTGGTCACCATCGACCGCGCGCCCGACGCGCGGATGCGAACGGTCGATCTCAACCTCGTCGGGCCGGGCTTCTACTCGGCGCTCGGCGTGCCGTTGCTCGCCGGGCGTGAGTTCCGCGATTCCGACACGGCGAACTCCGCCCGTGTCGCGGTGGTCAACGAGGTTCTCGCGGCCAAGCAGTGGCCCGGAGAGAGCCCGGTCGGAAAGGTCCTTCCGGACGTCGGCATGGCGAAGGGGCCGCTGACGGTGGTCGGCGTCGTGGCCAACGCGAGGTTCCGGTCGCTCAGGGACCCCATCCGGCCGATGCTTTCGGTTCCCTTCGCGCAGTTCCCGCGGCCGTCGGGATCCATCCTCGTCCGCACGACGGGAAATCCTTCGGCGACCGTCCCCGCGATCCGCGCGGCCGTCGCGGGCGTCGACCCGGACCTGCCGGTCTACGGCGTCCGCACGCTGCGCGACCGCGTGGCGGGATCGCTCGGACAGGAGAGGCTCCTCGCCTCGCTGCTCGCCGGATTCGCGGCGCTCGCTCTCGGTCTTTCGGTCGCCGGGATCTACGGCGTGGTCTCTTCCTCGGTCGAGGCGCGGCGCCGGGAGTTCGGCATCCGGCTCGCGCTCGGAGCGGACCGCCGCCGCCTCCTTGCCGACGTGCTCGGCCGGTGCGTGCGCGTCGCCGCGATCGGCCTCGCGATCGGGGTGCCCGCCGCGCTGCTGGCTTCGCGCTCGCTCGCGACGATCCTTTTCCAGGTCTCGCCCACCGACCTCGCGAGCGTCGCCGCGGCCGTCGCCGTCCTCGGTGCGGCCGCCATCCTTTCGGGAGCTCTTCCCGCGAGGCGCGCGGCGAACACGGACCCGACCGAGTCGCTCCGCGCCGAATAAGCCGCCTGCCAGGCCGGCCTGCCGGCGGTTTACGCTAGGCCCTGTCCGATGTTCCCCACGACGCATCGCAGCCTCGTCCTCGCTCTCGCGAGCGGAGCTCCCGAGGAACGCGCCCGCGCGTTCGAGACCCTCCTCGCCGTGTACTGGAAGCCCGTCTACAAGTACCTGCGGGTGCGATGGAGCCGGACGCGCGAAGAGGCGGAGGACCTCACCCAGGGCTTCTTCGCGCGCGCGTTCGAGAAGGAATCTCTCGTCTCCTACGACGCCGGAAGGGCGAGCTTCCGCGCTTTCCTCCGCACTCTTCTCGACCGGTACGCCTCGAACGAACGAAAGGCCGCTCTGCGCCAGAAGCGGGGCGGCGGCGGGACGCATCTCGACTTCGACTCCGCGGAGCAGGAGATCGGGCGCGAGCCTGCCGCGTCGGCCAACCCCGAGGAGTACTTCCACCAGGAATGGGTCCGCAGCGTCTTCTCGCTCGCCGTGGACCGCCTGCGCGCGTCGTGTGAGGGCCGCGGCCGCTCGAAGCACTTCTCGCTCTTCGAGGCATACGACCTCGAAGACGACCAGCGCGTTTCGTACGCGGATCTCGCCTCGCGCTTCGGGCTCACGGAGACCGCCGTCACCAATCACCTCGCGTCCGTGCGACGCGAATTTCGCGAGATCGTTCTCGACACCCTGCGAGAGGCGACCGCGACCGAGTCGGAGTTCCGCTCCGAGGCGCGCGCGCTTCTGGGAGTGACGCCGTGACCTGGCTCTCGAACGGCGCCGTCGAGCGCCTCCGGTCGGCCGCCGAGCGCCCGGATTTTTCCGGTACCCGCTACCGTCTTCTGGGGGAAATCGGGCGCGGAGGGATGGGCGTCGTCTACGAAGCGGAGGACGGAGCGCTCGGGCGCCGCGTGGCGGTCAAGGTCCTCGCCGCTGAGCTCGCTTCGTCGAAGGAGGCGGATCGCCTGCGAAGGGAGGCGCGCACCGTCGCCGCTCTCGAGCATCCCGGCATCGTTCCCGTGCACGACGTCGGAGAGCTGCCGGACGGTCGCGTGTACTACGCGATGAAGCTCGTGCGGGGCGAGCCTCTCGATGCGTGGGCGCGGCGGACGCCGTCCCGAACCGAGCGGCTTCGGGCGTTTCTTCGCGTCTGCGAAGCGGTCGGTTTCGCGCATGCGAACGGCGTGCTCCACCGGGATCTCAAGCCGGCCAACGTCATGGTCGGCGAGTTCGGAGCGGTGCTCGTCATGGACTGGGGCCTCGCGCGGGGCCGGGACGAGCCGGCGGCGGGCTCGATCGGCGGCACTCCCGGTTGGATGTCGCCGGAACAGGAGCGAGGCGACGAGGAGGCGCTCGACGCGGCGTCGGACGTCTACGGCCTCGGCGCGATCCTGCGCTTCCTCGCACAGGAGGGCGGTGAGCCGGTGCCGAAGCCTCTGCAGGCGGTCGTCGAGAAGGCGATGCGGGAGGCGAAGCAGGACCGCTACGCCGGGGCGGGGGCGCTCGCCGCGGACGTGACTGGCTTCCTCGATGGCCGCCCCACGACCGCTTACCGCGAGAATGCCCTCGAAAAGGCGGGCCGTTGGCTCTCGCACAACCGGCCGCTCGTGACGATCGTGGCCGCCTACATCCTCATGCGGGCGATCGTCTTTTTCTTCTTCCGGCGCTGACCCGCTAAAGGGCCGCTCGAACACGTTGTATCTCTGTGAGGAGGAAAGGAAAGATGAACAAGATCGTTCTCGGGCTCCTGCTCGGCGGCGTCCTCGGGATCTTCGACGGGCTGACGGCGTGGTTCACGCCGGAGGCGCGGCCGGCGATCGTCGGGATCGTCGTCGGTTCCAGCATCAAGGGAATGATTGCGGGAATCGCCGCCGGCTGGTTCGCTCGGAAGGTGAACTCGGTGCCGGCGGGAATCGCCTTCGGGTTCGCGGTGGGACTGTTCCTCGCCTTCCTCATCGCGATGATGCCGTCGGCGACGGGAAAGCACTACTACTTCGAGATCATGCTGCCGGGAAGCATCCTCGGAGCGGTCGTCGGATGGGCGACGCAGCGCTACGGCCGGAGGACCCGCGCCGCCGTCGCGTAGACATTTATCGGCGCCGCGTCAAGCTTTTTCCGACGCGAAGCGCGTCCTCGATTTGAGGCATGGACGTCCGCCGTGCGGCGGGTACACTCCTCTCCGGAGCCACGATGATCCCGGAAGTCTTCGAGTGCCCGCGCTGCGAAAGGCAATTCGTCGTAGACGGCTTGCCCGAAGAGGCAAACCAGGAAGTCCACTGCCCGCAGTGCAGCCGCTTCCTGGGAATCCGCGACGTGGCCTTCGTGCTCCGCACGGAAGTCGACGAGCTGATCGAGCGCCTCACCTTCGAGAAGGACCGGCTCGAAAAAGACGAAGCGATCTACGGGATGACCGACTGCGACGCCGAGATGAAGTTCTACGGCCGCGAAGTCTCCCGCGTCATCCAGGTCCTGCGCGGAGCACTCAAAGAGCTGCGCCAGCTG
>Ga0182009_10000288_pt1 | contig 10643 bp, 10 predicted proteins | sample Sormic07211187_1_FD_161052 | JGI IMG/M metagenome (GOLD analysis project Ga0182009, IMG submission 161052) | Bulk soil microbial communities from the field in Mead, Nebraska, USA - 072115-187_1 MetaG | ecosystem: Environmental > Terrestrial > Soil > Agricultural land > Bulk soil | place: USA... | reverse complement strand
TATATGAAGAAGAAGTTCATAACAGTTGGTGAATTTAAAGTTACGATTACTTTTTGGTTTTGGCACCGCTTTGGTTTTCATCTTTTACCCGACCAGCCTCTTTCAGTTTTTGATTGAGGATCCACTCAATTTGACCATTCACACTGCGAAATTCATCTGAGGCCCACTTTTCTAAAGCTTTGTAGGTCTCGTTATCAATCCGTATCACAAAACTTTTTTTAGAGCTCACTCATTGTTGATTTAGGGTTAGAAGAAACCAGGCTTTGAAAAGCTCTTTCAAATAACTCTATGTCGTAAGTGCTAAAGAAAAATTTGCTCCCATTTTTTAAAAACAACTGTATCCCCTGTCCACGACTCAAATTATGGTACCACCCGTATGTGGGAAACCACCCAAACCCATAACTTAATAATGCAAACTTCCTTGTACTAAAAGAATCGATGTCTTCTTTCTCGATGACCCTGAATCTTTTTTGCCAGGGTTTCCACCTATAATACAATCCGTTTGATGTCACTGTTTTTTGGAACTCGATATTTGAATTGAGGTAGATAACTATTACAGTTACCGGAATGACAACCGCTAATGCAATTGCCGCGTCTGTTTTTTCCTTATCTGATATCAATCCGATCAACAAGCCTAAAATAGTTACAAGCATTGCCAATCGCACAACCCAACTCACCCACGAAGGGTATTTTTGTTTTTCTTCGAACAGAATATTTCCGGAAATTTCATATGCTTTCAACATATTAAACTATTGATATAAAGTTCCAGTATTTAATACAGGCTGAGCACCACGTTCGCCGCAAAGCACTACCATCAGATTACTAACCATTGCGGCTTTTCTTTCTTCATCTAATACGACGATGTCTTTTTTGGATAGCATTTCCAGGGCCATTTCTACCATGCCAACAGCACCCTCCACAATCTTGGTTCTGGCAGCAACAATGGCAGTAGCCTGTTGCCTTTGTAACATGGCCCCGGCGATTTCGGCGGCGTAAGCCAGGTGACTGATCCTTGCTTCTTTTATGATGATACCAGCAGGTGTAAGCCGTTCCAGGAGTTCTTTTTCCAAAATGGCATTTACTTTTTCACCTCCACCTCTTAAGGTGATGTCGGCAATAGGATCTTCGAGGTTATCATATGGAAAACTGTTAGCGAGGTGGCGAACAGCGGCTTCGCTTTGCCGTACAACATATTCTTTATAGTTCACAACATCATAAGCGGCTTTGTAGGTTTCACCTACCTGCCAGACAATAACAGCGGCTATTTCAATGGGATTTCCCATTTTATCATTCACCTTCAGCCTGGCACTTTCCAGGTTTTGTGAACGAAGGGAAATATTTTCAGTAGTATAAAAAGGATTTATAAAGAACCATCCATTGTCTTTAACTGTTCCTGCATATTTACCAAACAGGTTCAATACCCTTGAATGATTTGGTTGAACAATTATTAAGCCTTTCATTAAAAACAAGCTTATAATTAAAAGAAGAACGGCGGTAACAATTGTCAATGGGTTTATACTGCCCTCTTTTATCTGAACAAAGAAAAAAACTGAAGCAGCTAAAACAATGAGGATACTAATGAAACCGATAATTCCTGATACCGGTTTTATGATCTTTTCCATATAGAGAGTTTTTTGGTTGATATCATTTTGATATCAAAGTTATATTAACTCACTGACAGGAAAAAAATATTATACGAACGCCAATTTTATAATTACAAACCTGATTGCAACTCGTAAAATGATCTTTAGGTAATTTTATTTTGAATAGATCTCTATTAAAACAAAAAACCCCTGAAACCAGGGGTCAGTTTATTTCGAATGGTGATAGATTTTATCCTCCGGTGCTTCCATCTCTTACCTTAATCTTCTTTTTATTGGAATTTTTCTTTTCATATTCTACAACTTGTTGTGGCTTGGCAACTTTTTTTTCGTCAGTTTGTGCGGCGGTTGATTTTGTTTTGCTACCGCCTTTTGTCACATCAATAGGCGCCAGGTCATCCTCGCTTCCATTGCTAACAACTACATCTTCCTTTCTTTTATTCATCACCCACTCTTCAGTTGATTGAATTGCCCCGTTTTCTGTATTGTAATAAGTCCATGTTCCGTGTTTATACGAATTAGGCTCCACTTTAACGATTTCCTTTCTCAAAATTTTGGAAGGATCATTGACATCAACAATATCAATTGTATCGTAAGGGCTTTTAGGATCGATTGCTCTCCAACTTTCTTCTCTTTGCAATTCCCCTGTGTACAGGTAATATTTGCACCTGCCGCTTTTCATACCCAGGTAATAACTTTCTACGGCCAACAGATCACCCTCATTGGAAAAACGTTTCCATATCCCTTCTCTCAAATCATTTTTATAATATCCCTGTTCATCGTAACCATCCTCTCCACGTAATGGATCAATGTGAACAACCCAAGGGCCTTGTTTCAAACCCTTCATATCAACACGATTTAAAGTATCGTGTTTTTTCCCGATTGTATAGCTTTTCCATTGTGCATGCCCATTGAATGAAATCAATAAAGCAACAATTAATAGGTATCGCATTTTTAGTAAGTTTGACGTTTATCTTAAAAACGATAAAACTAGCTGTTTATGTTTTCAAAATTAATCGAATCACTTTTTTTTCCTATTCTTTTGCTCGTTACAGTTTTCACAAATGCGCAGGTAAAACCTATGCCCGCTGATGCCCGTTTAAAAAGCATGCAGCAAAGGCAGGTTTTAATGGCAAAATCTGTTTTGGATTCCGTTAAATTTAGAAATATTGGCCCATCAATTATGAGTGGACGTGTGGTTGATGTTGATGCCAACCCTTCCGACCCAACAGAATTTTACGTAGCCTACGCATCAGGCGGTTTGTGGTATACAACAAATAATGGTCAATCTTTTACTCCAATTTTCGACAGTGCAGAGGTGATAACAATAGGTGATATTGCCGTAAACTGGAAAACAAGAACCATTTGGGTGGGAACAGGCGAAGTAAATAGCAGTCGTTCTTCATATGCCGGTATTGGAGTTTTCAAAAGTAAAGACAACGGTAAAACATGGCAGTATTTGGGTTTGCCTGAATCTCATCATATCGGAAAAATTCAATTACATCCAACAGAAGATAATACAGCATGGGTGGCCGTGCTTGGTCATTTGTATTCTTCTAATAAAGAACGAGGTGTTTACAAAACAACCGATGGTGGCACTACTTGGAAACAGACTTTATATGTAGATGACAACACAGGTGCCGTAGACATTGATCTCAATCCTACCAATCCAAATGAAGTTTATGCTGCAACCTGGTATAAAACAAGAAGCGCATGGAATTTTGAAGAAGGCGGTAAGACGAGCGGTATTTATAAAAGCAGTGATGGTGGCAACACCTGGACGAAACTAACCAACGAAGGAGCCGGCTTTCCGGTTGGCCAAGGTGTTGGCAGAATAGGTGTTGCTGTGTATCCAAAAAACCCTCAGATTGTATATGCTATTGTAGACAACAATTTTCATAAACCCGATACAGCAAAAAAAGATACAGCTGTGTATGTACTACGCGATTTCGAAAATATTACCAAGGAGCAGTTTCTTCAATTAAATCCAACAAAACTTGATAGTTTCCTGCGCCGCAATCGCATGTATCCAAGGTATACTTCGGAGATGATTATGGAAAGAATTTCAAATGGTACATTAAAACCAACTGCAATTTGGGATTATTTATACGACGCCAATACGGCTTTGTTTGATACACCCATTATTGGCGCTGAAGTATATCGTAGTGAAGACGGGGGACAAACCTGGAAGAAAACGCACAAAAAAGATCTTCCTACACTATACAATACTTATGGTTATTATTTTGGAAAAATTTTTATCTCCCCCTACAACGATCAAAAAATTGTGGTTACCGGATTCGACCTGCAGATGTCGAATGATGGAGGTAAAACATTTGCAACCATTAATAAAGAGAATACGCATGCCGATCATCACGTTGCATGGATTGATCCTCAAAAAGATAGTCACATCATCATTGGCAACGATGGTGGCTGTAATGTTACTTACGATAATGGTCAGCATTGGTTCAAGGCAAATACTCCTTCAGTCGGTCAATTTTATTCAGTGGTGGTCGATAATGCAAAACCTTACAATGTTTATGGTGGCTTACAGGACAATGGTGTGTGGTATGGCCCTTCAACAAATAGGGAAGGTTACAATTGGTATGATAACGGTAACTATGCTTTTAAAAGTGTAATGGGTGGTGATGGAATGCAGGTGCAGGTGGATACCAGGGATAATGTTACTACTTATACTGGCTTTCAATTTGGAAACTATGCCAGGATTAATCGTTTGAACCCGAGAGAAACATCAAAAAGAATCACACCTCAACATCTTCTGGGCGAAAAACCATATCGTTTCAATTGGCAAACCCCTGTATTGGTAAGTAAGCATAACCAGGATATAGTTTATTTCGGAGGAAATAAACTATTCCGATCCTTCAACAAGGCTGATACTTTAATTGCCACAAGCAATGACCTTACAAATGGAGGAAAACCTGGAGATGTTCCATTTGGAACTATTACCACTATTGCAGAGTCTCCGTTACGCTTTGGACTTTTGTACGTCGGCACTGACGATGGAAATATCCAAACGTCGAAGGATGCAGGTGCTACATGGACCTTATTAAATTCTTCTACAAAAAAAGGGCAGGCATCTTCCCTGCCGCAAGGTCTATGGGTGAGTCGTTTAATTGGATCACAATACAAAGAAGGAAGAGTGTATGTAACGCTTAGCGGTTACCGTAGCGATGATTTCAACGCTTATTTATATGTGAGCGATGACTACGGCAGCACATGGACGCAGCTAGGCAAGGACCTTCCTGCTGAGCCTTTAAATGTTATTCGGGAGGATCCTAAAAATGAAAATATTTTATACGTGGGTAGCGATGGAGGTTTGTATGTAAGCTTTGACCGGGGCCAATCCTTTATGATGTGGCACGCTGGTTTACCAAAGTCGGTTCCTGTACATGATATTGCGATCCAGGAAAGAGAAAACGAAATTGTGTTAGGCACACACGGTAGAAGTTTATACGTGGCTAAGCTAGAAGATGTACAAGGATTGCAAAAGGACAAGGACTGGCTAAAAAAGAAACCGGCTCCAAAAGAAACTGATAAAAGAAACAACCGGAGTGACGACGGTGAGGCATCAATGGAAGAAATAGATTAAACTTAAAAAATGTTGGCCCGCCAACATTTTTTATTTACGAATGTTCTAACAGGTGAATCAATTTTATCCACCCATAGTTTTTTAATAATGACGTTGCGGTGATAAAACCTGAGTTAATAAATTCAAAAACAAAAAATTGTTACCTATCTTTCAATATTGTAATTTGATTATATGCGAAGCCGCTACATCATCTTTGCGGATGATGATGCAGACGATCTGGAACTGATTACCGGCTTTTTCAAACAATTTAACCGAAACATTAATGTTTTAGAATTTAAAGATGGAAAAGAGGTATTGAAGTTCCTTGACGATTTTGCACTCAACGCCACGCCACTTTTAGTAGTCCTCGATATTAATATGCCTCGCCTTAATGGTAAGGAGACGCTTGCGGCTATTCGTCAGCATCCCAAATATCAATTTATTCCCGTGGTCATTTACACTACCTCAAATAATGAAACAGACGAAGCTTATTGCAGGCAACTGGGAGCAAGCTGGGTTAGTAAGTCATCCACAATTGAAGGAGTAAAACAAGTAGCCAAAGTACTGGCTGAGTTCTGCGAACTGCAAAACACTCATAAATAATTCAACACAAAAATTTGACTGATCCAAAAATTGTAGCCAAGTTGGGTAGATCTGGTTCTCTTTAAACTTCTATCAGCAAATAATTTTTCTACGGGTATAATTTTAGATAGAAGAGCTTTGATAGATTAATGAAAACATACCTCCGGGACATACAATATTTTTTATACAGCCAGTCATTTGCAGATGGATTTCGAACCACGTTTGCAATTTTATTGCCTGCATTACTGGGCAAATACTTTAATTTTTTTGAAACAGGACTGACCATCTCACTTGGTGCTATGTGTATAAGTTTAACTGATGCACCGGGACCTATCATTCACCGAAAAAATAGCATGTTCATCACCTGTGGCCTTGCTTTTTGTATTGCCTGCATCACATCGCTGGCAAGGCTGAATATCTATTCCATGGGCCTTGAGATTGTTCTTGTAACCTTTTTCTTTTCTATGTTCACGGTTTATGGAAATCGTGCCAGTTCAGTTGGAAATGCTGTGATACTGATCATGATCCTTACGATGGATACACCAATTAAACCGCAGGAAGTGTTACCTCATGCATTGTTAATCCTTGCCGGAGCAATCTTCTATTCGATTGTGAGTATGTTACTTCACACAATTCATCCTTATCGAATTGCACAAAGAGCACTGGCAGATTGTGTAAGGGGAATTGCCACCTATTTATCTATTAAAGCTGATTTTTATAATGTCCAGACGGATCTTGATGACAATTACAAAAAATTGGTAGCACAACAGATTATTGTAAATGAAAAACAAGAGGCGGCTAGAGAAATGCTTTTTAAAACGAGACAAATTGTATCAGAATCCACTTCAGAAGGCAGAAGATTGGTCTTTACTTTCGTCGAAACAATAGATCTTTTTGAAGACATTACAGCAGCCTACTACGACTATGCTTTGCTGCGAACACATTTTAGCCACACCGGCGCTTTGGAAATTATTCACCACTCGCTGAAAAAAATTTCATTTGAACTGGATTCTATGGCCCTGGCTATCCAGTCAAATACCCCTTTCAGAAAAACCTTTGATTACAACGAAGAGCTTAACAGGTTGAAATCAGAAATTGACCGCGTTGCGCCGAGAGGCCAGGCACAAACCCTTGTGCTTAGAAAAATATTGGTAAACATCCGGAAAATGCTGGATGATCTAAATAAGGTTCATCAATATTTTGAAGAGGAAATCAAAAGCGATAGAACAAAGCTGGACCATTCAAATTTTGTATCACATCAATCGTTAGACCCAAAAATATTCTGGAATAACCTGTCCTTGCAATCGTTTGCGTTTCGGCATGCGCTTCGTATGTGTATTGCCTGTTTCGGGGGATTCATTATAGTCAACTCAATCAGTTACGGACATCATAGCTATTGGGTTTTGATGACCATAGCCTTCATGTTAAAACCGGCGTTCAGCTTAACAAAACAACGGAACCTGGAACGCATTGTTGGAACCTTAGCCGGTGGAGTAATTGGAGTTTTGATCCTCATTTTTATTCCTAACAAAGAGATTCAATTTATTTTAATGGTGATGTTCATGATCGCTACTTATTCGTTTATGCGCATTCAGTACCTGGTTACAGTAATTTGCATGACACAGTATATACTGATCTTATTTTCTTTTTTGGGAAGCAATTATAAAATTGTTGCAGAAGAAAGAATATTTGACACGCTTCTTGGTTGCACAATAGCCTTCTTGGCAGGTTACTTTTTATTTCCAAAGTGGGAATCGGACCAACTTAAAGACCACCTGCATGGAATTCTTAAAGCAAATTCAATTTACCTGCAAATCATTATTGATGCGCTATCCGGCAGAAAACCAACCGTGCTGGAATACAAGCTGGCAAGAAAAGATGTTTATTTAAATTCTGCTAACCTTTCTGCCGCATTTCAACGGATGTTATCAGAGCCAAAAAGCAAACAAAAAAACGAAAAAGATGTGCATCAATTTGTAGTGCTGAATCACATACTTTTTTCAAACATTGCTTCGGTTGCAACAACAGTGCTGTCCAGAGAAGAAAAAAATTATCCTGCCGAATTGGTTCATATTGCAAAAAAAGCCAGGACACGTTTGGTTGAAAGCAGTAAAAACTTTGAAAACGATAACATGTTAATCAAGCATGTTGACCAACCAATAAACCAGGCATCGTCATTGAATAACGATGAAACGCTGATGAGAGAGCAATTGAATTTCATAAATAAACTCAGTGCAGATATCAATAAAACAACAAAAACACTTATTGGTTAACAAACCATTGTAGTGCCAATTCATAGCCCTTTAAGCCCAGGCCAAAAATGCTTCCTACAGACTTGCCCGAAACATGCGAAAGCTTTCGAAAATCTTCTCTTGCATGAACATTGGAAATATGTACTTCAATGACAGGGGTTTTAATTGCTGCAATGGCGTCTCCAAGGGCAACTGAAGTATGGGTATAACCTGCAGGGTTTAAAATGATGCCATCAAATGCAAAACCTACTTTCTGAATTTCGTTGATCAACTCACCTTCCACATTGCTTTGAAAATAGCTGAGCTCAACACCAGGAAATTTTGATTGCAGTTCCAATAAGTAACTGTCAAATGGTTGGTTACCGTAAATATCTGTTTCCCTTTTACCGAGGAGATTTAAATTAGGCCCGTTGATGATGGCTATTTTCATTCTACGAATTTAGAACACGAATTACACGAATTAGAACGAATTAATTTGTGGTCAAGTCTTTCCTGATCATCTCAATAAATTCATCAAACAAATACCTGCTGTCGTGAGGGCCTGGCGTAGCTTCGGGATGATATTGTACTGAAAAAGCGGATTTGCCTTTCATTCTTATCCCCTCTATTGATTGATCATTCAAATTCACGTGAGTGATTTCTATATGTTCTGCCTTTTTCACGGCTTCAGGATCCACGCCAAATCCATGGTTTTGTGTTGTAATCTCGCACCTGCCCGAAACCAAATTTTTTACCGGGTGATTTAATCCCCTGTGACCATGGTGCATTTTGAAAGTTGGAATATCGTTAGCTAAAGCAAGCAATTGATGTCCTAAACAAATTCCGAATGTTGGTTTTTCTTCCTTCAAAATATTCTTCAAAGTTTCAACCGCATAGGGCATGGCCGCAGGATCGCCAGGGCCGTTGGAGATAAAATATCCTGCAGGATTGAACTTTTTTAATTCCTCCACAGGAGTCCTGGCAGGAAACACTTTTACGTGGGCCCCGCGTTCAGCCATGCAGTTTAAAATATTTTTCTTGGTTCCGTAATCCAACACTGCAATTTTGATTGGAGAACTTGCATCTCCCAATTCATAGGGAACTTTGGTGCTGACTATCGACGCCAATTCCAATCCATCCATATCAGGAACTTCGTCCAATTTTTTCTTCAGTTGTTCCGCATCCAAATTTTCAGAAGAAATGATGCAGTTCATGGCGCCTTTGCTGCGAATGTGTGCAACCAAAGCCCGGGTATCCACACCTTCTATCGCCACCAGGTTCTGGGACTTCAAATATTCGTCCAGGGAACCTTTGGCCATTTTCCTGGAAAATAAATCCTCAAGGTTTCTGCCAATCAAACCCTTGATCTTAATGCTGTCGCTCTCCACGTCTTCATCCATAACACCGTAGTTCCCAATGTGTGCATTGTTCATGATCAGCACCTGCCCATAATAACTTGGATCGGTAAACACTTCCTGGTAGCCGGTCATACCTGTATTAAAACAAATTTCTCCTCCTGTTGTGCCAATAGCTCCGAATGCTTGTCCATAACATGTGGTACCGTCTTCCAAAACCAAAACTGCTGTGTATTGTTTGTCCATTTTTTAAAAAGATTATGCAAAGAAAATTATTCAAAGATTTCGCCAAGGTTAAATTTCTTCACCTGATGTCAACAAAAAAGGCACCCATTAAACGGATGCCTTAGGTCTGTATAGCAAGCAATCATTAACTTGGTTGTTGTGCTGTTGCTTCCGGTGTTTCCGTAGTTACTTCGGCAACAGGCGCTGCTTCCGTAGCCTCTGCTTTCTTTTTACTACCACCTGCACGGCGTGTTCTCTTCGCTCCTTCTTTCCTTTCTGTTTTGCCTTTACCGTAAATGTCGTTGAAATCAACCAACTCAATCAACGCTGTTTCGGCATTATCACCAGGACGAGTTCCTAATTTAATAATTCTTGTATAGCCACCTGGGCGGCCAGCAATTTTTGCGCTAATTACTTCAAAAAGCTCTCTCACAGCTTCTTTGTCTTTAAGGTAACTGAAAACCACACGACGCTGGTGCGTTTCATTCTTTTTACTCTTTGTAATCAATGGCTCTACATAAATACGCAAAGCTTTGGCCTTTGCCAACGTAGTTACAATACGTTTGTGTTCAATTAAATTACAAGCCAAATTTGCTAACAACGCATCCCTGTGTGCTTTTTTACGACTGAGATTCTTGATTTTGTCTCCGTGACGCATGACTTTAAAAGTTTGAGGTTTGAGGTTTGAGGTTTGAAGTTTCTTCAGATCGAAGTCTTCTTATTCATTCACCAAACTTTAGTGATTAAATATTCGGCTGCACCGTGTCAAGGAATTGCAGCCTACAGTTTATAAAAATTAGCTAATTGGTTGATCAGCTAATTAGCTAATTAATAATCGTCTTTATCAATTCCAAGTTTGCTCAGGTCCATTCCAAAATGCAAGCCTCTTTCGTTCAATACCTGTTCGATCTCGGAAAGTGATTTCTGTCCAAAGTTTCTGAACTTCATCAAATCTTCCTGCTCGTACTGAACCAACTCGCTCAAAGAATTGATCTTTGCTGCTTTTAAACAGTTGAAGGCACGCACCGAAAGATCCAGGTCTTCCAATGGCGTCTTCAACACC
>Ga0182009_10000285_pt1 | contig 10666 bp, 6 predicted proteins | sample Sormic07211187_1_FD_161052 | JGI IMG/M metagenome (GOLD analysis project Ga0182009, IMG submission 161052) | Bulk soil microbial communities from the field in Mead, Nebraska, USA - 072115-187_1 MetaG | ecosystem: Environmental > Terrestrial > Soil > Agricultural land > Bulk soil | place: USA... | reverse complement strand
CAAAAGCTTAGCGGCGTAAGGGGATATTTTTATTTGTTGCCGGAATGGGTCGATGAAAAGGGCAATGCAGAAAATTCTTACCGTGCGAAAATGGTGTAACCAATTATAACAAGCATTATAAGGAGAGTTTCTCCTTTATAACGTTCAATTGCGATCTCCGCTATTCCGTGTCCTCTTAATTACAAGCCTTTAATTAGCAGAATCGAAATTTTAGCCTTTGTCGATGATTTTCGCACCGTTGTTTATACGGGCTATTCTATCATAATTAATGCTGTAATAAACCTTTTGCCCATCCTTTCTGGTAGTGACAATGTCCGCCTTCCTCAACATTGCCAGAAAGGTTGAAGTCAGTGACTGTTCAAGCCTGAGTGTATGGTAAATATCAGAAACGGTTATCTCCTTGTTTTGATGAATCAGCATTAAGATTTTTTGCCTGACCTTATGATCAAGCGCCCGAAGGACCTGGTTAGCATTCTTGATGTTTTGAAAATCCACATTCAAACTTGCGTCATTATTTAATTGAGTTGCTTTTCTTTTAACCATATTTTCAAAAATTATATCATTTACATAATAAATTCACATTCTATTTTGCACGCTTCACCCACCATCTGTAGCATCCATAATTTCAATAATGACTAAAATTGACTTTTTAGTCAAAGACAGATAGTGTTCAATTCAGTCAATGGATGTTTTGCGATTTTCGATATCCTTATATCTAACGGCTAAAAATTCCAAAATACATTTCCTTCTCTTTCGCCCTGTTGCAACAAATTCACCACAGACTTATAGTTGGCATTTTTTGGAATGCTAACACAAATAATTCCCTTAGGAGGATAAATAACAAACTTGCATTTTTGCTTCAGGAGTTCATCGGTTATAAGGATATATTCAGGCTCCAGCACATTAATTTTAATTGTAGAATTTTGGGACAACTTTTCAATTCTACAAAAATATAATTTGTTATCAACTTCGTTGAGCACAACCGTAATCCTATCGCCAAAAGAAATTCCTTTTTCAACAAAAGGAATATTGTTAACAATAAAATATTCGCCATCAGGAATGCATCTAAGATATTCTTCTTCGTCTTCGCCAGTGAAGAAAACCAGTTTGTCCTGGATCTTGTGGTCGTCCGAATAAGCACGCCGCTTATATTTCCGGCTCGTAAAAAAAATTAAAGGACTTGACACCCTTCCTTAACTTGCTGAGCAAGTTATTGTAGGAGCAAATCCTCATAAACCCCAGTTTAGGATAAGGATCTACGATAGATCGTAGGGTTATGTCCTTAAGTACCACTACAAATCAGCGCAATCATCTGAAGTCTTTATCTCACAAGAACAACCGTCCCTTTCATAATCTGGTTCTTCAAATCAATGGTATCATATTTAATAATCCAAACAAATACTCCTCCAAGCATGTTTTGTCGATAGGTTCCGTCCCATCCTTTTCCCATATCATCAGATTCAAAAACCTTTTGCCCCCACCTATTATAAATCTCCATTTTAAACTTAGTAATATTTTCGCCATAGCTTGCTCTAAAAACATCATTTACTCCGTCCCTATTAGGACTAAAAGCATTTGGTACATAAAGTTTACATACCCCTTTGATTGCGACAATTGAATCTGTTCGACTTCCACAATCATTTAAAAGTGTTAAGCTATACAGACCAGGAGCGATCACATTATAAGTTGTATTGCTTGAACCATCCTGCCACAAATAACTTATACTTTTCCCATTTTGAATTGTTGGTTTCAGCGTTATGGTTTGACCCGAGCAAATTGAAACATCAGCGCCTAAGCTGAACACCGGTTTAAGGTTATAATTTATCAAAATTGTATCTCTTGAAACGCAATTGTTTTTTGTAACAGCTACAAAATATTTGCCCGGTTTTGTGACTATATAAGTTTGATCGTTTGAATTATCTTGCCATAGATAAGATGCTCCCGCGTTTTGTGCATCTAATAATACAGTTTTGTCTTCACACAGAGTAGTATCTCTTCCAAGACTTAAAACTGGAAAAGGATTGAAAAGAACACGAATACTATCTCGATAAGTACAGTTATCCTTTGTAACATCAGCCCAATAGATACCGCTTTGATTGACGTTTATCGTTGGCGTGTTCTCGCCTGTGCTCCATTGATACAAAGAAGCATTGGCTACCGATGCATTTAATTGCAAATTGGTTTGGCAAAGAGAAGTATCAGCACCTAAAGAATATTGTGGCAAAGACGTTTTAGAAACTTGGATAGAATCAGAAAACAAACATCCTATATTATCCTTCACAGTTAACCAATAGATTCCGGGGTTATTGATTTTAATTAGGGATGAGGAAGAACCAGTGTTCCATAAATAAGTTATATTCGAGAAAGCAGGTTTTGGAGATACGGTAATTTCATCATTGAAACAAATGGCTGTGTCTTTGCCTAACGAAAAGATCGGAAGATTTCGAATGGAAACATTAAGCGTATCTGTGGCAATACAGCTGTTCAAATTTGCCATTACCCACAATTTACCGTTATCCGCAACCTTCAATGAAGAAATTGTATTTCCATTGCTCCATAGGTAATTGGCATTGGGAATATTGACTGATAATGCAAGCGTATCACCTTTACAAATTGTGGTGTCTTGTCCAAGATAAAGCTTAAATGGCCCGGCATAAATCTTTTTATATACTGTATCAAAACTACACCCTCCATTACGCAGATAAACCAATCTCACATTATAGGTCCCCTGTGTAGAATATATGTGCAGAGGCGAAAATGAAGTTGAAGTATTATCGGTTCCTGAAGCAGGATCACCAAAATTCCACTCTACACTATTAATATCGCTTAAATGCTGAATTGAAAAGTTGATATTCTGAAATTCACAATTCCCTAAAGCTATAATTGGGTCCGTAAAAAACGACTGGATAAAAGTTGGCAGACTACCTTTAGAAGAACCTGTTAATGAAACTGCATTTATTTCGAAACCACAACCATCACCTTCTACATCAGGATTATTAATGACATTTAAATAATTGTCGTAAGTCGCAATATAAATTTTCTTATCAGGGCCTAGCTGCAAACCACCATTGAATTCTGTTCCATTTATTAATTTCTTTGACGCAATGATTTGAGAGGGATCTGTATAGGAGATATTGTATTGATAAATTGCAAACAATTTAGGAGTTGAGAATAGGTAAGAAGCAGCGAGATAAAGCAGTTGACTATTCGGTGAGAATTCCACACCATAGGCACCTACACTAAAAATTTCTGTTGGTGAAGGACTTGGAGTTAGTTTTATCGCGTTAGTTAATATTCCTGTAGCCTGATCGAAGTCCATCAACTCGAAAAAATCATAAGTAATATTGTAAGCAACTGCCAGTTTACTTCCATCAGGAGAAAATTTCATTTGGCCTCTTGAATATGAGGATGAACCACCAGTAAAATTTCCTGTTTTGCTTATTATGGGATTGCCAATGCCTGAAGAAGTTACCAGGTAAGAATAATATTCATCGGAATCCCATTTTTTGGCGACTACCCAATATCCCGGACAGTTAACTTTTTTAACTGCTGAAACTTTCTCATAAACATTATCTAAGAGCAAAATATTTTTCGAAATGATGTCTCCCAATCCATTGTCTTTTTTCAAATTGACAATGTTGTATCGAAGACCATAGGGATCTTTCTCCTGTGCGGTAGTAAAAATATAATACAGCGAGTCGTTGCCGGGAAAAGGTACAACTACCGCTGATTGTGTACTACTATAGCCGCCCATCAGGCCTGAGCCATTAGGCATGATCTGATGATTACGGTTCCAAACATTTTCGCCATTAGTGTAAAAAAGTAACTTGCCATTTTTATCACTTACCGTTGCACATCCTTCTACTGTACTTAATTGTCCGGTCGAAATTGCAATGGGAGAACTACCGCTAAAATCGAGGCCAGCTTTATCCCCGAAATACCAGTAGTTCGCTTCCTTTTGTGCGAAAAGATTGGTGGTAAATAAGATTAGCAATAAGATGGCTATACTGCGATTCACAAGCACTGCGTTTCAGATTCCTAAAATAATACAGGATAACGACAATATTTTGCTATTGCGGACAAGTCCTAAGTAATTATTCTTAGTTCAAAAACCATATGGGATAGTCATTTAATCTACTGCTTAATCACTTTTTTTGTGATAATAAGTCCATCATTCTCAATGCGGATAAAATAAACACCATTGGCCCTTCCGTACAAGTCGAATGTAAGCTGATACCCCTCTCCGATAAGTTGTTGGAGCACTTTTCCATTAGCATCGGTTAGCATGACCTTAGCCTTTTCCAGTTTTTTACTGAATGTAATAAAAAACTTACCTGTCGTAGGATTGGGATATAAAGCATCTATCTGCTGAAATTCTTCTGTAGTACCTACATCCTGCTTAACGGTTTTCGTTGGATATGGCTGACCGTTGTTACAAAAATAAACGCGGCGTAGCCTGTTCCCTGAAGCATCATAAGTGCAAACAATGCCACAGGAGCCAAGAGGAAGTTGTTGTGTAAAGGCAGAAAATGCGCAAACAATAATCAAAACAGTAAAAAAAAGTTTCTTTTGCATAAATAAAATATTAGAGCTTAAGGATTTTTTTTCGCCAATTCTCTTGTAATCAAGGAGTCAGTTGTTTCTCTTACAACTACTACTTTTCCCACAGATAGCTTGCTGCAGGTGTCCGCAGACAAAAGATATTCCTGGACCAGCAGAGTCGCGCCAAATTGTCCTGTAATCTTGCTTTTGTGTTTCTCATACCATTCACAGGAACAAAAGCTGTTGCAATCTTTCTTTGTGAAAACGTATCCCGATTGTTCACTCATTTTTGTTGCCATTGACTCCGGTATACCCCAGGCATAACTAGTTCGATTTGGTGTCTGAATTTGCCAGCAATATTTTGTTTCCCCTTCCTTATAAAACCAATATTCCGGGCGCATTGCTTCAGCTTCCGCTTTAGTTTTATTGCATATTATCAAACCCTGTACATCTGCGCCGCCTTTGTCGAATGCCTGCCAGCACCCCTTGTTGTCTTTGCGGCAACTAATCAGGATAGCCATTGTACCGAAAAATAAAAAATGTTTCAATTTGATAATGCGGTAATTCATCATAAGTTTTTGGATATTTGTTACTACAATATTTCCTTAAAAAAATATTTGAAGCGATATGAATTACGTAGTGTCTTTTAAAAGCTTAATAAATGATCACTTCTATTTTATCCTTAAATAAGCCTTTCCGTCTTGTTTTAAAAAAGTTGTAGATTTTCTCCTTATCTGTAAACACAAGGGTATCCTGCGACGAAAAGATTTCTATTTTATTTATTGTTGATACATATTGCCTTATTGTATTGTTAGTCCATCTATGGCCAAACCCGAAAAAAATCCCTGATTTGTTATGATTCTTGTCCGGCTTAATTTTCAATTCAATCACGCTGTCTTTTTCTGAAAACAGACATCGGTAAGTAGCTTCTTTTGAAGTCGTGTTCACTATTATTATTTTTCCTGGAATATCACAGCTTGTGAGTACAAAAAAGCAAAAAGCTATTGCTGTTAATTTTTTTTTCATTTGGTTAACCTTGAACCTCCGTAATAATAATAACCGATTCTGTTTAATGAATATCTATCAGCTGCATATTCAAGGGTTCCAGCGGTCCCATAGACACTCCTTAGTCCATATTTAAAATAGTCCTGTAAAGTTTTCATATACATTCTTCCAAATCCTAAGTTAATCTCTTGAAAATAATGACCGGTCTCGTGTGCTTGTAAATAACGATTAAAATCATCTATATCGATGCCAAAACTTGCAACATAACCTCCTGGCTTAGCCAAATGCGTAACAAGGTTTCTTCCTAAAGTAACACCGCTACCTTCTCCAAAGATTGAACGGGTTAAAAACGTGCCCTTCCGATAAACAGGGTTATATCTGCCAAAGTCTCCAAACTTTTCAGCAGGTTTATAGGCAGGTCCCATCGTAAGTATATTGAGACCGGCAACTGTTGCTCCGCCGATTGCACCGTATACAGCACCGTTAATTGCACCTTGCCTCAAATCCGCGTCATCAATGGCTGCTGCTATTCCGCCACTTATAGCGCCTGCCGTTCCATACTTGAGCGCATTAAATCCGATTTCCGCACCAATGTTCGCCAATGATCCTCCTTCAACTCCTGAAAAGTTACCAAATCCGGATGAAACGAAGCCTCCAATAACCCCACCTGCAACCATACCCCACGTAATATGATTGCCAAAAGCTGCGTTTGTGCCAATCTGCGCACCGGTATTAGAAATAATATTCAGCCCTATACTCTGGGCGCTTGCACCTAAGGAAATTCCAACCTGTGCTATAGTACCTCCAATTGCTCCGGATACTGCACCAAATGCAAATGATGTTGCAAATCCGCCTAGATTCCAATTATTATTAGAAAGTGCTGTAACAGTATAAACAGCTGAGGATGTTGCAGCTCCAATTGCAGCTGCTATTAATATCGGTACTATTAAAAAATTTCCATCCGGGTCAACATAAGTCAATGGATTATTCCCTGCATACGCATAACGGTTGTATCCTTGCGTATGCCAAGAAGTCGGGACATAATTGTCGGGACTTAACATTCTTCCCTGTATCGGGTCATACAAGCGCCCGTTCATGTTAATCAAGGCAAACTGCGGTAAATGTTCATGGCCAGTATATCCCCTATATAACCAGGCAGGAATTGAAGGAACATTATTGTAAGTCCAATCGTTAGGATTACGTTTACGTCCCCAGGCATCAAAGTTTTGTTGTGCAATGATATTGCCGTTTAAATCTGTTAGTGTAAGAACAGAACCCAAATGATCTGAATAGAGAATGTAAAAATTATTGATCCCGTTTTCCTTCACAATAACGGCGCATAAGCCATTGCCACCTGCGATATAATGAATCTCCCTAGTACCATTGTTATCCGATTGCTTTTCATAATTACCAAAGAAATACTTGGTTTCATTGTCAGTTGCCTGAGTTTTTATTCTTTCATAGTCAGGACCATAGGTAAATGTCACACCATATGATTCTTCATTTATGGTAGCTGCTTTTAAGAATGGCGTGTAGGAAACCGTTTGCCCAACGGTGCTCAGACTAATAGCATTAGGATTGGTAAGGTAAGCAACAGCATGAATTTTATCATCTCTGTATTTATAGTTGAGGCTTGCGTCAGTTTTTGAACTAATGTTACCCCTAGAAAAACTGTTAGTGCCGTCATAGCCGATATTCAGTTGCAATTGTCCATTGACTGAAGATTGTGTTAAACGGTTTAACTGGTCGTATTGGAAATTTTCCGTAAGACCTTTTATGGCATCCTGCCTGCTCGATAAATTTGCCTTTGCGTAGTCCCATGCGAGATTTAAATCCTGGACTCCAACTGTATAATACCTTGTGGGAAAGCCGTATTGATAAGTGGCCTGGGAAGTATTACCATTTCCCAAAGTATAGGAAGTAAACTGCCCAAATCCATTCATTTGTGTACCGGTGAACAAAGTCGTCTGTGCTCCGGGATTGCCTCCTGTTACTTGTGTCAGGACACCATTGTTGTCAAATGAATTATTGACTTCAACTCCAGAAGGGTAAGTTATTTTATTGACGTTATTCCATAAGTCATATCCATATTGAGTTAGATAGTTAGTATTGTCCACAGTAACTTTTTCTGTTTGCAATCTTTTAAGGTTGTCATAAGTATAATCTTTAATAATTCCATTGAATCCTGTTATTTTAGTAAGCGAATTGTTGCTGCATCCATTATTATTGTTATAATATTCATAGGTGGTAGTACCCTCAGGGCCTTGTCTGCTAGTTAATCTGCCCAAAGCGTCATAGCTCATTTGGTAATTATGATTGCTATTGTCTGTTTGCTGAACCAGCTGACCAAAAGCATCGTAACTGTATGTAACGGTGCCGGCATTCACATCAACGAGGCTTGTTTGCCTGCCATAAGCGTCATAGGACGTTGTTAGGAGGGTAGTTGAGCCATGTTTAACTTCTGTTTGTAACCCCCTGCTGTCATAACTGAAGAACAAGTCACCCCCTTTATCGGTGCTGGAAATTACCTTCCCTGTTGCATCAGTAGTTTTGCTGGTGGTTTGCCCGGTTTGATCGGTAGCAGCTACCTCAAAATTACCGCCTGATAACTTATTGTAGCTATAAGTTATTGTATTGATTGTGCCTGATGCCACTTGCAACCTGTTGTATACATCGTAGGTGTTTGTAGTTGTTATGGGCGTTTCGTTAGAATAATACAGATTGGTTCCGGAAGAGACATTTCCTTTAGCGTCATATGCGGTGGTAGCTGTGAGCCATTGATTATTAAAGCCCATGACTTGTTTTCTCGTTGGCCTTCCTAGTTGATCAAACCAAACTTTTTCATCGGGTTTACCCCCGGTATAGTTCAGCAAACTATAATATATGTTTTGCCCCTGTACATCCCACACGAGCAAGGTATTAGCGGTGAATACAGGCCCAATCACTTTTTTGGCGGTACCAAAACCGTCATATTCATATGTCGTAGTGAGGCAATCACTACTGGTTTGGGATAATGGTTTTCCCCACTTAGAGTCCCACGTAAAACTCTCAGACTGCTCAATAGAAGTGCCTGGGTCCAATTGCTTTGAAACAATAAATCTTCCTTTGCTATCAAACGTTGCATTCGTAACACGAGTGCTTACCCCAGTCGCACTCATAGCAATGGTAACAGGATTTCCAAAACTATTATAGCTATAGCCGGTAGTAACAGCTTTTGGCAATCCATAAAAGTGGATTTGTGAAGCCACCAGGCCCGATGTTGTGTAATAATATTGAGTAGTAACATTATCGGTTACAGACCCGCTTCTAACCCTTGAAACTGTAACCTGGTCTGGCTTTGAAGGCACGGGTGTATTGTGAATACTATAACTTGAGGTTGTTGTAAAAGTTTCAACTGGACTAACAGTTGTACCTGACTGCGTTCCTGTCTTGGAAACACTCGTTGTAACATTTCCATAGCTATCGTAGCTGTTTGTTGTTTCTGAAGCATTTCCGGCGAGATAATCAATATTCAACTCTTTGTCAACTTTTTGCCAATAGCGATTACTGCCTAAATCAACAAAGGAGCTTGTGATCTGAGATTCAGATAGAGCCTCTCCTGTGGAGGTAAGTTGGGTACTTTGTTTTGTAGTATACAATTGTGCAAATTGCGGATAAATACTATTTTCTGTTGTTGATGTAGTGCCTGACTCTTGGTCTTTTGCTGTAATCTTTTTAAAGCCTAAAAACCCTTTGCCTGTTCTGTGCACGACAGCATCCTCGTAAGCGTAGCTTACGACATTTGTTCCTCCGATACCGTTTGGCGTATAGATTGAGGAAACGGCATATAATGGAAGTTGCACATAATTATAAGGGTTTGTATTTGCCGGATCGTCAAGAGAAATTGTGCGGTCATAAAAATACGGGTATGTTCTATCTGTGAGGTTTTTATACTCTAAAACGGTTGTGTTGTTATGTCCATCCGTCACTTTCGAAAGAAGCGTTTCTTTTCCCAATGGTTTGATTGCAACAAAATCTGCTGGATCCGCATAATAATTCCGGTTTAGCAAATCACTTCTCCCATCTCCGTTAAAATCACCTACTACAAATAAGCCGAGCTTATTCGCATAATCGTATTGTTCATAGTAAAAAGATGACATACCACCTCTACTGTAGTAAAGCGATAGTTTGGATGCGTTTGCACCATTCGGATAACCATGCAGTATATCGCTTTTTCCATCACCATTAAAGTCGGCAATGAGAATTTTGTCATCGGAGTTCCCTCCTGTCATAGTAACTGTTTGATTAAATGTAAATGGTTCATCAACTACACTAGTGCCTGTACTGTATAGAATTTTCCATGTACCACTGAGGTTTCTTACAAGTAAATCCATTTTTCTATCACCATTGAAATCTCCGGGGAAAATCTTAGAATCTTTATTGATTTCAATCGTAGTATACAGCACTGTCGTTGTGAACGAATAACCGGTTGAAGGTGACGTTCTCTGGACAGCAAGCACATAGCTTTGGTAGTCTTTGGTTACCAAAATTTCGGTTTTCCCATCTCCGTCAACGTCAAAAGCATTTACCATATCTGCTCCGGCAATTGTTGCAGCGTAAAACTGTGGGTTGTTATTAGTGCCAATACCAAAATTGCTGATTTCTTTATTCACTTCTGAAGTTGCAGGACTTGTTAGAAAGGCTTTGAATTCAGCTACACCCAGAACAGAATACCTGGAATTGCCCAGAATAAGAATATAGTCCTGATTACCATCCCCATCAAAATCGCCTTGTAAAAAGAAGTTTCCTTTCTGATGAATGGCATTGTATGTATATGGAGAAACATAGGGTGCCGCAAAATCAGCAGATGTGGTATAATTGTAATAGCCAGTGGATGCATTGTGACTACCTGTGTAATTAATATTAATTTTATTGACTTCGCCATATCCATTCACTGTGGTATTTAATAACACAATGTCGTCTCTTCCATCTTTGTTGTAATCGGACGTTAAAAACATCTGAGTTTTCTTTGCTTCTGATTTAACAGAACTTTTTGGAGGAAGAAAATATCTATACATAAGTGTTGAAGAACTGCCGGCAACATCAATACCGCTCATCAGATCATAATATTGATTGTGCC
>Ga0182009_10000284_pt1 | contig 10666 bp, 17 predicted proteins | sample Sormic07211187_1_FD_161052 | JGI IMG/M metagenome (GOLD analysis project Ga0182009, IMG submission 161052) | Bulk soil microbial communities from the field in Mead, Nebraska, USA - 072115-187_1 MetaG | ecosystem: Environmental > Terrestrial > Soil > Agricultural land > Bulk soil | place: USA... | reverse complement strand
TTTATTGTCAAGCAAAGTGCAGTGGGAAGAAACTACTCAAGATGCAGCAGAAAGGATTTTTAAAGAAAAAACCAGTTTATCTCTTGTTCCCACATTTTCTCATATAAAGCATAAGATAGATAAAGATAAAAAAGGCGCAATCATAGAAAATAAGTTTCTCTATATTTATACAGTTAACCTTTCAGGGCCAAGAGTAAAAAAGATACAAGGACAAAATCTCTTGTGGGCGGATATTAATGAATTACAAACATTAGAATCAATTTTCCCTGATATTCCAATGATTATTCAGAGCAAAAAGCAAAGCTACGAGGAGATAATATCTCTGGCTTCACATTACTAAAGAAGACTTTACTAGAATTTAGTCTTTGATCTGTTACTATTATTTCTATGGATCTTATTGATAAACTCGCGTGGATTTATATAAAAGACAGAAAAATTCTTTCAACCAGATCTAAAGGAAAAGATACTTGGTATATTCCGGGTGGAAAAAGAGAGAAAGATGAGACTGATCAACAAGCACTCATTCGTGAAGTGAAAGAGGAGTTAACCGTCGACTTACTTCCAGCAACAATAAAATACCTCGATACCTTTAAAGCTCAAGCACATGGAAAACCAGAAGGACTTTTTGTTCAGATGACTTGTTACATGGGAGAATATACAGGAGAGTTAAAGCCTTCATCAGAAATCGAAGAAATGACATGGCTTACATCAACTATTAACTCAAACCTTCTTTCCCCCGTTGATAGAATTATCTTTGAATATCTAAGAAAGAGGAATTTAATCGATTGAAAGTCTACGTTGCTGCTCCCTTTTCTGATAAAAAAGTAGTTTTAGATACCTATAAAAAATTGCGTACTGCAAAACATGAAATTATCGCAGATTGGACAGTCCACAAAGATATTAAACCATACAGTCAAAATCTAGATACTGCAAAAGATTATGCAATAGAAGACATAGATGGAGTACGAAATAGTGAGGTCTTTATTCTTATATTAGGAACTCAGCCTGGAACAGGATCTTCAACAGAGCTGGGAGCGGCAATCATGTCTTTCTTATGTTTTGCAAAGCCCAAGATTTATGTTGTGGGGAAATATATCGATCAAAACTTCTGTTTTTTCCATCCATCGGTAGAATTAAGAGACTCTATTGATGAGGTTATAGAAGAAATAAATAATTAAAATCACTTTATCTACCTACTTTAATTTGCTACTATTACTGTATGGCTACATTAAATACCTGGATTAACTTCAATGGCAATGCAGAGGAAGCATTTGCTTTTTATAAATCTGTTTTTGGTGGAGAGTTTGTAAAGGTGGTGCATTTCAAAGATATCGCGACCGCTGAATTTCCTGTGGCAGAAAAAGAGGAAGAAAAAATAATGTATATTGCTCTACCTATTGGTAGCAACACACTGTTGGTAGCCAATGATGTCCCGGAAGTTTTGGGGAAAGTTAATGAACATGAAAATAGAAGCAAAATTTTGGTACATGCGGAAAGTAAAGAAGAGGCTGACAGATTATTCAATGGTCTCTCAGCTGGAGGAGAAGTAGAAGGACCTATGGGAGATAGTCCATGGGGCTCCTATGCGGGCATGTTTCGAGATAAATATGGCATTGAATGGATAATAGAATTTTCTCCTAGTGAATAAAATAGTCTTTCGAACATTGTTTTAAATCCGAAATGGGTAAGTAAAAAAATTGTTATGGTACGAAATGAATTAGTATTAAAACATCTAGCTAGCGCTCACCATGTAGCAATTGAGCGCGGAGCAGTTATAGAGTATAAAGACCATGATGAGCCACTTGTTCAATTTCAAGTGCGTGCGGCTAGTGGTGGTTACAGGACAGAATGGATTATGGATACAAGAAGAGTAAGGAATCAAAATGGTCAATTTGTTACTCATGGATTACCAATAGATCAAGGAGGAGATGGGCGTTTAGATAACGAGCACTAAACCCTTCTCGCATTCATACTCCGGAGAGCTACAAATTTCTCCTAGATTAGCATTTTATTTTTTGTTAGTATAAAAATATGGCAAAAGACATTACTCCCAATCTTTGGTTTGATGGCAATGCGAAGGAAGCAGTAGGTTTTTATGTGTCGGTTTTCCCCGAGAGTAAAATTATTTCAACAGAATATTACCCCAAAGAAGGCTTAGCTGATTTTCAAAAAGACATGGCTGGTAAGGTACTCACTATAGAATTTTCCCTTATGGGTAATAAATTTGTTGCCATAAATGCAGGACCAGAATTTAAATTCAACGAGTCTGTATCTTTTTCAGTCCCGTGTAAAGATCAGGAGGAGATAGATTATTATTGGGGCAAATTCTCCAGTGTCCCAGCATCCGAGCAGTGTGGATGGTGCAAAGATAAATATGGTCTTAGTTGGCAAATTGTCCCAGAAAATATGGGAGAGCTCATGAAACGCCCAGACTCCTTTGCTCATATGATGCAAATGAAAAAGATAGTTATTAAAGACTTCTAGGCTTTACCTCGTAGCATATTTTTTGACTACAGCATCTTTTGCTATACTACTTTTATGCAACCGGAACGTTGCTTGCGAGACCCTTCATTACCTTGTCCAAGGACATGTCTTCTTTTCCCTAGAGCTGCAGAAACCACACGTCGTTGTCCTATCGATCCAGATATTGATCCAGAAGAATATAAAGCTTGGGGTCACGTAATTATGCAACGCCACGGATCTACAAATGCAGGGAGGGAAATTCGAGAGCATTGTGCACAACCATAATGATACCTTGACAAGTACTACAACTAGTCGTAGTATATTAAGTATGACAACTACTGATAAGCAACGAGTTACCCTTTTTCTCAATCCAAATTTACTAAAACATGCCAAAGCACAAGCAGTCATAGAAGATATAACCCTAACAGTTCTCGTAGAGTTAGCTCTTGTCGCGTATCTACCCAAAGAAACAGTAATTAAGAAGGTACAAATTTAATGATTCAACCAAATGCTCAGGAGGAAGTAACTATTACCGATAGTCCCCAAGTTATTAGAAAGACAACAACATCCACAGAGCCCCAGGCAAAAGGTGGTGCTCCTCAAAAAGTATACGAAACCAAAAAAACAATTTTTCGATTTAATCAGATTATTTGGTATATATTGGGATTGATTGAAGTACTGCTTATATTTAGAGTTGTATTAAAAGCGTTGGGAGCAAATCAATTCGTTGGATTTACGAGTCTGGTATACTCTCTTACAAATCCACTTGCAGCACCTTTTGCTGGTATCTTAGGAGTATCTACAACAGGGAATTCTTTAATTGAATGGTCAACGGTAATAGCAGCAGTAGTTTATATTTGTGTTGCATGGGGACTCGTCTATTTATTAGATCTTATTTATCCAATTTCACCGAAAGATGTGGAAACACAATAATATATGATTGTTGCAATAATTGTTATTCTCGCAATTCTTTGGCTCTTGGGCTATGCGCCTTTGGCCGGTATTTCTATTCCCAATATTACCCTTTTTACCATAAATAGCCACGCAGTTACGCTGTGGGAAATTCTTATTCTTGCAGTTGTTGGGTGGGCAATAGGAATTTTGCCTAGACCTTTTCAAGCAGTTGCATCAGTATTACTTCTTTTGTGGATTCTGTCTGTACTAGGTATTTTAGCAATCGCAGGACTTTCTAATATTATTGTTTTGGTAATCATCGTTGGTCTTATTGTGTCTATTTTTCTCTAAAAATTACAGTATGTTAGCAGTTATTATTACATTATTATTTGCAATAGGAGTAGCAATTTTCGCTACTCAAAATACCACAGCAGTTGTTGTAAATTTTTCTCAATACAGCAGGTTTGTGCCTTTATATCTTGTTGTCTTGGTATCTATCTTGATGGGATTTATTCTTGCTTGGATACTCCATCTTCTGGATGCATTTACGTCTCTCCTTACTCTATGGGGTAAAAATAATGATATAAAAAGGAAAAAGAAAGAAAATACAGAATTAACCAACAGGGTTAATATCCTTGAGGGTGAAAAGGCCCAGCTTGAAAAAGAGAAAAAATCACAATCCTCAAAGCAACAGGACATCAATTAACAATTGTAATTATCATCTAATTTTCTTACCCAATTGTAACATTCATAGCCTATATTCAGAATTACCAATGAAAAGGCAGATGAATAAAAACAATCCACGACCGGATTCAGGGAAAAAATCCTTACCAAATAAATTCTCTGCAATACACAACCTTCTTATACAAGAAGCAAATGCTATTCAGCAATTAGCAACCCAACAACACAAGCATTTTTTAGGTGGTAAAAGGTTTCGCAATGAATTACTTAATAAATACAAGCAAAACCATATCGCAATTGTGGTGGAGCTTGCCAACAACTTAGCTGTTGGAGATATAAAGAGAGGAACAAACCTTTTTAAAGTACTTGGAAGCAAGCTAGCAAAAGAATCATTACACGATGGTCTCACCCTAGAAGAGGCAGTAGATGGGACAATTTTTCTTAAGCAAGCAATCTGGCAAAAGTTGCGAGAAAAAGGATTGCTAGACACATTAGATGTGGAGGATTTCTATCAATTTAGTTTTGCCATTGGTACGTACTGTGATGTCCTCGTCTCCAAAATTGCCTTTGCGTATCATGAAAATTATATACAGACTCTTAAAAAGCAAGCACAGCATAAGGATGAATTTATGAGCGTTGCTACTCACGAATTAAAAACACCTGTTACCTCCCTTAAAGCATTTGCTCAAGTTATGCAAAGTAGACTCGCAAGAGCTGGAGATGAAAAATCAGCACTTCAACTGTCTAAGATGGATGCACAACTCAACAAACTCACCGCTTTAATTGGGGACTTATTAGATGCGACAAAAATTGACACAGGTAAGCTTGAATTTCATCAAGGATACTTTGATTTTAATGAACTAGTTAATGAAATTGTTGAAGAGATGCAACTAACTACAGAGCGACACAGAATAATTAAAAAATTATCAGCAACAAAGACAATCTATGGAGACCGGACACGTTTGGGACAAGTTATGGTAAACCTTCTTTCCAATGCTATTAAATATTCTCCTCATGGAGATACGATACTAGTAAGTACTATGGGAGATAAAAAATATATAACGTGTTGTGTGCAGGATTATGGCATAGGTATTGCAAAAGAAAATCACAGTAAAATATTTGAGAGATTCCAACGCGTTGGGAATCAAGATACCTTTGGTGGTTTGGGGCTTGGGCTTTTTATTGCATCAAGAATAATACAAAGACATGGAGGCACTATGCAAGTAGAAAGTGAAAAAAATAAAGGATCAACATTTTGTTTTACCCTTCCTGTTATGAAAAGAAATCTAAAACAGCAGAAAAACACTTTGGTAAAGGAGGAAATAAAACATGACTAAGAAAAAAGAAATTCTTGTTGCAGATGATGATCCTGCAATTTGTGAGGGCATAGCAATGATTCTCGATGATGCAGGATATGCAGTAACAACAACTACAGATGGACGGACAGTAAAAGATGTACAAAGACATCATCCGGACCTTATCATTCTTGACATATGGATGTCTGGTGTAGATGGCCGGGATATTTGCAAACAACTTAAGTCCAAAAAACAGACAAAGAATATTCCCATTATTATGATTTCTGCAAATAAAGATACAGAGAAAATTGCCAAAAATGCAGGAGCAGATGGCTTTATTGCAAAGCCATTTGAAATGAAGGAATTACTTACAACAGTAGGGAGATATGTACTCTAGAAAGAGTTGGACAGACTCTGCTATAATACAAAAGAAGTGACAAAAAACCCATTTATTAATGCCTTTGCTGCAAGTTTGTATATAATCCTTGTTGCATGTGTCATGTTTTTTGGAATGGAGCACAGTAAGCCAGGAAATACGATAATAGTTCCGATTGCAGTGCTTTCTCTTCTCTCACTATCCGCATCCCTCATGGGATATTTCTTTCTCTATCAACCAGTCATGCTCTATTTAGATGGAAAGAAAAAAGAAGCAACCACACTTTTTGTGAGGACCATTTTAGTTTTTGCTGGTATTACTGCAATCATCTTCACAATACTTATATCAGGACTCTTCCGCTAATTCCTTATATGACCAATCACTCCATGCATCTTGTTAAAGAGCCTTTTGATAAGATTAAAAATGGTACAAAAACTCTCGAAGTAAGACTCTATGATGAAAAACGTCAAAAAATTACTGTTGGAGACACAATAACATTCTCACATAACAACGAAGAAGTTACTGTTATAGTACTTACGCTATCGCATTTTGCTACATTCTCTGATTTATTTTCTTCATTGGGAATAGAGTCTGCTGGGTGGGCAAAAAATGATAGTTTTCAAGCAGCTATCAATGATATGAGAGAATATTATTCAGAGGAAGACGAGAAAAAGTATGGCGTTTTAGGAATACATTTCCAGACATATTCTGCCAAATAAGTTCTTACCTATTCATTACCTCACTCTCCTGGGATTATCATTCTCTTGTTGTTATATATAATCATGCTGTCTCTACTACTACTCGTCATTTTTGCTCTGGGAGTTGCATATTTTGCAACACAAAATACTGGACTTAGCCATATCCTTTTAGGCGGATATCTTCTCAAAGATATTCCAGTGTATGTTATTGTTATTGCTTCGCTGCTGTTGGGTATTTTTGTTAGCTGGCTTCTTAGCATTGCAGATAAATTTTCCACCTACTTCACCATTCATGGAAAAGAATCAGAGATAAAAAGAATGCAAAAAGAAATAAACGACTTGCGTCATGAAAATAGAGTGCTTGAAGCAGAAAATAGTCGTCTCCAAGAAAAAGTTGAGACCGTAAGATCTCTTGAGGAAAAAGGAGAAAGACCTAGCTTTAGCCGAATGGGACATGCATTTAATTTCCACTAATAACCTTTAAGTAATACTCGTAGTCTTTGATATAATGCTATATGTGAGTAAATCTATTAAGCTATTATGTCTGAATGTTTCGCTTTTCGACGACAATAATGCAAAGCTAGCAAAATTCCTTAAAGAAGAAAAGCCAGATATTGTTTGTTTGCAAGAAGTATCGAGAAAGGTAGACGACTCTGCATACGATGAATTTATTTCTAAAGATTTTGTAGATACTGCTACTACACATTTACCCTTTTCCTCTTATGCTCCGAATTGGTCGCTCAAAGATTTCTGGCAAAAAAATTTCCATGGAAAAGAGCTTTTCGAGCATGATTTTGGCGGCATTGTTGAATATGGAAATTATACAAAAAGCAAATTTTCTATTACGAGTAAAAAGAGCGTTTTTGTTCAGGGTAAATATGAATACATTACTGATTGGGAAGAATTTGCAAAACATCCAGGAGAAGAGTCGCGAAATGTATTGGTGGTCGATCTGCAAATAGATGGACAAAACGTACGGATTCTTAACTATCACGGCATTTGGTCAAGGGATAAGAGAGGTACAAGTAGGACAGAGGCAGCAAGTACTATGCTGCTGCAACTTGCACGAGAGGTAGATTATCCAACAATTTTGTGTGGAGATTTTAATTTATTTCCAGATACAAAGTCTATGCAAATGCTCAATGAAAAATTTGTCAGTCTTGTTGATGAATACAAAATTACTCACACCAGACCGCAGTCCAACGAATTAAGCTCAGAGAAAAGAAATGTTGTAGATTATATGTTGGTCACAAACGATATAATAATAGATTCGTTTACCGTACTTGATAGTGATGTGTCAGACCATTTGCCCCTTGTGTTAGAGTTTAGGGTCTAAAGATTCCTCGTTCTTGTGCACAATGAGGAGATAGCGTATAATCAGACTATGCCAAAAAGACCAGTACGACCACGAAGAAATAGCTCTCGCAAGACAGCAAAACGCTTAGAAGCAAAGCGTGTTATGCTTGCAGCAAAACCAGCAAAAAAGAAAAAGTTAAAAAGAAAGAAATAATTTCTCCTTATCCTGTTTCCACTTTCCGCAAAGACAATACATATCCTATTAACAGTAGTAAAGACAAAAGACTTATCACAAAAAAGACACTAATCAGTCCAAACGCAGTTGCAACAAATCCCAAGACAATAAGTGCAAGAGAAGTAAAAAGAGTTACGAGTAAGGTATTAATAGACAAAATAGTTGCTCTTTCGTGGGATTCAACTCGCTCATGAATATACGTGCTAATAGTTGGTCCGTAGAGTCCACGAAGAAAATATAAAATGGCAAATGCAGGCAGGACAAAAAACACAGAGTTAAGTTTTTGCAGAAGTACCAAGACAAGTCCAAAAGTTGCAGCATGAAGGACCAAGTATTTATCAACAGAGAAAAATTTTCCTAGACTGTTGGAATACCACGATCCAAGTCCTCTCATAAGAAAAAATCCAGCAGCAATAAATCCAAAGTATGCCTCTGGAATATGGATAGCTTTATATAAAGGTTGGGCATATTGAATAGTTGTTAAGGCAACACTTCCAATGAGGGCGGAAAAAAGAAATATTTTGGAGAAATTTTTTGTAGAAAAAGTTGTGGAAAATGCAGCCTTCAATCTTTCCATAAGCGGCTCTTCAAGTTTTACAACAGACGGTTTGGCCAATAACGTAATTGCAACAAAGCCACTTACTGCAACAATAATTTCTGCATAGAAAGGAAATCTATGGTTAATTGCATAGAGGAGTCCTCCAAGAATAGAGCTACCTACCCAAACAATATTGGTTGAAAAATCAATTTTCCCTGCTACTCTTTTAAAATCCTCTTCTTGATTGTCTTGTTTAAGACTTTCAAAAAGCAAGGCAGATTGGGATCCTTGCTTTAATGCAGATCCAAGCCCAACAAGAGAGTACCCATATAAAAACCAGTAAAAATTCTGTCCAAACGCAACACATATTGTACCAATGAGAAAAAGTCCTGCGCCCAGAAGAAGTAAATTCTTTTGCCCATACTTATCTGCAAGAATACCGCCCAAAAGTGAGAATAAGGAAAAAATGGCAATTTGAATAGAAATAATAAAAGAAATTTGGTCTACGCGAAGGCCGAGAAACAGCATGAAAATAAAGAAAACACCTAACGTAAATGTAGAATCATTGGCAATTTGAGAGGCAAAAAGCTTCCAGCGATTGCTGTAAAAGGCAGAACTCATTTTCTCATCATAACAGCACAACGTACGTTATACAATTTTATGTATTTTATTCCATAGTTCTTACATCTTTTTTAAGCATCTTCCAAGAAAAATTGTTTACACTCTTTAAAGAAAGGAGGACATTGGATGAATAAAGAGATACAGTATAGAAAATTCCTTGCCCAAACCAGATGGCAACAAATTGTCATGGAAGCAATAGGTGCAGTTGGAGTGTCAGTGCTTGCTGCTCAAGTTGTGTTGCATAGTCTTATTCCTCAACTTTTACTAAGGTAGGTATTATTCTTTTATGGAGTAACCAAAGCCTCGAAGGCCGGTAATCAGTGGCTTTTTAGGATCATCTTCCAGCTTCTTTCGTAGATATCCAATATATACGTCAACTACTCGGCTATCCACATCATATGTGTATTGCCAGACACGATTTAAAATCATTTCTCGGGTGAGGACTTGTCCTTTATTCATAAGAAGGTATTGTAAAAGTTTAAATTCATGAGGAGTAAGACTAATTACTTTTCCTCCCCGTGTTACTTCCATATTTTTGGTATTCATTTGTAAGTCGTTAGCCTGAAGTGTGTCTGTTTCGACTACTTTAAGACGGACTTTGATTCTTGCTATCAATTCGTCAATGTCAAATGGTTTGCGAATATAATCAATTGCACCAATGGTAAGGCCATTCACAACATCCTGACTATTATTTTTAGCAGTAACAATAATAATTGGCAAATTAGGATACATCTTATGGACTTCCTTACAAATGGATTCGCCACTTACCTTAGGAAGGCCCAAGTCCAAAAGGAGCAAGTCTGGGGGAGACTTTTTTATTGTATTTAATGCTGCAATACCATCTTCTGCAGTTTCTACCAGAAATTCTCTTTCTGTGAGGATTTCTTTGAGAGTTGTTCGGATTCCTTCATCGTCCTCTACAATGAGAATTTTATTCATAAAAGTATCATAAAGTCTCTATCAACATGTTTCGTAAGAGACATGTAAGATATATGTAAGAGAATTTCTTGTATTCTATCAAAAACAGAGCGTACTTTGCTACAATGGGAAGCATGCAGGTAAAAAAAATAGCAATTCTCATTACTCCCTATCTTCTTTCTCTTATAAGTACAGCAGTATCTTCGCTTGTGGCTTATGGAATATTCATGTGGTTAGGTAAGCCAATTGTTTTTACCATTTTTCTTCCCGCAATCATGATAAGCGCTTGGTACGGAGGAGCTGTGTCAGGGCTTCTGACAAATATCTTGTCGGCACTTATTATCTATTATTTCTTCACTATACCGTATTTTGCATTTAATATTAAGGCCCCATCCTCCATGGTCAATCTTGTTTTTTTTATTTTTGAGGGTCTTATTGTTTCTTACTTTATAGATAGTGGCCACAGACATGAGAAGATTAAAGAATATAGGGAAAGAGAGAGGGAGAGTAAAAAAATTATAGAATACCTTCAGAAAGAATTACAAGAAGCTCATAAAGAAACCGCTCTGCGTGACGAATTCTTAGCAATTGCTTCTCACGAGTTAAAAACTCCCTTGACAACAGTAGTGCTGCAAATCCAAACAACACTGC
>Ga0182009_10000282_pt1 | contig 10680 bp, 11 predicted proteins | sample Sormic07211187_1_FD_161052 | JGI IMG/M metagenome (GOLD analysis project Ga0182009, IMG submission 161052) | Bulk soil microbial communities from the field in Mead, Nebraska, USA - 072115-187_1 MetaG | ecosystem: Environmental > Terrestrial > Soil > Agricultural land > Bulk soil | place: USA... | reverse complement strand
TCAAAGGCGAAGATGGCCTGAGGTGAAAGGGAACCGATGAAAGCCAAGATCCGCAAAATCGCAACTTTCGTGGAAGAGACGCAGCGCGAGATGGACCGCGAAATTCCACCTCCCACGCGAAAAGCCGCAGCCGTTGCGGTGATCGAGAATCCCTTCGCGGGAAAGTACGTCGAAGATCTATCCGAGTTGATGGCCATCGGAGAAGAGCTTGGAGAACTGCTGGCTCAACGGGCGGTCGCGGCGCTGGGGATTTCCGGCCAGGCGGCGGAGAGCTACGGCAAGGCCGCCGCCGTGGGAGAAAACGGGGAACTGGAACACGCGGCGGCAATCCTGCATCCAAAACTCGGTACGCCTGTCCGGCGTGTCCTCGGCAAAGGCGCGGCCCTGATTCCTTCCTCCAAAAAGCGCGGCGGTTTGGGAGTCGTACTCGACATTCCTCTCGGACACAAAGATGCGGCATTCGTCCGCAGCCACTTCGATGCGATGGAAGTGCGCCTGAACGATGCTCCGCGCGCCAACGAAATCATGGTCGCCGTCGCGGTAACAGATAGTGGACGCCCCCTCCCCAGAGTAGGCGGCCTGAAAAAAAATGAAATAAAAGGCGAAGACGGCCTTCGTTAGGCGGCCTTAAGGCTCACGCATCAAAAATGTAATGCCATTCACGGTGTACAGAATTTTGCCGCCGGGCGCCGGCTTTCCGGCCACTTTGCCTGCACGCACTGCATCGAACGCAGAGACTAACCTCGGCAGCACGCTCGCCGAAGCCACTGGAATATTGTGCGCCCCCAGCACCAGCTTCACTTCAGGAGCCAATGCTGCCAGACGCTGGATAGAAGCCGCATAAGCATTCAAATCCGTCTCGGGACGAAACAGCCAGATGGGCGCCGGATAATAAGTGTCTCCCGTGAACAACAGCCCGTTCGCGCGATCGAACAATGAGATTGCGTCGGGGGTATGCCCAGGCGTCGCGATCACTTCGATCGTTCGCCCTCCCAACTCGATCTTCTCGCCATCGTGAATATACCTGGTGATCTTCCAAGGCCGCGTGGCATACGACTTCGCGTCAAAATCTTTCGGCAACGCTCCGCAAATCTGGTCGGGAGCAATCTCGGCCTGCGCGTCTTCGCGCGAGCCTTTGGCATTCACGCGAGTGAAGTCGGTATCCATTCCGTAGATCGTCGCGAACTCCCAATTGCCTCCGACGTGATCGTCGTGCGTGTGTGAATTCAAGACAATGATGGGCAGCTTGGTGAGTTCTGTCGTGACCTTCTTGATATCGCTGATGCCCATCCCAGTATCGAACAACAGCGCTCGTCTGGTGCCCGTGACCAGGTAGCCAATCGTCTCCTCCGATTGGTGAGGTTCATAGATGGCAAATACTCCAGGTGAAGGCTGGTAAACCTCGAACCACGCATCAGTGACGGGAACGCGTTCGATGGTTTTGTATTCCGGACGCGGAAGAGCGCGGCACCAATCCGGGATGACGGCTTGGGCAGAAGCAGGGGCCAGCGCAGCGCATAGCACAAACAACAGAACTGTTAAGCGATGCGCCATCATCGTTTCACGACCTCCGGCACTCGCGTCGCGGGCGGCGTATTGCGGCTGCGCTGAATGCTGATTGATCCATCGGTGATCACCATTCCCACCCCCGCCAGATCTCCTTTTTGAATGCTATCCAGAAGATTCTTGCCCGCCGACTGCTGGGCAGTGTCGAGAAACACAAAGCTCGCCTCTCTTCCCGCAGCGATCAGCCCGCAATTCAGATTGCGCATCTTTGCCGTGTTGCCGGTTGCCAGGCAGATCGCGATTTCTGCAGGAATTTCGCCGAGAGAGGAGAGCATCGAGATCATTCGCAAGATTCCCAGAGGTTGCACGCCCGACCCAGCAGGTGAGTCCGTGCCCAGAATCACGCGATGCATCTGCCTCAGCTCTTTTGCAGTTCGCAATGCCAGCAACCCGGCGCGCTCATTTCCGTTGTGAACAATTTCCAGAGCGCGCGGAGAGCGCTCGCAGAGTTCTTTGATCTGGCTGTCGGGCAACGCAGTGTGCCCGCCGTTCACGTGCCCGATCACATCCGCGTCGGTTTCGAGCACCATGTCTTTGTCGATGAGGCTCGACCCCGGGATCGACGGCCCGCCCGTGTGGATCGTGCTCTGGATGCCGTACTTCCGAGCCCATCCCACCATGCGGCGTCCGGTCGTACCGTCCTTCACGCTGCCCAGCCCTACTTCGCCGAGAAACTTCACTCCTGCCGCCGCAAGTTCCTGGAAGTCGTCTTCCAACATGCCCTGCTCGAGCACCGGCGCTCCCGCGAATATCTTCACCCCGCTGGGCCGAAACGCCTGAAATGCGCGCTGCGCGAAGATTGCCATCGCCTTCAGGCCGACAATGTCCTTCGGCCGTCCGGGCGTATGAACTTCACCGGCCGATACCATCGTGGTCACGCCTCCGTGCAGGCAGCTCTCGATCCAGCCCAACTGGTTCTGGCGCGGCGTCCAGTCGCCGCAGACGGGATGCACGTGGCTATCGATCAATCCCGGAGCGAGCGCCGTGCCTTTGGCGTCGACCGTAGTCGCAGCAGCGCTCAAATCCAGATTGTTTTCTTTCCCGATGCTTTGAATTATTCCGTCCGCCGCGACCACAGTGTCGGCATCGACGATAGGGCGATCGAGATCCCCGCTGAGCAGCAGCCCGATGTTGCGAATGACCAGCTTGTTTGAGGCGGAAGAGTGTGCAGGTGCGTCGTGGCTCATGAGTTTGCCGGAAGATTCTGGAAGCTCACAAATATACCCGACGGCCAGCTCCGCGAGAAGCTGCACGCCTGCCTGGCCTTCCATTATTCGGGAGCACATCCGCGCCAAACGATTACGCCAGCTTCCGAGCGGTCCTCATCCAGCGGATGTCGTTCCAATCATCTCGCGGATCGGCTGCTGCACGAGCAAACGTCCACAGTCGGAGGCGCTCCGCATCGACTTCCGTGAGATCGGCCACGCGGCGAACCAGCGCAATGGGATCTCCGTGAAGCCTGGTTTCGCAGTTCATCAAATGCTGAACGGGATCGTATGCGCGATCGCCAACGAATGGCTTTGGATCAATCATCAGCCAAGGTTCTCTTTCAGACCGTAGAATGTTGCCGGCATGAAGGTCCGTGGTCAGAAGCACGTCGGTCGGGTCGGGCCTGACAAGCTCCTTAAAAAGGCGTAGGCCCTCGTTCACAAGACCCACATCTGGCCAGAGGCGTCTTTGCGCCAAGGTTTCGCCGTACCAAAACTCGATCATTAGCGACAAAGGACGAAAACCGAAAAGATCAGATGGGGCCTGAGTGAGGCTCCAGATTTGCTTCAGCAGGTTCGCGACGACTTCGTCCTGTCTCCACTCCGGTTCGGAATGAAGAGTGGTGCCCGGCAGACAGCGCTCTAATAGCATCGCTCCTGATTGGAGATCAGCCTCCAGCAATTTGACGGTACCGTGGCCCTTCCAAAAACGAAGTCCAGAGATTTCATCCTGCCCCTCCATGTGCGGCATCGCCAGCTTCAATACTGCTGCGTCGCCATTGGCGCGAGTTGCGGATGCCACCCAGGAGCAAGAGCCAGTGTGGTCGAATGGTTCGCCCATGCGTATTGACCATCGGGCTTCCAGGTCTTTAACTAAAGCCGGCAAACCATGCAACCACGCCTTTCGTTCGGGGCCTTTCTCGCAATTCACGATGAGTTCTTTCGGAATTTTCATGCTTTGATACAGCGCCTGTTCAGTCCCAAAGTGACAATCTACAATTAAAATCGAGAAGCAGCACAGGAGAAACATGATCTCTGGGGAATACGTCTTCTGGGAGGTGGATGTGCAGCGCGACTTCATGCTGCCGGGAGGCAACCTGTACGTTCCCGGAGCTGAGAAGTTGTTGCCTAATATCCGCCGCCTCACCGAGCCCGCGCGGCAGGGAAAGGTCTTCCTCGTTTCGCATGGATGTTTTCACACGGCCAACGATCCCGAGTTCAAAACGTTTCCTCCGCACTGCGTGAAGGGAACTCCTGGCGCGGAGCTAGTCCCGGAGGCGTTGACCGATAAAGTCGCCCGGGTTCCCAATGATGCATCCGCCGCGCTGCCGGAGGACTTGTTCCAATACCAGCAGATCCTTCTCGAAAAGCAGACATTAAATATTTTTGAAAGCAGGCACGCAGATGAACTAGTACAGCGGCTAGGCACTCACGCTGAGTTCGTCGTGTTCGGAGTGGTGACCGAATACTGCGTCAGCTTCGCCGCGAAGGGTTTGCTGGAGCGAGGCCGGCGTGTCGCGATCGTGCAGGACGCAATCGAAACGCTCAAAAGCGGTGACGGGGAATGCACCATCACAGAACTGAAGCGGTTGGGAGCCCGGCTCACCACTACAGACGAGGCTCTCGCCGGGCTTGGCTGAAAGCCTGGTTTCTTGCGCTAGCGTCGGTCATGGTCCCGATCGTGGTCGCGATTCCGATCGTGGTCTCCATGGTTGTGGCGCCACGTCCAGTATTCTTTCTGGTCTCGCGGAGGTAGCCGGCGGAAATCGCGCTGCGAATCGCGATGGGTTTCATCGGCCCACTGTCGATAATAGTAGTTCTCGTCACCATTCCACTGGTGATAGTCGGTGTAATAAGGGTCGTACACCCGATAAGCGTGGTGGCCTCCACACGCCACGCCAGCTACAGAGAACAGCATTGCGCCAGCCAGTATCAACGAACTCACCCGACCACGAATCATTTCCAGCCTCCTACGGCGAAAACACGGCAGAAAGTTGTTAGTTGCGCAGACTGCGATCCTGGTTTCAACCTTCCCGCACCTCCAGCGCTGCTTTCCAGCTTCTGACGATCACTTCCGAACCACATTTCTTTTCCTTTCGAAACCTTTTCAATCGCCGGGGCTTGTAATAGACTACTCAGTCTCTTCCCCTTGGAGGATTTCACGTTGGCGAATCCGCTGTGCAGGCTTTTGGAATTACCCGAACAGGAGAAGGTTGAGCGCGGGCTCGAACATACTCCCCGGGAGATCTGGCAGCAGCCCGACACGTGGAAGACTACGTACCAGGTGTGCGCGGCCAACCAGACTGCACTGGGAGACGTCCTGCGGCGCGCCGGAATCGGGCGGGGAAGTACCTCCTCTCCCGCCGTCTATCTCGTTGGCGCGGGTACGTCGGACTACACCGGACGGGCGCTCGCCCCTCTTCTGCGTAGCCGGCTCGGATGTGACGTTTGGGCGTTGCCCAGCACCACGCTCCTGACCGAGTTTGATGACTTCCATCGCGCTGGACGCGAATACTTCTGGATCTCTTTCTCGCGCTCCGGGGAGAGTCCGGAAGGAGTTGCGCTCCTCGAGCGCGCACTCGAAAAACGGCGCGAGATCCGGCATCTGGTCATCACCTGCAATCCGCAGGGCCCGATGGCGAAGTTGTGCGCGCAGCATCCCGATCGCGCCTTTGCGCTCGTGCTGGACGACTCCGTCAACGATCGCGGGCTCGCGATGACCAGTTCGTTTACCAACATGCTGCTGGCGGGACAATGTATTGGCCACCTCGATGATTTCAGCAGCTTCGGCAGCATGGTTGCGCAACTCTCCGAGTGCGGCAGAAAGTTCCTTCCGGAGGCGGCGGAAGCTGCCGCCGAGATCACCACGCTGGGATGCACGCGGGCCGTGTTCGTGGGCTGCGGCGTTCTGCGCGGAGTCGCCGACGAGTGCGCCCTCAAAGTCGTGGAGTTGAGTTCAGGGAAAGTGACGACCCTGGCGGAAACTCCGCTGGGCCTGCGTCACGGGCCGATGTCGAGCGTGGACAGCCAGACGGTCTTTGTGGCGTTCCTATCCAGCGATGCGCGGCGGCGCGGCTATGAGATTGACTTGCTCCGCGAAATGGATCGCAAGCGCCTCGGCAGGGTCCGCATCGTTGTGACTGCCGGAGATGGCGCGGACGTCGCTCAACACTCCGACTATTGCCTCTCAGTGGGCCCTGATGGACTTCCTGATCTCTATCGTCCAGTGCTCGACGTGATGCTGGGACAACTGATCGGACTGTTCGCCTCGATGCGCTGCGGCCTGAAACCAGATCAGCCTAGCCCAACCGGAACCATCACGCGAGTGGTGCAGCCCATCCCCATTTACTCCTGACGGGCGATGAGCAGCAATGGGGGCCTGCCGCAGACTGCCGCCTCACTCTACGGGATGGCTGACTTCACTCGCCTGCGGCACCAACTGGCGATAAACAGAATCAGGAACATCGCCGTTCCAATATCCGGCGGTTCTCGCGTATCCCACAATTCCGGAGAATAGGACCGCCACTCCCACTGCCATGGCCCATGCGGGAATGCGGCCTTGCTTGGGTGCGCGCGTCCACTGCGGAAGTGCCATCTGCAGCGCGCCTTCGGCGGGACAGACGGCAACGCACTCCATGCACCCCGTGCATTCCGCGGATTTAATGGTGATCAGCTTGTCAACAGGCAGCGCCGAGGGACATGCCTTCGCACACTTGGCGCAGTCAATGCATGCCGGTTCGCTGCGGCGAATGCGTAGAGGGCTGAGCAGGGAAGCCAGGCCCAGCAGCGCCCCGTACGGGCAAACATACCGGCACCAGAAATTCTGAATCAGTATCGAGGCGATGACCAGGATCCCGAGCACCACCGCCGCCGTCTCGCCCATGTATCGGAAGAAATTCAGCATCCGCACATCCGCAACCATCCCGTATGGACTGCGCATGAATTGCTCAATGGCTTCCGCCGGCATGTTCCCCACCGCCCACAGAAAAAAGCAGAGCAGCACGTACTTCAGGCTGCGCAAGGGAAGATCGAGCCAGCGGGGCAGGTGGAAGTTACGGCGTAAGAGTGTACGCCCGGCGCGCCAGAGATATTCCGAGAGGGTTCCGACCGGACACAACCAGCTGCAGAACGCTTTACGGAACAGGAATGCGATTGCCAGGAAGGTGATGAACAGAAAAAATGCTGCGGGATGGATACCTGGAATATGTCCTGTTGTCAGCCAATATTTCACGTTCATGAGCCCGGCGATAGGAAGCCATCCTTCGACTCCCGCCGGACGGAACGTGATCCGCTGGTAATTTCCGTTTTCGAACTGGCGAACCCAGAAATAAAAAGCTGCTCCCATCCAGACATTGAGCAGCAGAAACGCAAACTGGAACGCCCGGCGATATCGCTGAGAATGATCAGGCGCGGCGCGCCGCGCCGAACCAACTTCTTCCGCGCGACCCTGATCCCGGAAATAGCTGCTTGGGCTCTCGCCCGCAAGGCAAGCGTACGGTCCGTGTTTACGGCACATCCCGAATCCCCGCACCGGATCTGTTTCCCAGCCGCCATCGGCTACGCGGTCACTGCTTCCGGCTTCGGTTCATAAGGGCAGAATGGATCGGTGCCTAGCGCGTCTCCCGTATAGGCGAATGCGCGGGCGCGCGACCCGCCGCAGACATGGCTATATTCGCAGGCTCCGCACTTTCCATGGAACGTGTCCGGAGAATGCAGCGAGCGGAATACTTCCGAGTTCCGGTAGACCTCTACCAGCGAGTCCACCCGCACGTTGCCGCAGCGCAGCGGCAGAAAGCCCGAGGGATAAATCTCTCCCAGGTTCGACACGAACACGATGCCGTGTCCATCGCGAATCTGGAATCCCTTGTACACCGAAGCCATCTTCATTTCCGAGCCAGGCTTTCCCGAGGCGCGCATCTTCTCGATCGCGATGCGCCGGTACGAGGGAGCTTCGGTCGTCTTCACCATGAAGGGCGAATGCTGCGACAGTTCGAAGACCCAGCGCATGATCTGCTCCCCTCGCTCAGGCGAGACTTCGTTAAGCGCCTTGCCTCGTCCCACCGAGATCAGCATGAAGAGGCTCCAGCGCATCACCGGAAATTCTTTGCACAGCAGTTCGTAAATCGCGGGCAGATCGTCGGCAGTTTCTTCCGAAACCAGCGTGTTCACCTGGATGGGGATGCCGAGCCGGCCGCAATGCCGCGCGGCCTCCATGGTGTGCTCGAACGTTCCCGGCACGGCGCGGATCGCGTCATGCTTTTCCGCGCAGGATCCATCAAGGCTCAGCCCCAGGCTCTGGATGCCATGTTCTTTGAGCTTCGTGATCGCGTCGTTGGTCAGTTCCGGCGTGGCGCTCGGGGTGATTGAGACTTCCAGGCCCAGGCCGTTGGCGTAATCGATTAGTTCGTAGATATCTTTGCGGCTCAGCGGATCGCCTCCCGTGAGAATGAGATGAGGCAGCGGATTGCCGAATCCGACAAGCTGCTTCAGGAACCGCTTGCTCTGCTCCGTCGAGAGCTCGAGCGGATTGGCGTTGGGCATGGCCTCGGCGCGGCAGTGCTTGCAAGCCAGGCCGCAAGCTTGAGTCATCTCCCAGTAAACCAACAGCGGATTTTTAGAAAAGTCGTGGACCAAGCGGCCCATATGAGGCGTAGTGCCAGAACCCACCATGATTTCCCCCTTACCACGTCTAGCTTGAAACCCACAGGCAAATTCAGGCTAGTTTCTGGCAGGGAAAAAGGCTGTGATTTGAATCACAGGGTGGCGTGACGAGTCTCGCAAAGAGACCGGGTTCAGGGTAGCTCCGGGAGCCTATCGCGGTAAACCTAACCTAGGGATCTGCTTTTGAATGAACTATTTGCGGAGAACTCTTGCGCTGTTGGATGGAGGTCTCTCCACGGAGCAGCTGGAGGAGTCGCCTCGCAGAGGGATTCCCCCATGAGCGCCGCAGGGACGTAGCTGGCTACGTCCCTGCCAAGTGCCAATAGTGTGGAGATCACACCCGCTATTTCATGTCGTGGTGTGCGCGGGCCCATTTTTCCGCTTCATTCAGTTCGCCGAGGGCTTGGTCGATGTGGTGCATGGCGGCTACTCTGTGGCCGCCCCATTGTCCTCCGGCGCGCTCGAGTTCGCTCTTGGCGTTTCGGAGCGCGCTCCGGGCGCTTTCCACTTCGGCAGGCACGTCCCGTTGTGCAGGTTCAGGAAACAAGGAAACAGCGGGTGACAGGACGAACATCGCGAGCAATGCGAATGTTGCAACTTTCATAGTGTTCCCCTCGGGGGCGAATTTGGGAGAGCAGCTTAGCACAAACCTCTGCCGGGTTTCATACAGGAATACCCTGAGACGAAAAGCCCGTTTGCCTTTGGCGCTTCGGAACCATGTACTGCTTTTCGGTGTCAACTAAAGCAATTGCAAAGGGACAGCAGTGCTGCCAACCTTGCTCTTCCTCGCAGCACCGGCGACAGGATTGCGTGGGCGCTACTCTACTATCATTCTCCGCCGCAGGAGGTTTCCGCATGTTTTTTGCAAAAAATCGCGCACGAACGCGGCTGCAGTTCCGGGCAAGATTTCCGCACTTCAAACTAGTACTGTGTCTCTCGTTGCTGGTCGCCATGACTGCGCTGGCGCAGACTTCGATCCCCGATACCCCCGCAGGAAGGACGCTTCGCGCGTGGCTGGATGCGTTTAACAGCGGAGACCGTGCGAAGGTGGAATCCTACATTAAGAAATACGATCCAGATAAATCCGCAGACGGCATGCTGGAGTTTCACAACCAGACAGGCGGGTTCGATTTACTGGCAATCGAAGCGAGCGAGCCGACCCTCATCAAGTTTCGGCTGAAGGAAAAAGTTGGGAGTACGGTTGCGACCGGGAGCATACAGCTGAAGGATGCTCAAACGGGAACTGTCGAGTCACTCAACTTGCGACCGATCCCACCGGGAGCGGTGGTCGAGAGCGTCAAATTGGATGCGGCCGAGAAGCAGCGCGTGATCGACGGAGTCGCGAAGAATTTGAAAGAGTCATATGTCTATCCCGATGTGGCGCAGAAGATGGAGGACGCTCTCCGTTCCAATCAGAAAGCCGGAGATTACGACGCAATCACGGATGGCGATGTTTTTGCGAATCGCCTGACCAAAGACTTGCGCGCGGTTAGCCATGATAAGCATTTGGGAGTGAATTTCAGTCCGGTGAAGCTGCCGCCGGAAGAGGACAAGCCCAACGCGGACGAGGAAGCGGAGTTCCGCAAGGAAATGGAGCGGAGCAATTGTGAGTTCCAGAAAGTCGAGGTCCTGCCGCGGAACATTGGTTATTTGAAGTTCAATGCTTTTGCGGATCCCTCGATCTGCGGACCTACCGTGGTCGCGGCCATGAATTTCCTGGCGCACGTAGATGCGATCATCTTCGATCTTCGGCAGAATGGCGGGGGCGATCCGAAGATGGTCGCGATGGTCTCCAGTTACTTGTTCGACAAGCCCACTCATCTGAACGATCTCTATAACCGCAAAGAGGACTTTGCCCAGCAGTATTGGACCTTGCCTTATGTTCCCGGAACGACTCTGGCGCAAAAGCCAGTCTACGTTCTCACTTCCAAGAGGACGTTTTCCGGCGCGGAGGAATTTACGTATAACCTCAAAAACTTGAAGCGCGCGACCATCGTCGGGGAAACCACCGGAGGAGGAGCGCACCCAGTATCGGGGCATCGCATCGACGATCACTTCATGATCGGAGTGCCGTTTGCGCGCGCAGTGAATCCGATTACAAAGACAAATTGGGAAGGCGCAGGTGTCGAACCCGATGTCAAAGTGGACGCCGCCGACGCTCTGCAGAAGGCCGAGCAGTTGGCCGCCGCTAAATTGTCCCCGGCGAAATGAGGCTGGAACGCTGCAGAAAAACTTGACCTGAGCA
>Ga0182009_10000279_pt1 | contig 10698 bp, 9 predicted proteins | sample Sormic07211187_1_FD_161052 | JGI IMG/M metagenome (GOLD analysis project Ga0182009, IMG submission 161052) | Bulk soil microbial communities from the field in Mead, Nebraska, USA - 072115-187_1 MetaG | ecosystem: Environmental > Terrestrial > Soil > Agricultural land > Bulk soil | place: USA... | reverse complement strand
CAGGACCCAGCTCGGCGCCGCAGGCGTGCCGCCCGCGGTGGCGGCGGCCACGCAGTTCGGCGCGTATGTGAACTCGTCCTCGTTCCGTGCGCAGGGCATCGAAACATCGTTCGACGCGGCGGTCGGTCACTACCTCCGTATGAATGCCTCGTACACCTATCTCGATGCAGTGGTGACGCAGGCCTTCAGCGCCGTCGCCGCAAGCAATCCGGCGTTTCCCGCGATTCAGATCGGCGCGTTTGCGCCGCTCGTCGGTGAACGGCCGTTCCGTCGTCCCCAGAACTCCGGTTCGCTGATGGTCACGGTGACCCGCGGCGCCGCGCAGGTTACGTTCGCGGGATATTTTTCAGGTAAGCGTGACGACAGTACGTTCCTGAGCGATCGATTCTTCGGCAACTCCCTGTTGCTGCCGAACCGCGATCTGGACGCGGCGTACCAGAAGCTCGATCTCAGCGCGTCGTATCGCGTCCATCCGCGGGTGAGCGTCTATACGAGCATCGAGAACATCCTGAACCAGGACTACGACGCTTCGTTTGGATACCCGGCCCTGCCGCGAGCGGCGCGTGCAGGAGCGCGGATTACCCTCGGCGGCGAATAAATGACAAGCCGGCGCGCATGACGCGCAAGGCGGCGCCACTACGGGACGAGCGTGCTGCCGCTGAGGACCAGACCGCGGATGCGGAGGACGATCCCGCGCTCCAAGACCCCATCGCTTGGGATTTGCATTTTGGATCTTGGAGCTTGGAACTTGGAACTTGGAACTTGATTTATTCCCAGTGACCGATCGTCTTGCCCGTCTCCTTCCATTTCGCGCCGATGAACTGGCCACCCGGAGTGCCGTCCTTCATCGGGTTGACGCGCACAACGACCGGATCGCCGGACTTGAAGGTCGTCGCCTTCCAGCCGTTGCGTGACAGCGTGTTTGGGCTGCCGCCTTCAACGCTCCACTCGGTCTTCTGGCCGTTGTTGTCGACCACCACCTGGATCCAGATGTGCGGATTGGTCCACTGCACTTCCTTGATGGTCCCGTTCAACTCGACGACCTTGCCGTCGTCGAACATCGCCGCGGAATGATGTGCCGCGAGCGGCGCGGCCGCGCCCGCGATGAATGCGATGCCCGCAATGAGTTTCGTGAGCTTCATCGACTCTCCTCGGTCCGCCTGAAGGCGGACTCCACCGGTATTCCGCGTCAGTCGGTCTTCTTGTCGATCGGCTTGCCGTTTGGGCCTAGCGTGAGTGTCTTGCCCGAATTGCTGATCGGATTGCGGTTGTTCTCCGCGCAGCCGTAGTCCCATGCCCACGTGCCCGCGGGCAGCTTTCGGTACTGCTTGGTCACCTTCCACGGTGCCTTCAGCGCCTTCACATCCTCGACGACCATCTGCGCTTCCATCATCGTGTCGCTCGTCTTGCGGAGGCGTGTCGTGACGGTCGCCGCGTCGCTCAGAACAAGCCCGGTTCGATCGATGATGACGTCGTTGTCGCGCGACTCCTTGAGGCCGCGAGTCTCGAAGACGAGCGTGTCGCCTTCCCAGTGGCCGACGGAAGCGCCCGTGTAGGTGCCCCACAGCTCCTCGGCCGCCGGGAACGAACGACCATCGGTATATACGCGCAGCACGCCGGGTCCATTTTCAGCGAGGACCCACGTTGCCGCGGGCGTCACCGCGAATTCGTAAACGTCCGGCACGTTCATGATGCGCGGAAACCCATGAGGAACCCCGCACACCGAGATCGGATCGGGAAACGTTCCTGCCTTGATCTTCTCGATGTTCTTCTTGTAGAGCGCCTCGTATTCGTCGGTGAGCGGCGGGAACTCGCGGACACCGGGGTCACCGGCACGGCCGTTCTGCGGCTGGACCGTGGCGCGGTCGAACACCGTGGGTCCCACCATCTGCCACACGCCGCTCCAGTCCGGAAGCGCGGCGGCGGCTGGCTTCGCCGCCTGTCCGGCGGCGATTCCGATCGCGACGAGGCAACCGGCGACGGTTAGAAGCGCTGCTCTCATAGGCGATGACCTCTATATGGCCGGAGGATAGCAGAAAACATCAGCCGGTTCGCTCGGGGACCCACCGCAGCCCGAGAGCAATGATCCGCTCGAGCAGCTTCTCGTATGAAATGCCGCTGGTTTCCGCCGACTCAGCGAAATCCTCGCCGTAGGCCAGGTTCGGATTCGGATTCGCCTCCAGCACATAGACGCGTCCCGCTGCATCCATGCGGAGGTCGATGCGGGCGTAGCCGTTCAGGTCGAGCGCGCGGTAGGCGCGTTTGGCGATGCGGTGAATCCGCTCGGTATCGGCATCCGCAAGCCTCGCGGCATCGGTCATGATGCCGTTCTTCTTCTGATACTGCGTGTTCCACTTTACGCGCTCAGTGGCGATGCGCCACCGGTTCTCCGGCATCTGCGCGAACGACATCTCCCACACAGGCAGAACTTCAAGTCGCTCGTTGCCGAGCATGCCGACATAGAGTTCGCGTCCGTCGATGAACTGCTCGACGATCGCCGCCGTGCCGAGGCTGTCATGAATGAAGTGCACGCGCCGCGCGAGTTGATCTTCGTCCTCGACGACCGACGCCTGCGAGATGCCGGCCGACGCCTCGAAGAAGAGCGACTTGACGATCAATGGAAATTGCATCTTCTTCGGCAGCGCCGGCTTGCGTCCGTAGCGGATGACGCAGAAGTCGGGCACCGGAATCCGGTGGTAGGCGAGAAGCTTCTTCGACAGCGCCTTGTCGCGCGCAAGGATCAGTCCGCGCGGGTTGCAGCCGGTGTAACGAAGACGCAGCAGCTCCAGGTAACTGACGACGTTCTGGTCGAAAGTGGTGATGCCGGCAAAGGCTTCCATCAGGTTGAAAACGATATGCGGCTCGAAGAAGCCCGCGGCCGGTCGGATGCCGGTGAGATCGTCGTGCACGCCGAGCACGCGCACCTCGTGACCCTGCTCGCGCAGCGTCTCGATGACGTCGTACTCCATCTTCCATTCCGCTTCGAGGATATCGATGCCGGTGGTGTCCTCGGGCGGCACGAGGTGCTCATGCACGAGCGCGAGAATCTTTCGCTTCACAGGAACAACCGGTGCCCGCCGCTGTGCAGATGGTTCATCGTCTGGACAGTGAGGAGCACGGTGAACTCCTGGCGCGCCTGCTCCTCGGGAACCGCGAGCCGCAGCTTCAGCTCGCGCGAACGGGAGATCATGTCCTCGATGACCTGGTCGATCGTGTACTGATAGATGCCCGTCCACTCGGAGACCACGCGTCGGGTCTGCCGCCGGATGCGGCCAATGAACTGCGCCGCCGTGATGTTCGACGCGAATTCCGGCGCATCGGAAAACACACGGCGCAGATCGCGATCGTAGAAATTCGGGTAGTCGACACCGTAATGGCGGCGCTTGGTCCGGTAGTGCTGTCGCAGCGTCTTTCGCAACCGCCACAGCGGCTCGATCTCCTCCGGGTTATCGAGCCGCCCCGGCTTGTTGCGCACCGAGCGCATCAGCGCGTCCATGTATTCGAGCTTCTTCAGCGCCGGCCAATCCGCAAAGCGCTGCCGCCATTCGCCCGCTGGCGTCAGCCACACCGCGAACGTTTCGGCGAAGTCCTCGTCGGGATGACTTTGCGCGTACCACGAATCGAGATGCAGGACGAAGCTCTTGCTGTACGGACGCGGCGTATATGACTCGGGATATGGCTTCTTATAGGAGCCGAACACTTTGAGACGCTGGCGACGGAGCCGCAGCTTGAACGCATTGTCGATAGCGTGGCCCGCCTCATGTCGCAGGATGCGCATGCACCATTCGTACTCGCCCCCTTCAACCTCCAGCATCTGAGACTCTTCGAGCTTGGCCAGCCGCGGGTGTGCCAGGTAGAACGGAATCGCGATCGACGTCGTGCCATCCGGTGTGAACCACTCGTCAGACAAATAAAAGTGCACCGGAGCAATCAGTCCTGCTGCACGCAGTTCGGCGCGGAGCTGTTCGGTCCGCTCGGCAAGCTCGTTGTCGATCTGGAGCGGCAGGTCACACATGCGGACATTAAGCAGCTCTTCGTCGGGAAGGCTGGCCCAGTCCGAGGACAGCGGGGGGCGGCGCATCCTGTCGATCTTAAGGTTTCAGGTGTCAGGCAGCAGGTGGCAGAGGTATCAGGGAGCGGGTATCAGACATACACTGTCAGTTCGAGGCATTCATTGTCATCATCAACGTTAACAGCGGGACAGGATCGGGACCGGTCTGCGATCGACGACAAATACAAGTGGAATTTGACAGATATCTATCCTGACCTGGCCACCTGGCGCCGGGCGAAGGACGGGATCGCGCGCGAGCTGCCGTCGATGCGCCAGTATCAGGGGAAGCTGGGGTCGTCGGCGCAATGCCTGGTCGAGGCGCTCGACGAGGCCTACCGCCTGGACAAGGAGATCGCGCGTCTGTCGGTCTATGCGGGCATGTTGGCCGATCAGGACACGCGTGAGTCCGGACCCCAGGGCATGCAGCAGGAGATGCAGCAGCTGACAGCGGACTTCAAGGCGCAAGCGTCATACATGGAGCCGGAGCTGCTGCACGTCGGGCTGACGAAGCTGGAGCAGTTCATCGCCGCTGAACCGCGTTTACAGACGTACTCGTTTTATCTGCACGACATCGCTCGCCGTGCCACGCATACGCTGTCGGATACAGAGGAGAAGATTCTCGCGGACGCGATACCGCTGGCCGTCTCGGGCCACAACATCTACAACATCCTCGCGAACGCCGACTTTCCTTATCCCACAATCACGTTGAGCGACGGCCGCACCGCGCGCGTCGACCCGTCGGGGTACGCGGAGCTGCGCACATTGCCGAACCGCGAGGACCGTGAGAAGGCGATGTCGACCTTCTTCCGCGCCCTTGGCGGGTTCAGCCGGACCTTCGGCACGATGATGAACGCCAACGTGCAGCGGGCGGCGTTCTACGCCAAGACGCGGCGCTACGGCTCGCATCTGGAGGCGGCGCTCGACGCGCCAAACATTCCGGTGTCGGTCTACACGCGGCTCATCGAGGGCATCGGACGGGCGTTGCCATCATTTCATCGCTATCTGAAGCTGCGCCGCAAAATGATGAAGATCGCCGACTCGCTGCGGTATCACGACCTCTACGCGCCGCTCGTCGCCGAAGTCGATATCACCTTCACGCCGGAGCAGGCGCAGCAGCAGATCCTCACCGCGATGCAGCCGCTCGGCGGCGAATATTGCGACGTCGTCGCGCGCTCCTTCAACGAGCGATGGATCGATTTCTTTCCGACGATGGGCAAGCGTTCCGGTGCGTATTCGGAAGGCGGGGCCTACGACGTGCACCCGTACATGCTGCTGAACTACCTCGGCCAGTACAACGACGTCAGCACGCTGGCGCACGAGCTGGGGCACACGATGCACAGCTTCTACTCGAACACGATGCAGCCGTACGCGCTGGCGAACTATCCGACATTTGTCGCGGAGGTGGCGTCAACATTCAACGAGGCGCTGCTCATCGATCACATGCTGCGAGATACGACGGATCCCGCCACCCGGTTGTCACTTCTTGGCAATTTTCTGGAGAACGTCAAGGCGACCGTGCTCCGTCAGACGCAGTTTGCGGAGTTCGAGCTGCGCATGCACCAGATGGCCGAACGCGGCGAGCCGATCACGGGCGAGGCGCTGAGCGCCCTCTATCTGAACATCACGCGCAAGTACTACGGACACGCCGAGGGCGTCTGCATCGTCGATGACTACGTGCAGCACGAGTGGAGCTACATCCCGCACTTCTACATCGGCTTCTACGTGTTCCAGTACGCGACGTCATTCACTGCCGCGGAGGCGCTGTCGGAAAAGGTGCTTGCTGGTGACGAGGCTGCACGGAGGCGCTACCTGAACTTCCTCGGCTCCGGGACGTCGAAGTATCCCATTGAGCTGCTGAAGGATGCGGGCGTGGATATGACGACCGGCGAGCCGCTCGATCTCACCATCCGCAAGATGAACCGGGTGATGGACGAAATCGAAGCCAATTACGATTTGTGATTAGTGAACAGTGATTCGAATCGCACTCCCAAATCACTAATCGCGAATCACAGGATTCCCTTTCCCAGCGCAGACAGCGCCAGCTCGGCGCCGAACTCCGCTGTCGTGTTGCGGATGTCGAGCGTCGGATTCGCTTCGACGATGTCGAGCGCGACGAGCTGATGCGAATCGGCGACCATCTCCATAATCAGATGCGCTTCGCGGTAGTCGATCCCGCCCTTCACTGGCGTGCCGACTCCCGGCGCGACGGCCGGGTCGCAGACGTCCATGTCGAAGGAAACGTGAATGCCCCCGGTGCCGCGCGCGGCGAGCGCAAGCGCCTGCTCGGCCACCTTCGCGATGCCGTCGCGATCGATGTCTTTCATCGTGAAGACGTGCACGCCCGACGCGCGAATCCGGTCCTTCTCTCGTTGGTCCAGATTGCGAACACCGACGAGCACGGTGTTCTCCGCGAAAACTGACGGCGTGCCGCCGATTGCCGCCAGTTCCTTCGGCTCCTGACCCAGGAGGGCGGCCAGCGGCATCCCATGCACGTTGCCGCTCGGTGTAGTTGACGGCGTGTTCATGTCGCCGTGCGCGTCTAGCCAGATGAGGCCGAGCGGCATCAGCGAGACGCGCCGCACCCATTCCGCACTGGCGGCAACGGATCCGGCGGCCAGGCTGTGGTCGCCGCCGAGGACGAGCGGAATTGCGCCCTCATCCAGCGACGTGAGCGACAACTCGTACAGGTGCCCGCACACCTGTGCGATCTCGCCGATGTATTTCTTGGTCTTGTCCGCGGGCCGCCGCGTCTCCGGAATCGGCGATGGAACGTCGCCCTTGTCGATCAGCGTGCGGCCAAGCGCCGCGATCTGATCGCCGATGCCGGCAATGCGGAACGCCGAGGGGCCCATGTCCACACCACGCCGGCCTGCACCGAGGTCGAGCGGCACGCCGATTAGATGAACGGGCTTCACCGAAGTTTGACCGAAACAGACATTCCTTCTGAGCCGGGCGAGACCACTGACGTGAACAGGCCGGGGTGCATCTGGATCGCTTTGAGGAACGGTTCCATCTCGGACGCTTTGTTGATCACGTTGTGCGCCATGAACACGCCGCCCGGTTCGAGCCTCGGATACACCATGTCGAAGAAGCGCTTGTAGTCGGGCTTCCAGGCATCGAGGAAGACGAGATCAAAGGTGCCCTGCAGCTTCGGAATCTCTTTGAACGCGTCGCCTTCGACGACCGTCACCACGTCGGTCAGTCCGGCCTTCTGCATGTTCGCCTTCGCTTCCTTCGCCCGCTGCGCGTCGTACTCGATTGCCACCACCTTGCCGCGCGACTCGCGAGCGCCAAGTCCGAGCCAGATGCCGCTATAACCACTGGCGGCACCGATCTCGAGAATCGATTTCGCGTTGCGCGCCGCAACCATCACGCGCAGAAATCGGCCGTCTTCTTCCGAGACGGCGAGCAGCCCTTTATCCGCAGCCTTGATGCTCTTGAGGATCGAATCGATCTGCGGAGTCAGCGTGCCGGGTGATTTCTGTTGCGCGGATGTTGTGACAACGAACATCGCCACAGCGGCGAGCGTGAGTCGGGAACGCATTCAGACGATTCTGCCACGACGCGCGAATTTGTGGTTGAATGTGGCCGGAGTTCGGCCATGACACCAACCGCTCGCGTGCTGATTCTCGCTGCCGCGATGTCGAGCGTCGTCGGGCTCGCCGCGCAGGACGCCTCCTACCGATACCCGCAGGCCCGCAAGACGGATACCCGCGATAACTACTTCGGAACTTCCATTGCGGATCCCTACCGCTGGATGGAGGATCTCAACTCCGCGGAGTTGAAGCAGTGGATCGATGCGGAGAACGCGCTGACGACGAAGTTCCTGGATGCGCTCCCGGTGCGCGACGCGCTGAAGACGCGAATTACGGAGCTGTACAACTATCCACGCGTCTCGATCCCGAGGTACGAAGGCGGGCGGTGGTTCTATTCCCGCAACGCCGGCCTGCAGCGGCAGGCGGTGTTCTTCGCGCGGCGGGACGTCAACGGCCCGGAGCAGATGGTGATCGATCCCAATCAGCTCTCCCCGGACGGTTCGGTCGCGCTGTCCGAATTCGCCCCGGCGCCGGACGGCAAGCACCTCGCCTACGGACAGTCGGAAGGCGGATCGGATTGGATCACGTACTTTGTTCGCGACCTTGCCACCGGCACGAAGCTGTCCGACGAGGTGAAATGGGCGAAGTTCAGCGACGTCATCTGGACAGAGGATGGCCGGGGATTCTTCTATGAACGATATCCGGAACCGCCGGCGGGCAAGGTCCTCGAGGCGGCCGTTCGCGATCACAAGATCTATTACCACCTTGTCGGTACTCACCAGTCTGCCGATCGACTGATCTACGAGCGGCCCGATGATCCGACGCTGTTCGTCTGGGCCACGCGCGACGAAACCGGTCGCTACATCTGGATTTCCACGCAGAAGGGTACCGATCTGAAGAACCAGCTGTTCGTCAAAGATCTGGGCAACCCGCGCGCTCCACGCCTCGAGGCGCCGATCCGGCCGCTGTACTCCGTGGCCGACGCGATGTACGAGCCGCTCGGTGCCGTCGACGACCTGATCTATCTACGAACGGACAAGGACGCACCGAACCGAAAGGTTGTCGCGGTGCCCATCGATCGGCCTGACGTCGCGAACTGGAAGACGGTTGTTCCGGAAAGCAAGAACGCGATTGAAGGCGCTGCGCTTATTGCGGGGAAGATTGCAGTCAATCGGCTCGTAGACGTGGCGAGCGAAGTGGAGCTGCTGAATCGCGACGGCTCACACGCCGCAACGATCAGCACTCCCGAGCTTGGAGCGATCACCGGGCCCGTTGGCCGCTTCGATCGGCCGGAAGTCTTTTATGCATTCACCTCACCTCTTCGCCCCACCACCGTATTCCGCTTCGATGTGCGCACCGGGACCTCGACGGCGTTCGAGCCTCCGCGTCTGACCTTCGACCCGGCGCCGTATACGACGGAGCGCGTCTTCGCGACGTCGCGCGACGGCACGCGAGTCCCGGTGTTTATCTCATACCGCAAGGACATGACGAAGGACGGATCGAATCCGACGATGCTGTATGGGTACGGAGGCTTCGCGATTGCGACGTCGCCGACTTACCGCAGCGACGTCGTGGCGTGGCTCGAGCGAGGTGGTGTGTGGGCGACGGCAAGCATGCGCGGCGGCAGCGAGTACGGCGAGACGTGGCACCGTGCCGGCATGTTCGGCAACAAACAGAACGTGTTCGACGATTTCATCGCCGCGGCCGACTATCTCGTGAAGAACGGCTACGCATCGCCGCAAACGCTCGGCATCATGGGCGGCTCCAATGGCGGACTGCTCGTCGGCGCTGTGATGGAGCAGCGGCCAGATCTGTTCGCGGTAACGCTGCCTGCCGTCGGGGTCATGGACATGCTGCGCTATCAGAAGTTCACCGCGGGTGCAGCGTGGGCGACGGAATACGGATCATCTGACGATGGCGCGGCGTTCGAGTACCTGTATCGCTATTCACCGCTGCACAACATCAAACCGGCTACTTGTTATCCGGCGACGCTCGTCACAACCGCGGATCATGACGACCGCGTGGTCCCGAGCCACTCCTTCAAATTCACTGCGGCATTGCAGGCGGCGCAGGGGTGTGCGAAGCCGGTGATGATCCGCGTTGAAACCGAAGCGTCACATGGATATCGGCCGACGGACAAACGCATCGCCGAACTCGCGGACCAGTGGGCGTTCGCACTGGCGAATATGCACGCCGCCGCCGCGGCCACCAAGGACACCAAAACGAATTAGGCTACAAACGCCGCCGCCCGCGCAGCGGTGTCGCGGCCGTCAGCGATGCAATCCGGGATGCCAATCGACCGGAAGCCGCTGCCGGTGACGAACAGGCCCGGCACGCGTGCGAGGTGCAGTTCGATCGCAGCCATCCGTTCGAGGTGCCCAACCTCGTACTGCGGGCTTTGGCGCGTCCATCGGTACAACCGCGTGAACATTGGATCTCCGGTGATGGGCATCACCTCCGCCAACGCTTCGCGCGCGAGATCGATCAACTCGGCATCGGTTTGATCGAGGCGACGTGGATCGCGGCCGCCTCCAAGAAAGGCGCGCAGCAGCACGTGGCCTTCGGGAGCCCTGTGCGGCCACTTCGAGGTAACCCACGTCGCGGCGAGCAGCGGACTCCGCTCCACGCGCGGAACGACGAAGCCGCTTCCGCGCATCGGGTGATCGATCTGATCGCTGCGATAGCCGAATGCCACCGTCGCCGTCGAGGCGTACGGCACATCCTCGCACAGTGCGGCGAGGCCCGTATGGATGCCGCGCAGCATCCCGCCGGCGGCGTAGGCAGGCACCGCAAGAATGACTGCCCGAGCCTCCACCGTGCCCGCAGTTGTTTCGATGAGGAACGCCGCCGCTCGTCGAAGATCCGTGACACGCGTACCCGTGACCAGCGTGCCTGGCTTGAACGTCGCGATCAGTGCATCTGCCAGCTCGGCAACGCCGCCCGGCAGTGACACGAATGCACCCTGCGGCGCCGGTTTCATGCGCAGCGCGCGGAACGCCCGGATGATGCTGCCGGATTGACGCTCGGCATCGACAAGTCGGGGGAACAGTGCTCGGACCGACAGCCGATCGACGTCGCCAGCGTGGATGCCCAGCGTCAATCCGGCAGCAT
>Ga0182009_10000277_pt1 | contig 10707 bp, 8 predicted proteins | sample Sormic07211187_1_FD_161052 | JGI IMG/M metagenome (GOLD analysis project Ga0182009, IMG submission 161052) | Bulk soil microbial communities from the field in Mead, Nebraska, USA - 072115-187_1 MetaG | ecosystem: Environmental > Terrestrial > Soil > Agricultural land > Bulk soil | place: USA... | reverse complement strand
TGGCGCTGGCCTGCGATTTGATCATTGCGGATAAGACCGCCCGCTTTGCCTTCCCGGAACTTCGTCTTGGTTTGATTCCGGGATTTGGCGGAATACCGCGCTTGAAGCGGGATGTGGGGAATGCGGTCGTCCGCGATCTGCTGCTGACTGGACGCAGCTTTAACGCGACCAAAGCACAGCAGATCGGATTAGCCAGCCAGGTCGTCGGCGAAGGAGAAGCGCTGCGCGCCGCCCGCGCAACTGCGGCGCAGGTGGGCAAGTTCGATCGGCAGACGTCTGCCGCGGCGAAACAGTTCATCAAACCCATTCCAAACGACGAACTGAAAAAGGAAATCGATATCTTTTGTGAGTTGTTCGAGCGCCCCGCAGTGCAGGCTGGGCTGAAGAAGTTCATCGAAAGCACGAATGCGCAGCCGTATCTGCCGTGACGAAAACTCAATTAGAATGACTCGTTATGCCAACCACCGAAAAGACTCTAGACGAAATCCTTACTCTGGCCGCGATCCACTTCAAGGTTCCGCGCGAGAAGCTCTCCCCCGACGACGATTTCTTCAAGGCTCTCGGCATTGACAGCCTGCAGACGCTGGATTTGCTCACCAAATTGGAGAATCATTTCCATGTCGAGTTACCCGACTACGAACTACAGGGCGTGAGCGACTTCCGCACCCTGGCCGACAAGATCCAGGCTCGGTTGTAGGTGCTGGCTGTACTCTTTGCGGGAATGGCAGTCATTGATTGATTACTATGCCGTCCACCGTATCACCGTGTCTCTGTGGTGAAATGACTCTTTAATGCTTGATATCAACAAGTACACCTGTCTGGGCGCCGTCCTGCGCGATGCTCTGGATCGTTACTCCAGCGAGGTGTGCCTGATTGAAGCTGAGCGGGACCGGGAAAAACTCCGGCTCACCTATTCCGATTTCAAAGAAATTGCCTTGCCACTGGCCCGCGCTCTCGAAGACGCCGACTTCGATGCCAATGACCGCGCCGCCATCATCATGACCAATCAGTCCAAGTGGCTGATCTCGGCGTACGCGATCTTCTATTGTGGCGGTGTGCTGGTTCCGCTGGATTACAAGCTCAGCGCGGCCGAGCACCTGCAACTGCTGGCGCACTCGAAGGCAAAAGTTCTGGTCGTCGAGTACCACCTGTGGCGGGCGGTTATGCAGTCGCCTCAGTTCCACGCGATTGCCACGAAGATTGTCCTGGTGACCGAGGCGCCGCTGGGAGCCGAGTTGGCCGGAGCCTTCCGCTGGGAGGATTTCAAACGCAAAGGCTCGCCCGATTTCGTGATGCGGCAGAAAGACGACGTAGCCTGCATCGTTTATTCCTCCGGCACAGGCGGCCGGCCCAAGGGATGCGTTCTCACCCACGAAAACTATCTGGAGCAGTGCCGTTCCCTGACCGCCTGGTACCCGTTCTGGCCCGGGGTGCGGTATCTCAGCATTCTGCCGACCAATCATGCCATCGATTTCATGGTGGGATTTATCGGGCCATTCGTCTGCGGGGCCTGCGTGGTTCATTTGCGCACGCTTCGGCCGGAGTTCGTGCGCGACGCCTTTGTTCGCTATCGCATCACCTACGTGGCCCTGGTTCCGATGATCCTCAAGAACCTTGAGAAGGGCTTGCGCGCGAAGTTTGATGAATTGCCGAAGTGGAAACGGGCTCTCCTGGACACGATGATCTCCACCAATCGACTTCTGACGCGAGGGCGCCCGAATGTAAGGCTCAGCCGCATGTTGCTCCGCAATGTGCATCGCGGATTCGGTGGCGAGTTGCTGGCGCTCATCACGGGCGGGGCCTTCATCGAGCCCTCAACCACGCAGTTCTTCTATGATCTGGGCCTTCCTGTCGTGAATGGCTACGGGTTGACCGAGGCAGGGACGGCACTGACTCTGAACGACCTCAAACCGTTTCGCGCGGATACAGTCGGCAAACCGCTTCCCGGCGTCGAACTCCGCATCTTGAACCCCGATGCGGAGGGAATTGGAGAGGTAGCCGCGCGCAGTAAGACAGTGATGTCGCACTATCTCGATGATCCGGAGCTCACGCTCGAGACCATTGTCGAAGGATGGCTGCTCACCGGCGACCTCGGGCGTTTTGAACGCCACGGGCATCTGCAGCTGTTCGGGCGCAAGAAGAACATGATCGTCACCGAGGGCGGCAAAAACATTTATCCCGAGGACATCGAGACCGTCTTCGACGGCCTGCCCGTCAAGGAATACGCGATTTACGCGGCAAACTACATCTGGCCGGCAAAAGAACTCGGCAGTCGCGAAGCACTGGTTCTGATTCTCAGGCTCGAGCAGAACCAGAAGATTGACAGTGCTTTACTCGAAGATATTTCCACGCGCAACCGCCATCTTCCAGATTTCAAGCGCGTGAACGGATATTTGGTTTGGGACCGTGACTTTCCGCGGACGGCCTCAATGAAAATCAAGCGGCAGTTGCTGGCGGAAGAGATCGGGAAGTTTTTCGAAAGGGCCGCTGTCGTCAGCCTCTAGTCCGGGCCGCCCAGCGCGTACCCGAATCGCAACACCAGCCCTATTGTGAGAACGATACCTTGGCACAGAACTACTTAGTGATCGTGAATCCGGCCGCGGGGGGCGGACGTAGCGGCAGACTTCTGGATCCGGTTTTGGAACGCCTCAAGGCAGGAGGCATCCAGACGGATGTAGTGCATACGACTGCTGCCGGACAGGCCACCGAAATTGCGCGCGCGGCGTATGCCCGCGGAGTTCGAAAGTTCATTGCAGTCGGTGGGGATGGGACATCCTATGAAGTCGTGAATGGGCTGTTCCCTGAAGCCGCAAGTGCAGAGCCTCCCACCCTTGCGTTTCTGCCCTTAGGAACGGGGAATTCTTTTCTGCGCGATTTCAGTGATCGCGGCGTCGAGTACGCGATCGAAGCGATCCTTGCTGAACGCAGCCGAACCTGTGACGTGATGCGTCTGCGCCATCGGGCTGGCATCATTCACTACATCAATCTACTCAGCATCGGTTTCACTGCGGATGTTGCCACCTTGCGCGCTCGCCGCTTCAGTTCGTGGGGAGAATTGGGCTACTTCGGATCCATTTTTCTCACGCTCGCCCGTTTCAATCGCCGCGCATTCCCGGTTCGAGTGCAAGGGGAAATGGAGTTTGACCGCAGGCCATGCCTGTTTCTGACCTTCAACAACAGCAAATTCACCGGCGGGACGATGATGATTGCGCCCAATGCCCAAACGAACGATGGCCTGATTGACTATGTGCGATGGGGAACGATTGGGCGGCTTGGGTTGATCCGCGAACTGCCTGGCCTTTACGACGGGACGCACATCCACCATCCGCTCGCTGAATGCAAGTCCGTCGCACATGTCGAATTCAATCTTGATTCTCCTGTGGACGTGATGGTCGATGGAGAGGTACTCACGCTGCACTGCGAAGAACTTGATGTGATTCCGCAGGCCCTGAACATAGTCGCCTGATCGCCGTGATATAAGAATTGAACCATGTCTGAAGAACGGCGAAAGAGGCGACAAAACCGCGAGGGTGATGCACCGAAGAACCGGAAAACCTGGCGCTATGCCATCGTGCTCGCCTTATTCGCGGTAGTTTTTCTTGCCGGCCGATATTACCGCGATCACAAATATGATTCGTTCGCGAAGTGTCTCGCTGCGCATCAGGCGAAAATGTATGGCCTATATTGGTGTCCGCACTGCGCCGAGCAAAAGGAAAAGTTTGGCGCCGCATTCCGCTATGTGCCCTACCAGGAGTGCGCCCTCAAAGAGAAACCCGGAGAGATGGCCCCACAATGCAAAGCGGCGGGAGTGAAGCTTTTCCCCAGTTGGCAGTTCGGCTCGAATGCGCCGATCGAAGGCGTGTTCTCACTGGATGAACTGAGCGACAAAACGGGGTGCAGCCTTCCGTGAACGGCTCCGCCGATCGGCTACTTTTCGTGCTGATTGCGATCTTATCGCTGGCAGGTGTTATTGATTCCGGTATATCGGTGCAACGTCATTTCGCAGAATCGCCCACCCGGTACTGCGACTTCAGCCAGAAATTCAGTTGCGACATCGTGAACCGCAGCGAGTACTCCACGTTGCTCGGCATTCCCGTGGCCGTCATTGGGGTAGCTGGATACGCCATGCTGTTCATGCTCTCAATTTTCTTCCGAACGAGGGAGCAAATTCGGGACTGGCTGTTGGGCGCGGCGCTTGCGGGGCTCGGCTTTGCTTTGTATCTCACCTACATCGAAGCCTACGTGCTGACAACGTGGTGCATCTTATGCCTGATCTCGTTGGTACTGATTTCGCTGATCAGCGTGGCGGCGGGAGTTCTGAAATTGAGGAACTCCAGGGCATGAGAGCCAGCGGCAAGCTTTAAGCGACGAGCACAGATGCCAGAAATCCAGAACAAGCAGACTGATGCTTCGAGAACGCCTGCCGGCGTCATGCGGGGTGAAACGGCTACTGGCGACCTACGTATTCATCCGTTCCACAGTCGAATTTATCGTAACGATCGTTTCCTGCGCGTGTGGCTGCCTCCGGGCTACGACGATGCCCAGAATGCTGCCCGGCATTATCCAGTCTTGTACCTCAACGACGGCCAGAATCTGTTTGAGCCGGCGACCTCGTTCAACGGAGTCGAATGGCAGGTAGATGAAACAGCCGACCGCCTGATCCGCGAACAGGTGATTGCACCCATGATTATTGTAGGCATCGATAATACCGGCAAAGACCGGCTGCGCGAATACATGCCACACCGTTCTTTTCAGCCGATGATGCTGCGCGTGCAGGGAACCCGCTATCCCAGTTTTCTGATCAAGGAGGTCATGCCTTTCGTGGAGCGCCACTATCGAGTGGCATCAGGTCCTCGAACTACCGGCTTGGGCGGGTCTTCGTTGGGAGCATTGATCGCTTTATATACCGTCGCGGTTTCACCCGGGATCTTTGGCCGATTACTGTTGGAGAGTCCATCGTTGTGGGCGGCGAATCGGCAGATCATTCGGCAGAGTCGGACAGTCAGGCGCTGGCCGGAACGCGTTTTTCTCGCAACCGGTAGCGCGGAAGCAGGGCGAGAGGATCGAGACCGTAGCATGGTCGATGACGTACAGGAACTCGCTGCAATCCTGCATCGTGGCGGTTTGGATGCACGCCACCTGCGGCTGGTCGTCGAGCAGGGCGCATCTCACCATGAGTCAGAGTGGGCGCGGCGCTTCCCGGACGCCTTATCGTTCCTGTTCGCTGAGGACCGGCCGGGCTCCGCTGCGGGCCAGAATTAATATCGTGGCGTTTAAGAATCCTGCGCGATTCCATCTCATCCAAACTGATTTTCAAGAGCCATGCTGGCAGTGGAGCGGTTCATGCGAAGATAGTGTTTGACTTCGAAACGGTCGGACCGGATGCGAGCGTCACTCCGCAGAGTTTTCAAAGCATTTCAATATCGCGACTTTCGCCTGATGTGGTTTGGCGCCTGTACTTCCAGTATAGGCACCTGGATGCAGATCGTGGCGCAGGGCTGGCTCATTTACCGCTTGAGCCACTCGGCGTTTCTGCTTGCACTCGATCAGTTTCTCGCCGGGATTCCCATCTTCCTGCTTTCGCTGATTGGCGGAGTAGTAGCAGACCGCACCGAAAGACGAAAGATCCTGCTGATCTCGCAATATATTCAGATGGCCTGTGCCGGAGTTCTCACGACACTGGTGGCCACCGAAGTGGTGCGTGTATGGCAGATTCTCTCCTTGTCTTTTGTCGCTGGAGTGGCGCAATCGTTTGGAGGTCCGGCATATCAGGCGCTGATTCCTACGCTGGTGGATCGCGAGGACATGCCGAATGCTATCGCGCTTAACTCGATCCAATTCAATCTGGCGGTTACTGTCGGTCCGGCGCTCGCCGGTATCACCTTGGCGCGTCTTGGCGAGAAGTGGTGTTTTGGGCTGAATGCTTTGTCTTTTCTTGCCCCGGTGGTGTCCCTCTTGATCATATCGGCGCGTTTCGTGCCGGAAACAACCAAGGAGTCGATGTTCAACAGCTTGAAACAGGGCATTCACTTCTTGCGCCAGCAGGGGTCTATGGAGGCCCTGATCGTTCTGGCATTTTGCATGACTGCTCTCAGCATGCCCATGCGTACGTACATTCCCGTATTCGTGAAAGACATTTTCCAGCGTGGGCCGGAAACCTACGGCAATCTACTTTCTCTGATGGGAGTGGGCTCGATCTGCGGATCGCTCGCCGTGGCGGGATTGGGGAATATACGCAATAAGGGGCGGTTTGCCCTGAGTATGCTGATCTGCCTTGGACTGGGAATTTCGGGGTTCGCCCTTTCTCGATTTCTGACCCTCTCCTACGTGATGTTGGTCGTGGTCGGAGCGTCGATGATGGCGGTCTTCGCCACGGTCACTTCGCTCGTCCAATTGATCACAACCAACGAAATGCGCGGACGAGTCATGAGCGTGTACAACTGCGCCTTCCGCGGCGGCATGCCCATGGGGAATCTGGCTACAGGATGGCTGGTGCCCAGGTTCACCGTGCCTCTGGTCCTGGGAGCCAATGGCTTTCTCCTGGTGCTGTTGGCACTGTATTTTTTACTGGTGCAACGCCGGGTTGCGGCTTTGTGAAGAACTGCGAATTCGGGGGGACTCTAGCGACGCTTCGTTTGCGGCTTGGAATGGGTCGCCGGGTTCGATCAAGAGTCAGTCTTTGACCGCCTCGTCGACTGTCTGTTGCGCGGCTGGTTGTACAGCCGGCACCGTTGGAGCTTTGAAATAACGGACCGTCACGTCGTTTCCGATATTCACTTGCTTACTCCAGACAGCGCTCTTCTTAGGCGTAGGCAGCGGCCGGAAGTGTCGAATCGTGACATCGTCAGCAATGTAATCCACCTCATCTTTCCCGGCCCACACGCGCTTGAACGAGGCAGTAGGAGCACCCGCGTCGCGTCCGCTGGCGTGCGGTTTCAGGGATGACGGCGCGACGGTCTGCTGATCTACCACTGGCACCGGCTGCTTGGCAGCAGTAATCGTGCTGCTAGAAGAGGAATCGGCGACAGGCGATATTGTGCTTTGATGGCGCGCAATGGCAGCCATAATCGCCAGTACCAGAACAACGGATACCGCTGCCACGTTTAAAACTAGTTTGCCCCGTAAGTGGTTCGGCCATTGCGCCTGCAGCAGCCGCGGGTCGCGAGGTAGCGCCAGAGCTGTCTTGCGCCATGAAGCTGTTAGCCGGGGCAGTTGGGGCAGTTGCCACTTTGGCAAACGAATACGACGCAGGCCTTCGGCGGCTGAACCTGCTAGTTTGCCGCCGTATGCCCGTGCATCCCATTTCCGTACCGCGGAAATGATCTCTGCATATGCGGAAATGATCTTTGCATATGAAGATTCTGGCATTGCTCCTGTAGGCGCCTCAGGAGCGCATTGCCGCGTAACCGCCAGCTGCCGAACCGGTACATTCATTCTCAACAGCGCGCGTGCCAAAGTTGATGAACGTACGGCACTCTTTTCTGCCACCACAACCGGCAGTGCGCTGGCATCGCCGGCAAGTGTGGCCATCAGTTGATATGTGCGTACCTCCGGCTCAGAGAAAACGTGGGGACGCTTGAAGAAAACCTCGAGCACTCCCATCATCGCGTGCTCGCGATAGATCGGCACCATGAGCAATGCTTCTACATCAAACTGGCGGCAAATTTCGCCCTCGATACGACTATCGGTCGCTGCATTTTCTACACGCAAGATTTCTCTGCGGGGGTGATCATGCGCCGCATGGCTGAGCACCGCCGTCAGTTGCGACCCGACATTTTGCAGCGCGGTTCCGCTTCCGGCGCGATGAACCAGTTGATTTCCCTCAAGCAGAGCAATGCCTATGCCTGACGCATCCGCCACACTCTGAGCGCGCTCGGCAACCAGATTCATGGCATCGTGGGCACCGACCTCACCAGCGGCCACTACACGTTGGATTTCAATGATGGCGGCCAGGGACTCGGGCGCCATTCCACTCTGCTGGACGGAGAAGGCATTCGCAAGCAGCGACTGAAACGACTCGCGATCGAAGCTCTGAGTATTCATGGGACACAAACGGGAAGCGGGACAATCCTGAACTGTCCCAGTGATACTGGGCCGTGCCGCATCCTAACCCCTTTCGCGGGAATAAATAGTACCAGCAAAACCGCGCAGATCTACATACAGGTTTTACCGTATCGCGCGTGAAAACTCTTCGCACGCGGTGAGTTCAGCGGAGAGCGATAAGTATCGCACGGGCCGCCAGCGGCAGGTTTGCGGCCTGCCGTCCGCCGGGTTCCCCAGTCAATTCGTATTACCGTCACGCCCGCGGCTTCCGCCCCGGTTGTAAGCTTCTCGATTCCTTGGGCGAATTTGAGAGAACTCTTGCTATTTCAGCCTAGCGGTGCCATGACTCGGACTCGCGCAAGATTAGGCACTCGTGCAGCTAGTCTGCGGGGCGAGATGCGCCATTAGGACGATGTCGGAAGAAAAGGAAAGAAGGAAAAATGTGATCTGCGTATATAACGAAACCGTTATAGATTGAGGTACTTACCTTTGGGGTTTGACGGTCCATTACTGCGCTTGCCAATCCACCGAGTAAACGTCTTGAGAGCCGGTGTCGTGCAGCAGCAACGGGGAATCATCGGGGGTGAGCGCGAGCCAACCGCCGTACCGGCCCACGGTGACGAAGTCCTTGAGATCGACGACCTGCTCGACCTTCTTATCGGAGATTCGAATTCTGACCACTGCATCTTTGCCGCGGTAATCGAGTACGTACACGAATTTGCTGTCGTGGGACCAGTTCAGCCAGCTCAATGACCCACTGGCGAGTTCGGACCATTTCTGCGTCTGCATGTCGAATAAGAGCAGAGTCTTGGATTCTGCGGAGAAGGCAGAGATGTGCCGGCCATCGGGGGACCATCTTGGAGAATAGAGGCCCTGGGAAGCCGGCAGCGTGGACAGTTGGCCGGTTGCGAGGTCGAGTATGCGGATTGAGGATGCCGGGCTATTGGATTCGCCCGCAAAGATGATTTTGCTGCCGTCGGGTGACCAATTCGGGTCGAGTTGCTGGCTGTGGTCGTTGGGCAGAAGTTCGCGCGGGCTGCCGCCACCTGCGGAAACTTCGTAGATCCTTGCAGGTGAGGTGTTGCGTGCGAATTCAAAGAAAATGATCTTTGTCCCGTCCGGTGACCACCGCGGCAGTACCGGATACATTGGTGGGTAAGTGAGTTGGAGACGCTCCGTGCCATCAATTTTGCTGCGCCACAATGAGCCTTCACGATAGGACACGTACGTAACCCACTGCCCGTCCCGGGAAAAATCCACGTACTCGGCCGAGATTCCGCCCAGGAAGGGAACAAGGCGACCCGCTTTGGCGTCGTACCGCATCAGTTCGCCCCGATAGGTCTGCCCTACGACAAACAACTTTTTCCCATCTTTGCTGGGCAAAGGCGACGAAAGCGAAAGCGGACTGGAGGTGAGCTGAAAGGGCTTCGGTTGGGATCGAAACAGGCCGGTATCCTGAGGAAACGCCCAGACTTGCCCGCCTGATTCGAAGACGAAATATTTGCCGTCGGCTGTCCACTTGCCACAACATTCGTCGGGAGGGTTGTGCCAACCTTGGAAAAGCCGCTGCAATCCAGTTCCATCCGCCGCCACTTCCCACTCCACCTGCTGTCCTACAGTGCCGGCCGTTTCCGTTGCATCAAAGCGCACCATGGATCCATCTGGGGACCAAGCGATGTTGAGGATGTCCCCTGGCACGCTCAACAATTTGCGTGACCCTGAACCGTCCGAATTGGCGAGGAAAACATTGCCCAGATCCGTATAAATTAGATTTTTGCCGTCCGGCGACCAGGCGGCGGTCTCCGCAATAATGTCACCCAGTCGGCGCGGCGAACCTCCCAGCAGACGTAGGGTCCATAACGGTCCTTTTGGCGGAGCACCTTGGCCATCCACGACCAGGAGTTCCGATCCGTCCGGCGATAAATCCAGGGGGACCATATCGACCGAAGGCAGAATCGTGAGTTTCTTAGGCTCACCACCGGAGGTCGACATTTCCGCAACGCCATGGGAGGCGAAGCTTCCCGTCCGAACTTCGCCCAGACTTAAATACAGGCGTGCCCCATCCGTACCAATCAGTGCCTTCTGCTGGCCATCACGCGTAAGTTGAACGTAATGGGAAACCGTGGGAGGGCGCGAGGGCTGGGCCACGAGATAAGCGATTACCAGTGCAGCCACGAGAAACGTGATGCCCGCGGCAGCCCAGGTGAAATATCGCCCTTTGAACTCAGGCTTGGGAGCTGGATGCGCTCCGCTCGGGACCGTCGACGGATCGGACAATGCCTCCAGAGCGAAAGCGAGATCAGAGGCAGACTGAAATCGCTGCTCCGGATTTTTTTCCAGACACCGGCGAATGACCCTTTCCAGGGTTGCTGGCGTATCGGGTGAGAGCTCCGCGATGGATGGGGGCTCTTCGTTGAGAATCGCGCTTATCGTGTCGGCGGAAGTCGGCCGCTGGAACGTTTGCTTGCCCATCACCATCTCGTACAAGATGGCGCCCAGCGCGAAAATGTCTGCCCGCTGGTCCGTCGGCTGGCCTCGAACCTGCTCCGGAGACATGTACCCGATCGTACCCAGCGCCACTCCGGGCAACGTGATCGTCGCGGCCAGATTCGCAGATCCCTTAGGCTGGATTACTTTAGCTAATCCGAAGTCGAGAATCTTCAC
>Ga0182009_10000273_pt1 | contig 10717 bp, 8 predicted proteins | sample Sormic07211187_1_FD_161052 | JGI IMG/M metagenome (GOLD analysis project Ga0182009, IMG submission 161052) | Bulk soil microbial communities from the field in Mead, Nebraska, USA - 072115-187_1 MetaG | ecosystem: Environmental > Terrestrial > Soil > Agricultural land > Bulk soil | place: USA... | reverse complement strand
GCGGGAAGTCGTTCAGTCCGCTGTCAACCATGCACGCGCGATCGACACGAAGGCTTCTGATGGTGCCGTCGACCCTCCGACGCAGACGTCAGGCTCTGACGCGGTTGCTCCGGTTGTGAACGTGGCGGAGACGGCAGCATCACGTGCGGAACCGGTCTCCGATTCAACGCCCGCGCTTGTCGCGGAGCTGCCTGAAGACAACTTCATATATTCGAGCGACGGCACCGGCGTGGTGGCGCCGCAGCTGGTGTCTCTTGGCTTCTCGCCGCCTCTGGTCAAAGGATTCCAGGCACGCACGACCGCGCTCGAGCTGATCGTGTCGAAGAGCGGGACCGTCGAGCGCGCGAAGATCTCCGCTACGTCGACCAACTGGGAAGATGCGATGCTGCTCAGTCGAGCGAAGATGTTCCAGTTCGTGCCGGCGCAGCGAGATGGCTACCCCGTTCGGTATCGCCTGCTGATGAGGGTTGATGCCACGCCATAGCCGTCCTCAGCGTCATGCGGAGCTCTTCATCGGACGCTCGGCTGCGCTTTTCGTACACCCGTTCGCGGCGTGGCGCTCGCCTTCGCGGAGCGATCGAGGCGTGCTGCTGATCTCCTATTTCGCGATCAGCTACGTGATGGTGTTAGCCCTGCTGCACGTGCTCTCGATGGTGGTATCGTGAAGTTGTGAAACAGCGTCCGGACGATTTCAGCCCTGACCAGCCCGACGACGAGCCTTCCAAGGATGAGCCGGACCAGACCGACGAACCAAAGCTCACGCCCGTACCCACGCGTATTGGCGAAGGACCCGACAACCTCCGTCGTCGTCGCGAGTGGTTCAAGCGGCGGTCCGGCGAGGGAACTGACGATTAGTCCACCGCCAGTCGGTAACAACTCCGCCCGTAAGTAGCGGCCAGCAGCCATTTTTTCGCGCGGTGGAATACCAGATCGATGACCATCACGCGCGGCAGGTTGCGCGTCAGATTTGCCCAGCTTACGCCAGCGTCGCCCGACACGTAGACACCGGCATCGCTGCACGCGTAGACGATATTCGGTGCATCGGGTCTGACGAGCAGCGCGTTATGCGGCACGTTAGGCAGCTGCCCGCGATCTGCATCGCGCCACGACGACCCGCCGTCATCCGATCGGAACACGTGCGGGTGGCCGAAATTGGCGACCGACACGAACACACGTAAGCCGTCGATCGGCGATGCGCTGATGCGAGTAATCGTGTGGCCCGGCAGCGAGCCGGCGAGGTTCGCACTCCACGTGGCGCCGCCATCAAGGCTTCTGAAGAAGCCGCCATTTTCGGTCGCGACATAGATGCGGCGTGCATCAGCCTCGCAGACCTCAATCGCCGAAATGGTTGACCCGTCGAGCACCGCCGAGACCGGCTGCCACGTGTCACCGTCATCCTTCGTACGCCAGACGCGGCGCGAACCGAGGAACAGCGTTTTCGAGTCGGCCGGACTCATGTCGAGAAACGCCATCCAGACGGCGTTTCGCTCGTCCTCCGTTGCGGGCGGTGATACGTCCTTCCACCGACGACCGTGAAACCGGAACAGGTTCATGTTGTAGTACGACGCGAACACATGCGTTGCATCGCTCGGGTCGTACACAATCCAGCCGCCGTCGCCGCCCAGGAGTTCAGAGTAGTCGTCGGCGCGGCCTGAAAACGTGACGAGCGTGCCATTGTCCTGCGCGCCGCCGCCGATAGCGCGGGCGTCGCTCTGCGCGATGTCCATGTCGTAATACATCGTGACGGCCAAGCCGTTGCTCCGGTTCGTCCAGGTTGTCCCGGCATCACTGCTGACATCGAGGCCACCGTCGTTGGGATCGTATACGCGGCCCGGTGTCGATGCAGGCATCAAGAGGCCGTGATGATCGGCGTGGGCGTACCCCCGGCTGCCGCGGTCGGCATCCCACTTTGTGATTCGCGCCCAGGTGCGTCCACCGTCGGTCGTCCGATGCAGGTCGACGCCTCCGCAAATCACATGGTTTGGCTTCGCCGGATGAACCACGATCGTATTGCCGTAGGAGATCTGCGTCTCGGTGCGAAAGTGGGCGCCCGCCACATTGACCCAGTTGGTGCCGCCGTTCGATGTCTTGAATACGCCGAGCACGAGATCCGATCGATCGCTGCGTTCGTCGGCCGCGAGCGCGTACAGCATGCGCGGATTGGACAGGCTGATGGCGAGTGAAGTCCGGCCGAAGCGTTCGGCTGGCGGGAGCCCGGAGGTGAGATGTTGCCAGGTGCTGCCGCCATCGGCCGTCCGATAAATGCCGCTGGCCGGTCCGCGAGCGGTGATGGCAGCATAAACGACGCCCGCCTGCGCTGGATCGAACACGACCGAGTGGCACCAGTAATTGCCGCTGGTCGCAAAGGTGAAACGCCTCCAATTGATGCCACCGTCGTGCGACTCGTACATGCCACCGAGGTCACCACCGCGTGCGACTTCGCCGAACCCGACGCCGCCGAGAATGAGATGTCGCGAGTCGAAAGGGTCGATGGCGATCGCCCCGATGCGCCGAGGTACACCGGCGCGGTCGACCGATGCATGTAGCCGCCACGTGGCGCCTCCATCGACCGTACGGTACAGGCCGACGCCGCCATATGAGTCCGCCGAGAGGTTCGCCTCGCCTGTGCCGCAGTACAGCGTCTGTGGGTTGCGCGGGTCGATAGCGAGCGCTCCGACGTTGAGCACATCCTGGTCGTGCCACTGAGCACGCCAGGTTTGGCCGGCATCGGGACTGAACCAGACGCCCCCGCCGGCCGCGCCCACCCAAATGCGTTCGGCGTTGCCAGGATCGCAGACCAGACTGGTGAGGCGACCGCCGATGTTTGTCGGACCGATGGACTCCCACTGCGCCGCCCCGGAAGCGGCGGGGAGAGACTTCTGCGTCGCGTCGCGTTGCGCCACGACACGGGCGACAGGGGCCTCGCGCATCGGCCACGAAGCTCGCGACTGGAACCACCCCGCACGTGTCTTGTGATTGACGAGCCGAGGCGGCGGTGGTGCCGCGGACCGGGACTTACGCGGACCGCGCGTGACGGTACTTTCCGGCAGTACACGGCCGGCGATGAGCACGTCTTCGCTCGTGCCTGGACCGCCAGTGTCCGGAGCGTCCACCGTTTTGCCAGGTGCGGCCAACACCGGAACGGGGCGTTGTCTGGATTCGGTGCGTTTCCTTGACGCTGTCTTTCGGGTCGCCCGTTTGGATGACACGCTGCGCTTCATCGCGGTAGTTCCTTTCGCGTCCACACTTCGGCCAATGACCACACGCCAACGGCAATCATCACAGCGACGCGTCCGTAGCGCACCCCCGTCGAGGGCAGGCGATGACGAACGTGCCGCATCAGCCCCGCCGACACGAACGCACCGATGGCCGCCTTCGCAAGCATCGCCAGCACCGCGCCGGACCAGACGACCAACGGCCGACCGATGTCCGCTGCGAGCGCCGCCGCAGCCAGCTGCCCCGGGTCGCCCCACTCAGTGAAAAACACCGATGTGAAGGACACGACAACCGTGCGTGCACCGCTGCCCGCTTGAGCAACGGTCGTCGTCTCCTCCGTCTCACGCGACATCTGCCACACGACCCACGCGAATGCTGCGACCGTTGCAGCAGCGAGCGCCGCGCGTGGCAGTGCACCGATCGCGCGACCGACCACTACAGCCACTGCCATCTTCGCGCCGAACGCGAGTGTCACGCCGACAATGACGGGCGCGAGGCGATAGCGCGTCACGAGCACGCCCGCGGTATAGATCAATTTGTCGCCGGCGACCTCGGCGACAAACACCGTCGTGAACGTCGCGACGAGCGCTGCCGCGATCGCCGACGAAGGTGCGAAGGTATCGAGCATCAGAAGAATGCGAGCGCGCGACTTAAATCACGGTTGACGACACGCCGTCAAGCGAAGTTCGTCTGATTGCCGGAGTGCTGCGGTAGACAGGCCCACTGTGTCGGATTCTGTCTGACATCGGAGTCACGCCATATCCAGCCGTCGTGGTGGTAGTGATCGCCCACCAGAGCGCGTCAAGGAGAGCACACTCATTCAGCGGAGTGTCCCGAACGCGACCGTTGGAAGCAGATGCCAGCGACAGGACTCAGAGAGATCGCCGCAATGATCACAAGATCACGCGCGTAGTATCCAGGACCCGTGAACAGCGAGATGAGCAACGACGCGCCAATCACGACTGCGACCGATGTGACTGCCAATATCGGACGTTCCCGAAATACGCGCGCAACGACCCAGCCAGAAAAACCAGCCGACAACGAGTACAGAAGCGCTCGATACAGTTCCCAGGCCCGGTAGCGAATCAGGATCTCTCTAACGGAGGATGTGACGTTGGTATAGATCGCACCGTCGATGGTAGATGCCACAAACTGCAGGCCAACACCGAGCGCCTCGAACAACACGAATCCCAAAGTCGCTGCTCCGAGGACGCTCCACTTCGCTTGATACACGTCGCCCGCGACGAAGATTCTACGGCGGGTTTTGCTTTATCTCATCTTCGAGGAGGTAGTTGACGAAAGTCATCGACCGCTCCATCGAACATGTCGTTTGAGCTCTTCGCTCTGACATCGGCCTGCCACGCTTCATTCTCTACGGGGACGTGTATGCTGGCCGCTGCTGCCAGTACCCGGTCATATGCACTCTTTGCCCAGGTGACCGCCTCGACATAGTCCATGGTTTGATACGCGGCAAGGGCGTTTCCGGCCATCACATCGGCGTCATGGAGAAGCTCCGACACCTCGGTGGCCCGAGCGCTGGCGAGGACCTTTGGCAGGATGGCGTTTGCCTCGTTGATATACGCGGCAGTACACCACCGCGCCATGTTGTCCCTGTCAAATTGGCTGAAGCCCGTGCTGTCTCCGAGATAACCCATTAACGTCGATGAAGAATCACCATCCCAAACGAAGAAGGTCGATCCTCGCGCACCATAGTGGAAGCCTGACTCGTAGTCGAATCCATCATGCGGATGTGATAGACCGAGGTGGTGACCAACTTCATGAAGGACATTTCCAGTCCAGCCATAATTGTTGTTGGTGCTGAAATACACCTCTGGCAGGGTCTCGAATATCATCGACTGGGTTCCATCACGGAAATTGTCGATGGCGGCACCGCCCAGGAAACCATTGGCATAATCATCGGTCGTCGAATATGCGAATACGGGTATTTCGTAATCCGCATCGCCGCTGAGAAACTGAAGCAGGCGATCGCTGAAATACAGATACATGTCTCCAAAAGACTTGTTGCCTGGAAAGCGATTGCCATAACAATTCGCATCGAGATAATTGCAGTCGTAAACCCGTTTGGCCCCTCCATCGAATGGCAAGTCCCTCGTCCGCACGGTGAAATGATTGAACGGCTGAAGCGCGGACAATATTGAGCCGGCCGCAGTCGGCGAAAAATTCGCCGCGGCGTTCCTCGCAGGATTTCCCTCGAAAAATGTGACGTCTACCGCCAGGTTCGAAGGCAGCTTTGGTGGCGAAAGCGCGACTCGGTACAGCGGCGATGCTGTAAAGAGCAGATCGATTGCGATGTATCTGATCAGCAGGTAGTGGTCTGTCGAAAACGTATTGAATGGGCGATAGGCCTTCAGGTTGCCATATTCCCAAATAGGCGGAATTCGCCAGTCGTTGAAACCATCGCCGTCGACGTCTTTGACCGAAAGGTCCCAGCTGCGGCTGTTGTAATCGGGCCCCGCTGACATATCGTAAAACCACACTCTCCTGAGGCTTCCCAACGGTGTATGCGGATCGTCCGCCGGGGTGCCGCCGCCCGAGATCTTCTGCACAAAATCATCGAGACCTACGCTGGCTCCGGTATCAGGATCGCGCTGACCCACCCGTGCATAGACGTGAAACTTGAAATCAGATCGGCCGAACCAGTTGACAAAAAATATCGTGTACTGCCTCGTATCGACACCCAGCATCGGCCCGGCATTCTCGGCCAGCCAACGTTCAGCGTCGACCGCATCGATCTGATAGTTTTGCCCTATGTTGAGCCGACGAGCAGGTTGTTGATTGTAGAGATCCTGATACGTCGTCCTTGGCTTTGCCACGGCGATGCTGTTTAGATAAGCGAAGTACGCGTTATCGAATGCCTGGGTCGAGTTCACGATGTTGTAGCCAAAATCGAATTTGTTACCGCTAAATTCAAGCTGGCCGGCTTTCAGGCTTGGAAGTCGATTTACGGCGCGATAGGTCTTCGGCAGATTCGCAAGAAGAAAGGCCGTGTTGACGTTTGCGAACGTTCGATAGCCTACAAAGACGATGTTTATCTGCAGGTTCTGCTCGATCTCGCGAAACTGGCCCGGCTGGAGCGCATTGAACGCAGGCTGTGCAGAAGCCGTCGCGAACGCCGACACCAGCAATGCGCAGACGATAAGCGGTCGATATCTTCCGGTCATGAGACGCGAGCACTTTAGATAGCAACGGTTGTGGGTGCAATGACCTTTTAGGCTAGATCGGAGGTCGCGATGGATGCCGTGTTCTCCTGGCGGAAGGCCCGGGCAGTCGATCTACCTGAATGTCTCAAACTGCATCCCGCCAAGAATGGAGCAGAAATCGTCGGGAGTGCGCGTGCCCTGAACGCCTGGCGGCAGCTCTTCGACATGCCCTACGCCACGCGAAGCGCTCTCGTCGAACGGCGGCGGAACGGGACGACCGAGATCGTCGGCTTCGGCTTTGCCGCGTTCGTGAAGAAGAGTTTTGCCGACGCCGAAGTGCGTCAGCCGCAGCCAGGCCTGAACGCCAGGATCATCGCAAGCGTTGTGAACGGGAAGTCCGCCATCGCCACCTATGACGAGGTGCGTGACGCGAACACACGCCGCGATCTGCAGCAGGTCATTCTCGACACAAGTTGGAAGGACACTCATTTGAGCCCCGAACAAAGAGACGAGGTGCGCGTCTTGCTGGGCCTCGCTTACCAGGAACTGCACGCGGGATATCGTTTTTCGAGAATCCTGTCGGAAATGGTGGATGAACTGGATTTGTGGCACGTCCGGGGCCACCGGTCGTTCGAGGTCGTCGATCGCTTTGAGGCGTATCGGCGGGCTAATCCTGATACACCCTGGAATGTCGAGCGTGCGCTGGTCGCCGCAACGGTTGAGAGCATGCGCACCGATCCTCACTCAATCGCGGCAAGCCTGTTTCACCACCACCTCGATCCTCAGTTTGCGTTCACTCAGGCCGAGCAGCAATTGCTCGAAGCGGCCTTGGAAGGGGCTGACGATGGGTCAGCATCGAAATCGCTCTTCGTCAGCATGGCCGCGATCAAACATCGCTGGAAGAGCATCTTCGAGCGCGTCGCCGCCATCAGGCCGGAGCTTTGCCCTCCGGACGGAGACGGAACGAGAGGTATCCAAAAACGGCAGCGGATCCTCACCTACGTCAGAAGTCACCCTGAGGAGCTGCGCCCGTTCGACTGCCGCAAGTCGTCGTGAGCTTTCATCGCGACGAAAACACCTCAGAATTGAAAGCACGATGACAAAGGTGTCGTTCTTGAATCGGTGATTAAGCGGCGGTAAACCGAACTCGCGCGGTACACGACTTGCCCGCCGCCGTCACGATGTCGCGTGCCAACAGAAGAACGGCACTGCTGTTTGTGTTGGCAGCGATTCAGTGGACCTGGCTTCTGCGCGCCGTTCCGGACGTCCGCGGTAATGACTTCGGCATTTTCTATCGGAGCGCTTCCGCTTCCGACCCATACGTAGGCCACCCGGGGGATCCGACCGTCGCCACCGGCGACAGATTTACGAATCTGAACCCGCCTCATTTCCTGCTGCTCATGAAGCCGCTCACGCTATTACCGCTGCGGCTGGCGGCCGTGATCTGGTGGACGCTCAGCGCGTGGTTGCTGGCAGCAGGGCTGACCTGGTGGCTGCGCGAGCAGCACGAAAGGTGGACGCCCGAGTACGTCGCCTGGGCGCTGTTGTGGGCGCCGAACGTGACCATGGCTTTTACCGGGCAGGTCACCGCAGTACTCGGTGTCGTGCTGTGGCTTGCGTACCGAAGCCTGTCGCGTGGAGAGAATCTGCGTGGCGGCCTGTACGCCGGCATCGTGGTCTCGTGCAAGCCAATCCTCTGGCCTCTCGTCGTATGGTATGCCGCTCGCGGCGCGTGGCGCGTGCTGAGTGGCGTCTGTGTCGGTGCGGCGGCCGCCGTCTGCTGTGGCGTTCTTGTTTTTGGCGTCGATACGTATTTCGCGTGGCTCACAGCGCTGCGTGGAATCACGTGGGGTTCGGAGACGATGAACGCGTCTCTTGCAGCAGTCGGTTCGCGGCTGCCTCTTCTTACGCCGGTATTGCTGTGGACAGGCAGCGGCGTGGCGATCGCGTTGTGGACAATTTGGCGAATGCGAAACCACACGCTGAATACCGCATGGATGCCGCTTCTTGCGGTCAGCCTGCTGGCCTCGCCGCTTGGCTGGGTGTACTACGGTTCGTGGCTTCTTCCCGGCACTCGTGTAAAGACCTGGATGTCTGGCGTAGCGTTGGGTTGGTGCGCACCCATGTTGATCGTCTCCTACCTCGCAAACACGTCCGTTTGGTCGTGGTCCATCATCGGATCGATCTATGGATTCACGCTACTGGGCATTTGGCTCAGCGCCACAAGCCGGGCGTCTGCCGGCGCCGCAGCCAGTGGTCCTGTCGGTATCTCGTAAACCCCTATCTGCGGGTACGCATGACCGACCGAGTTCCAGCCGACGCTCCACACGGCCATCGGCGTCGACGCGCTCCAGCGCTCGATCCCCGGACGATCGTTCGCGAACAGGCCGAGCGCCAGTGCCAGCGGCGCGACGATTTGAGGCGGCGTATCCGGCGCGCGTTCCGGCACCGCCACCCACCGCACGTGTTGAAGGTCCAGATATTGCCAGGCGGCGCGTGCCCGCATGAACGGTAAGTACGCCGGGTCCACAAGACCGCCAAGATCGATTACGCGCCGCCCGGGTAATTCCCAGGCGAGCGCGCCAATATCGTACGCCGCGATTGGTTCCTCCGCGGGCACCTTCGCCGCGATCCATGCGGCGGCGCGGCGGTGCACGCTGTTGATATGCGTTGTCGCCGCCTCCGTCACCCCACGCCAGACGATCAGGGACGACAACCCCAAGACGACGACACTCGCGAGCACCGCGGTCTGGACCGCGGGTCGGCGCGTCGCGCGAACGCCAGCGATCGTCCAGGGGCCGATCAGCGCGAGCACCATCGGCTGATAGCGACCGCCATTTCCGATCGACGGCAGGACGATCGCATACGCCGCAAGCTGCGCAGCCGTCCACAACGCCAGCGTCATCAGCCCGGTCGTGCGGCGACATCCCCACCATAGCCCGGCGCCGGCAACGCCGAACAGTGCCGATCGGGCGATCAATTCAGCGACATGAACATGGCCAGCGAGAACAATCAGCCGTTGCACCCAGAGCTGCAGCAGGGCGGACGGAGGTGCGACACCGGCGCCCGCGAGCCACCGGCGACCGGCCATTGTCGTAGGCATCCATGTTCCGCGCGTGGCGTGTGACCAGACCAGAACACTGAGGAGTGTTGCGGCTGCCGCGACAAATGGCCACAGCCGCAGACGGCGCTCGCGCCACCACAAGGCGACGACAAGAATGCCGGCGAGCGCGAACCCTTCAAGCCGCGTGAGTACCAGAGCTGTCAGCAGGGCTGCGCAAAGCCAGTCTCGGCCGCATCGAGCGGCATAGATTGCGGCGCACCCCAGTGCCACGAAAAGTACCGCCTCCATACCATTCACGGCCAGCCATAGCCAGTTTCCCGACGCCGCAAGACTGCAAGCGGCCGCCGTCGCCCACTCGACGGACCATCCATCCGCGCGCAGCACCCCCAGAATCGCCAGCGCGGCGGCGACTTCGCACAGCATGCCCAGTCCGAGTGTGTAAGCAACCGGATCGGCATGTATCCACCGAAAATTCGCGGCGAGCAGCCACGGCCAAAGGACGCTGGTCGCGCCTGACGACACCTGGCCTGGAAGAAAGCCGAGCACGCCCGTTGCCGCGAAGTTGCGCGCCACAACCTGAAAAATCCACGCGTCGTCCAGACCGAATCCGCTCAGCGTCCCCGATGCCATCCAAGCGAGGGCCGTCACGTGGACGAGCAGGACGAGTGCTACGCCAATCGCAGGGGTGAAACGGCCTCGCAAGGTCACGCTCCGTATATCGGCACCACGGCGCGGAACTCGCGACGGAACTCAGGTTGTAGTAATCAATGCGGCGCGCAAGGACAGACCGATGCGACCAATCACGCGAATGACCGCCACAATTGGTTGTCGGGTGAAAGGGTTGGCAATGCTCGTTGGACAACTGTAGATGTTTGAGGATCGGTTGGTGCACCGAGCAGCTACAACTTCATCTACGTCGCATGACGCCCGACATCGGGGGCGACATCGGTTTCGATTTGGACTCGCTGCTGTTCATCAAAGCTGAGTGCGTATCGCTCATGCCTGAGCGAGTCCCTTGAATGCTCGGGTAATAGTCTACGAATTCGTGAATCCCGAAGTACCACCGTTGACCAAGCGACGGGGTATCCTTGCTGAGCACAAGGCTTAGATAGCTTTCGGCAAGCCCGCTTCTCTCTTACCTCCGCTAGCTGACTTCGCGTTCCGTCTTCTCGCGTTCGCCCGAGCGGAACACAACGGTGCTTTCTGCAAGTCGATCCGTCGTCATGATCTCGGGTCTGCTCACGTTGCAACGCGGGCTGCCAACCTGGCGATCGCG
>Ga0182009_10000272_pt1 | contig 10733 bp, 10 predicted proteins | sample Sormic07211187_1_FD_161052 | JGI IMG/M metagenome (GOLD analysis project Ga0182009, IMG submission 161052) | Bulk soil microbial communities from the field in Mead, Nebraska, USA - 072115-187_1 MetaG | ecosystem: Environmental > Terrestrial > Soil > Agricultural land > Bulk soil | place: USA... | reverse complement strand
AAATCGATATTCGTGACGTGAGCCGAAAACGTCGAGAGGTTTTGCTCGATGGACTGATAATCGCCAATGTCGGCAAGAATCGAATCAAAGATGGGCATCGATGCGCGATCCGCTGGAATTGGGATACCGGATTGCGCCATCAGGGCGAGTAGACCGACCGTTTTTAAGGTGACCGTCTTTCCGCCTGTATTCGGGCCGGTGATAACCAATTGACGGCGGTCACCCTCCAGTTCAATGGTCACTGGAACAGCATGCAATCCCTTTGCCTTCAAATTACGTTCCAGGAGCGGGTGACGCGATCGGTGGAGAATCAACCGTGAATTATCCGCGACTGAGACCGGCACACATCCGTATTCTTCGGCGAACCTCGCTTTTGCAAATTGAAGTTCAAGTTCACCCAAAATGTTCGCGGCGGCCTGGATCGCATCCGCATGCTGGGCGATGCTTCGTGTCATTTCCTGCAGGATGCGATGAATCTCCGCCAGTTCCTCATCCAGCAAACGAACTAACTCGTTGTTTTGCTCGATGGTTTCAAGCGGTTCCACAAATACTGTTTGACCGCTGGAACTCGCTCCATGAACGACACCTTGCACGCGCCGCTTCTGTTCGATCTTGACGGGAATGACAAAGCGCTCGCCACGAATGGTGATGAGCTCATCCTGAACACTTCCGCCCTCAGCCAAGCGACGCAGATAACCACGCAGAGATTCCTGGATCTGCTTCTTCTGCTTCTCGATGTCGCGCCGAATTCGGGACAATTCGGGCGACGCCCGATCGTCGAGCGTTCCGTCCGGAAGGATCTTGTTTCGAAACCCACGCAAGAACCCGGAGAAATCCAGGATGCCTTCTGAAAGCTCGCGGATCATGCGCCAGCTGTCGCGCATTGCCGCGGGAGGCTCCTGCACGATACGCCGCCATTCGGCGGCTCGATCCGCGACCAGCACCACATCGCGTATCTCTGACGTTTCCAGAGCCGTTCCAGAGATATGGGATTTGTTCAACAAATCGTCGATCTCGAAAAGTTGTGAAAAATCGAATGAGCCACCGACTCGCCGATACGCACGGATCTCTTCGGTCATCTGGTGCTGGCGCTCAATCCATGAGCGGTCACTAGACGGGGCTAAAGAGCCGACTCGGTTCGAGCCAAGAGGCGAGTTTGTGTATCCGCGCAGAAGCTCACGTAGCGACTCGAATTCAAGAACACGAGCACTGGTATGCGCGACGATATCATCGGCAGACATCGTCTTTCATGGTACAGGATCAACTCGGAATGACGATGGTGGTGATCAGCTGGTCGCCCATGCGACAGCCCTTTGTTCGCGGGAAGCTGCGGGCAGTCGTACCACAAAAACCGCTCCGCGCTCGGGCTTGTTGTAGCAGGAAATGTGTCCGCCGTGATCTTGCATTACCCCATAAGTGGCGCTCAGGCCCAGGCCCGTACCTTTGCCGATCGGCTTAGTCGTATAAAATGGATCGAATACACGCTTCGGTTCGCGGATGCCGGGGCCCGAATCGGAGAATTCCAGCACTATCTCATCTTCAACTTCGTGAGCTGATACTAAAACTGTTCCGCCGCCGTCCTCCGTAACCGCATCTATGGCATTCGTTATGATTTCTAAGAAAGCCATAAACAACTGATTGTTGTTGCCGTTGACCTTTGGCAGATTCGGCGCCGCTGTCAGCTTGATTTCAATTTTGCGCCCTTCCACTTTAATCATTTGGGTGTGAACAACACGATGTAGCAGGGTTCCAATATCGATCAGCGACTTCTCCGCAGGGGCCTGTTGCGCAAAACTTAAGAGGTCAGAGACCAGATCGTTCGTTCTCAATGCCTGATGATGAATTTTCTGCGCCATCTCGCGCTGGTCCTCCCCCAACGACACGCTCGACGACAGCAGCTCTGAAAATCCTAGAATCGAAGTTAAAGGATGACGTAATTCATGAGCTGCGCCAGCGACCAACTCTCCTAACGATGCCAATTTTTCCTGTTGCACGACCTCCGTCTGCAGTCGCTGCAGATTGTCGAAGTTAGAATGAGACGCTTCCAGCAGAAAAATCAATTCGCGATCCAGTAGATATTGTTTCAGGAAGATGAATATCCCGAATCCTAGTAGAGTCACGCAAACAGTGATCAAGCGAAAGTTGCGTAAAGACTCAGGCATTGATTTGTCATAGAAAGCGATCAGTGCGAGCAAAGGGAGAGAAAGCATTGCAAGCATCGCCAGGCGGGGTGCCAGTTGCCTCGCCGCTCGTTCTGGAGCTGGTGCCGGCGCGAAATCTTCTGCCGGACCATTCGCCTGCAGCGCTGTCCAGAAAAACCATGAAACCGAAGCAAGGAAGGGGATGTCGTAGAGACTTCCCGAGAAGTACAACCCTCGCGCGATGGCTGCATTCATCGATTCTGAGGCGAGTGCATAAAGAGCACTGGCGAGAAAAAGATTCCAATAGACCTTCCGCCAACCCTTCTGTGCTGCGAGTGCGGCTGCGCCCAAAACTCCTGAAGTTAACAAGTTCTCGATGAAGTACAGCCGATCATAACTTCGGCTGTACACGTCCACGTTCATCGCGATGTATTCTTCGGGGTAAACCACGAATGTGTAAACGAAGACCCACCACAGCAGCAACATCAGGAAACTGAGAGTACTGAAATGCAACTTATGCTCATCGCGGGCTCGGTGCGGACGAAGCGCGATCGCGGCCATAAATGGCACAAGATGCATGAAGAGGATGATGTCGCCCACGAATGGATCTGGTAACGGTTTGCGAAGGACTACTTCATACCAGGTCCAGAGCGCTTGGTTCGAAGTCCAGAGGAAGAGCCCGGAAAAAATCAAAATCCAAAAGATCTTCGACTGGCCGTGCATACGCGGAATATTCCGAGCGGCCGCGGCGGTCATCGCGAACATCCCGAGTAAAGCCAGGATATTGCCGCCTACGATGACAACTGGAGATCTTCCGAGCGCCACCGACACGAGGGACCACGCCAGCAAAACCGCTGCTGTGCCGAACGCCCACCAATGTCGCCGGATGCTTTGCATGCGCCTCCGTGTACTCTAACTCCGTGAAGGTGGGAGGGTTAGATTACAAGTGGGTGCCGGGGAGTTACTTCCGTACTAAGGTTGGCATCAGTGGGGTCCTCGCTGTGCCCCCGCTCGACCAGGTGATTCAGATCACAGCCTCAAGTGATGTGAAAACACAAGGAACCTTCAGCTGGCGCTGCTAAAATCGAGTCATTATGGCGTTTCCGATCACGCGCCTTCGCCGCCTGCGCCGCACTGAAACCCTACGTTCCATGGTGCGGGAAACACACCTCACCCCTGAAAACTTCGTTTATCCGATGTTTGTTTGTCCCGGAGCTGGCGTGAGAAAGGAAGTGCGCTCCATGCCGGGAGTATTCAATCTCTCGGTCGATGAAGCAGTCAAAGAAGCCCAGCAAGCATCTTCTCTCGGCGTACCATCCGTGATTTTGTTCGGACTACCCGAATTGAAAGATGAGATGGCGACCGGCGCCTGGGCGGATGACGGAATCGTTCAGCAAGCGGCTAGGGCCATCAAACGCGAATTGCCGAATCTCGTGATCATGGGGGATGTTTGTCTCTGTGAATACACATCCCACGGCCACTGTGGAGTCGTGAAAGCGGCTCCGCAATCTTTGGGCGCAGCGGTGGCAACGCCACCGGCCACTACTGAATACGAAATCGTCAATGATGCGAGCCTTGAACTCTTGGCTAAGACAGCAGTTTCCCAGGTCCGAGCAGGAGTCGACATCTCTGCCCCATCTGACATGATGGATGGACGTGTCTCTGCAATTCGCAAAGCGCTCGACGCGGCAGGCTTTTCGAATACTCCAATTCTCGCTTATGCAGCCAAATTCGCTTCGGGTTTTTATGGGCCATTTCGCGAAGCAGCCGACTCCGCACCACAGTTTGGAGATCGCCGTTCGTATCAGATGGATCCTGCGAATATTCGGGAAGCAATGCATGAGATCGAACTCGACGTAGAAGAGGGCGCAGACATGATCATGGTGAAACCAGCCATGCCCTATCTCGACGTGATTGCTGCTGCTCGGGAGCGATTCGACTTGCCTTTGGCGGCATACCAGGTTTCCGGCGAGTACGCGATGATTGAGGCCGCCGCTCGAAATAACTGGATCGATCGTGACCGCGTCATGATGGAATCTCTGCTGTCGATTCGTCGCGCTGGAGCGAGCATTATCCTCACTTACTACGCGAAAGATGCGGCTCGCTTGCTTGCGTGAGGTCCAAGCGAAGTTCAAAACAATCGAACATCTGAAATCGCAAAATGATTTCCGTTCTCCATCTCGGCCAACTTGATTTCGCCACCGCATTAAAGCTTCAAGGGCGCTTGGTCGAACTGCGTAAAGAAGGTCGAATTGGCGACGTTTTACTTCTGCTCGAACACACTCCAGTCATAACGCTCGGACGAAACGCAAAGGAGAAAAACATCCTGGCATCCCCCGAAGAGCTCGTGAGGCGCGGAGTTGAGGTCTTTGATACGAACCGCGGTGGCGATGTCACATTCCACGGACCAGGCCAATTGGTCGGTTACCCGATCTTTGATCTGCGCGGGTATGCTCTGCCCGACGGAAAACGAAAAACTTTGGGTGCTGTCGATTATGTCCGGCGACTCGAAGAAGTACTCATCCGCACCTGTGCCGACTTTCGGATTTCGACCAAACGTGTTGCAGGCCTGACGGGTGTCTGGACGGAAGTCGAAACTGGCGATGAAGCCAAAATCGCAGCCATCGGTGTCCACATTTCTCATTTCGTGACATCCCATGGATTTGCGCTGAACGTGAACACCGATCTGAGTTACTTCGATTTGATCGTTCCTTGTGGAATTGAAGATAAACCGGTTACATCAATGAGCAAAGAACTTGGCAAGCATGTCGATTCCGGCGCTGTTGCAGAAGCACTTTCCCGCAATTTCGGAACAGTGTTCCAATCTCAAATGCTTTGGCTCGAAACGCTCGATGCTCTCTTGGGCCCACAGGTCGGAGTTCCAGTCAAAGCTCCTGAAGAACTGCGCAAACTCCATGGCGATGACTCAAGCGCCTGGGCCTGATCCTACTTCCCGCACATCAATTTTACTTATGCCCAAAGGGCTTTGGCGGAACACTGCGTATGTAAAGCCAGAGTGCGTGAACCTCATCGTCAGTCATGCCATGGAATGTCTTCGATGGCATCAACTCGTCGAGGGTGCCCCCATTCTCGTCCTTGCCTTCACGGACTGCGCGCGTGAACTGCGCTTCCGTCCAGCTGCCTAAATTTTCCGGTGTCAAATTCGAAGCAGGTGGCGCACTCGGAGGACCGGCAACCCGCCCACCTGATAGACCAAACCCGTGACATCCATGGCATCCCGCAACATCTGCGAGATACTCCCGTACTCTTTGGTGGTTTCACGGGGCACAGACGGCATTAGTTCCACGCGAGGTGTCTTTGGTGCAACCAGGATTGGCATCTTGCCTCGACTCAGCAACCAGCGCCCCAACGGCCGAAAATGCGTTTCTGGCACCTCTTGTTCAACGGGAGGCAACTGCTTCGCGTATGCAATGATGGAGCCCAGGTCTTCCGCCGATAAATAGGTGAATACCTCGCTCGGCATAATGATGAGGGACGTCCCATCCGGACGAACACCATGGCGAACCGCCCGTACCCAGTCAGCATCGGTCAAGGTAGCTCCAACGCCACCTTTGCCGCGCGTGAGGTTGGGGCCGGCGACGAGTCCGACCGGCCCCATATCAACATAAACTTTCCCGGCCAGGCCTTCCCCGTGGCAAAGGACACAGGATGTGACCGCTCTTGCCAAATGTTCCCCGCGAGCGATTGACTGACTGTCAGTTGGAATTACAAGAGTTGTTGGAGGCGCATCGTACTTCGTGCTCAGGATCTTCTCACTGCGAACGTAAACATAGCTGCCGTAACACACCGCAAGCGCTACAAGAACACCGAACAGATAGCCTATCCAAACCAAAATCTTTCGGAGCATTGCTTCCCCAACGTTCGAATTTCAAGTGCGGATTGTTTCGATTGTATCGCCTGGAACCATCATCAAATAAATAAGAGACAACTCTCGTTCCTAGGCCGATAACGTGACAGGAACGCCATCATAGCGTTAGCATCTTGCGTGGCTTCCCGCATGGCCAAGAAGAAGAAACCCACTAACAAAATCCAGCGCTCGATTTCCAGAACCTCGCGGCCCTCCGAGAATTTGAACTCAGCCCATCGCACATACACGATTCCCGACTGGCGTCTGGAACGCCCACAGTTTTCAGTAAAACAAATACACGTTGGCGACGAGGTGCGATACGAGGTTACAGGCGATCTCTCTGCGCCCGTGCCTCCGATCCGCGAGTCGAAATACCTCACAAAGCAGCAGCACATCGAGCTCTACCGCTGGATGTTATTGAACCGCAAAATGGAAGCAGCGCTGGAGAACCTCTACAAACAAAGCAAGGTGGTTGGTGGAGTTTACTTCGGTCTTGGGCAGGAGGCCTGCTCATGTGCGTCTGCGTATGCATTGAAAAAAGAAGAGTGGCTGGGACCCATGATTCGCAATCAGGGTTCATTGCTGGTACGCGGCTTTGCGCCAAGCGACATCATGATGCAGTACATGGCCAAAGCCGGATCACCCACGAAGGGCCGCGATGCTTCATCCCATTTTGGCGACATCGATGAGCACAATGTAGTTGCGCCCATCTCGACGCTGGGCGATTTAATTCCAGTTTTGGCAGGAGTGGCTCTGGGTGCGCGCCTTCAAGGCAAGAACATTGCGGTCATGACCTACATCGGAGATGGCGGCCAATCAACTGGCGTCACCTACGAGGGCTTGAATTTCGCGGCGGTGCAAAATCTCGGCTTGGTTCTGTTCGTTGAAAATAATCTATGGGGTTATTCCACTCCATCCGATATGCAGTTTCGAGTCAAAGACCTGGCCGAACGAGCCATTGCATACGGTATACCTGGAGTAATCATCGATGGTACCGATGCATGCCAGGTGTACGACGCTGCTCACGAAGCCTGCGAACGTGCGCGTCGGGGCGAAGGACCCACTTTAATCGAAGCAAAAATGATGCGCATGAAAGGCCATGCGATCCACGATGCTGCGGAATATGTTCCAAAACCGCTCTTCGATTACTGGAAGAAGAGAGATTGCGTCGCTCGCTTCAAAAATTATATCGTGAATGTGACAAAGTGGTTGACGCCTGACCAAGATCGCCAACTGATCGAAGATGTCGACAAGCAGCTTGAAAACGACAGAGACTTCGCCGTGAACTCTCCAATGCCTGAGCCTGGGACTGCTGCGCCAGGAGCTTATTGCGAGAACGGTTGCCACGAGATCAAGCCGAAGTATGGAGTGCCGACAGTGCGGCGCGCGAACAATACAACGTTGAAAAGGTCAGAGGCAGCAGTCCACCTGGAATAAGCCAGTTGTTGGGAGCTGAATGCAACTCACATATCTTGAAGCAATCCGCCAGGGAATCTGGGAAGAGATGGAGCGCGATCCCGCTGTCTTCTGTATCGGCGAAGACATCGGTATCTATGGCGGCGCATTTAAGGTCACCGATGGGTTTATCGATCGTTTCGGCCCCGAACGTGTCATCGACACACCGATCGCAGAATCTGCAATCGTGGGTGCCGCTTTCGGCGCTTCGCTTACTGGATTGCGCCCCATTGCGGAATTTCAATTCATGGACTTCATCGGATGTGCTTTTAACCAGATATCGAATATGGTGGCAAAGGCGCACTACCGCTGGAATGCGCCGGCACCTCTAGTAATCCGCGGTCCGAGCGGCGGCAATGTGCATGGCGGACCATTTCACTCGCAAAACCCGGAAATGTGGTTTGTACATAATCCAGGATTAAAGGTCGTGTGTCCGGCGAGTGCATACGATGCCAAAGGACTGATCAAGGCGGCGATTCGCGACAACAATCCTGTCATTTTCTTTGAGCACAAGTACCTCTATCGTCGAATCAAGGAAGAGATACCTGCGGAAGATTACATTGTTCCACTCGGTAAGGCTCGCATGGCTCGCGAAGGCCGTGACCTCAGCGTCATTACCTATGCCGCCATGGTGTTTACCGCGCTGGAAGCCGCAGAAGTCCTCGCGAAAGAAGGAGTCGAACTCGAAGTCCTTGATCTGCGCACCGTTTCACCGCTCGATCGCGACGCCATCGCCCAGACAGTAAAAAAGACAAATAAGGTGATCTTGCTTCACGAGCACCCCCGGACTGGAGGCCTTGCTGGTGAGATTGCCGCGATCATCAATGAGGAAGCCTTCGATGACCTCGATGGACCTATCGTTCGCATCGCAGCACTCGACACACCCGTTCCATTCTCCCCGCCACAAGAGGAATTCTTCTTGCCTAAGGTAAGCGATGTAGTGCGCGAGGCTCGACGGCTAAAGGCTTATTGACGCGGGCATGCCACGCTGACAACCCTCTTTTCGAAAGCGACTATACTCGCAAGAACATGAAGCGTTGTTCGTCCAAGCCTCGAATGCGAGGAGTCTATGCGTAATTTTCTACTCGGAATCGTCGTCACGCTCATCTTGTTAGCATTTGGTGGTCTCAGTCTCGCCCTGCTGGGTTTGTTTCCTACCCACGCAGATGCCAGCCCCACTGCGCTGGAACGCCGGATCGCGATGAACGCACTGGATGCTGCTATGGAACGTCGTGCCCCTCGCGATTCGAATCCTTTGCCGCAGGCTCCAGAAACCCTGATCGACGGCATGAAGCTTTACACGATGAACTGCGCTGGTTGTCATGGTGGACTGGATCGCAAGGCTTCTGATTTCGGAGCCTCTTTCTATCCTCCGGCTCCCCAGCTCATTCAACACCCTCTGGATGATCCTGATTGGCACGTCTTCTATGCGATTCGCACCGGGGTCCGCTATACCGGCATGCCCGCATGGGGCAAAACTATGAGTGCTCAAGACATGTGGAAGGTCACTGCGTTTCTAACACAACTGGAAAAACTTCCACCACAAGCCCAGGAGTTCTGGAAAACCTCCACCGGCACAGAACCGCCAACGCCAGACAAGGCATCAGAGCATCACCACGATGAGCACTGAGGCTTCAAGTCACTAGCCCAGAGGCTCCGAACCACAGGAGCCTCTCTTATATAATGAAGGTTTGTGCTTGCCTCGTGGTTGAAATCAGGGCAGGTACGGAAGGACTTATGCCAACTGACATTGTCATGCCCCAGATGGGAGAATCCATTGTTGAGGGCACTATTACCAAGTGGCTTAAAAAGCCCGGAGAGAAAGTTCAGCGCGACGAGCCACTGTTTGAAATTTCGACCGATAAGGTTGACGCCGAAATCCCTGCGCCTGCCAGTGGCGTTTTGCAGGAAATCAAAGTCACCGAAGGAAACACTGTTCAGGTCAACACAGTAGTTGGCGTGATTGGCGATGGTGACGGCGCAAGCGCGCAAGCTTCCGCCAAGTCTGCCGCACCCGCAGAGAAGAAAGCGCCCGCTCCAGCTCCGCCACCTGCCCCGACCCCAGCTGCTCCCGCCCCTTCTTCACCTGCGCAAGCTGCCACTCCTTCTCAAGAGGACGAAGAGGAGGAAGATGTTCGATCCTCTCCCCTCGTTCGCAAACTTGCACGCGAACACAACGTGAACCTCTCTCAAGTACAAGGTACCGGCAACGGCGGTCGTATCACTAAGCAGGACATCCTCGACTTCGTGGACCGTTCCAAATCTCCTGCAGCTTCGGCGTCGACAAGCCGACCAGCACCAACTCCACAACCCGCGCCAGTACCGGGCGACTTGGTTCCACTATCACAGATGCGCAAAATCATTGCGCAACGCATGGTGGAGTCACGCCGAACCAGCGCTCACGTTCACTGTATGTTCGAAGTCGATTTGACTCGCATCGTGAATTTGCGCAACAAGCTAAAAAATGGATTCGAGCAGCGTTATGGTGCGCGGCTCACCTTCATGCCGTTCTTCGTTCGCGCCGCGATCATCGCCTTACAACAATATCCGATCGTGAATGCATCCATGGAAGGCGAGGGCGTTCGCTATCACAAGCACGTAAATGCTGGTATTGCGGTTGCTCTGGATTGGGGATTGATCGTTCCGGTCCTGAAGAATGCAGACGAGTTGAATTTCCTCGGTCTGCAGCGTGGTATCACAGATCTTGGCGAGCGCGCTCGATCAAAGAAACTGATGCCCACCGATGTCGAGGGTTCCACGTTCACAATTACGAACCCGGGCCAGTTCGGTGCCGTGTTCGGTCTGCCAATCATCAACCAACCGAACTCGGCCATCATGGGCGTTGGTGGAATTACCAAGCAGCCTATGGTCGTGACCGACAAAGACGGAAATGATTCCATCGCCATTCGCTCGATCGTGCACCTCACGCTGGGCTATGATCACCGCCTGATCGATGGCGCGGTTGCAGATCAATTCATGGCACTCGTTAAGAAAACGCTCGAGAATTGGAGCGAGGACGTCGGGTAGGATTTAAAACTTTAGGAACTCGATCGAGTACTACAGAAGGCAGGCCTCGTCGGCCTGCCTTTTTGTTCGGACTACTTCGCTTTTGACCAGCTCGACGCATTCAGGCACTGCACGGTTCCATCAATCACTTTCGAAAGCCCTGCCTTGAAATCGTCTTCACTCACAATGTCGCGGGCCGCAATGGCCTCTGTCATTTGGAGCGCAGCCGCTACAAAAGAGATGGCAGACTCTTTTTTCTGCTG
>Ga0182009_10000271_pt1 | contig 10743 bp, 4 predicted proteins | sample Sormic07211187_1_FD_161052 | JGI IMG/M metagenome (GOLD analysis project Ga0182009, IMG submission 161052) | Bulk soil microbial communities from the field in Mead, Nebraska, USA - 072115-187_1 MetaG | ecosystem: Environmental > Terrestrial > Soil > Agricultural land > Bulk soil | place: USA... | reverse complement strand
ATTCCAAATATGAACCATTCACATTAATACGAGAACATGGTTTTATTATAAAGCACAGTACTTTAATTGCCTGTGTGTGACTATAAAGCCCAAAAAAAGAAGCCGTAAGATTACGGCTTCTTTCAACTTCAATTGTATTTAGAAATTAATACCCTTTATTCTGTTTTAAAACACCATCACTTTTGTCGACCTCGGTTTGTGGAATTGGTAAAATATATTTATCACTTCCATAGGTTGCCGTAATTTGTGTAGTCCGATCTGCGTCGATACGCACAAAGGATTGTTTGGTTCGTTTTAAATCAAAATAACGATGTCCTTCAAAAGCCAGCTCAATTCTTCTCTCAGCTAATATTGCATTAATCAGATCTTGTTTTGTAGCAAATGATGCAACAGTATATGCTTGAGTAGCCGGGTCAGCAAGAGATCGATTTCTGACTAAATTTAATTTTGCTACAGCATCGGCATCTACGCCTGCAGCCATCCTGGCACTAGCTTCTGCATAGTTCAATAATACTTCTGCATAACGAATTATTGGCGCCCAATCTGCCCTTGTTGCTACATCAGGATATTTTCTGGTATAAAAATTTCCTGCATTAGCTGTTTTAGTGTTTTTGGCGATCAAAGAGTCCCTACGCCTGTCATTTGATAGAAAATAAGGATTCGTAGCTGCATTTCTAAAGAGTTGAGATACGGTCAAATCTCCTCGTCCTAATTCAGCATAATGCTGCGGCAATGCGTTATTTGTATTGGGGTTGTCATTCACACTGTTAGGAATGGAGAATATAGTTTCGGAAGTAGTATAATTTCCGGGGCCGAACACTTTTTCAGGAATGGCATTTAAACTAAAGTTCCCAAATTCACCAGCGATCACTCTTCCGGCAATTGTTTTCGCGTTTGTCCAATCTTCTTTATATAAATAAACCCTGGAAAGCAAAGAAGCAGCTGCGGCTTTCGTCCCTCTTGTTTTAGTAAGCGCTATACTTGACTGAGTGAGTGGGAGATCAGCTAAAGCTTCAGTAAAATCTTTAATGATTGCGTCATAATTTTCCTTTACCGTGCCTCTTGGAATATTGCCTGCAGGATCATTGGTCGCGTAGCTCTGAGTGACATACGGTATACCAGGATGTGAAGCATCAGCGGTAAAAGTATAACCTTGCGCATAAAAGTTAACCAGGTAAAAATGAGCAAGTGCTCTTACGAATTTACATTCTGCTATTAACTTTTTGGCTTTGTCCTCGCCGACCACGGAAGGCTTGATGCCGGCAATGGCCCGGTTTGCCCTTGCTATTGCGTTATATCCTGCTGTCCACATATTGGCGGCGATGCCATTATTAGCTAACATGTTGTACTTGGGAAAATCGCCAAAGAAACCGTTGAAATCAATCACGTCATCGCCCAGCAAATCAGCATAAATTAAGGCCCTGCCTGATAGGAATTCTGCACTTTGTAATCCATCGTAGGCTCCCACAACTGCTGCTTCGGCCCTTGCAGCAGAGGTATACACCAAATCGGGTGTAATTCGGTCAATCGGCTGAATTTCCTCTACTTTTTTAGTACATGCGGAAATCAAAACGATTAAAATAATTGAACTATTGAATATTTTTTTCATTGTGTAATTTTTTTATAAACCAAGACTTAAACCAAATGTAATTGTCCTTGGGAGATAGGGTCTGTTGTTATCTATACCTAAACCAATATTCGTATTTCCATTAGCGTTAGCTTCCGGGTCAATTCCTTTATATTGAGTAAAAGTGTAGGCATTTTGAATTTGGCCATAAACTCTGAGGGTGTTTATTTTCGCCCTACTTATAATAGTTCTTGGAATGTTATAGCCCACCTGGATATTTCGTAATCGTACAAAATCACCTTTTTCAAGCCAACGCGTAGAGGTTTGGCTCCATTGGTTGTCGTTCCAATAAAGTTTTGGCACATCTGTAACCTGGCCTGTGGACGTCCACGCATCAAAAATTTCAGTTGACTTGTTTGTAACTGAAGTATAACCCATCAATCCTGACAGTGTCTGATTATAGATCCAGGCTCCAAAAGAATACTGAAGATCGAAACTCATATCAAACCCTTTAAAAGTGAATGTATTACTCATTCCGCCGTAATATTTTGGATAAGGAGTCTTATCGCTTAACACTACTCTGTCAGCAGAAGTAATTGCAGAAACTACAGTTGTACCTTTTTCGTCTGTCCATCTTTGGCTGGCCGTTGCAATGGAAGGATTGTACATTTTTATATTTCCAGTAGCATCGTAAAACATTGCCCATCCTGTTTGCGGATTTACGCCCGCCCAACGAATAAGGTAGTAGGCACCTAATGGTTGTCCTACCCTTGCTATACTATTGCCACCAAAAAGATCTGTATTCGTGGTATTTGTTCCGGTGACTTTATTCTTATTATAGGCGAAGTTGAAGCTGGTGGTCCAGGTAACAGTTTTGTTTTTAAGATTATCACTTGTTACACCCATCTCAAAACCCTTTGTTTCAATTTGGCCAATGTTTTGGGTAATGCTATTGTTAGGAAAACCTAAAGTTGCCAATACCGGATTCGCAAGCACCAAGTCTTTTGTTTTCTTTTCGTAATAATCAGCATTGATAGTTACACGATTAAAAAGACCAATGTCGGCTCCGATATCTAGTTGCCCTGTTCTTTCCCATTTTAAATTTGCGTTTCCTGGATTATTTAAATTAAGAGCGGAAGCACCAGCCAGTTCAGCATAGCTTACAGAAGCATAGGAGGCAAACGCCGTGTAATTACCAATATTCTGGTTACCGGTTATGCCGTAGCTTCCCCTTAGTTTAAGATCTGTTACTGTTTTTTTCAGATTTTCAAAGAAGCTTTCGTCTGATATTCTCCATGCAATAGAACCCGAAGGAAAATAGCCGGTAAGATTATTTTTTCCAAATCCAGAATAGGCATCTGCTCTGAAATTTCCGGTTAAAATGTACCTGTTTAAAAACGTATAGGTTAAATTTCCGAAATAAGAAGCCAATGCATTCTCACCAAATCCTTCATCGGCGCTGACCGAGTTGTAGTTAGAGGTAGTAATTAGAGCAAGGCTGGGATCTTTTATTCCAATACCTGAAATATAAACGTAGTGACTCATTCGCTTGGTATATTCAATACCTGCAAGTGCACTTAAATCGTGCTTCGTTCCGATCCTTTTATTATAACTTAAAGTATTAAACCAGTTCCAGTTTCTGTTTTCATCATCTACGTTTTGTGCAACACCTCCTAAGCCCTGGCCATCTCCGAAGTCAGGACTCCACCACTGATCATCGTAGCCAGCCCGGTAATCAACACCATATTGCGATTTAAATTTTAAACCCTTCATTATCTGGGCTTCCAAATAACCTGAAGCTATAAATCTTCTTGTGTCGTAATTATCAAAGTTACCCAGCAGAGGCGCAACCGGGTTTGGAATAATACCAACGGTGAGCAGATTGTTTCCCTGAGCCAAATAAAAATTACCATTGGTATCTCTTACAGGTACATTAGGATAATAGCGTAGTGGGCCTAATGGTACACCGGAAGCAGCACCGCCAGTTCCTGATCCAATTCCATACTGGTAGCCTCTTGAATATTGTGTATTTAAACCAAATGTTAACCAATCAGTTGCTTTTATTGTTGCATTCAACCTGCTTGATGCCCTGCGTAGCCGATTATTGATTATATAATTGCTGAAATCCAGATAGCTCACAGACCCATAAAATGACATCCTATTTGTTCCACCGGAAAGACTCAAATTGTGACTTTGAGTAGGCCCGTTATGATACGTTTCATCTTGCCAGTCGGTTTCATCAGGTTGCCCATCACCGTTAAAATCACCACTTTTAATTACATCTCCCAAACCTGCATTTGAACGCATTTTATTAATCACAGTGGTATAATCATTTGCCTTTAAAACTGACATCATGGTGGCAGGTTGTGTATAACCATAATAGCCGTCGTAATTAACCTTGGTTGTGCCGGCTTTTCCTTTTTTGGTACTGATAAGTATTACGCCACCAGATGCTCTTGAACCATAGATGGCCGAGGCTGAAGCGTCTTTTAATACTTCCACTGATTCAATGTCATTTGGGTTAAGATCGGAAAGTGCATTTGCAGGGTTATAAAGTTGTCCAACATTTCCCTGAACCATCGGAGTACCGTCGATAACGATTAGTGGCTGGCTACTGTTACTTAAAGATGCGGCTCCTCTAATTCGAATAATGACATTGTCTCCAACTAAACCTGATGAAGTGTTAATCTGCACTCCGGCAGCCTTTCCTGTTAATGCCTGGTCAAAGCTCATGACAGGACGATTTTCAATATCGGCTGACCCAATCTTTGCAACCGAACCGGAAACTGCCCTTTTGTTGATAGTTGTATAACCAACTACCACTTCAGTCATGGATTGGTCGGCAGGTTGGAGAACAATATCAAACGAGCTTTGATTGCCAATGGTAACCTGCCTGGTTTCCATACCAACCGACGAAATAATTAAAATCTTTGAATTTGCTGGAACACTTAAACTAAAGCTTCCATCGCTACCCGTGGCCGTACCATTGTTAGTTCCCTGAATGATTACAGAAGCATTCGGTATTGCACTACCCTTATCATCTTTGATTTTGCCAGAAATAGTTCGATTTTGCGCCAGAAGTTGTGTGTAAATACACACCAATCCCAGCATAAAGCATAGAAGTTTTCTCATGTGCGTTCTAATTAAAATTGTTAAACAATGTAACCGGATATACAGTTAGTCTTATAAGAATACGGAAATTTCAGTTCAATGGATACAAAAAGACTGAAAAAAGTTTCATTAAGCTGCATGAATATAGATGTTACTGCCAAATTAAATTTGAATTGGGATTAAAGGGTTTTTAAGATTCACTGCAAAGAATATCGTAAAATATTGTCCAAAATAGACGGTCAATTATTTAGAATCGAATACCAAACAAAAAAAGCTGTCTCAATGAGACAGCTTTTTGAAAAAGGCAAGGCAAACAATATATTCTATTGATAGCCGGGGTTTTGTTGAATCGTTGGGTTGGCCTGTATTTCACTAAATGGAATCGGTAATAAAAATCTAAAGTTCCCAGCAGACAAAGACACTGCACTTGTCGTTGGAGCATCTGAGGCCAGGCGAGTTACAGGCATATCATACCTTCTCAAATCCCATAAGCGATGCCCTTCAAAAGCTAACTCTTTAAATCTTTCATCTGCTACTGCAGTTATAGCTTCGTTCAATGATGCAAAACTTACGTTTGCATATCCGGTAATTCTTGCAGCCCGTAGTGCATTAATATCACTAGCTGCCCCAGTTAAATCATTACTGCGAGCTTTTGCTTCAGCACGAATCAGGTACATTTCGCCCGTTCTGAAAATTTTTGCATCAGCAACATTTTCGTTGGAAGCTCCATATGCTCCACCTGCATATTTTGCTATAAGATGTGACGGCCTGCCTGCGGCAGAAAGTAAAGGCTCATCTTTAAAATAAGAACTAAAACGGATGTCATTTATTTTATCATAACTATTCCAAAGTTTGTCTGAAGGTGCCCATGTTACTGTACCAACGGCAGTTGCTGTAGATGTCCCCCGGAAAAGTGATCCCATGCGGGTTGTTGTTAGACCTCCTGTAGACGTAACCGCTATTGGACCAGAAGAGGATGTGGTTCTTTTTAATTTGAAAGCTAATTCGCTGCTATTAGCATCAGTCCAAATACCCGGAAAATTGGTCCTGGTAGCCAATGGGAGGGCATTGATATATTCTGTACTGAAAGTGATGGCATTTGCCCAATCTTTCATATATAACGCAACCCTTGCCTGAAGGCCCGAAACGGCGTAGGCGTTAGCCCGGTAGATGTCAGTTAAATTGGCAGGTAATAGAGTCTTTGCTTCAGCCAGATCTGCTTTCAACTTTTCGAAGAAGACTTGCATTGCCAGTCTTTGTTGGGGGACCAAAGTAGATTCTGTCATATAAGGCATTGCAAGCGCATTAGCATCATAGTTGCCGCTATAAAATCTGAGTACTTCAAAATGAGCAAATGCCCGCAAAAACAAACCCTCGCCTTTTAGTCTTAAGCGCAAAGTGTTATCACCAGCCCGTGTGGAATCTGCCGTTGGTAGTGCCTTTATTGCCCTATTGGCCCTATCAATAGTTTTATAAAACAAATTGATGGCAGTGAATTGATCTCGGATAGTGATGTCTTGTGTGCTGAACTGCCATTCATGTACTGTTGCGGCGTTATAAAACTCAGCTTTCTTTATTTCGTCCGACATCACTGCATTAAAGAGGATATCCATTTCAGGAGACAAAGGAACGTAAGCGCCGATGATCTCTGCCTCATTATTGGCAACCGTTTTTAGCGCTACGTCTCCTCCAATAAAATCAGTTTCTTTAACTTCTATCACTTTCTTACAGGAAAAAAAGGATACAGAAGAAAAAGCAAGAAATAATATTTTATAAAATTTCATTTTTGTCATTTTAATACTTATTAGAAATTAAGTTCAAGACCTACAACTACCATTTTTGGATTTGGATATTCATTCAAACTAATATTGTTGTTGTCTTCTATATCCAGACCTTTCCAGGGACTCCACAAGGCAATGTTCTGACCTTGTATATAAAATCTGCCGGATTTCATTAAACTCGTACCACTGAGATTGATCTGGGGCAATTGGTATGATATCATCAGATTTCTGAAGCGCAAGAATTTAGCATCGTGTAAATCTGAAGAAGTAAAACCTCTATCATAAAGCGGTGACTGAAAAAATTTATTATCACCAGGCTTCATCCACTGCTCAGTTAACATTTCTTTTGATTGGTTTACGGAAGCATAATAGCCAGGTACACCTCTGGTGATCCAGTTTCTTGTATTGTCGCTCCTTACTACGTCAAACTGATAAGAGAATAGAGCACTAACGGAAAAACGCTTCCAACTCACATCAGCAGTAAGTCCTCCCTGGTGCTTTGGAAGATAAGTACCAAACTTCGCAAATTGACCTGCAGCACCAACATCATTGGTTGTTTTGCCATCTTGTGTTTCATAAATAGGCTTGCCTGTTGTAGGATCGGAACCAAGATAATTATAGGTATAATGCGACCCGTATGGTAGACCTTCCCTTATTACAAATGTTCCCGAAAAGTATTCGGTAACCAATCCTAGGTCTTCAATTTTATTTATGTTCATACTATGGTTGATACCAAGTGTAACTAAAAGATCTTTTTGCTTTATAACATCTACACTAACCAATGCCTCAAATCCTTTGTTCGACATAGTACCAGCATTTATGGCTAATGATTGAGCGCCGAATCCACTGGTTGCAGGCAGCGGTTGATTTACGAACAAATCCACGGTTTTATTCTTATATACATCAAACGTTACCCTTGCCCTATTTTTCAACACTGCGAAATCAACGCCTATGTTCGCCTTTTTAATGCTTTCAATCTTTAGGTCTGCATTACCTGGGGAAGTAGGTGCCTGTCCCGTTATTGTTGAACCGGCATAGGTGCTTGTTCCAAAAACTGGCACTTGGGCTCCCTGGTAATTTGTAACACCAACAATTCCACCTCCAACACTGTACGAGGTTGTACCGATACTTCCAATATTAGGCACAATTCCATATGATGCCCGAACTCTTAAATCTGAAAAGATGTTTTGATTCTGTAGAAAGCTCTCTTTGATTGCGTTCCAAATGAAACCAGCTGACCAAGTGGTAATTTCTCTGTTGTCTATATTGACAATTCTTGATGTTCCATCTCTTCTTATATTACCATTAATGGAATATTTCCCTTTGTAGGTGTAACGAGCAGTTCCAAAATACGAACGAATACCATAGCCGCTCTTTGCACTTGATGCATTTTGCGGATACGTCGTTTGACCTGAGCTGACTGGAAGTGATCCTGCACCCTGCCCAGTTTCTGACAAACGGGGATCTAAATTAAACAGCGTAAAACCAAGAGCCTTTTGCTTTGCACGTACCACTTCAAAATAAGCACCTAATTCCAAATCATGATCCTGAGATATTCTCTTATTAAAAACCAAACTTGTAGTATTAATAAGCTGGGTAAGCAATTGATATGTCTCACGATCCTCTCCCGAGTTAAACGAAGGCGTAACCGTACCATAGTATGTACCAGCTTGAATTGTATGTTGCCATACATTGCTTGATACATCGACACCAATAATATTTTTAAGTGCTAACCAGGGCGAAAATTTATAAGCAGCTGTAAGACCAGAATTAATTTTGAATTGATTATCTCTATATGTACTGGCATTTATACCCTCTAATAAATTGGCAACTTGTTTTAAATTCAATGAAGTACTTGCTCCATAATTTAAACTGCCGTCGGCGTTGTATGGGTTTTCATACGGTTTAGCCCTGTATGTCATCTGGAATGGGTTTCTCGCACTGTTTCCTAACCACTCTCCCTCTGAATAATTAGTCTTGGAATAACCGAGAAGAGAATTTAGTCCGAGGCTAAATTTGCCTGTTGTATGATCAAGATTTATCCTTGTAGTATAGCGATTCAAATCAGAGCCATACGCAATTCCATCTTGTGAAAAATAACCTCCGGAAAGAAAAAATTTTGTTTTATCATTTCCTCCAGACAAGTTGAATTCATAATTCTGAGAAATTCCTTGCCTAAAGAATAAATCAGTGTAATCATAATCAATGCCCTTAATACTGTCTAATATGGCAGTATATCTTGCCTGACTTGGAGCGAATGGATTCGATGCCGGAGATGTGGCAGGTAAAGAAGCATTACTTGGATTCTTTAAAGAATAAACCCAACCAGGTGTATTTGTTCCAGCTCCTACCAAACCAGTAGCTTCTTCATAACCTAATATTTCCGCCGTATTCATCATATTCAGCCTTTCAAAACTTGGCTTTTGAGTGAATCCAACCTGCGTACGTACCGACAATTGGTAAATTCCAGCCTTGCCTTTTTTTGTAGTAATAACAATAACTCCAGTTCCCCCTCTTGCACCATATAAAGCTGAAGCACTGGCGTCTTTGAGAATGGTGATTGATTCAAAGTCATTTGGGTTAATTGTCTGCATATCGGATGCGGGCATAGGAATTCCATCGATCACATATAAGGGTTGTGCCCCAGCACCCTGGATTGATTGCACTCCTCTGATGGTAACAGTAGCACTAGCACCTGGCTGACCGGATCCCGAATTGACAAGTACACCGGCAGCACGGCCTTGTAAGGCCTGATCAAATGCCCCAACAGGAACAGTACCTACCTTATCGCCAGCTACTACTGCGGCTGATCCTGAAAACTGATTTTTTCTTTCTCTGGAATATCCGGTTACCACTACTTGTTCCATTGACGCAGCATCCTGCTTTAAAACAACTGCAAAATTTGTCTCGGGCCCAATTGCTAATTCCTGGCTTACAAAACCTACACCTGTAATAACCAGCGTTTTTGCATTAGAAGGAATGTTTAGAGTGAAATCTCCTTTGGCATCTGTTACCGTACCGGTTCTTGTACCTTTAATAACCACGCTTGCACCTACAACCGGCTGGCTATTGTCATCCTGCACCATGCCTGCAATGGTGCGTTGCGCTACAAGTTGCGTAGAAAAGCACAGCAATCCCAGCATAAAACATAGAAGTCTTCTCATGTGTTTAGTTATAATGATTAAAAATATACCTGATTAAATGAACAGCTAGTCTTAAGGAGTCCGTTCAAAAAATGATTAATAAAAAAACCTAAAACATTTTCTTTAAGTTGCGCGAATATAGGAGATGAAATCAATTTCTGTAACTTTTATTGAAATCTGTATTTTATTCCTGATCAGCAATCAATATTATGCAATAAGCAGAACAGAAATTAAAATTCCCAAGTACCGAAGTACCTGGGAATTTGCGAATGATTTTGTTCTTAACTACTAGTTGTCCTTCATTAATTTATTTAGAAGTAGTTCAGTGGCGGAAATAGGCCAAATGTAATTCTGAGCCGTAGGAGGCACAGCACTAACAGATCCGGTAGAAGCACTCTTTCCGGGAATAGCAAGCCCAAGACGCAAAAGGTCAGGACTCCGAAGGCCTTCCCCAAGAAATTCTATTCTTCTCTCGGTTAAAATAGCGTCAATCAGTTGTTGCTGGGTAGTGGCTGTGATTATAGTGGCAGCATCAGATCTCTTACGAACTGCATTCTCCAATTCTAATGCCCTGGCATCAACCCCGGTATTAGTTCTGGCTAAAGCCTCGGCCAGGTTTAGAAGTACTTCAGAATATCGTATGACCGGAACATAATCGGTATAAGGGGAACCTGAAGAATATTTTTTATCCAGGTAAGGTTTACCATTTACAGTAGCAATAAAGTTTCTTCTTTTATCAGTTGTAGTCCATCCGGTATTTGCTATAATGCCATTTGTGTTTAAAGAATATTCTCCATTACCGGCAGACTTTGAAAAATAATATCCCAACTGATTTTGTGTACCAGGAGTTTCGTTGGCATTAAATGGCATTGACAAAATAGACTCCGTAGTGGTGTATGGTGATTTGAAAACGTTAGTAATGTCCGTTTGTAGGGCATGTGCAACTCCGCTGGTAGCCGTAAAAGGAGCCGAAGCAGAGACAATTTTATTTGCCTCTGTTATTACACTGCTGTATTGTTGCATGCTCAGATATACTCTTGTTTTTAAAGCAATAGCAGTGTTCCTGTGAGCCCTGATTGTATTTGTGGCTGCTGAGCTATAAGTCAGGGGTAAATTTGTTTCTGCATAATTAAGGTCGTCA
>Ga0182009_10000269_pt1 | contig 10748 bp, 3 predicted proteins | sample Sormic07211187_1_FD_161052 | JGI IMG/M metagenome (GOLD analysis project Ga0182009, IMG submission 161052) | Bulk soil microbial communities from the field in Mead, Nebraska, USA - 072115-187_1 MetaG | ecosystem: Environmental > Terrestrial > Soil > Agricultural land > Bulk soil | place: USA... | reverse complement strand
GGCGTACTTCACGATCAGCTCGGCCACGTAGACGCCGTTCCGGACCACGTCGCCGCGCCCGTTCCGCCCGTCCCACCCGTCGGCCTGGTGCAGACCGGACCCGCGCGGCGCGCGATCGAGCAGCGTAGCGACTCCCTCTCCGGACGGCGTCCAGATGCGAAGGGTGACGTCGGCGGGCGCGGCCAGGTAGTAGACGAACGAGGTGGCTTCGCGGCCGGCCGCGAACGGATTCGGGAAGTTGCCCCAGCTGGCGGCCAGGCTCGCGGGCGTGAAGGAGCCCGACTCGGTCCAGAAGGGGAACGCGGCGCCCGCTTCGGGCGAGACCTGCACGGTCAGGAGCGCGCTGCCCGGCTGGACGACGCCGATTCCCGTCGCATCGATGCCGATCCGGAAGGAAGCGGCCGTGGGAGCCGGCTGCGGCACGACCCGGATCTCGATCGAGACGTTCCGGCCGGCGTCGATGTCGAGCGGCGACGCGGCGGCGAGGGTGGCCTCGGTCGAGTCCGCGGCGAGGGAGTCGCTTTGCGCCCAGAGCGCCCCGTTCACGTAGGCCAGGACCGATCGCGCGGCCGCGCCGAGGGGGATCGCGCGGAACTTCGGATCGGCGGCGCGCAGGCGGAGGCGATCGACGCGAATCGATCCCGAGCCGGCCGATGCGCCGTTTCGGAGGGTGAGAACGCCCGTGACGACCTCCCGGCCGTCCGCCGCGAGCGCCGCCGGCATGCGGTCGAGGAGCCCGGCGAACAGGTCGCGCGCCGGCGAAGCGATGTGCGTGAGCCCCGACACCAGCGGGAAATCGACTCCCGGCTCCGGCACCGCGCGCACCGGTTGTCCCGAGTTGGCGTCGTCCGCCACGATTCCCGAGCCGCCGATCGCGAGCTCGAGAAAGGAGGCCGGCGCCGAGGGGCTCAGGTCGGCCACCAGCGTGAAGGAGGCGCTGTCGCCCGGCTCGAGCCAAGCGCCGGCGACCGGCACCGGGATCGGAACGGACGTGACGGGCAGGCTCGTCACGTTCGCGACCTCCACGCCGTCGCGAAGGAGCCGGACGCGATCGAGGAAGAGGTCGGGGACCCGCGCGCCGCGCGTCTCGTCCCGGACCTGCACGAGCAGGGTGTCCAGCCGGATCGGTCCCGTCCCCGGGAGGCCCGGATGCCGAAGCACGAGGCGAAGCGCCGGAAGATCGCGCTCTCCGGCGACGGCGGCCGCCGGGAAGAGCGAGGAGCCGCCGGCGAGGACGTCCCGGGCCGGCGCCTCGACCCGAACGGGCGTGCCCCACGCCGTGCCGCCGGCGTAGGTGACCGCGACCGAATCGCGCGAGTTGGCGTCCTGAGCCGCGAAGGCCGCCGGCGGCTGGAGGACCAGCCGGAAGGCCCCCACGCGCGCGGTGTCGGCCACGTCGCCGGACGCCAGGAGGTCGACCGGAGTCCCCGCAGGGACGGCGAGCGGAGGGCTGAGCACCAGGGTCACGTGGGGACCCGAGCCGACCGGCACCGCCTGCGTCGCGAAGGTCTGGAAGCCGGCGCGCAGCACGACGCGCCTCAGGAATGACGCCGCCTGCGGGACGGGCACGCCGGCCGTGTCGGCGACCGTCACGCCGACCTGGGTCACCTGCACGTCCGACGTGATCCCGGGCACGCCGGCGTTGTCGAGGCGGAACGTCCCGAGCGGAACGTCGGCGCTCCCCACGGCGACCCGCGCGGCCGGGCCGCCGAGCGCCGCGACCTCGAGCCCGACGGCGTCGGCGACGATGCGGGCGAGCCCCGAGGCGACCGGGAAGGCGCCTCCCTCGCGCCGCACCGTGACCGGCGCTCCGCTGGTCGCGTCTTCCGCCAGGATCTCGGTGCTGTCGGCGACCACCACGCGGAACGCGGGCACGGTCGTCGAATCGGAGACGTCCACGCGCACGCTGATCGTCACCGGCTCCTGGGCCGTGACGCGAAGCGGGGACGCCAGCGTGAGATTCATCTCGGAGCCCGAGGTCTCGAGGGACGACCGGCTCAGGTACACGTTCGTCCCCTCGTTCACGCTCACGTGCGCGAGAAGCGCCGCCGGCACGACGCCCGCGCCGCTCTCATCCTGCAGGTGCAGTCGGAACGAGCGGATCCGGATGTCCGAGGCGCCCGCGCCGCCGCCGTTCGTGAGGGTGAGGCTGAAGGGCACGACGCCGGTCTGGCCGCGCGTGACGTTGAAGGGCATCGACTGGACGGGGAACAGCGCGAGGTCCGCCGCCGCGAGGTAGACGCGATGCACGTTGGACGCGGTCTCCACCGCGCGCCGGGTGAGCCCGGTCTCGAGGCCGGTTCCCTGGGCGCCGCCCGCGAACTGGACCGAGCCCGCGCCCGTCGAGTGGTAGGTCCAGAGGAAGGTGTCCACGGCGGCCGGGGCCAGATCGGCCGCCGAGCCCGGCCCCGCGTCCAGGACGGTCGGCGCCGTCCCGGTGGTCTGGAGCGGGCCCGGCAGCACCCCCGTCACGGTTTCCGCCCCGACGTTGCGCACGATCATCCGCACCGTGATCGGCTGCCCCACGGTGCTCGCGGCGCTGGCGGTTTCGATCGTGGCCAGGAGCGGCGACGTGCTCACGAGAATCGGCTGCTCGTTGTCGACCGGCATGTCGAGCGGCCCGTCGTTCCCGGTGTCCATCTGGACCCCGCCGAACGGGATTCCCAGGCGGACCGTGACGGAATCCCGCGCGCCGGCGCCGGTCCGGAGCGAAACGAAGAGACGCCGACCGGCTCCTCCGACCGGCTCGCTCAGGAAGGGACTCCGCCAGACCTGCGCGCTGGAATCGGGAACCATGAGCCCCAGGTCGGCGTCGTCGCCGCCGCCCGCCGAGAAGACTCCGTCGCCGCCGTCTCCCCACAGCCTCAGCTCGGCGATGTCGGAGCCGGGCGCCGCCGAACCCAGGTTCACGACGGCCAGGTTCCGCAGCGTGTCCGTCTCGTACCCGTTCCAGGGCACGACCACGTTCATCGCGAGCGTCGGCCCGTCCCCCGGGCCCACGGTGACCCCGGGCGCGCCGATGTTCGTGAGCTGTGCCGCCGTCAGCCCGTCCACGGTCGCGCGGGCGCGCGAGTCGATCGGCCAGGCGGCCGTGATGGTGGTCGCTTCCTTGAAGCCGAGATCCAGCGGGCCGGCCACCTTGGCCGAGAGCAGGTCGCCGTCCCTGGCGCCGCTTCGGGCGACGTCGGCGACCAGGAAGAGGTGCACGGCGCGCCCCGGCGGGATGGCGGTCGAGAGGCCGCCGAACACCGCGCGTCCTCCCGTGAAGAATGAGGTGCCGAGCGGCGGATCCACGGCGGGGTCGCCCACCTGTCCGTCGCCGTCGCCGTCCAGCCGCAGCGTGGCCGACTCGATCTCCCCGTCGCGCTCGGCCACCCCTCCCGGTCCGATCGTGGCGTTCGTGAACGCGACGCTCGTCAGGGTCCGCGGGTCGGCGTAGCTGTTCGTGAGAACGAAGTGGTGGAGGAGAACGCGGCGGTCACCCGGGTGCACCGACGTCGATTCCACGTCGGCCGCGGTCACCGTCACGCGGTCCACGGTGCTGACCGCGCGCTCCGCGAGGCTGCGTACGACCCGGTCGCGCGGCCCACTGTTGCCGCTCTGCACGCCGATGCCGGCGTCCAGCCCCGAGGGGATTCCGAGCTGGACGGTGCGGCCCTGGCGCGCGAGATCCGCGAGGTCGACCGTGACGAACAGGCGCAGTCCCCCGAGCGGGATCGTCTCGGCGAGCCCCGTGCGCTGCCAGCGGTCGCCGGTGTTCACCAGATCGCCGAGGAGCCTGTCGCGCGTGGCGTCGAACGTGCTGTCGCCGTCGTCCGCCCACGCCCGCAGCCGGGTGATGTCGGTGGCTGTCTCGGCCGTGCCGAAGTTCACGACGGCGAGCTTCTGGAGCAGGTCGGCCCGATACCCGTTCGGCGGCACGATGAACTCGAGCGCCGGGTTGTTGGACGATCCCGCGAGAAGGTTCCCCGTGGGGCCGGGAAGGAGCCGGATCTGATCCGCCGCCATCCCGTCCACCACGAAGACTCCCGCCGGGCGGAGCGGCCAGCCCGTCCGGTAGAAGGGCACGCGCAGGAACGCCACGGAGGTGGAATCGTCGAGCGAGACGTCCAGCGTGTCGCCGTCGCGCGCGTCGAGCGGAACGGAGCTGGTGACGAGAAGCCGCGTCGTGCTCCCCGGCGCGAGGGCCAGGGAGAGCGGCGCGAACGTCACCGAGCCGCTGAGGGCCGAGGTGGTGACGAGAAGGGTGTCGGCGCCGCTCTCCAGGGCGCCGTCGCCGTCGTCCTTGTAGAGCGCGGCGTCGCCGAGCTCCTCGTCCAGCTGATCCGCATCGCCGGCGCCCGCCGAGCGGTTGGTGAGGCGGATCGAGCGGACGGAACGGGTGTCGGGATAGTGGTTCGTCACGGTGACGTTCGCGAGCAGGACGTTGCGCGCGCCCGGCAATACCGTCGCCGGAACCTGCGACGCGGTCACGGAGATGCCCCCGGTGGAGATCAGCGCCGCCACCGGGGCGTCCGCGGCGTCGTCCCGCACCGGGATATCCGAAACGACCTCGGTCGCCGACACCGCGGCGTCGAGGGCGACCGTTCCGGTGGTCGCGGAGGCGAGGACGTGGGCCAGTGCCGTCAGGACCACGGTTCCGCGGGGCCCGATACCGGCGGGGCTGCCGCCGGGGAGGCTCACGGTGAAGTCACCGTCCGCGTCCCCCGGGATGAGACGCGTGAACCGCAGTGCGGGCGGGTCGAGGCGGATCGAATCGGCGCCGAGGTTCGTGAGGGTGAGACGGACGGCGACCGAGTCCTGTCCCTGGTAGAGCGCCGAGGGAGCGCTCAGCCCCGCGATCCGGATGCCGCGCGTCGGGCGGACGGTGATCGGAGCGGTGGCGGAGAGCGCCCCCGTGGTCGCGATCACGAGTCCCGAGCCGACCGCGCCGGCGGTGAAGCGTCCGGAAGCGTCCACCGACCCCACGCCTCCCTGCGTGGACCACGCGAAGGAGCGCGAAACCGGATGGCCGTAGGCGTCGAAGGCCGCGGCCGCGAACGTGCTGGCCTCGCCCACGAACAGCGAGGCGGAGTCGGGCGTCACCCGGACCGAGGCGACCGGTCCCGGCACCACGACCACGCGCCAGTCGTTCCGGTCGGCGACGCCGTTCGCGTTTCCCTCCGCCGCCACTTCGGGCGGACGCGCCGTGGACGCGTCGTCGTACTGCACGACGAAATTGGACCCGGTCGAGTCGACATCCACGGGCGTGGCCACCTGGAACCCGATCTCGATCAGACGCGAGAAGAGGGAGTAGGCCACATGGCTCGCGAGCCGCGCTTCCATGATGCCCGTCTGGCTCGCGTCGGTGTAAGCCACCGCGCTGCCGCCTACCTTCACGCTCGTGATCGCCGGCACGCCATAGCCGTCCGGGATGCTGACCCGGATGCGGTCGATCCCGGTATCGAAGAGGGAGAAGGTCGGCAGGGCGTACGCCGTGAAGCCCTGGGCGCCGACACCGACCGCCACGGTGTCGGGGATCACCTCCGCGACGACCGACTGAGCGGCCTGTCCCGACGTCGTGATCGTCGCGGTCAAGGGAATCGTCGGCTCGGTGGACCGGACACCCGAGGCCGCGAGGCGCACCTTCACCGCACCGCGATAGTCCTGCGCTGGCAGGGAAGAGGGGAGATCGATCCAGAGATAGAGGTTCTCGGCCGTCGGCGTCTCGGAAGTCGCCGCGGCGCGCGCGGTCGCCAGGGCCACATAGGCGGTGTCCAGGCGGCCGCCCGCGGTGCGGCTGGAATTGAACGCCCACGAGACGGGCTGAGCGGGCGGCCCCGCGCGCAGGGTATCCGTCGGCGAAACCGTCCCGACCAGGTTCCGGACCGCCGCCTGCAGGTCGTACGCGGCGTTGGCCAGAACGTGAAGGTCGACCTTTCCGTCGGGCGGATCGCGCAGCGGAAGCAGCGACGCCCCCGGCGAGCCCGCGTTGAACGAGCCCGCCGAGTCGTCCCAGGCCACGGTCAGCAGGACCGCGGCGTTCACGCCCGTCTTGGAACGTGAGGCCGTCGAGTCCACGGGCGTCTTGCTGATCGTGTTCACGCGCGCCGTCCACTCGCCGGTCGAGGAGGCCCTCGCGATCAGGCCGGGGCGGAACGCGAACCGGATCGTTTGGGAGCTCGTGCTGTTCGTCACCGTATCCACGGAGCAGAGAGAGGGGAGGACGCTCCAGCTGGAGACGGCGGGATCGACCGTCGTGAACGGCATGGCGACCCCCCGGCGCCAGCGGTACGCCGCCCGGTAGGCCGGGGCGTTCACGTCACTCGCATGGCCGTTGAAGGAGAGCACCAGGTCGGCTCCGGTGATGTCCTTGAAGCCGTTGCCGTCGCTCAACACCACGTCAGCGAACATCGTGTCCTGGGGCACGAGGGTGTTGGTGGAGACGCCCGCACGGTTCCGCAGCGTCACCGACGTGATCGTGGGGAGCAGGGCGGGCTGGATGTCGAGGAGCGCATAGGCGTAGCCGGGTCCGCTCGTGGCGTTCGCGTACCACGCGATCAGATAGAAGTTGCTCCCTGCCTTCTTCGCGCAGAAGAGCCCCGTGTCGTCCACGGTGCCGATCGACGGGTCGTACACGCCCCGGGTGGCGTCGTAAAGGTCGAAGCTGTCGGCCTGCACCGGGTAACGGTTCCCCGCCCCGTCGGTGGCGATCAAGGTGAACGGGCTGCACTGGCCGACGACCGTGTTGAGGGTGTCCGGCTCGAGCGCAACGGAAATGACGGAGAGGCTGGGATCGAGAAGCCAGGTATCGCCGTTCCCCGCCTTTCCGTCCGCGTTGCCCGGCCAGAGGACCTGCTGGAAGCAGCCCGGGGTGGTGGTGTCGTCCACGTAAACCGGGATCTCGCTCTTCTGGGTCGCGAGCACGTCGACGTGGAACACCGCCTGGACCGTTCCCACGATCGCGACGCGAGGAAGGCGCACCGTGATCGACGAGCCGTTGTCGTACCAGGTCACCTGATCCAGCGGGACCGGCGCGCCGCCCACGAAGAGGCTGTCCAGGCTCCGGCCGCGAAGCGAGCCCTGGTGATCGATGGTGATCAGGTCGAACCCGGTCGCGGAACCGCTCGGGGTGGTCCCTTTGGCATCGACGTCGAGCCAGACGGTCCAGGGGACGTTCGCGATCCCCTTCACCACCCGGTAGGGCTGAATCTCGGCCGTTCCGCTCCGGATGGCGGGCGGCTCGTCCGTGTACTGGAGGATGAGCTGCGGCGTCTTCGTCGTGTCGGTCGCGAACTCGCTGGTCCGGAACTGCATCTCCAGATCCTGGCCGGTCTCGGCGGTGAGGAGAAACCCGTTGTTCGCGAGCGTGCCCAGGTTCCACGCGTTCACGATGGGCCCCACCTGCCAGCTCGTGCGGGAGAGGTTGGTCTGGTCGGAGATCGTGCGCCGGGAGGTCCACGTGGAAAGGCGGGTCCCGCCCGCCGTCGTCCAGGGGCTGCCCGAAAACCGGTTGGTCCAGCTGGCGCCGGTTTCGGTCCAGGATTGCGTCAGCGCGTGGCTGGTGACCGACATCGACCCGGCATTGGCCGCCGACTGATAGAGGCTGAGCCAGGCCTGGAGGACGGTCTTTCCGGTCAGGTCGGGGAGGGGGATCGAGACGACGGCGTTCTTGGTCTTGCCTCCCGTGCTCCGCTTGACCCGCATGTCCGGATCGGAGCCGCGGTTCTCGGTGGTGTTTTCCTGCTTCAGGTAGGTGTCGGCGGTGATCGTCCGCGACTGGACGGTGATCGTGGTCGTGGCGCCCCGGGCCGGCAAGGCGGCGGCCAGGGCCCCTATCGCGATCAGGGCGCAGCAAAGACCCCGGACAGCGCAGGCCGCCGTCCGTGGCAGATCTCGACGATCGAACGTGCGAATCGCCACGCCACCCCCATAGTCCTTGTTCCCGGAATCTATCGGCACGTAGGGGTCCGTACTGGAGCGGGTCGTGGATGGCGGCTTGACGCGTTCGGCGACGCTCGGCTATGGTTCCGCATGCCGCACGCAGTACCTCCGGCCGCGCACACGCCCATCGACATCACGGACGATCGCGCGCGCCTCGACGTGACCCGGATTCTCGCGCTGTACGAAGACACGTGGTGGGCCAAGGGCCGCTCGGTGGATGCCGTTCGCCGCGCCCTCGAGCATTCCCACCCGGTGGTGACGGCCTGGGAGGCCGGCCAGCTGGTCGGTTTCGCCCGCGTCATCTCCGACCTCACGTTCCGCGCGACGATCTGGGACGTGATCGTGCGGCCCTCGCACCGGCGACGTGGAATCGGCCTCTCGATGATGCGATTCGTGCTCGATCACCCCGATCTGCGATCGGTATCCCACTTTCTCCTGCTCACGGCGGACAAGCACGGTTTCTACGAGCGGCTGGGCTTCATGCCGGAGCGGGAGATGACGATGATGCTCCGCCGCTAGCGGCGGAGCCAACCGGGCCGCGCGCCCAAGGCCCCCCTGGGGAAAGGAAGGGTACGGAATGGATGGGTTGAAGTCGGCGAAGGACGTGGTGAAGTTCTGCGAGGAGCAGGACGTCGAGATGATCCACCTGTGGTTCGTGGACATCCTCGGTCAGCTGAAGAGCGTCGCGATCACGCGCCGCGAGCTGGCCACCGCCCTGGACGAGGGCGTGGGCGTCGACGGCTCCTCGGTCGAGGGCTTTGCGCGCATCTACGAAAGCGATCTCGTCGCGATGCCGGACCCCTCCACGTTCCAGCTCCTCCCCTGGAAGGTCAACAACGAGCACGCGGGACGGATGATCTGCGACATCTTGAACCCGGACGGCTCGGCATACGCCGGCGACACCCGCTACGTCCTGAAGCGCGCGCTGAAGAAGCTGGACAAGGAAGGCTACACGTTCTACCTGGGCCCGGAGCTGGAGTACTTCTACTTCCGGTCGCTCAAAGATCGCTCGCTCCTGGACGCCGCCGGCTACTTCGACCAGACCCCCGACGATCTCGGCACCGAGCTCCGCTCCAAGACGGTGGAGGCGCTCCAGGCCATGGAGATCTCGGTCGAGGCGTCGCACCACGAGGTGGCGCACAGCCAGCACGAGATCGATCTCCGCTACTCCGAAGCGCTCAAGATGGCCGACCAGACGATCACCTACCGCTACGTCGTGAAGGAGATCGCCCGCCAGAACGGGTGCTACGCCACGTTCATGCCGAAGCCGGTGCACGGGCAGAACGGGAGCGGGATGCACGTCCACCAGTCGCTCTTCAAGGGCGGCAAGAACGTCTTCTTCGACTCCAAGGACAAGCACCACCTATCCAAGGCGGGGCGCGCCTACCTGGCGGGGATCCTTCAGCACATGCGGGAGATCGCCTCGGTCACCAACCAGTGGGTCAACTCGTACAAGCGTCTGGTGCCGGGATTCGAGGCGCCGGTCTACATCGCCTGGGGTCAGCGGAACCGTTCGGCCCTGGTCCGGGTACCCATGTACAAACCCGGTAAGGAGAAGGCCACCCGGATCGAGCTTCGCTGTCCGGATCCGGCCTGCAACCCCTACCTCGCGTTCTCGGTCATGCTCGCGGCGGGTCTCAAGGGGATGGACGCGGCGCTCACGCTCCGCCCCCCCATCGAGGAGGACATCTACGAGATGGACGCCGCCGAGCGGAAGAAGAACGGCATCGAGAGCCTTCCGGGGAGCCTGATCGAGGCGGTCGAGCTGACCGAGAAGTCGCGCCTGGTGAAGGACGCCCTGGGCGAGCACGTCTTCCAGAAATTCGTCGAGAACAAGCGGATCGAGTGGGACAATTACCGGACCTACGTCACCGATTACGAGCTCAATGAATACTATCCGATTCTCTAAGAAGGCCCGCGTGGCGGGCTCGTCGTCTTCGGCCGGCCGCGCCCTTCGGGGCGCGGCACGGCTCGTTCTGGCCGGCATCCTGGGAGCGGCCATGGCCTCCTGCGGCGCCCCGTCGGGCAAGACGGGCGCGGGCAGCGGCCCGGCGGCCGTCTCGCATGGGGAAGTGGGCTCGCAGGCGCCCGAATTCACGCTCCCCGACATGGCCGGCAACCAGGTCGCCTCTTCCTCGCTCAAGGGGAAGGTCCTGATCCTGGACTTCTGGGCCACCTGGTGCGGTCCCTGCAAGATGGAAGTCCCCCACCTGGTGAACCTCCAGGCCAAGTACCGCGACCAGGGCCTCGCCATCGTCGGGGTGTCGCTGGACGCGGGCGGTGCGCGGGACGTGAAGCCGTTCGCCGACGAACACGACGTCAACTACACCATGCTGATCGGCAACGAAGAGATCGCGCGGACGTACGGCAACATCAACGCGATCCCCACCACGTTCGTCATCGATCGCGACGGCAAGATCGTGCAGCGCTTCATCGGCTACACCGCGCCGGAGATGTTCGAGCAGACGATCAAGCCGCTGCTCGCGGCGCAGCCGCTCCCCAAGGCGAGCTGACCGGAAGCCCCCCGCATGTTCGAGACCCAGCTCCCGCAGATCTCGCTGGTCGCCGCGTTTCTCGCCGGCGTGGTCTCGTTCGTCTCTCCTTGCGTGCTTCCGCTGGTGCCCTCGTACGTCACGTTCATCACCGGGGTCTCGTTCGATGAGCTGACCGCGCAGAAGCAGAGCGCGCGGGTGCGGCGCCTCACCATTCTCCATTCGCTCGCCTTCATCGTGGGTTTCTCGATCGTGTTCATCTCCCTGGGGGCGACGGCCACGGCGACCGGGCAGTTCCTCCGGGAGCACCAGGACACCCTTCGGCGGGCGGGA